>OGHB01000074.1_pt1 | contig 76319 bp, 67 predicted proteins | sample 1571451 | NCBI WGS metagenome assembly OGHB01 (sample SAMEA2582071, study PRJEB24529) | metagenome | biome: Human gut stool | place: China | collected 2011
AGTATCTGGCTACGAACCAGAGGGTCGTGGGTTCGAATCCTGCCAGCCGCGCCACTTTTCCACAGGAAGGAAGCTCGTCTCGAAAGAGATCGGGCTTTTTTTGTTGCCCGGAGAATTCTTTCCTTTCTCTTCTCCCCCTTCCCTTAGCGAAGTTATCCACAGATTTTCGCGAAGATTTTTCTCGAAATTTTCAATTTGCACATTTTTACATCAATTCGGGTTTTCCTTGGTGCGAGAGGGGATTTGCCGAGCGCCGAAGCTAAGATGTTTATCTTACCCACAAATTCTGTGGATAAATCGGCGGACAACCTGCCCTCCCTGCCTGTGGACAACTTTGCCGCCCCGCTCCAAACCCCTTCTCGGAGGGCGGGTTGCCGACAGCAAAAGGCCGCGCTTCGGTTATCCACCGAGGGCGCGGCCTTTTCGATGTTTTCCACCGTCCGTCGTTCAGCCAGCGGGGTTGCGCGTGAACTTCTTGAAGCGCACGGAGAAGTCCCGTTTTTCGTCGGGCGGGAGTTCCGAGAGGAGCTCCTCCGTCCAGTCCGAACGATCGAAGTCGGGAAAGCTCGTGTCCCCTTCAAAGTCCCGGTCCATTTCGGTAAGCCACAGGACGTCGGCTTCGGAGAGCGTCTGACGGTAGAGCTCTCCCCCGCCGATCACCATGAGTCGGGGCGCGTCGGCAAGAAGCGCCTTCGCCTCTTCCCAATCGTGCACGACCTCGACGCCCTCGTGACGCCAGTCCGTGCGGCGCGTCAGCACCACGTTGCGCCGCCCCGGCAGGGGGCGCCCGATCGATTCGAAAGTCTTTCGTCCCATCACGACGGGCAAGCCCATCGTCACGGTCTTGAAGTGACGGAAGTCTTCCGGCACGTGCCAGAGCATTTTGTTTTGCCCGCCGATCACGCCGTTTCGCGCGACGGCGACGATGAGTTCCACCGACTGCGTCATACCGAAACGACCCCCTTGATGTGCGGGTGCGGATCGTAGCCGACAATCTCGAAATCTTCGTATCGGTAGTCGAAGATCGACTCGGGTCGGCGGTGAATGACGAGCTTCGGATAGGGGCGCGGCTCGCGCGAGAGCTGCAGCTCGACCTGCTCGAAGTGGTTCTTGTAGATGTGGCAGTCCCCGCCCGTCCAGACGAAGTCGCCAGGCTCCAGGTCGCACTGCTGCGCGACCATGTGCGTCAAAAGCGAATAGGAGGCGATGTTGAAGGGAACGCCGAGGAAAATGTCGCAGCTTCGCTGATAGAGCTGGCAGGAAAGACGTCCGCCCGCCACGTAGAACTGCATGAGGAGGTGGCAGGGAGGGAGCGCCATCTTCGGCACCTCGGCCACGTTCCAGGCCGAGACAATCAGGCGGCGCGAATCGGGATTGCGCTTGATTTCGTCGATGAGGTTGGCGATCTGATCGACCGTTTGGCCGTCGGCGCCGCGCCAGCTGCGCCACTGCACGCCGTAGACGGGACCGAGGTCGCCGTTCTCGTCGGCCCATTCGTCCCAGATGCGAACGCCGTTTTCCTTGAGGTAGGCGATGTTGGAGTCGCCCTTCAGGAACCAGAGGAGTTCGTGAATGATCGAGCGAAGATGGAGCTTCTTCGTCGTGACGAGCGGAAAGCCTTCCGCCAGATTGAAGCGCATTTGGTAGCCGAAGACGGAGCGGGTGCCGGTACCCGTGCGGTCGGCCTTGTCGACCCCGTGCTCGTATACATAGCGCATCAGGGTCTCGTACTGATTGGAGACCATGGGAAGGTAAAAGCCAAAGTGATGGTTACAAAGAATTTGACATTGTAGCCACGAAGTGCCCGCCCGTGTCTCCCCCGATGCAAAAACGGGCCGCCGCCCGAAGGCATGCGGCCCGTCGTATCGGGAAAATCGCCCGTGGCTCAGCCGCGGCGACCGATCGCTTCGGCGCAGGCGGCGATGAGCGCGGGGCCCGAATAAATGAAGCCCGTGTAGAGCTGCACGAGCGAGGCGCCCGCCTCCATCTTCGCGACGGCGTCTTCGGCCGTCATGACGCCGCCCACGGCGATGATGGGGAGTTCGCCCTTGAGATGGTCGGCCAGAATGCGGACCACTTCGGTCGAGCGCTCAAAGAGGGGCTTGCCGGAGAGGCCGCCCGGGTTTTGGCTCTTTTCGAGGTGTTCGACGCCCTTGCGAGACACCGTGGTATTGGTCGCCGTCACGGCGTCCATTTCGTAGCGCACGAAGAGGTCCGCCACGCGCTTCAAGGTTTCGTCCGCGAGATCGGGACCGATCTTGATCGTGATCGGCACGCGGCGCCCGAGGCGGTCGGCCTGACGGTCGCGCTCGGCGGCGATGCCGGCGACGAGCGGTTCGAGGGCGTCGGCTTCCTGCAGACGCGTGAGGCCCGGGGTGTTCGGGCAGGAAATGTCGATGGCGAGATAGTCGGCGTGCTCGGTGAGCTTCTTCATGCACTCGACGTAGTCGGGCAGAGCGTCGGCGACGGCCGTCGAGTTTTGCTTGCCGATGTTGATCCCGACGATCCCGCCCTTGGCGCGGTAGGCCTTGGCGCTCACGAGATTTTCAATCGCCTTGTCGGCGCCGCAGTTGTTGAAGCCCATGTGGTTGACGATCCCCTTGGCGGGAATGAGGCGCCAGCAGCGGGGCTTGGGATTGCCCGCCTGCGGACGCGGCGTGATCGTGCCCACTTCGATGTGGCCGAAGCCGAGGCTCCCGAGCGAGGACACGTGGGCCGCGGTCTTGTCCATCCCGGCGGCGAGACCCACGGCGTTGGGGAAGCGAAGCCCCATCACCTCCACGGGGTGCGAGACGGGCGCGGGGCAGACGAGGCGCGTCGCGCGCACGGCCGCGGCCCAGTCGATGTTGTTCATGATGAGGGCGTGAGCCGTTTCGGGGTCGAGTCGGAAAAGAAAACTGCGGATGAGGGAGTAAAGCATCGGGATCTCGGGTATCTTGGTGAATCTTCTTCTGGGTCTCGGGGGCCTTTCGGGGTCTTCAAAGAAAACCGAAGGCCGCCGCGGCGACTGCGGGTTGCAAGGATACAATTTCTCACTGCTCTTTGGCGGAAAATTTCGTCCGCACCAAGCTCTCAAGGAACGAATCATGCCGAAAAAACCGACTTTCTGCGTCTTCTGCGGCTCCCGACCGGGCCGCTCCCCGCAATACGAAGCGGCCGCCCGGACGCTCGGCGACGCGATCGCCCGACGCGGCTGCGACCTTGTCTTCGGCGGCGGCAACGGCGGCCTCATGGGCATCGTCTCGCAGACGGCGCTCGCGGGCGGCGCCTCGGTGACGGGCATCATCCCGACCTTTCTTCTCGGGCGGGAAGCCCCCGCGGGGAACCTCACGAAGCTCGAGCACTGCGAAAGCTTTGCCGAGCGCAAGGCCCGCATGGTCGAGCTCGCCGACGGGTTCTTCGTGTTGCCGGGCGGCATCGGAACCCTCGAAGAAGCCTTCGAGGTGCTCACGACCCTCTCGATTGACCGCACGAGAAAGCCGATCGGCTTCGTGAGCACCGGAGGCTACTACGATTCCCTCTTTCGCATGCTCGAGACGGCGCAAAAGGAAGGCTTCCTGGGCGACGGAGCGCTCTCGCGCGTTCGGGTGAAGGAAGACCCCGAAGCGCTTCTCACCGAGCTACTCGAACTGCTCGACGACTGACGCGAAAAGTCCTTTTCGAGCGCCCAGCAAAAAGCCGGAACTCCCGCGGGGGAGTTCCGGCTTCATTTTGGGGTGGGAAGGAACGCGCGCCTTATTCGGCGACGAGAACCTTCACTTCATCGCCGTATTCGTCCTTCACGGTCGTATGGATGCCGAGAAGAACAATCCAGCGGCGGACGGTGCCGACGATCACGAAGAGCATCAGGAACATCACGAGCACCGAGAGGACGGCGAGCAGATACTGCCCGGCCGGGAGGTACTGATTGACGACGAGCCAAATGCCGGCCCAGAAGGTGATGATCGTCATGAAGACGCCCGGCACGCCCGTGATCCAGGCGTACTGGGTCTTGTTCATGCGCAGGATGACGGTGGTGCCGATGAGGAGCGTCACCGAGGCGAGCAGCTGGTTGCAGATGCCGAAGAGCGGCCAGATCGAACCGATGTCGCCCGAGTAGACGAGGTAGCCCCAGGCGCCCGTGAAGATGACGGACGTGATGATGATGCCCGGCCACCATTCCTTGTCGGCGAACTTCGGCCAGACCTTGCCCATCATTTCCTGCAGGAAGAAGCGGCCCACGCGGGTGCCCGCGTCAACGGCCGTCAGAATGAAGACGGCTTCAAACATGATGGCGAAGTGGTACCAGTAGGCCATCAGGTCTTCCATGAAGGGGATCTTCGAGAAGATGTGCGCCATGCCGACGGCGAGCGACACGGAGCCGCCCGGACGGGACATCAGCGTTTCCTGAACCTGCGCTTCGAGGTGCGGGAGTTCGACGACCTGCATGCCGAGCTGCGCGAACTTGTCGGCCGGCGCGTTGATCGCGAAGTAGTCGGCTGGAACGAGCACGCAGGCGGCAACCAAGGCCATCACGGCCACGAAGCCTTCCATGAGCATGGCGCCGTAGCCGACGAAGAGGACGTCGCGTTCGTTGCTGATCATCTTCGGGGTCGTGCCCGTGCCGATCGTCGCGTGGAAGCCCGAGAGCGCGCCGCAGGCGATCGTGATGAAGATGAACGGAATCACCGGACCGCCCACGATCGGGCCGCCGCCCTTGACGAATTCCGTGAAGGCGGGCATATGGAATTCCGGCATCACGAAGGCGATGCCGAGCGCGAGCGCGGCGATCGTGCCGATCTTGAGGAAGGTCGAGAGGTAGTCGCGGGGAAGGAGAAGGAGCCAGACGGGGAGAACCGAGGCGATGAAGCCGTAGATCGGGATGATGAGGCTCATCGGCTTCTTGTCGATGTCAAGCCAGCCGAAGTATTCGGGATGCGCCGCAACCCAGGGACCCGAGAGGATGCAGAGGAAGAGGAGCACCACGCCGATCAGGCTCGCGCCCTTCACGTCGCCCTTGCGCCACACCTGCATGTAGAGACCCATGATCACGGCGATCGGGATCGTGCAGAAGACCGTGTAGGTCGACCAGAGCGAATTGTGCATGGCGTTCACGACCGCGATCGAAAGACCCGCGAGCGTGAGGCCGAGAATGGCGAGCACCGCCCAGGACGCGACGAACCCCGTCGTCTTGTCGACTTCGGTCGAGGCGATGTAGGCGAGAGAGCGGCCGCGGTGGCGCACCGAGCAGAAGAGCACGACCATGTCGTGCACGCCGCCCGCGAGCACGCAGCCGATCAAAATCCAGAGAAGTCCGGGCATGTAGCCGAACTGTGCCGCCAGCACCGGCCCGAGCAGAGGGCCCGCTGCGGCGATGGCCGCGAAATGGTGTCCGAAAAGAACGTACTTGTTCGTCGCCACGTAGTCCTGACCGTCGGCGTATTTCACGGCGGGGGTCTGACGGGCTTCATTGACGTTGAGCACCTTGGACGCGATGAACAGACCGTAGAAGCGGTATGCGATCGCAAAGACGCACAGGGCGGCAAAGACAATGGTCAGCGCGTTGACGCCGGTTCCTGCCTCCATTTGCTTTTCTCCTAGTGAAGGTTTGAGAGGGATCGGAACCCGACACAAAAAAAGTGCGAGACCCATGAGGTTCCGCACTCTTTATAGGATGTGGACGCTCCGACTCGGACAGTGTACCGATCAGTGCGCCGTTTGTCTTCATCCGTTTTCTTGAACGCCCTTCCAAAGAGGCGGACATTCGGGAAAATCGGGACGCGATTCGACTTTTTACAATGCCACGTTCGTCAGACGATGTGGGCGTGCGTCTGCGCCTTGAAGATGAGGAAGGCCGTCGGCAACGAGAGCGTGTCGCGAACGCCCGAGAGAACGCCCGACCAGGCCACCATGAGGTCGATGTATTCCTTGGGTTCGAGCTTGCGGCCGAGCATCGCTTCGTGTTCTTCATGCGCCATGAGGACGTCGAGGTCCGCCTGGAACATCGCCACGGCGCGGCGGATCACTTCTTCGTCGGAGGTTTCGGCCGAACCGACTTCGTCGCCGAAGACCTTGCGCAGATGCGCGGCGAGCTTCGCACCGACCCAGCCGTTGTCGACGTAGCGGCTCTTCTCGGCCTTCCCCGTCAGAAGCGACACGACGTCCTCGCGGAACTCTTCGCTCTGGGCCTTCACGGCCGCGGCGTCCGCGTGGTCGGGGGACTTGCGCTCAATCCAGGCGTTCTGCATGTACGCGATGCCGAGTTCCTCCAGGACGATGAAGACGTGGTCCTGGTTGGTGAAGTCGGGCTGCAGAGCCGGAGCGAATTCCTGGTTCGGTTCCTGGTGGGACATGGTTCGTTTGCGGTGAATCAGTGAAAGAAACGGAAAGTGTACACCAAGCGAAAATTTTTGAGAAGAACCCTTGCTTTTTTACGAAAGCTTAGGCATAATACGTCTTCTCTTCTCGAGCGTCCCTTCCGGGGGCGCACCATCGAAATGGAAGGATGGCAGAGTGGTTGATTGTACCGCCCTGGAAAGGCGGCATACGGAAATTCCGTATCGAGGGTTCGAATCCCTCTCCTTCCGCCAAAATTCAAAGCCCCAAGTTGTTTCGGCAACTTGGGGTTTGCTTTATGCTCCCTGCGTAAAGCGTTTTTCACCCGGAGGCCGGTTATGCGCCAGTGCATGGATGCCGAAAATCTTCACCGACGGCTCCGCAAAATCGTAGGACAAGTCAACGCGATCGACAAAATGATCGACGAAGACGTCCCGTGCGAAGACATCCTCATGCAGATCAACGCCGCCAAAAGCGCCCTGCACAAGTGCGGCAAGATCGTCCTCGAAGGCCACCTCAACCATTGCGTGCGCGAAGGAATCGAGCACGGCGACCCCGACAAGACCATCAAGGAGTTCGCCGCGGCGATCGAACACTTCTCCCGACTCTCTTGAGAGAAGATCCTTCCGACCATCCCCAACGAATGCATTTCGCCCCTGCGGAGGACTTGACGGCCGACACCGGCCGTTTTATTCTGCCTCCAAATAATACCCATGGGGGTATAGGTATACATTCTTCTTTTCCGCATCATGTCCCTCAAACTGCCCGACTGGATCGACGCCGACGCGCGCCGAACCCTCCTCTTTCTTCTCATCTCCGGCGTCGCCCTTGCGTTGAGTTTCTTCCCCGCCGCCGCGGCGCTTCCCTTCGATCCCTCCTGGGTCGCCATTGTTCTCTGCGGCCTTCCGATTCTCAAGGAGGCCGCGGAAGGTCTCTTCACGCGCTTTGACATCAAGGCGGACGTCCTCGTTTCCATGGCGCTCATCGCGTCGGTCGTGATCGGCGAAACCTTCGCCGCGGGCGAAATCGCCTGGATCATGACGATCGGCTCGCTTCTTGAAGAACTCACCGTAGAAAAGGCCCGCGCGGGCGTCGCGGAACTCGCCAAGCTTTCGCCCGAGAAGGCGCGCGTCATACGCGACGGCGTCGAGACCGTCGTCCCGGCGGGCGACGTGCTCACGGGCGACCTCGTCCGCGTGCTGCCGGGCGAAAAGATTCCGGCCGACGGCGTTCTTCTGGAAGGCGCCACCGCCATCGACGAATCCGTCATGACAGGCGAGCCGATGCCCGTCGACAAAAAGCCGGGCGACGAGCTCCTGAGCGGCACGATCAACCGCTTCGGATCTTTCGTCATGCGCGCGACGGACGTCGGCGAAAAAAGCGCCGTGAACCGCCTCATCGAACTCGTGAAGAGCGCCGATGCGGGACGCGCCAAGATCGTTCGGCTCGCCGACCGCTGGGCGACCTGGATCGTCGTGGGGGGCGCTCGTTTCGGCCGCAGGCACCTGGTTCGTGACGGGCGAAGTCGTGCGCGCCGTCACGATTCTCGTCGTCTTCTGTCCGTGCGCCTTGGTGCTTGCGACGCCCACGGCCGTCATGGCCGCAATCGGGAACGCCACGCGACGGGGCTTCCTCGTGCGGGCGGGCGACGCACTCGAGCGCCTTTCCTACGTCACCAAGGTCGCCTTTGACAAAACGGGCACGCTCACGGAAGGTCGCCCGAGCGTGGCTCGCACGGTGGCTCTCGCTCCCCGCACCGACGCGGATCTTCTGCGCCTTGCGGGTGCACTGGAGCGCCTGAGCGAACATCCCCTCGGCAAGGCCATCGCTGCCCACGCCGAAAAGACGCTCGGTCCGACGGAACTGCCCGCGGCGGACGACTTCCGCATGATTCCCGGTGTCGGCGTGACCGGTACGGTGGACGGACACCTTGTCGAAATCGGCCGCAACGCGCCGCAGGACGACGAAGCGCTCAAGGCGCTTGAGGCGCAGATCGAAGAGGCGGGCGCCGCGGGCGAAACGGTCTCCTTCGTGATCGTCGACGGAAAACTCGCGGGCATCCTCTCGCTTGAAGACAAACTGCGGCCCTTCTCGAAGCGCGTCGTATCCGAACTCAAATCGCTGCGCGTCGTGCCGGTTCTCCTCACGGGCGACCGCGAAGCGGCGGCGCGGCACGCGGCGGGCGAAGTCGGCATTCTCTCGGTGCTCTCGCAATGCCGTCCTGAAACCAAGCTCGCCTATATGGAACGCGAAGCCGGCGCGGGCACGCAGGTGCTGATGGTGGGCGACGGCGTCAACGACGCGCCCGCCCTCAAACGCGCCGCCGTGGGCGTCGCCATGGGAAGCGTCGGAAGCGGGATCGCCCTCGAAGCGGCCGACATCGTCGCGGTCGGCGACCGCATCGACGGTCTGCCGGACCTCATCTCGCTTTCGCGCCGCATGATGCGCGTCATCCGCATCAACCTGACGCTTGCCATGACGATCAACTTCATCGCCATCATTCTCGCCATGGGCGGCTGGATGGGACCGGTGGTCGGCGCACTCGTGCACAATGCGGGTTCCGTCGCAGTGATCATTCACTCCGCTTCGCTGCTCGGCGTCGGAAAACGGGCGAGAACCCTCGACGCGCTTCAGCTGAAAGCCGCGGCCTGAGAACAATCGGCGCGTTTCCAAGTATCTCTTCTTTGTCCGAGCCCTCCCGGAGCCCGTCCGTCGGGCGAACCGGGAGTCGGGTTCGGACAACGTTTCTCCGGCGGCGCTCCCTTCTCTCCTTTCCTCCCAAACAACCGCCCCGTCCCGAAACGCGTCTCTCCGTACGGGGTGTATTCCGTCGCGCTCCTTTTCGCTACAATCCCCTACGAAGCGTTGCCCCGCCTTGGCTCCGCGTTCGAAATCGAACGCGCGGGCGGACTTTTCCCTATCGCGTACGTCCCTTTCTTCCAAGCGGCCAACGCAACCCCCTCTCAACTTTCTAGGATCGGACATGTCCAAGAAAACCGTTCTCTCCGCGCTCGTGGGGCTCGCCACGCTGTGCATGGGCGTCAACGCCGCCGAGCTCAACGCCTACACCGTCATGCCGGAAAAGTATGCCTCCCGCATCTTCGCCGAATTCACCAAGGACACCGGCATCAAGGTGAACTTCCTTCGTTTCTCCACGGGCGAAGCGCTCGCCCGCCTCACGGCCGAAAAGGGGAATCCTCAGGTCGACGCTCTCCTCGGCGGTCCCGCCGACATGTACGCCGCCGCCAAGAAGGAAGGCATTCTCGAAGCCTATCGTCCGGCTGATTCGGACGCGATCGCTCCCGAAATGCGCGACCCCGAGAACTATTGGACGGGCGTGGGCGTCATTCCGCTCTGCTTCCTGACGAACACGAAGTTCTTGAAGAAGAACAACATGGAAGCCCCGACCAAGTGGGCCGACCTCCTCGATCCCCGCTACAAGCGCAACCTTCAGATGGCCGACGCCCGCACGTCCGGGACCGCGACCGAACGCATCTTCTCGCTCGTGAAGATCATGGGCGAAGACGAAGCCTTCAAGTATCAGAAGCAGCTCAACGCCAACATCCAGATGTACACGAAGAGCGGTGCGGGCGGCGCCATGCCGATCGCCACGGGCCAGTGCGCCTCCGGGATCTTTTACGTCGTCGACGCCATGGACATTCAGCAGCAGGGCTATCCCGTCGTCATCACCTATCCGGAAGACGGCGTGAGCTACGGCATCGAAGCCACGGGCGTCATTAAGGGCGGCAAGAACAACGCCGAAGCCAAGAAGTTCGTCGACTGGGTCGCTTCGAAGAAATTCGCCGAATTCATCGTTGCGAACAAGATCAACTACGTCCCCACGCGCAACGACGTGAAGACCGAGAACCCGCTCCTTGATCTCTCGAAGATCAACATGGTCTCGACCGACGTCACCTGGAAGGGCGAAAAGCGCAAGGAATACACCCAGCGCTGGATCAACGAAGTCATCAAGTGATTTCCGCCTGATCGGGCGGGTCACCGCTGACCGTCGTTTTTGAACGAAACGCCGCCCTCGACGCGGCGTTTCGCCTTCCCGCACCCTTTTTCCACGCGCACCGGCGCCTCCCGCCGGAGCCCGGTTTCGCGCGAAAAAACCACTATGACGACTACCGCTAACGCATCGGGACGCGATGCCGCGACACGCCTTACCGTGGCGATGCTGTGGCTTCTGATCGGCGTCTTCGTGCTCTATCCGCTGTGCCGCCTTCTCGCCATGACCTTCTGGGGCGAGAGCGGCTTCACGCTTGAAAATCTCAAACCCTTCGTCTCGAGCTGGTACGACCAGCAGGCCGCCGTCAACAGCATTCTGCTGGGTCTCTCGGTGGGCATTGCCGGCACCATCCTCGGCTTCATCTTCGCCTTCGCCGTCACGCGCCTTCACATGCCCGCGTGGCTCAAGATGGCGGTGAGCGGCATCACGATTCTGCCCCTCATTTCGCCTCCCTTCACGAGCAGCATCGCGTTGACGCTTCTTCTTGGCCCGAACGGCATGATCCTCACGCTCTTCGGCATCGAGGACTTCAACTTCTACGGCTTCTGGGGCACCTTCATTTCCGAAACGCTCACCTTCTTCCCGGTGGCGTTCATGACGCTCTCGACCATTCTTTCGCGCATCGATCCGAACCTAGAGGACGCCGCGTACTCGATGGGCGCCTCCTCGCTCACGGTCTTCCGCACCGTGACGCTTCCCCTGGCCGTGCCGGGGATCGCCAACGCCTTCCTTCTCGTCTTCTCGTGCTCGCTCGCCGACTTCGCCACGCCGCAGGTCTTGGGCGGACACTCCTTCCCGGTCCTTCCGACGCAGGCCTACCTGCAGATCACCGGCATGTACGACTTCAAGGGCGGCGCCGCGCTCTCCTTCATGCTCCTCATTCCGGCGCTCGTCGTCTATCTGCTGCAGCACTATTGGGTGAGCCGCAAGAACTTCGTGACGGTGAGCGGCAAGGCGGGCGGCCGCAGCAGCGTGCAGGGCCCGGGACCGCTTCTCACCTCCGTCATGGGGATCGTGATCGTCGCGGTGATCGCGCTCATCGTCGCCATCTACTCGGTGATCGTGTTGGGCAGCGTCGTGAAGGTCTGGGGCGTCGACAACTCCATCACCTTCGCCAACTACGAGTACGTCCTCACCCACGGCATGAAGGCGATCAAGGACACGCTCCTCATCGCCTGCATCGGCACGCCGCTCGGCGGTCTTCTCGCCGTGCTCGTCGGCTACGTGACGACGCGCCTCAAGGTGCGCGGCCGCAAGTCCCTTGAAACGGCTTCGCTTCTCAACTACACCCTTCCGGGCACGGTCGTCGGTATCGCCTACATCATCGCCTTCAACGACAAGCCGATCGTTCTCACGGGGACCATCTACATCCTGATCGCGGCCTACGTCTTCCGCTATTCGTCCGCGGGGATCCGCAACGTCATCGCGGCGCTCTCGCAGATCGATCCCTCGATCGAAGAGGCGAGCCGCAGTCTCGGGGCGTCGTCGGTGAAGACCTTCACGTCGATCACGGTTCCGCTCGTTCTCCCGGCGGTGCTCGCGGGCATGAAGTACCTCTTCATCCACTCGATGACGGCCATCAGCGCCACGATCTTCCTCGTGTCGGTCCACTGGACGCTCATCACCACCCGCATTCTCGAATGCATGACGGAGCTGCAGTTTGCGCAGGCCTGCGCCTTCTCCGTCGTTTTGATCCTGCTTGTTTTCGCGGCCTCGGGCGCCATGACGCTCCTCGCCCGCGTTTTCTGCCGCAACGGCGACACTCTTGGAGTTCACTAAATGTCCGTTTCGCTCAGTCTTAAGAACATCTGCCGCCGTTTCATTAAGGACAACGAAGAATTCATGGCGGTCAACAACGTCAACCTCGACGTCCAGCCCGGCGAATTCCTCACCTTCCTCGGGCCCTCGGGCTGCGGCAAGACCACGACGCTTCGCATGATCGCGGGGTTCGAGACGCCCACCTCGGGCCAGATTCTGGTCGACGGCGTCGACATCACGAACGTTCCCGCGAACGAACGCGGTCTCGGGTTCGTCTTCCAGAACTACGCCCTCTTCCCGCACATGACGATCTTTGAGAACGTCTCCTACGGCCTCAAGATCCGCGGCGAATCGGGCGACGCCATGGCGAAGAAGGTGCGCGAAGCCCTCGCGCTCGTGGGCCTCACGAAGGCCGAACAGCGCTACCCCAACCAGCTCTCCGGGGGCGAACAGCAGCGCGTGGCCTTGGCGCGCGTCCTCGTTTTGCGACCGAAGCTCCTTCTCATGGACGAACCGCTCTCGAACCTCGACGCGAAGCTTCGCCTTCACATGCGCACCGAAATCCGCCGCATTCAGCAGACGCTCGACATCACCTGCCTTTACGTGACGCACGATCAGAAGGAGGCGCTCACGATGTCGGACCGCATCATGGTGATGCACGGCGGGAAAATCGAACAGATCGGCACGCCGATGGAACTCTACGAAGATCCGGCCACGCCCTTCGTCGCCGACTTCATCGGTCAGGCGAACCTCATTGAAGGGACACTCGAATCCGTCGACACCGACGGCTACGGCGTCCTGAGCGTCGCCGGCCGCCGTCTGCGCGCCCGCATGGGCAAGCAAAATCCGCCCGCCGTGGGCGAAGCCGCCTACCTCGTCGTGCGTCCGGAAAACCTCCGTCCCGACGCCGGGTCCGAGCGCTTCGGCGTGAAGATCGTAAACCGCCTCTTCGAAGGCGACCGCATCGACTATCACGCCGAGATTCCCGGCTCGAACCAGACGAAGCCCTTCAGCCTCTCGGTTCCCTTCCTTCCCGGAACGGAACTGATCGAGGTCGGCTCTGAAATCGAGGCATCGTTTACGCCGCTCGCGGGCGTCATCATCAAGAAGTAAGCCTTCGGTTCCTCACGACCGACGGGAGAGACGGCGCGGCACATCCGCGCCGTCTCTTTTTGTGAAGAGAAAATTTCGTCTTATACTTCAGGGTTTCCCCATACCAAAACGACGACGCCCGGGCAAGAGTCCCGACGGCTCGCGCGGACCCTCACGGGTCCTTCTTTTTTTCTCAAAACCTTCAGGAGACCCCGCTTATATGAAGAACAAGGTCGTTCGCTTTCTCATTTTCTTTCTCGGCCTCTCGGCCCTTTCGCTCGGCATCGCCCTCGTCACCCGCGCGGGCCAAGGCACGAGCACGGTGAGTTCCTTTGCGTACGTGATGCAGCGGCTCACGCACCTCTCCATGGGCCTTTGGGTCGTCATTACGAACGGCCTCTTCTTTCTCGCACAGCTCTTCATCACGCGCGAGCGCTGGTGGCAGAAGTTCGTGGGCCAGATGTCGGCCGCGGCGATCTTCGGCTTCACGATCGACATCGCCATGGGCGCGACCGCAAACATTCACCCGTCGAACCTTCTCTGGGCGATCCTCGAGGCCGCGGGCGGCTCCGCCGTCGTGGGCTTCGGCGTCTCGGCCCTCGTCTTCGCCCGCCTCATCGTCCTCCCCGTCGAAGGGGCGGTTCTCGCCGTCATGAGCCGCTTCGGGGGTTCCTTCGGACACCTGAGAACGGGCGCCGACATCGTGATCGTCGCCTGCGCGGGCGTCGCCTCGTGGCTTGCCTTCGGGGACTTCGAAGGACTGGGCCTCGGAACCCTCATCGCCGCGCTCCTTTCGGGAAGCTTCTCCAAGTTTTTCCTTCGCGGTTGGGGCCGCATCTTCCCGGAACACCGGATCATCCCGTAAACGCGGTATGGTCGATGGCGCAACTTCATTGATCAGAATCAAGATTTTGACAATTCCCCGAATTTTCGTCACATCCGATCTGCTAAGGTGATTCGAAAGCGCGCCGAAACCCGGCGCGCAGAGGAATAAAGGTTACGCCATGCAACAAAACAATCGACGACTGCGGGGTTTACCCGCCCAAGCGATTCCCGCGTGCAACGTTCGCCCGTTCGTTGCCCTTTCGGCCGCCCTCACTTCCTCCTCTCGCTCCTCCTCTACATCCTCCCGTTCTTGATCTGAACGGGCGGGACCTCTTGCCGTCATCCCCGACTCCCGGACGGCGCCTCTCCAACCCTCTTATCCATTGATTGATCCGGTTTTCGCCGGCGCACCGTTTTTCGGGCCGCATTGTATCCGTACCCTCCGTGCGCATCGACCGTGACCGGTTCAGCACCCGCAAAGGAGCCCTCTCATGGACCTCATCAAAAACTGGAAGCTGCATCTTCTGGCCGTTCTCATCGTCTGCGTGGCCGAGTGGATCGGCATGCAAAAGTTCGGACTCGTCGTCCTGCTGCCTCTCCTCTACGCCCTCGTCCTGGGCGGCATCGTCTCCTGGCCGCGGCTCGGCATCCTGAACGCCGCCCAGATGGAGCGCGCCTCGCACTTCATGCCGATCGCGATGCTCATGCTCATCGCCAAGATCGGTCTCGACATCGGTCCGAACCTCTCGATGCTCCTCAATTCGGGTCTCGCCCTCATCATGCAGGAATTCGGCCACTTCTTCGGCACGCTGATCTTCGGTCTGCCGGTTGCGCTCCTGCTCGGCATGCGCCGCGAAGCGATCGGCGCCTGCTACTCGATCGACCGCGAAGCCAACGTCGCCATCATCGGCGAGAAGTTCGGCATGGACTCGCCCGAAGGCCGCGGCGTCATGGGCATGTACATCTGCGGCACGGTCTTCGGCGCCCTCTGGGTGTCGGTGCTCGCGGGCGTCGTCGCGCAGCTCGGCTGGTTCCACCCGCACGCCCTCGCGATGGGCGCGGGCATCGGTTCGGCGAGCATGATGGCCGCCGCCACGGGCTCGATCATCGCGGCCTATCCGCATGAAGCCGAACTCGTCTCGGCCTACGCCGCGGCCGCCAACCTGATGACCTCGGTCCTCGGCATCTACTTCGCTCTCTTCGTGTCGCTCCCCGTCACGATCAAGATCTACGAATTCTTCATGGAACGTCGCGGCCGCAAGAACGCCTGACCCCGTAACCCACACACAGGAAAAGAATCATGCAGAACCTCGCCAAAATGAAGGACATCCTCTTCATCCTCCTCGTTACGGGCGTCTTCACCCTGATTTCGAATCTCGCGGGCGGTCACATCAAGACCATCGGCGAACCTTCGATCGGCGTCCTCATCCTCGTCGCGATCTCGGCCTTGGGCGCGCTCCTCTCGATGCTGCCGGGCTTCAAGAAGCTCCCCATGGTCTTCTGGGTGTCGCTCATCGCCGTCGTCGTGTCGCTGCCGCAGTTCCCGGGCTCGGACGTTCTCCTCTCCTACACGAAGCAGGTGAACTTCCTCGCCATCACGACCCCGATTCTCGCGTACGGCGGTCTCTGCCTCGGCAAGGACCTCGAAGCCTTCCGCCAGCTCTCGTGGCGCATCGTCCCGGTGGCCCTCGCCGTCGCGGCTGGGAGCTTCCTCTGCGCCACCTTCCTCGCGGAAATCATGCTGCACCTCGAAGGAATTTTCTGATTTCGTTCATCTGACACATTGACCATCAAGAGAGATTTTCATCATGACCAAGGAAGAACTGAAGGCCGCCTTGTGCGCCGCCATTGAAAAGCGTCTCGAAGACATCCGCGCGATCGGCATGTCGATCGCCGAAGAACCCGAACTCGGCTACAAGGAGGTGAAGACGAGCGCGAAAGTGCAGGAAGCCTTCGACCGCCTCGGCATCGCCTATGAAACGGGCTTCGGCGTCACGGGCGTGAAGGCCCGCCTCGCGGGCGCCGGCCACCGCCGCACGGTGGCGCTTCTGGGCGAACTCGACGCCATCGTCTGCCGCGAACATCCGATGAGCGACCCCGTCACCGGCGCCGCCCACTGCTGCGGCCACAACGTGCAGATCGCCAACCTCGTCGCCGTCGCGATGGCCGTGAAGGACGTCGACGCCATGAAGTACTTGGGCGGCGACCTCGTCCTCTTTGCGGTTCCGGCCGAAGAGTACGTGGAAATCGAATACCGCAACAAGCTGCGCGAAGAAAAGAAGATCGAATTCTTGGGCGGCAAGGCCCAGATCATCGCGGAAGGCGGTTTCGACGACGTCGACATGGCGCTTCAGATGCACGTCGACCCGGCCACGCACCCCGAAGGAAACTTCCAGGTCGGCAACACCTCGAACGGCTTCATCGGCAAGCTCATCACCTACCGCGGCAAGGCCGCGCACGCCGCGGGCGCGCCCGACAAGGGCGTCAACGCCCTCAACGCCTGCATGATGGGCGTCATGGGCGTGAACGCCATCCGCGAAACCTTCCGCGAAGAGGACTGCGTGCGCTTCCACCCGATCATCAACTCGGGCGGCGACCTCGTGAACGTCATCCCCGACTACGTGAAGATGGAAAGCTACGTGCGCGCCTCGAACCTTCCCGCCATGAAGGACGTCAACGCCCGCATCAACCGCGCCCTCCAGGCGGGCGCCATGGCGCTCGGCGCCGAGTGCGACATCCACGACCTCGCGGGCTATCTCCCGATGAAGCCCGACGAAAACTTCCGTGCGGTGCTTCGCGCGAACGCCCAGAAGATCTTCGGCGCCGAATTCGTGACGGAAGGCGAACACGCCGCGGGCTCCACCGACATGGGCGACGTCTCGCACCTCATGCCGGTCGTCCATCCGTGGGTCGGTTGCGTCTCGGGCGTTCTCCACGGCGCCAACTACCGTCTCACCGATGAAAAGACGGCCTTCACGAAGACCCCGCAGGTCCTCGCCGGAACGATCGTCGACCTTCTCTGGGACGACGCGGCCGAAGCCGAACGCATCTGCGCCGCGCACAAGCCCGAACTCACGAAGGCCGAATACCTCGAATACATGCGCTCCTTTGCCTGATCGGGCGCATCACCCCTCACGCATCCCCGTGTGAAGAGGTCCCGTCCCCGCCCTCGGGGCGGGACCTCGCCTTCTTTTTGGACCGCCGTCAGACGCTTCTCGCAGTAAGCAATTCCCGCCCTATTGTCGACAATTGTCCACCGATAGCGGATTCTCTCGACTTAGCGCAAAGAACCTTCATTTACTTTCGCGCACGCGCGATAAACCCGCGGGCATTCCGTATGATGAGCGAACACTCTCGAATCGGCCCCGCGCGGGGCACTCGACCCAAACCCAGCCAAAAGGAATTTCAGATGAATCTGCGCAAAGTCCTCTTCGCCCTCGGCACCGCCGCCCTCTGCACGACCGCCTTCACGAACGCGATTGCGCGCGACGTTCTGCGCGTCGGCACGGAACCGACCTTCGCTCCGTTCGAATACCTCGACTCCGCCACGAAGACCTACGCGGGCTATGACATGGACCTCATCCGCGCCGTCGCCGACAAGGCGGGCTACGACGTCGAAATCATCAACATGGGCTTCGACGCCCTGATTCCGGCTCTCTCTTCGGGCACGATCGACGTGATCGCCGCGGGCGTCTCCATCACGGAAGAACGCGCCAAGCGCGTCGACTTCACGACGCCCTACTACACGACGGGCCTCTCCATCCTCGTGCGCAAGACCGACGCGGGCACGCTCAAGACCATGAAGGACCTCGAAGGCAAGCGCATCGCCGTGCAGATCGGCACGACGGGCGCCGAAAAGGCCAAGTCCATCTCGGGCGCCAAGGTCGTGAGCTTCAACACGACGAGCGACGCCTTCATGGACCTCGCCCAGGGCGGCTGCGACGCCGTCATTCTCGACCGTCCCGTGATCGCCTACTTCCTCAAGAACCAGCCCCGCGCCGCCAAGCGCGTTCAGCTGCAGCCCGGCGTCGAGGACGCCGCCGACTTCGGCTTCGCCGTGAAGAAGGGCAACGCCGAACTTCTGCAGAAGCTCAACGCCGGCCTCAAGGCCGTGAACGATTCGGGCGAAGGCAAGAAGATCTTCGAGAAGTACTTCGCCGAATAATTTCCGAACCCGCCTGGCCGTCCCGCGGGACGGCCGCGGTGTAAAGGGAGTCCCCAGAACTCCCGGTTTTCCACCCTCCTTTTCGATCCCGTCCCCAACGCTGAACCATGGAATTCGATTTCGCCCTCGTCACCCAATGTCTGCCGCTTCTGATCAAGGGAGCGGGCCTCACGCTGCAGATCACGGCTCTCGCCGTCGGCATCGGCCTCATTCTCGGCCTCATCCTCGGCATGGCGCAGCTCTCGCGCCACTGGATCCTGCACATGCCCGCGAAGATCTACGTGGACTTCATCCGCGGCACGCCGCTCCTCATTCAGATCTTCATCATCTACTTCGCGCTCCCGAACATCCTCGGCACCCGCATCGATCCCTTCGTCGCGGCGGTGACGGCCTGCTCGATGAATTCGGGCGCTTACATCGCGGAAATCTTCCGCGGCGGCATTCAGTCGATTTCGCAGGGCCAGATGCGCGCGGGCCTGTCGCTCGGCATGACCTACGGCCAGACGATGCGCTACATCATCCTTCCGCAGGCCTTCAAGCGCATCATTCCGCCGCTCGGCAACGAATTCATCGCCATGTTGAAGGACTCCTCCCTCGTCTCCGTGATCGGCTTTGAAGAACTCACCCGCTCGGGCCAGCTCGTCATCGCGGAAACCTACGCGACGATCGAAATCTGGACCTGCGTCGCGCTCATCTACCTCATCCTGACGCTCTCGATTTCGCAGCTCGTGCGTCTCTTGGAACGCCGCTATCGTCTCTCCGACGAACGCTGAGACGGGTTTCAGCCCACCGGGATTCCGGCCGCTTTTCCCTCACGGGAAGGCGGCCTTTCCATGTCCGGGCATCCGTCTCCCGCGGCCTTCGGCGAAGAAGGCCGCGGGCGCAAAAAATTCCCGCCATTTCCCGCACACATCTCTGAAAAGACGGGTACAATCACGCATTCCACGGCTCGAGTCTCAACGCTCGTGTCCGCAAGTTCACCTTATTTCTTACGTTTTAGGAAATCAAATGTCCGTTGAAATGAACAAGTCTGAGATCGTTGCGAAGTTCCAGCGCGCCGAAGGCGACACCGGATCGCCCGAAGTGCAGGTCGCTCTTCTGACCGCCCGCATCAACCACCTTACGGAACACTTCAAGGTTCACGCCAAGGATCACCACTCCCGCCGCGGCCTGCTCCGCATGGTTTCGCGCCGCCGCAAGCTCCTTGACTACCTCAAGCGCACCGACCTCAACGCTTACCGCGCTCTGATTGAAGCCCTCAATCTCCGCAAGTAAGTCGAGCATTTCATCTCAGCGAACGGCCTGTCACATCGGACAGGCCGTCGTCGCATTTTCATCACCCCAAGGAACGTTTCGAATCCGTTCCGACGCGAGGGACACTTCGCGCGTTGCGACATGAGTCGATGAGGGGCTTCTCCCCGCCTTTCGCCTGATGCCGCAGCGTGTTTTCCGGACTCTTCCGGCCCTCGGGCGGCGCAGACTTCGAAGCTTTCCGCCACACTAAGAGGAAACATCGAAATGTCCATGTTCCACAAGGTTTCGAAGTCCTTCCAGTTCGGCGCCCACCAGGTGACGCTCACGACGGGTGAAATCGCCCGCCAGGCCACCGGCGCCTGCGTCTGCCAGATGGGCGACACGGTCGTCCTCGCCACGGTCGTCGCCAAGAAGGAAACCAAGCCCGGCCAGGACTTCTTCCCGCTCACGGTCGACTACATCGAAAAGACCTACGCCGCCGGCAAGATCCCCGGGGGCTTCTTCAAGCGTGAAGGCCGTCCCTCCGAAAAGGAAACGCTCACGTCCCGCCTCATCGACCGCCCGATCCGCCCGCTCTTCCCGGACGGCTTCTTCAATGAAGTGCAGGTCATCATTCACGTCCTCTCGGCCGATCCGATGATCGATCCGGACATTCCCGCGATGATCGGCGCCTCCGCCGCCCTCTCGCTCTCCGGCATTCCCTTCCGCGGCCCGATCGGCGCCTGCCGCGTGGGCTATATCGACGACGCCTTCGTGATCAACCCGACCACCGAACAGCTCAAGCACTCCCGCCTCGACCTCGTCGTCGCCGGTACGGAACGCGCCGTGCTCATGGTCGAATCCGAAGCCGACATCCTTCCGGAAGCCACGATGCTCGACGCCGTCGTGACGGGTCACAAGGCCCTGCAGGTCGTCGTCCAGGCCATCAACGAACTTGTCGCCGAAGCCGGCAAGCCGGCTTGGGACTGGGCCCCGGCTCCGAAGAACGAAGCCCTCATCGCCCGCATCGTCGAACTCTCCGACGAAGGCCTCAAGGCCGCCTACGCGATCCGCTCCAAGCAGGCCCGCATGGAAAAGCTCCGCGAAGTCTACGCCGCCGTCGAAGCCCAGCTCACGGCCGACGCCGAAGCCGCCGGCACGGAAGCCCCGGACATGAACGAAGTTCACGGCATCCTCTTCGAACTCGAAGCCAAGCTCGTGCGTTCCAAGATCCTCAACGGCGAACCCCGCATCGACGGCCGCGACACGCGCACGGTCCGTCCGATCGAAATCCGCCAGAGCGTTCTTCCGCGCACCCACGGTTCCGCCCTCTTCACGCGCGGCGAAACCCAGGCCCTCGTCACGACGACCCTCGGCACGAAGCAGGACGAACAGATCGTCGACGGCCTCTGCGAAGAAACGCATGAACGCTTCATGCTCCACTACAACATGCCCCCGTTCGCCACGGGCGAAACGGGCCGCGTGGGCTCGCCCAAGCGCCGCGAAATCGGTCACGGCCGTCTCGCCAAGCGCGCCCTGAAGGCCGTTCTCCCGTCGGCCGACGAATTCCAGTACACGATCCGCGTCGTTTCCGAAATCACGGAATCGAACGGTTCCTCCTCGATGGCCTCCGTCTGCGGCGGCTGCCTCTCGATGCTCGACGCCGGCGTTCCCCTTAAGGACTACGTCGCGGGCGTCGCCATGGGCCTCATCAAGGAAGGCAACAAGTTCGCGGTCCTCACCGACATTCTCGGCGACGAAGACCATCTCGGCGACATGGACTTCAAGGTGGCCGGCACGGCCGAAGGCGTCACGGCTCTGCAGATGGACATCAAGATTGAAGGCATCACGCCCGAAATCATGCAGGCCGCCCTCGCGCAGGCCCACGACGGCCGTCAGCACATTCTCGGCCGCATGCACGAAATGGCCGGCGGCGGCGCGCACGAACTCTCCGACTTCGCTCCGCGCATGGTCTCCTTCAAGATCAATCCGGAAAAGATCCGCGACGTGATCGGCAAGGGCGGCTCGGTCATCCGCGCCCTTACGGAAGAAACCGGCACGACGATCAACGTCGAAGACGACGGCACCGTCACGATTTCGAGCCCCGACATGGCCCGTGTCGCCGAAGCCCGCCGCCGCATCGAAGAGATCACGGCCGAAGTCGAAGTCGGTCAGATCTACGAAGGCACGGTCCAGCGCCTGCTTGACTTCGGCGCCATCGTCTCGCTTCTCCCGGGCAAGGACGGTCTCCTTCACATCAGCCAGATCGCCCGTGAACGCGTCAACCAGGTCTCCGACTACCTCAAGGAAGGCCAGAAGGTCCGCGTCAAGGTGATCGAAGCCGACGAAAAGGGCCGCGTGCGCCTCTCGATGAAGGCTCTCCTCGCCGACAACGAATAATTCCGCGTCCGCAGGGATCCATGCCCGATGCGGCACGAGCCGCATCGGGTTTTTCTTCGGCATTTGCGAAATTTCTTCGGAACGGCCGACGCAAGTCACGCTAAAATAGCGGGATTCCTTCTTTTCGCCGCGGGAATTCGTTCCCGCTCACCAAGAACGACATTCGATGCAACGGACTTCTCTCGCTGTCGCCAACTGGAAGATGAACGGCACGCTCGCCGACGCCCGCCGCTGGGCCGAGGGCTTCACGCCCCTGACTTCCGCCCTCGAAGGGGTGGAGACGGTCGTGTGCGCGCCCACGCTGCACCTTCCTTTGCTTCACGCTTCGCTCCCCGAATCCGTTCGGCTCGGGGCCGAGGACGTGAGCGCCTACACGAACGGCGCCCATACGGGCGACGTGTCCGCCGCGATGCTCGCGGACGCCGGCGTCACCTGGGTGATCGTCGGTCACTCGGAGCGGCGCGCCGAAGCGGGTGACACGGACGAACGCATTCTCGAAAAGGCGCGCCGCGCTTCTGAGGCGGGTCTGCGCACGATTCTGTGCGTGGGCGAAACGCTCTGGGAGCGCCGCACGGGGAGCACCGAATCGATGCTCGAGCGCCAGGTCGTCTCGGTCCTTTCGGGCCTCAAGCCCGGGGAACTCTCCGCCCTCGCCTACGAGCCCGTCTGGGCGATCGGCACGGGCGAAGCCGCAAGCCCCGAAACGGCCCAGGAAGTGGCGGCCCATCTGCGCGGACTCGTCGCCCGTCATTGGGGTGAAGAGGCCGCCGCCCGCCTTCCGGTCCTCTACGGCGGAAGCGTCAACGAAAAGAACGCCGCTCAATTTTTCGCGTGCCCCGACATCGACGGCGCGCTCGTCGGCGGGGCCTCGCTCGACCCCGAGCGCTTCGGACAGATTGCCCGGGCGCTCAAGGTTCGTCACTGATCCCTCGCCAAGAACAACCGTTTTACGATCTTCCCTTCAGGTTCAGCCATGCATTTTCTTCTCAGCGTAGCTCTCGTTTTGCAGATCATCTCCGCCGTCGTCGTCATCGTGCTCGTCCTCATGCAGCACGGCAAGGGCGCCGACCTCGGCGCCGCCTTCGGCTCCGGCGCCTCGGGGAGCCTCTTCGGTGCGTCGGGCAGCGCCAACTTCCTCTCGCGCTCCACGGCCATCGCCGCCACGGTCTTCTTCTGCTCGACCATCGCGCTCACCCTCGCTTCGGGCGCCTTCAACCAGCGCTCCGCCCAGCCCGCGGGCGGCGTTCTCGGCACCGTCGAAGCCCCGGCGCAGACGACCGCTCCGGCCGTTCCCGCCGAAACGCAAAATGGTTCGTCGCAGCCCCTTGACAAGAACGGCGTTCCCATGTAAAATTCTTCTCCTCTGACGCGTTGAACTCCTCAAGTTCAGTAAAAGACGCTTCAGAGAACAACTCGATGAAAGGCCGCGGTCGTGGCGAAATTGGTAGACGCACTATCTTGAGGGGGTAGCGGAGCAATCCATATGAGTTCAAATCTCATCGACCGCACCATGGACTGGGGTATCGCCAAGCTGGTTAAGGCATCGGATTCTGAATCCGACATGCGTAGGTTCGAATCCTACTACCCCTGCCAGACACTGAAAAGCCCGATGTTCTCCGGAACGTCGGGCTTTTTCTTGTTCTCTTTCGGTCCTCAGGCGGCCGAACCGCCCAAAGACCGAAACGCGATCACTTCATCGCGGAGGGAAGGACGAGCGAGCGCACGTCGAGCGACTTCTTCATCATGCCGTTGTCGATCAGGAACTTCATGTCCTTTTCGAGGCCCTGAATGTCGCCTTCGTTCAGGACGTCATAGAAGTTCGACCACTCGTAGAGCTTCGTCGCCTCGTCGATCGTGATCCCCTGCTCCTTAGCGCCCATGGCGAGCGCTTCGGCCTTGTTCGCCTGAATCCACTTCCAGGTGTTGCGGTGCACCTCGATCACGCGCGCATAGGCTTCGGGATATTCCGACGCAAAGGACTTGCGCACCGTCATGACGAGGTTCGGCTCGACGAGCCCTTCGCAGGTCGTGATGGTCTTGGCGCCCGCGGCGTTGGCCTTGATGATGCCGTTCGCGGCGACGAGGCCCGCGTCGATCTTCCCGGCGACCACGGCCGTCATGGCGGCGCCCGGATCCATGTTGACGAAATTGATGTCGTTGATCGTCATGCCCTCCTTGGCGAGCGCGGCGACGAGCATCTGATGGAGAACCGTCCCCTTGGGGCCGCCCACGGTCTTGCCCTTCAGATCCTTCACCGTGAGGTTCGAGCCGGGCTTGCCGACCATCGCGAAGATCTTTTCAGGATGCGCCACGCCCGTCGCGATCGCGATGGGGTTTCCGGCACCCGCGCCCAAAAGGAGGCTCGCCGTGTTCATCACGGCCGAGAAGTCCAAGGCGCCCGAGGCCATCGCGAGGCTCTGGTCGGCGCCCGAATTGATGACGCGCCAGTTCACCTTGACGCCGTCCTTTTCAAAGGCCTTTTCCAAAAGCCCCTGTTCCTTCATCACGATGTTCTGCAGATTGAAGGGGGCCTTCACGTAGGTGATGTTGATTTCCTTCGGGAAGTCCGCGGCCTGCGCGGCAAAGGCGATGCCGCCCGCGAGAAGGACGGCGATGAGCTGTTTTTGCATTTGGCAACTCCAAAGCGGAAGCGATCCGATTTGTACGGATCTATTTGCGAATCATGCTTTCGATTCTAGCGCCGCGAAGGTCAGGGCGGAGACGTTACAGCGATTCCTCGGGGATAAACGAGGCGCGGGATCTCCCGAGGTGGGTCGAAAAGCATTCGCTTTGCCGTGTCGGCGTATACTCTTTGGACGGACCAACCCAACTCTTTCCTGACAAAAAATCATCATGGCCATCGACACCGTCCACGAAGTTGAAGCCCGACTCGCCGCGCTCGAAAAGCGCTACGGCATCCGCATTCTCTACGCCGTCGAGGCGGGGAGCCGCAGCTGGGGCTATCCTTCGCCCGACTCCGACTACGACGTACGCTTCATCTACGCCTACGACTACCGCCGCTATCTCGAACTCACGCCCCCGGCCGACGTGATTGAAAACCACGACGACGAACTCTGGGACATCGTCGGCTGGGACATCCGCAAGAGCCTCACGCTCCTCAAGAAGGGGAATCCCTCGATCGCGCAGTGGCTCTACGCGCCGATCGTCTATCGTCAGAACCGCGAGTTCGTGCAGGCGATGCGCGACCTCCTGCACATCACGAATCCGCGCACGCGGCTTTACTGGGCCTACCGCTCGACCGCGCACAGCCTCGTGCAGGAATACATCCTCGGCAAGGACGAGGTGAACTACAAGAAGCTTCTCTTCACGGTGCAGTCGACGCTTGCGATGCGCTGGGTCGAAACGCGCGACGCGATCGCGCCGTCGCTCTTCAGCGAACTCGTCAGCGAACTCGTGACCGACGAGTCGCTTTTGGCCGAAATCGACGGGCTCGTGCGCATCAAGTCCGAGTCCGACAACGTCGAAGGGTCGAAGCGCCTCTTCCCGAACCTTCTTCGCTTCATCGAAGACAGCTTCAGCGAAACGCAGCCGCCCTTTGCGGAGGACATCCTCATTTCGGACGCGCCCTTCAACCGCTTCCTGCTGCGCGTGCTCGACCTTCCCGCCTGAAAATAGGCGACGAATTCGAAAAAAAGGGGCGGTCCCTGCGGGCCGCCCCTCTTCATTTTTCGGGTGCCGGATAAGCAAAAAGCCCGACATTCGTCGAGCTTTTTCGCCGGAAAATCCTCTCAAGATTACTTGAGCTTCGTTTCCTTGTAGATCACGTGCTTGCGAGCCACCGGATCGAACTTCGAGATTTCCATCTTACCGCTGGACGTCTTCTTGTTCTTCGTGGTGGTGTAGAAGTGACCGGTACCGGCCGTCGATTCAAGCTTGATCTTTTCGCGGGCGCCTTTCGCCATGGTGAAACTCCTTGAAAATTACATTTCGCCGCGGGCGCGGAGGTCCGCCAAAACCGCATCAATACCAATCTTGTCAACCGTACGCAGGCCAGCCGTCGTCAAACGCAGACGAACCCAGCGGTTTTCGCTTTCAACCCAGAAACGGCGGTACTGCAGGTTGGGCATGAAGCGACGCTTGGTCTTGTTGTTCGCGTGCGAGACGTGATGGCCGACCATCGGCGCCTTACCGGTGACTTGACACACTCGTGCCATCTCTAACTCCAGTCAAAAAAAGTTCATCCCGCAAGAGACCGGGGCCGTCATGCGAGTGAAGGAAAAAGGGGAATTATACGCCTGAACAAGTGAATGCCGCCACTCGGATCCTCTTTTGTGTGAACCGAGCCGATACCCCATAGTGTCAGAACAGGGTGTCCGGCGTGCCTTTTGTCGGCGTGGAGACGCATTGTACCCGTTTTTCGGTCTTTGTGTTCGATTTTGGCTAAAATCTTTTGCTTCAAGTCCGATTTTTCGGTTCTTCCCCTTCTCTTCGAGGTCCGACATGCAAGTTCTCCTCGCTCAGCCCCGCGGTTTCTGCGCGGGCGTGACGCGCGCCATCGCCATCGTGGAACGGGCGCTCAAGCTCTACGGCTCCCCCATCTACGTGCGCCACGAAATCGTGCACAACCGCACGGTCGTCGAAAATCTGCGCGAGCGCGGAGCCGTCTTCGTCGACGACCTCGCCGACGTTCCCGAAGGCGCGACCGTGGTCTTCTCGGCCCACGGCGTGCCGCGCGCCGTCGAAGAAGAGGCCCGCGAGAGAGGGCTTCGCGTCTTCGACGCGACATGCCCGCTCGTGACGAAGGTTCACCGAGAAGTCGGCCGCATGCGCGAGGAAGGCCGCACGATCATCATGATCGGCCACGCCGGCCACCCCGAAGTCGAAGGGACGATGGGCCAGGTCGACGACGGCATCGTCCTCGTCGAGAGCCCCGAGGACGTGAAGGCCCTGAAGCTCGAAGACGAAAGCCACCTCGCCTACGTCACGCAGACGACGATCAGCGCCGACGACAGCGCCATGACGATCGCCGCTCTGAAGGAGCGCTTTCCCGACATTCTCGAGCCGCGCCGCCAGGACATCTGCTACGCGACGCAGAACCGCCAGGCGGCCGTGAAGGCCCTTGCGCGCACGCCCGTCGACGTGGTGCTCGTGATCGGATCGGCGACGAGCTCGAATTCGAACCGCCTGCGCGAAGTGGCCGAGCGCGAAGGAACGCGCGCCTACCTCGTCGACACGGCCGAACACGTCGACCTCGAGTGGTTCCGCGGCGTCTCGCGCGTGGGCGTCACGGCGGGCGCCTCCGCCCCCGAATCCCTCGTGCAGGAAGTGGTCGCCTTCCTCAAGGAACACGCCGACGCGGACGAAGTCGTCGCCATGCCCGGCGTCGAGGAAAACGTCGCCTTCCCGCTCCCCAAGGGACTGCGCGAAGAAGACGAATTCAACTACTAATCAGGAGAGAAAATGGCCAAGGAAAAGCATCAGAGCCTCACTCCCGCCACGCAGTGGCTCAAGGCCCACAAGATTCCCTTTGAAGAAAAGTCCTACGAATACGTCGAGCACGGCGGCACGGCACTTGCCGCCTCTTCCTGCGGGCTCGATCATCACCAAGTGATCAAGACCCTCATCATGGAGGACGAACACGCCAAGCCCCTCGTCATCCTCATGCACGGGGACGCCGAAGTCTCGACGAAGAATCTCGCGCGGCAGATCGGCGTGAAGCACGTCGCCCCCTGCAAGCCCGAACAGGCGCAGCGCAATTCCGGCTATTTCGTGGGCGGCACGAGTCCCTTCGGCACGAAGAAGGTCATGCCCGTCTACGTCGAGCGTACGATCCTCGACATGGAGAAGATCTTCATCAACGGCGGCCGCCGCGGCTATCAGGTCGGCATCGACCCGAAGGTTCTTCGCGACGTCCTCGGCGCGAAGCCCGTCGACTGCGCGATTTACGAGGAATAAGGCGGTAGACGCCCCGCGATCCTACCGATGCGCTCTCTTTCCCCAATGCGGAAAGGGAGCGCTTTTGTTTTGTCCCTCGCGTTCGGTTGTGCCGTTTGTCGATCGTATTCGGCAAATCTTGTTTTTCTTCTCGTTTGTCGATTACGATCGACAAACGAACACCAGGATTTCACAGGGAGGTTCGATGAAGCTTTTTCCCCGTCCCGCCCTTTTGCACCGGATCCGGCCCCACTATGAGGACGGCCGCGTCAAGGTGCTGACCGGCCTTCGCCGCTCCGGAAAGTCGAGTCTTCTGCGCTTGATCGCCGAGGACATGCGCAAGGAGCTCGACCGCCCGGCGGAAGATTTCTTCTTTCTCGATTGCGAAGACTTTTCGCTGCGGGGCTTCACGGACCCCCGGATTCTGCACCGGTTCGTTCTCGAAAGTGCGAAGATCGCGGAAAAGCGCCTCACGGTCTTTCTCGACGAGGTCGACAACGTCGAGAGTTGGGAGCGGGTCGTCGCCTTGCTTCTCGACGAGAACGTCTGCGACCTCTTTGTTACGGCATCGAACGTTGATCCCTTTTCGGAGGAAGGCGCAAGCCTTTTGGATAGTCGGACGGTGTCGTTCGAAGTCACGCCCTACTCCTTCCGGGAATACCGTGCGGTTCGAAAACAAGTTTGTCCCGAAGCGTCGGAAGAGAAACTCTGGCGCGACTACCTCCTTTGGGGCGGCATGCCGGACGTCGCGAACTGCGCGGATCCTGCCGACGCGGGACTTCGTCTGATCGACATTTTTCGTTCCATTCTTCTTCGCGACGTCACGCATCGCTGCAGAGTCCGCGACACCCGCGCGCTCGAAACGACGATCGCGATCCTCGCGGAACGGATCGGAAAGCGGATTTCGCTCGAGGAGCTCTCCCTCTTTCTGCGTTCCGAACGCATTTCGGTCTCCGCCGAGACGCTCGCCGACTATGTCCGAGGCGCATCCGATGCCTTTCTTCTCGCGGAGATTGAAGGCGCCGACACCGTCGGCAAGGCCCGATTTCGTTTTCGTCCCAGGGGGTATCTCGCCGACCACGGATTCCGGCAGGCGCTTTGCCTCGGCCTCAACGAAAGGGACCCCGAGCCGGTCCTCGAAAACATCGTCCGCATGGAGCTGCGCCGCCGCGGGTGGGAGGTGCACTACGGAACGAAGAAAGAAAGATACGCGGACTTCATCGCCGAAAAGACGGGCAAACGCCTCACCCTGCAGGTCGCCCGCTTTTTGGACTCGCCCGAAGCCGCGGATCGTGCGTTCGCGCCCTTCTACGGGCTGCGGGACAACTTTTCCAATATCGTCCTCTCGCTCGACCCGGTTCAGCGTCCGCCGGACGGTTTCCGACACGAAAACCTGCGGGACTGGCTTTTGAAGGACGATCCGGAGGAAACGGGGCCCCGGTAGAAAAAACGCCCCGAAAGGTCCAACCTCTCGGAGCGTTCGAACGGAGTAGCCCGCCCTGGATTAATCGCGTTCCAACACGGCCGCGAAGAAGCCGTCCGTGTTGTTCACGTGCGGCAGCATCTGGAAGTAGTCGCCGAAGCGCTCCCACTGCTTCGCGTCAAAGACGATCTTCTGGCTCTCGAGGACTTCCTTCGCCGGAACGAGGTGCCACTCGGGGTGCTCAGCGAGGAAGGCTTCGACCACGCCCTGATTTTCGCGGTTGAGAATCGAGCAGGTCGCGTAGACGAGGCGGCCGCCCGACTTCACGAGACGGCTCGCATGTTCGAGAACGGACTTCTGGATCGCGTTGATGCGTTCGAGTTCTTCCGGAGAGAGGCGCCACTTGAGGTCGGGATTGCGGCGGAAGGTGCCCGTGCCCGTGCAGGGGGCGTCGATCAGCACGCGGTCGAACTTCCCGTTCAGGCGGCGGATGCGGTGATCCTGTTCGTTGCGGATCGCGATCGGGTGCACGTTCGTGAGCCCGGCGCGGCGCATGCGCGGCGCCATGCCGGCGAGGCGCTTTTCATTCACGTCGAAGGCGTAGAGGCGGCCCGTCGAGCGCATGAGCGCCCCCATGGCGAGAGTCTTGCCGCCCGCGCCCGCGCAGAAGTCGCACACCATTTCGCGGCGGCGCGGCTGCACAAGGCGCGCGATGAGCTGGCTCCCTTCGTCCTGAACGTCCACCTTCCCGTCCTTGTAGATCGCCCACTGCGTGAGGCCGGGCTTCGTCGGCAGACGAACGCCTTCGGGGCTGTAGGGCGTGGCAAAGGCTTCGACGCCGTTGCGGGCGAGTTCATCGAGCACTTCTTCGCGCGTGGCCTTGAGAAGGTTCACGCGAAGGTCGAGGGGCGCCCCTTCGAGCATGGCCGGGTAGAGCGCGTCCGTGTCGTCGTACTGGGCTTCGACGAGGTCGTAGAGCCACTGCGGAAGTTCGGCGCGCACGTGCGCCGGGGCCTTCGAGAGGTCCGCTTCAAGGACGTTCTTCAAGGGGTCCGCTTCGGGACCGATCGAGGATTCGGCAATGGCGTCGAGCCCGTGCTGGCGCGCAAGCGCCACGAGCGCCGCGAGACGCGGCGCACGGTCAGGACGCACCGGGCGCATCGCCCAGCGAATCGACGCGTAGTGGCGAAGGGCGTAGTAGATCCCTTCGGCGATGAGGCCGCGGTCGCGCATGCCGAGCTTCGGATTGCTCTTGAAAAAGAGCTTCATCAGAACGTCCGCCGGACCGTCGAGCTTCAGGATCACGGAGAGCGCGCGCGTCAGTTCGTCGACGATGAGGCTCGTGATGCGCACGCGGCCCGGAGCGAGCGGGGCCATGCGCTTTTCAGGCGTCTTCGTCCCTTCGATGCGGACGTTGCCGCGGGCGTGGCGTTCCTGACGGCGGCGCTTGTCGGCCGCGATCTGCCGTTCCGTGCGGCGGCCTTCGGGCTTTTCCGTGCGGCGAGGTTTCTGCATCGCAAAGGCGCGACGCTTGGGGAATTTGGATTCGGTCATAGAAAATCAGGCAAAAATGGCGAGTTCGCGGGCGGTGGCGTCGTCCATGACGGCGCGGCCGTTTTCCTGGCGCACGCGGCCTTCGAGGAAGGCCTTCACCACGGCGGGATAGAGCTTGTGTTCGAGAACGAGTCCGCGGTCGGCGAGCGTGTCGGGCGTGTCGGTGGGCAGCACCGGAACGACCGCCTGGCCGATGATGGCGCCGCCGTCGAGAACCGAGCTCACGAAGTGCACGGTCGAGCCGTGCACGCGGCAGCCCGCTTCGATCGCCCGTTCGTGGGTGTGAAGACCCGGGAAGAGCGGCAGCAGGGCCGGGTGAATGTTGAGCATGCGCCCTTCGAAGCGGTCCGTGAAGACGGGCGTCAGAACGCGCATGAAGCCCGCGAGCACCACGAGGTCGGGCTCGTAGGAGGCGACGAGGTCGCCCAGGGCCTTGTCGAACTCTTCGCGCGAGGCGAAGGTCTTGTGATCAAGCGCCACGGCTTCGATGCCGTTATTGCGGGCCGTGACGAGGCCCTTGGCTTCGGGACGGTTCGAAATCACGGCGCGGATGTCGGCGCCGATCGTTTCGGCCCAGCGTTCCGCGCGGGAGCGCTCGAGAATCGCCTCGAAATTGCTGCCGCGGCCGGAAATCAGAATGACGATGTTTTTCATGGATGAATGGAGGGAGCCGCGGCCGGCGCGCAGACGCTCGGCAGGGGGCTCCGCAAGAGGAAAGGATCGCTTCGGAAGAAAGGCCGTTAGTGTAGCGCAAAGCGACGAAAACCCACAGGATTTTTGCCGCTTCGAACGCTTTTTTCCTTATGCGGCGCCCGCACCGAAGAGGTCGGCGAGCTCGTCGTTCGTGAGTTCCCCGATCCAGGTTTCGCCCGTCGCGACGGTGAGGTCGGCAAGTTCGCGCTTTTGTGCGAGCATGCGGTTGATCTTCTCCTCAAAGGTCCCTTCCGTAATGAGGCGATAGACGAGCACGTCGCGCTTTTGCCCGATGCGGTAGGCGCGGTCGGTGGCCTGCGCCTCGACCGCCGGATTCCACCAGAGGTCGTAGTGCACGACGGTGGACGCCGCCGTAAGGTTCAAACCCGTGCCGCCCGCCTTGAGACTGATGAGGAGCACCTCGACGCTTCGGTCGTTCTGGAAGGCGTCGACCATCTTCGTTCGCGTGGCGATCGAGACGCCCCCGTGGAGAAACTCGGGACGACGCCCCGAGGCGCGTTCGATCCAGTCCTGCAGACGCTCGCCCGTCTCCCGGAACTGCGTGAAGACGAGGACCTTGCGTCCCGCGGCGCGCGAGCGCGCAAGGAGATCGAGAAGCGCCTGCGCCTTCGCGCTGTCGGGTTCGACGGACGTGCGTTTTTCGTACTGCGAGGGCGAATTGCAGATCTGCTTGAGACGCATCACGAGCTGCAGCACGAGGCTTCGGCGCTCTTCGGGCTTTTCCGTCTTCTTGACGCGCTCGAGCGCGTCTCCCACCACCTTCGCGTAGAGCGCCCCCTGTTCGGGCGTCATCGAAACGAAGAAGTCGTTTTCGATCTTTTCCGGCAAATCCACCGCGATCTTCGGGTCGGACTTGAGGCGCCGCAAAAGGAAGGGCGCCGTGAGGCGCTTGAGCGCTTCGGCCGCGCGCAGGTCGTGGTTCACTTCGACGGGGATCAGGAACTGTTCCGTGAAGTCCTTGAGGCTTCCGAGAACGCCCGGCTCCACGGTCGAGAGAATCGAGCGGAAGTCAAGGAGCGAATTTTCGACGGGCGTGCCGCTCATCGCAATCACGCGGTCGGCCTTGATCGTGCGAAGGGCCCGCGTCTGCTGGGTCGACTCGTTTTTGAGGGCCTGCGCTTCGTCGAGCACGAGGACGCGCCAGCGCTCCTTCGAAAGAATCTCGGCGTCGCGGCGCGCCGTCCCGTAGGTGGTGAGAAGCACGTCGGGACGGTCTTCGGGGAGCGCTCTAGAGGCGCCGTGATAGACCCCGACCGTGAGATTCGGCGAGAACTTCGCGATTTCTCGTTGCCAGTTCGTGAGAAGCGACGTCGGCACGACGGCCAAGGCGCGCTTTTTCGCGAATTCCCCCTCTTCCTTCATGCGCGTGAGGGCGGCGATCACCTGAAGCGTTTTGCCGAGCCCCATGTCGTCGGCGATGAGGGACCCGAGCCCCAGGCGGTAGTTCTTCATGAGCCACGAGTAGCCTCGCTCCTGATAGGGACGAAGCGTCGCCGTGAGCGTCGCGGGAAGCGTTTCTTCGTCGACGGCGCAAAGCGCCGCCAGACGGGCCCGGAAATCTTCGGGAACGTCGATCTTCACGCCCTCGGACTCTTCCGAGAGGAGCATGCGGATCTTCGCCATGCGGGAAGTCTTCTCTTCAAAACGACGGCGAATGACATCGAGCGCCGCCGGATCGAGATAGACGAAGCCGTCGTCGAAGGGCACGATTTTGCCTGCATCCTTCGCGAGCGCCTCGAACTCTTCCTTCGTGAGCTTTCGGCCGCCCACTTCGACGACGAGATCGTAGTCGGCGAGGCTTTCAAGCGACACGGCGCTTTCCTTTTTCACCGACGAGCCGCCCGTCGAGACCGCCGCGAGACGAGGCGTCAAGAGTTTTTGCAGGCTCTTCGGGAGCATGACGCGAACGCCCAGGAATTCGAGAAGCGGCACGGTCTCAAAGAGAAACTCGCGCAGTCCCTCCTTTTCGAGGTGCGCGGGCTTGCCGCGCGAGGCGCCGATCTCTTCGAAGACCGGCACCGCGCGGGCGGCGGCGGAGAGCGTCTGAAGGACGCCGTAGCGCTCCTTCTCCCATCGCTCTTCCTTCAGGATCGTGCGAAGCAGGACGGGAAGTGCCTTGGCGTTTTCCTTCTTCTCCGCTTCGAGGACGCCGAAGTTGAGGGTCACGTCCCCTTCCTTTCCGCTTCGGACCGTCAGGACCGGCGTCCACGAGCGGCTCGCGAGGAAATAGGGAGAAAGCCAGTCGGCCAACTGCACGACGAAGGGTTCGGCGTCGTCGTAGAAAGGCGCCCTCGGGAGTTCGTTCGCGTTGAGACCCGCAAAGAAGGCCGATTCGGGCGTCTGAAAAAGCTTGAGCGCGGGGGCCGTGAGAAAGTCGGCGAGAAGCTTCGTCACGATCGAGAGCGCCGCCTCGGAGGGATCCGTCACGCGGCACTTGGCGCGCCCTTTTCCCGCGAGCATCGCGGGCAGGAAAGGCGAGAGGCCCCGTCCCAGGGTTTCAAGGAGCGTGCGAACGGCGGGACTCCCCACGGCGGGCACGAAGAAGACTTCGGCGGAACGCCCCTCGTCCTCCATCATCCCGCCCGCAAAGAGAACGGGCGCGTAGGCGTCGTGCGCAACCAACTGCAGCATCGCGACATGCGCGGCATGCCAGGCCGCAACGGGAGCGGGCGCGCGGCGAACCGAGGCGAAGGGGAGCCCATAGATCGTCTCCCAATCGGTCGAGGCCTCCTTCGTCCACTCGAAGCGCCGACGACCGCCCAAGCGCAGCTTCGCGGGGGCCGCTTCCGGAATGCGAATGTCGTCGTCCGTCGCCGTGAGGGCGGCGAGACGATCGGACGCGGTCTTGCGAAGCGTCTTGCGAAGTTTCGCGAGGTCCGCCCGGAAGGTCTTCGGAAGGAAATAGGGCTGCGCGTCGCCCAAGAGTGACGAGAGGAGCTCTCCCATCTTGGGGAGTGCCGCAAAGGGCAGGTTTTGCAAAAGTGCGAGCGCCTCTTCTTCCTCGGGGACGGCTTCGGGTTTCTCGGCGCGCACGCGCGCGGCGTAGTCCTCCCACTTCGGGATCGAGACGCTCGAGGTTTCGTCAAGCCGCACGCCGTAGGCCTTGAGCCGCTCGACAAGATTGATCCCGCGGAAGGTAAAGACCCAGAAGGGGTCTTCGTCGATGTGCTTCGAGACCGCGTAGATCACCGCGGCGAGGTGTTTACAGGGGACGGCCGAGTCGGGGCAGGAGCAGCGCATGCGAAAGGATCGCCAGGACGTGGGAAAGAGTTCCACCCCGGCCGCAAGCGCCAGATCGTTCAATTCCGCGGGTAGGCGCCCCGCGAGGAGTTCCGCGCAGAGGTCGGGCCGCTCGGCCGTCGCTTCGACGAGCTTTTCGACGTTCGCCTCCTTGGCGGGCGGAATGCCGATCGTGATCTCGTAGGGAAAATAGGCCGAGCCCGACACGGTCGCGTAGATCTCGTGGTCTTCTGCGCGCCACTCGAGCGACTCGACGTGCCCCGTGTTGAAGTACGTGCGTCCGCGCGGCAGGCGGTTGGCGTGGTCGATCTTGGCGAGGCTCTTGAGCCATTCGTTACCCCACCAGGTTTCACCGAATTTCGTGCGAGGCGCCATGAAGCATTCCTTTTGCAAAAACAAGTGCTCGAAATACTAGCACGCCGCCCGGCCTACGCCCTTTCGCGCTCAATACCAGTCGTGCTTTTCGCCGCGGTCCAAAGCTGCGATCGCGCGCATGTCGTCGTTGGTGAGCGAGAAGTCGAAGAGTTCGGCGTTCTCGCGGATGTGCGCGGGGTCGCTCGAGCCCGGAATCACGGCGACGCCCCGCTCGAGGTGCCAACGAAGCACCACCTGCGCGGGCGTCTTGCCGAGGCGCTCGGCAATTCCCATGATCGTCGGATGGGTGAGGATCGCTTTCGTCCATCCCCGGCCGCCGAGCGGATACCAGCTCTGCACGGCGATCCTCTTCTTCTGAATGAAGGGAACGACGTCCTGTTCCTGATAGAAGGGATGGATTTCATTTTGCACGAGAGCGGGCGGCGTTTTCACGCGGGGAAGAAAGGCCGTGAGTTCCTTCACGTACCAGTTTGAAAGCCCAATCGAGCGCACGAGCCCCCGCTCCACCGCTCGTTCGAGCGTGCGGTAGACCGCGACGTCTCCTGAGCCCGGATGATGGAGAACCATCATGTCGACATATTCGAGCCCCAGTTTCTCGATCGATTCCTTGAGCGCCCCTTCCGGATCGACGTACTGCGTGGGATAGAGCTTCGTCTCGACGAAAATCGATTCGCGGGGGATGCCGGAGCGTACGGCTTCGCGCACCGCCCGTCCGACCTCCCGCTCGTTTTCGTAGAAAGACGCCGTATCGACGAGACCGATGCCGCAATCGAAGGCCGTTCGTACGGCGCGCACGCAGGCCCCGCCCCGAAGGGACCAGGTGCCGAAACCGACGATCGGCATCGAGAGACCGTTGTTGAGGGTTAAATACTGCACGAATCCTCCCAAACATTCTGTTTCGGCGAGACGAACCCCGCCTCTGCCATAATGATTCTCAGCCAAACGAAGACCGAAAGGAACATATCGTGAAGACGATTCGACTTCTCTATCCCGAGAGCGTGAGCGGCGGGCTCACCACCTACCGCCTCGGCGCCCGACTCATGGCGGCGCTTCTCCCTGAAAACGACGCGCAACCGCTCGTCAAGATCGACGTCCCGGCCTTGGGCGACGTCGACCCCGCGGTCACGAACGGCATCGCCTCCGAAGCCGCCGTGCTCGACAGCATCCGCAAGGCCCGCGCGGCGCTTGAAAGGGAAGCTCCCGATCGCGTCATCACGGTGGGCGGCAACTGCATCGTGTCGCTTGCGTCCTTCGACCATCTCCACGCTCTCTATCCGGACGCGGGGATCCTCTGGATCGACGCGCATCCCGACGTGTCGTTGCCGGAAAACGGCTACCCCAACGCCCACGCGATGGTCTTGGGAACGCTCCTCGGGCGCGGCGCCCCCTCGCTTGCGCGGGAAATGAAGAACCCCGCCTTCGGCGCGAAGGACCTTCTCTACGTCGGACTTCAGGGCCTGCACGACTACCAGCAAAAATTCTTGGACGACGCGGGTGTCGACTATTCGGTGCAGACCGAAGCCTTCGTGTCGGACGAGGTCATCCTCGACTTCCTCAGCCGTCATCCGCGGGTCTTCGTGCACCTCGACATCGACGTGCTCGATCCGGCGTTTTTCCACGACACCTACTTCGCGAATCCCGCGCTCGTGGGCGACGGCTCAGGCGGCGGACGCATGACGATCGAGGAGCTCGGTCGGATTCTGCGTCTTGTCGCGGAAAAGAGCGATACGCCCGCCTTCACGATCGCGGAGTACCTGCCTTTTGAAGCGGAACGACTCGCGAAAATGTTCGAGGCCCTTCCGCTTTTCACCGAAGGCTCAAACGACTGAGCATCACCGTCCGAGGCTCCTTCTTTGGAAGGAGCCTCGGGCGCGGCCGAACCTACCGCAAAGGCGCTTACGGCACGAGATCTCCCAGTCTACTTTGCTTTCCCGCCGAGCAACTCATCCATTTCCACCAGATGCAGATAGGGGTCGCGCTCGGCGAGTTCTAAGACGGAATCCTCGAACCCGCTTCGGGAGAAGAGCCAATAGTGGAAAACAGCATCGTCGCGCACGGGAAGACGAGCACATTTTGCCAAGAGCGAACGGTAGACCTTCAAACCCACTTTCTCATTCCGATACTTGCATTCCCCGACCAGACAGTGACGGCGATCATGATCGGCGGCCACGATGTCGATCTCGGCATTCTTTTCCCACCAACGCCCCAGCACGGTCGGTCGGAACGAAAGTTGCCCGGCACGTCGGAGGCCCACCAGGTATTCCCGGCAAACTTCCTCGAACGCTTCGGAAGCAAACTCGGAAAAGAAAGGCTCAACCGATGAGCGCCATTCCGACAAGGCTTCGTCCCGAGTCATGATGGGCACGGGATTCGTCGCAAGAAAGCGAAACCAGAACTTCAGATAGTGATCGGCAATGCGATAGAGCCCCCTTGAGGCGTTGCTCAGCTCTCCGGCGCCTGCAAAGACTGAAAATTCCCTCTCGATGAATCCCATGTCTTCGAGAACCGTGAGGTACTTCGTAAGGTTACGGGAGTCCGCCAGACTCTTTTGAGCGATTTCGTGTCGGGTCGTGGCGCCAAAGGCAATGGCCTGAAGGATGGCGTTGTAGGTCGAGGGATCTCGAAATTCCTGCCTGAGAACGGATTGCGCCTCATCGTTCAGAAAACCGTTTTCCCGCAAGAGATTGGTTGCAAGGTTTTCGGTCATGGAACGCTTGGGACTCAATCCTTGCCAAAAATACGGGATCCCACCCAGAACGGCGTAACCGCGGAAGACCTCGTCGGCGGTGCAGTCGGGAACGAATTGAGCCGTTACATGGAAAGGAAGCGGGCGCACCTTCATGATGGTTCGGGCTCGTCCGTACAAGGGATTCTTCTCTCCCAACACTTCTTTGGCGATAAAGGAGACCGCACTGCCGCAAAGGATGAGGAAGATGTTTTTGCGCGAGAGTTCCTCATCCCAGAGTACCTGCAGTTCAGAAAGAATGCTCGGACGCTCTTTCGCAATGTGTTGAAATTCGTCGATGACAATGACCCTGCGGGCATCACAAGGTTGATCGGTCAGCGCCCGCAACGCCGCGGGCCAGTCGAGGAAACGTTGTTGGGGATTGCGACTGACGGCTCCTACGGCCTGAGAAAACGCTTCCAGCTGAAAATCATCCTTCCAGGCTTTTGCCGTGTAGAAAAACAGGGGTTTGCCTTCACAGAATTTCCGAATCAACGCCGTCTTCCCGACGCGTCGGCGGCCATAAATGATTGCCATTTCGGTCGTCGTGCTCTCGTACGCGTCTTGCAGCGTTTCCAGTTCGCCGGTTCGTCCAAAAAAATCACTGTCAGTCATGATCGTCTGCGAGGATGTATGTTGAGGGAAAGAAGCGGATCATAAAACGCCGTTCTATGATATTCCGTATTATAAACCGCAGTTTTATAAACCGCCGCATTGTAATACGGAGCGATTTCGGGTCACTACGTCCGACAGCGTGAGCAGCGAGCTCTCGATCTGCCGTGGCCGAGCACCTCGCCACGGTGTTCGAAGGCCTTCCGCTCTTTACCGAAGGTGCCGGAAAGTGATCGTCTTTTGCGCGGAACGCCCGAATGCTGGGCGCTCCGTGCGGGCGCTAGGTAGAAAATCTAGCGTCCCCCTAGAGCCGAAAAGGTCCGTGATACAATCGACAAACGTTTTTTCCATTTTCTTCGAGACGAACGTTCATGCGAGTTTTCTGCGGCCTTCCCTCTCCTCTCCTGCGCCGTCCCACGGCGCTCGCCATCGGTAACTTCGACGGCGTGCACACGGGGCACCAGTCGCTCCTGAGGAGCGTCGTGCAGGCCGCGGCCGACCGGGGACTCCAACCCGCCTGCGTGACGTTCGAGCCGCATCCCAGAGAACTCTTTCACAAGCCCGACGAAGTCCTTCCGCGCATCTCCACCCTTTACGACAAGGTGCTACGCATTCTCGAGACGGGCATCCAGCGCGTCTACATTCTCCCCTTCAACAAGCACCTCGCCTCGCTTCGAGCCGAAGCCTTCGTTCGCGACGTCCTTTGCGAAGGGCTTGACGCGCACTGGATCACCGTAGGGAAGGATTTTCACTTCGGCGCCGACCGCCACGGCGACGTCGAACACCTTGAGAAGCTTTCCAAGGAACTCCACTACGAGTTCTACGTTGCGCCCACGCTCTTTCATACGAACGCGCGCGTGAGTTCGTCGCGCATCCGCGAGGCGCTCCTTGCGGGCGACCTCGTCGAAGCCTCGCTCATGCTCGGCCGCCGCTATTCGATGACGGGCCGCGTCATTCACGGAGCGGCGCTCGGGCGTACGCTGGGTTACCCCACGCTCAACATGGCGACGGTCCCGCCGGGAAGCTGCGCGCGACCCGCCGTGACGGGCGTTTACGCCGTCCGCATCAAGGGACTCGGGCGCGCCGTGCAAAACGGCGTCGCGTCGGTGGGGCGCAAGCCCACCGTCTCGTCCGACGGACGCTGGCTTTTGGAAACGCACGTCTTTGACTGGCAGGGCAACGCCTACGGGAAGCTCATCGAAGTCGAATTCGTCGAGCGGCTGCGCGAAGAGAAAAAGTTTTCCGGCCTTGAGGAACTCACGGCCGCCATTGAAGCCGACGCGAAGCGTGCGCGCGGCATCCTCGGACTTTCCGGGGCGGGCTGAAGCCCGAATTTCACGCAGTTTTATCTATCCACCAATCAACTGAAGAGCCCGAGGGGGTCAGGAGATACATGATGGCGCAGGACAAAACCGCCGACAAGAAGTATCCGCTCAATCTGCCGGATACGCCCTTCCCGATGCGAGGAAACCTTCCCAAGCGCGAACCCGCGTGGATTCGCGGCTGGGAAGAACGAAAGATTTACGACCGCATTATCGATGCGCGCCGCGACGCGAAGAAGTTCATTCTGCACGACGGCCCGCCCTATGCGAACGGCACGATTCACCTCGGCCACGCCATCAACAAGGTCCTGAAGGACATCATCCTCAAGGAAAAGACGCTCGAAGGCTTCCAGGCCCCCTACGTTCCGGGCTGGGACTGCCACGGCATGCCGATCGAAGTCCAGATCGAAAAGCTCCACGGGAAGAACCTTCCCGTCGACAAGACCCAGAGTCTTGCCCGCGCCTACGCAACGGAACAGATCGATCTGCAGCGCGCCGACTTCAAGCGTCTGGGCGTGCTCGGCTATTGGGACAATCCGTACCGCACGATGCGCTTCGACACGGAAGCAAACGAAATCCGTGCCCTGAAGCACATCATGGAAAAGGGCTACGTCTACCGCGGTCTCAAGCCCGTGAACTGGTGCTTTGACTGCCAGTCCGCACTGGCCGAAGCCGAAGTGGAATACAAGGACAAGACGAGCCCGACGATCGACGTCGCCTTCGAACTCGCCGAAGACCAGAAGGAACGTGTCGAATCGATCTTCGGCGTGAAACTTGAAAAGCCCTGCTTCACGGTGATCTGGACGACGACCCCCTGGACGATTCCCTCGAACCAGGCCCTGAACGTCAATCCCGAACTCAACTACGTCCTCGTCGACACCGGAGCGAAGCTTCTCATCCTCGGCGAAGGTCTGTACGAAGACGCGCTCAAGCGCTACGAACTCACGGGCACCGTGCTCGCCACCGTCAAGGGCGAAGCGCTCGACGGCCTTGAATTCCTGCATCCGCTCTACCACATGCACGAGGGCTATCGCCGCCGCTCGCCCGTCTATCTCGCCGACTACGTCGACGCGACGGCGGGTACGGGCATTGTGCACAGCGCCCCGGCCTACGGCGTCGACGACTTCGTCTCCTGCAAGAACCACGGCCTCAAGAACGACGACATCATCAGCCCCGTGCAGGGCGACGGCGTCTTCGCCGACTGGCTCCCGCTCTTTGGCGGCCTCAACATCTGGAAGGCGGCCGAACCGATCATGAACGCCCTGACCGTCGCGGGGACTCTCCTTGCGCACGGCAAGCTCACGCACAGCTACATGCACTGCTGGCGCCACAAGACGCCGCTCATCTACCGCGCGACCTCGCAGTGGTTCGTCCGCATGGACGGCCCCGACGCCGACACGAAGAGCGTGCTCGGTCTCCCCGCTCAGGAACACACCCTGCGCGAAGAGGCGCTCGCCGGCGTGAAGGCGACGAAGTTCTTCCCGCAGTGGGGCATCAATCGTCTCTATTCGATGATTGAAAACCGTCCGGACTGGTGCATTTCGCGTCAGCGTCACTGGGGCGTGCCGCTTCCCTTCTTCATGCACAAGGCGACGGGCGAACTCCACCCGAAGACCCTTGAAATCATGGACCGCGTCGCGGAACTCGTCGAAAAGGGCGGCATCGAAGCCTGGGCCAAGGCCACGGCCGAAGACTTCCTCGGCGCCGAAGCGGCCGACTACGTGAAGACGACCGACATTCTCGACGTGTGGTTCGACTCGGGTTCGACCCACTACACGGTGATGCGCGGCAGCCACGCCGACATCCTCGGCTTCCCGGCCGACCTCTACCTCGAAGGCTCCGACCAGCACCGCGGCTGGTTCCACTCGTCGCTTCTCATCAGCACGATGCTCGACGGCGTTCCGCCCTACAAGCAGCTTCTCACCCACGGCTTCGTCGTCGACGAAAAGGGTGAAAAGATGTCGAAGTCGAAGGGCAACATCGTCCGTCCGCAGGAAGTGATCGAAAAGTACGGCGCCGACATTCTGCGCCTCTGGGTCGCCTCGACCGACTATTCGGGCGAACTGCGCTACGGCGAAACGATCGTGAAGCACGTGATCGAAAACTACCGCCGCGTGCGCAACACGCTTCGCTTCCTCCTTGCGAACACGTCGGACCTCACGGAAGCCGACCTCGTGCCGGTCGACGAAATGCTCGAACTCGACCGCTGGGCGATGGCGTTCACGCAGAAGTTCCAGGACGCGGTCATGGCCGAATACAAGGAATACCGCTTCCACAACGTCGTGACGCTCCTGCAGACCTACGCCTCGACCGACCTCGGCGGCTTCTACCTCGACGTTCTCAAGGACCGTCTCTACACGACGGGCGCGACGAGTCACGCCCGCCGCTCGGCGCAGACGGCCCTCTGGCACATCACGAAGAATTTCCTGCGCCTGATCGCGCCGATCCTCTCCTTCACGGCCGAAGAAGGCTGGGCCGTCTTCGTGAAGAACGACGACACCTCCGTCTTCTTCGACACGTTCGAGCCTCTGCCCGAACCCAAGGACGCCGAAGCGCTTCTCGCGAAGTGGGAACGCATCCGCGCGATCCGCGCCGACGCGCAGGTCGCGATCGAAGAGGAACGCACGAAGGGCACGGTGGGTTCGTCCCTGCAGGCGGTCGGCACGATCCGTGCGACGCCCGCGGACTACGAACTCCTCGCCTCGCTCGGCGAAGAACTGCGCTTCGTGATGATCATGAGCGCGGTCGAACTCGTGAAGGCCGAAGGCGACAAGACGACGATCGAAGTTCGCGCCTCCGACGCGAAGAAGTGCGAGCGCTGCTGGCACTACGTCGCGGACGTCGGCAGCGTTGCGGAACACCCGACGCTTTGCCCGCGCTGCGTCTCGAACCTCTTCGGTTCGGGTGAAAAGCGTCTCTTCGCCTGATTGAGGGAGGCGCCCTAGGCATGGCTTCTCAGCGAACCTCGGGCCCCGCCCCCACGGGCGGGCGCTTCGCGCTCTGGAGCGTTCTCGGGACCGCGATTCTCGTCTTGGACCAGGTGTCGAAATTCTGGTTCGAGCGAAATCTCGATCCCGGGATTCAGCTTCCGGTGACGTCCTTCTTCAATTTCGTGCTCGCGCACAACCGCGGAGCCGCGTTCTCGTTTCTCGCCGACGCCGGCGGCTGGCAGCACGGTCTCTTCGTGACGCTCGCCTTCGTCGTCATCATCCTGATGGTGCGCTATCTGTGGTTCTACAACCACAGGACGCTCTTTGCGCTCGCGCTCACGCTCGTCGCGGCGGGGGCGGCGGGGAACCTCATCGACCGGGTGGCCCACGGCTACGTGATCGACTTCATCGATCTCCACTGGCAGGGGTGGCATTGGCCCGCCTTCAACGTCGCGGACATCGCGATCTGCACGGGGGCCTTCGCCTTCATTCTCGACGAGTTGCGGGGCGTTCGCCGCGGACGGTAAAGTCCGAGCAATCTCGTTCGGGGCCGAATTCGAAAGGATTCGGCCCTTTCCTTTTGGCCTTCGGCAGGCCGCCGTGCGTCTCGGCGCGCCCGCTACAATAGAGGGACTTTTCTTCGGGCGCAGCAAGGAGGGCGCACATGCTCAAGAACCGCAAGATCACCGTTGCCGTCACGGGCGGCATCGCCGCCTACAAGGCCTGCGAAGTCGTGCGCGGCCTCGTCAAGCTCGGCACCGACGTGCGCGTGGCGATGACGGAAAACGCGACCCGCTTCGTGGGCCCGGTCACCTTCGAGGCCCTCTCGGGACATCCCGTCGCGACGACGGAATGGGAGCACACGCCCGAGGGCGCGATGCCCCACATCGAGCTCAACCTCCACGCGGACCTTCTCCTCGTCGTGCCCGCCACCGCGAACATCCTCGCCAAGGCCGCCCGCGGGATCGCCGACGACCTCGTCTCGGCCCTCATCCTCGCGCACCGCTCCAAGGTCGCCTTCGTGCCGGCGATGAACCGCCACATGTGGGGAAATCCCGCGACGCAGCGAAACGTCGCGGATCTGAAGCGCGACGGCGCGCACTTCATCGGCCCCGACTCAGGCTTTCAAGCCTGCGGCGACGTGGGCGAAGGCCGCATGACGGAGCCCGCCGACATTCTCGACCTCCTGCCCGGACTCTTCTCCGAAAAACCGCTCTCGGGACGGCGCCTCCTCATGACGGTCGGCCCCACGTACGAGCCGATCGACGACGTGCGCGGGATCACCAACCGCTCTTCGGGTCGACAGGGCTTCGCGCTCGCGCGCGCCGCGCGCGACCTGGGCGCCGACGTGACCGTCGTCGCCGGGCCCGTGACGGTGAAGCGCCCGGCGGGGGTGCGGATTCTCCCCGTGACGACGGCGCGCGAAATGCTGGGCGCCGTCGAAGGGGAACTCGACCGCAGTCCCTACGACCTTTTCATCGGCGTCGCGGCCGTCGCCGACTGGCGCGTCGCCGACCGACTCGAAGGGAAGTGGAAGAAGGACGCGGGCCTTCCGCAGCTGCGGCTCGTTGAAAATCCCGACATCCTCGCCGCGGTCGGCCACCGCGCGGGCGGGCCCGTGACGATCGGCTTTGCCGCCGAGGCCACCGACCTTCTGGAGAACGCCTACGCGAAGCTCGAGAAAAAGGGCGCCGCCATGATCGTCGCGAACGTCGCGCGCGATGCGCTCGCCAGCGACACCAACCGCGTCCTCGTCGTCACCGACGGCGAAGTCGACGAAATCGGCCCGGCCGACAAGGACGAAGTCGCCCGCAAGATTCTGTATCATGCGGTCGACCTTCTCGAGGAGGACTATGGTCCGGAGGACGACCTCTGAGAGTGCCCTTGCGCGACGATTTCTCCCCAACCCGTTTTTGTTTCAATTCATCCATGAAGCTCTCCTACCGCATTCTTGACGAACGCATCCGCGAACACCTGCCGCACTACGCGACGCCGGGCTCGGCGGGGCTCGATCTGCGTGCCCTGCTCGACGAACCCCTCACGCTCGCCCCGGGTGAAACGGCGCTTGTTCACACCGGGATCGCCATTCACGTGGCGGATCCCGCCTATGCCGCCCTCATTCTTCCGCGCTCGGGGCTCGGGCACAAAAAAGGCCTCGTCCTCGGCAACCTCGTCGGCCTCATCGACAGCGACTACCAGGGCGAACTCATGATCTCCTGCTGGAACCGCGGTCAGGAGACGCAGACGATCGAACCCTTCGAACGCCTCGCGCAGCTCATCATCGTTCCCGTCGTGCAACCCGAACTCGTCGAAGTCGAATCGTTCGAAGAGAGCGAACGCGGCACGGGCGGATTCGGCTCCACGGGCCGTCACTAACCGAGGACAAGCCATGCTTCCCCTTTCCGAACTCTGCCGCAGCATCACGATGAAGCTCCCGGATCCCCTCTGGGCGCTCTCCGAACACGAACGCTACCGCGCAGGCTGCTCGACGCACGACTTCGCCCGTTGGACGGACGAAGAAGGCCGCGAACACTACTACCTCTTCGGGGCGCTCGACATTCCGCTCGCCCACACCGAGGGGGACGTCTTCAACTGGGGCCTCTGGGTCGAAGTGGAAAAGGCCTTTCACGACGCCTACTACGACGTCTATCAGACGCCCGCCGCCGACGATCTCGCAGCCGAAGGCTTCGTCGCGAACGAAGTTCCGGGCTATGAAGACGCGCTCGGCGCGCGCGTTCGCATCGTCTGTCATGCGGACCGCCGTCCGGAAGTGACGCCCCTTGAAGGGACGCTCCTTGCCGACCAGACGTCGGGCCTCACCGAAGCGCGCCACCGCGAACTCGACGAACTTCTCTTCGGCGACGACGAAGAGGAGGAAGGCGCCGACGACGCCGAACTCTTCGACGAGGACGACGAGCGTTGAGTCCCGACGCCCCCGACCTGATCACCGTATCCGCCCTCCTTGCGCGCGTTGAATCACGCATCGAGACGCTCGCCACGGGCTGGTGGATCACGGGAGAGGTGGCCGAAGCGAAGGTCTCGGCCGCGAACCACTGCTACTTCACCCTGCGCGACGAGGGCGGGCAGATCCGCTGCGTCCTCTTCGCGGGGGTTCTGAAGAGCCTCGAGGCCGCGGGCGACTTCGAAATCCGCGCGGGCGACAAGCTCGAGGTGGCGGGCTCGCTCATGGTCTATCCGAGATCGGGCGACCTGCAGCTGCGCGTTCTTCGCGTGCGGCGCGCCGGCATGGGGGCGCTCTACGAAGCCTTTTTGCGGCTTCGCGCCAAGCTCGAGGCCGAAGGTCTCTTTCGGCCGGAGCGCAAAAAGCCCCTCCCCGCCTTCGTGCGGCACGTCTGCGTGCTGACGAGCAGCAAGGGGGCGGCTCTGCACGACGTCCTTACGACGCTCAAGCGCAGAACGCCGTGGATCCGCATCACCTTCGCAAATGTCCTCGTACAGGGGGCGGACGCCCCGGGATCGATCTGCCGCGGGCTTCGCGCCGCGGACGAGTGCGGCGCAGACCTTCTCTTGCTCGTGCGAGGGGGCGGATCCTTTGAAGACCTCAACGCCTTCAACGACGAAACGCTCGCTCGTACGATCGCGTCCCTCAAAACCCCCGTCATCGCCGGGATCGGTCATGAAACCGACGTGACGATCGCGGAACTCGTCGCGGACCGCCGCGCCTCCACTCCGACCGCCGCGGCGGAAGCCGTGGGGCCGGAATTGAGCGAGTGGACGGCGCGCCTTCTTCGCTCCGAACACCTCCTCGTCAACCGCGTGACGCGCGATCTGCGGCTCGCGACGGAACGCGTCGACCGAGCGTCCTTCGCCCTCGCCGATCCCGAACGGGCCATCCGCAGCCGTCGGGAACGGCTTCTCCGCGCGGCGTCGCTTCTCGTGACGCCCGAAGACTGGGTGCGCCGACGCCGAGAGAGACTTGCGGAACTTGCCAAACAGCTCGACCTCGTGCTCGCGCGGCAGATCACGGAAAACCGAGACACTCTTCAAAGTGCGAACGAAACGCTCGACGCCGCGGTTTTGCGGCTTCTCGCTCAACGTCGTCGCGAACTCGCCGACCGCGAAGCGATCCTCGCCTCGCACAACCCCGATCTCCCCTTGAAGAAGGGCTACGTCACCGTGCGCGACGGAAAGAAGCGCGTCCTCACCCGCCTCACGGACCTCTCCGCAGGCGACCTTGTAACGCTCGGCTTTTCCGACGGTACGGCCCGCGCCCGCGTTGAATCGCTCGAACCGACGGTCTCCGGAAAAACGGACGGCTGACGTTTGCTTACAAATTCCCGAGTGATTTCCTCAGAAATATCGAAGAACGAAACTTATCGACAGTTTCGTTTCGATATACTCCTCTTACCAAACAAATTCCACGAGGAGATCCAACATGGCCCGCTTTACGCTCCCTGAACTTCCCTACGCAATCGACGCCCTCGCGCCCGCCATCTCGCGCGAAACGCTCGAATTCCACTGGGGCAAGCACCATCAGACCTACGTCAACAATCTGAACAACCTCGTCGAAGGCACCGACTGGGCCGAGAAGTCTCTCGAAGAGATCATCCTCGGCGCCGAAGGCGGTCTCTTCAACAACGCCGCGCAGGTTTACAACCACACCTTCTTCTGGTCCTCGATGACCCCGCAGGGCGGCGGTGAACCGAAGGGCGCTCTGAAGGACGCGCTCGTCGCTACCTGGGGTTCCGTCGAAGCCTTCGTGAAGGCCTTCTCCGACGCCGCCGCCGGCAACTTCGGTTCGGGCTGGACGTGGCTTGTGAAGGACGCCGACGGGAAGCTTTCGATCCTCAACACGTCGAACGCCGACACGCCGATCCGTCACGGTCTCAAGCCGCTTCTCACGATCGACGTGTGGGAACACGCCTACTACATCGACTACCGCAACGCCCGTCCGGTCTTCATCAAGGCCTTCTTTGAGAAGCTCGTCAACTGGGCCTTCGTTGAAGAAAACTTCGCGAAGTAATCGGCGGACGCGCGCGTAAGCGCTCCGGCATTCGCCGCATGCGGGCATGGTGATCGATACCGTGCCCGCTTCGTTTTGGGTACTGGTTACCTACCAGCCAGATGGCAGGTAGGTAGCAGGTAACTGCGTATTTGAGCAGGCAAGTGGCAGGTAACTGCGTATTTGAGCAGGCAGATGGCAGGTAACTGCGTATTCGAGCAGGCAGGTGGCAGGTTACTGCGCATTTGAGCAGGCAGGTGGCAGGTAACTGCGTATTTGAGCAGGCAGGTGGCAGGTAACTGCGCATTTGAGCAGGCAGGTGGCAGGTAACTGCGTACTTAGAGACGAAATGGCAGTTGGTATCGGTCCTGCGCGAGCAACTGTTATTCTGGAAGACACAAACGTTCCGACATCCTCTTCACCATGACGTTCCTCAAAGAAGATTAGCTCGCCAAGGCCGACGACACGCTGCAGACGCTCCGGTCGCTCAGACCTCTTTTGCTCCCCGCCGTGCAAAGGCTGCGGGACGAAATCAAGCTTGAGACGACGTATGACTCCAACGCCATCGAGGGCTCGATGCTGACGCTGCGGGAAACTGTGTTGGTCGTGAAGGAGGGCGTTGACCACATTCCCGGGAAGCCGATTCGGGACGTGCTGGCGGCGAAAGGCTTTGCGGCGGGATTCGACGCCATTTTTCCCTTTGTCGAAGACCGCATTCCCTTGACGTTCAGTCTGATTTCCGAGTTCCACAAATATGTGATGTTGGGAGCGCTCCCGGAATTCTGCGGCGTGTTTCGCAATCACAACGTACAAATTCTCGGAACTCGCTGCAGGACTGCCCAGTTTTGGGAAATCCCCGAACGAATTCAAGAGTTGGTCGACCGGTACAACACCTCCGACAAGACGTTGCATCCCATCGAGAAGGCCGCGCACTTTCATGCGGCTTTCGAAACGATCCATCCATTCCACGACGGGAACGGGCGGACGGGGCGACTGTTGCTCAACTACATGTTGGTTCGCGAAGGCTTTTGGCCCGTGAACATACGCCATGCGGAAGATCGAGTCCGTTATTACGACGCCCTGGCTTCGTACAACGAAACCGACAACGCGGACGAGCTCACATGCCTCATCGCGCAAAGAGCCGCGGAACAACTCGAATACTGCAACGAAATCGCCCGACAGCAGGAAGCGGCGCAGGCAATGCGCCAACAACGCTGATGAATCAGCAAACAAAACAGAAAAGGCGGAACACTTCCCCCAAGTGGAGGCGTTCCGCCTTTTTCGTTTTGCTCCCTTCGGCTCTTCGCCGAGAGGCGCAGAGCCGAAGATGCCTCGACGTTATTCGAGCACCGCGCCCGACATGCCCGAGGTGACGAGCTTCGCGTAGCGCGCGAGGTAACCCGTCGTGATGCGGGGCTTGCGCGGCGTCCAGGCCGCGCGGCGACGAGCGAGCTCTTCGTCCGAGACGAGCACTTCGATGCGGTGGCCGGGGATGTCGATGCGGATCTTGTCTCCTTCTTCGATCAGGGCGACCGGACCGCCCACGGCGGCTTCGGGCGAGACGTGGCCGATGGCGGCGCCACGCGTAGCGCCCGAGAAGCGGCCGTCCGTGATAAGGGCGACGCTCGAACCGAGACCCGAACCGATGATGGCGGACGTCGGATTGAGCATTTCGCGCATGCCCGGACCGCCCTTGGGCCCTTCGTAGCGGATGACGACGACGTCGCCCGGGACAATCTTGCCGCCGAAGATCGCGTCGATCGCATCCTCTTCACAGTCGAAGACACGGGCGGGGCCTTCGTGCACGAGCATTTCGGGCGCCACGGCCGCGCGCTTCACGACGCAGCCGTCGGGCGCGAGATTGCCCTTCAGCACGGCAATGCCGCCCTTGTCGCCGAACGGCCGGTCGACCGGACGAATGACTTCGGGGTTGAGCACTTCGGCCCCTGCGATCTGTTCGCCCACGGTCTTCCCCGACACCGTGAGGCAGTCGGTGTGAAGAACGCCCAGGGGTTCGAGCGTCTTCATGACGGCGGGAATGCCGCCCGCGCGGTCGAGGTCTTCGATGTAATCGCTTCCCGCCGGAGCGAGGTGGCAGAGGTTCGGCGTCTTTTCGGCGATGTCGTTTGCGACCGAAAGATCGAGGTCGATCCCGCACTCGTGCGCGATCGCGGGAAGGTGGAGCATGGAGTTCGTCGAGCAACCGAGCGCCATGTCGACGGCGAGCGCGTTTTCAAAGGCTTCGCGCGTCATGATGTCGCGGGGCTTCACGTCCTTTCGCACGAGGTCCATCACGGCCATGCCGGCTTCCTTGGCGAGGCGGTAGCGCGCGCTCATGACGGCGGGAATCGTCCCGTTTCCGGGGAGCGCCATCCCGAGGACTTCGGAGAGGCAGTTCATGGAGTTCGCCGTGAACATCCCCGAGCAGGACCCGCAGGAGGGGCAGGACTTGTTTTCGATTTCCATGAAGGTCGCCTTGGTGATGCGGCCCGCATTGAAGGCGCCGACCGCTTCGGCGATGTCGGAGTAGGAGAGCCTGCGGCCGTTCGTCATGCGGCCCGCGAGCATGGCGCCCGCCGAAATCACGATCGAGGGGACGTTGAGGCGACCCGCCGCCATCAAGAGCCCCGGCACGTTCTTGTCGCAGGCTGCGATGAGGACGAGCCCGTCGAAGGGGTGGGCCGTCGCCATCGCTTCGACGCTGTCGGCGATCAGTTCGCGGCTCACGAGCGAATACTTCATCCCGGCGTGTCCCATGGCGAGACCGTCGCAGACGGCGATCGCGGGAAAGACGATGGGGGTTCCACCCGCCATGGCGACGCCCTGCTTCACAGCCTCCGTCACCTTGTCGAGGAACATGTGCCCCGGAACGATTTCGTTGAAGGAACTGACGACCCCGATCAAGGGTCGTTCGATTTCGGCGTCGCAAAGGCCGAGCGCCTTCAGAATGGCCCGCTGCGGAGCCGCGTGATTGCCTTTCGTGAGACGGTCACTGCGCATGATGGGGTTTCCTTTGGATGATCTTTGAGTGAATGCGGACGAAACCCGCCCCGAAGAGCTCGGGGCGGGTGAAGAGGAAAGCGGGAATCAGGCCTTCTTCGCGTGTTTGGCGGCGATTTTCTCGAGCATGCTCTCGGCCTCGCCCTCTTCACGCCAACCGTGGAAGATCGTGGCCATGACCGGGCCCGAGATGTTGTGCCAGAAGGAGAAGATCGCGGACGGGAGCGCGGCGAGCGGATTCGCGGCGAAGTGCACCATGGCGAGCGCGACGCCCAAACCGGAATTCTGCATGCCGACTTCGATCGCGAGGCACTTGCGCTTCGCAAGGTTCATGCCCGTGAACTTGGCGAGGAGGTAGCCGATGAGCATCCCGAAGCCGTTGTGAAGCACGACGACCGCGAAGACGAGGAGACCGGCGTTGGCGATCTGACCGGCCGAAGCCGCCACCACCGCGGCGACGATCAGAACGATCGCGACGACCGACACCAGGGGAAGGGCCGCGACGGCGACCTGGATGCGCTCGCCGAGGAGCTTATGGAGAAGCACGCCCGCGGCGATCGGAACGAGCACGACCTGAACGATCGAGAGGAACATGCTCATGGGATCGACGGCAAGCCACTGGCTCGCGAAGAAGTACATGAGGGCGGGCGTGACGAAGGGCGCGAGAAGCGTCGTGCAGGAGGTGATCGTGACGGAAAGCGCCACGTCGCCGCGCGCCAGGAAGGTCATCACGTTCGAAGCCGTGCCGCCCGGGCAGCAGCCCACGAGCATCACGCCCACGGCGATGTCGGGCGGAAGCTGAAAGGCGATGCAGAGCACGTAGGCGACGCTCGGCATGATGATGAACTGTCCGAGGACCCCGATGAGTACGTCGCGGGGCCGACGGAATACTTCACGGAAGTCGCCCGGGGTGAGCGTCAGGCCCATCCCGAACATGACGATGCCGAGCAATATCGTAATCCAGCCGCCCAGAGGCTTGCAGAGTTCGGGGAAAAGGTAGCCCACGATGCCGAAGACGAGAACCCAAAGGGCGAATGTTTTGTTCACGAATCGACTGAGTGCTGCGAGCGCTTGCATGATGAGTTCTCCTCGGCAAGGGACTTTCTTTACGGTCGGGGCCCGGGAAGGACCGGCGCTGAGCCCGCCGGCGGATGCTTCCCGCTGCCTCGATCGAACGGTGAAGGAAGGATTTTCCCGATCCGCCCCCGCGAAAGTCCGAACGAAGGCTGCGGGACCAAGGAAAACCGAATCTGAGGCGCGTCCGTACAGAAGCTTTTCTGCACGGCGCAGTTTCCAAATTACGGGCTATTGAGGTTGCACGAAAGACTTTTTTGCGACTTTCTCAAAATTTCTGCGGTTTTTCTGACGCAACGCGTCTCCCCTACGGCGCCCCTCCTAAGACATTTCGCATAGCGCCGCCCGTCGGGTCTTCGGACGTCCGCTTCCGACGAACCCCCGCCGTGTTCTTCCACAGAGTTATTCAAAATGCACAATTTTTCATCAAAGGATCGCGAACACTGAAAAAAGAAGGGGTTGCCGAGTTTCTCCACGAATTATCCACAGGGTTCCCCACCCGGCCCGTGAACAAGTGCCCTTCTCCCCGTTTTTCCACCGATCCTCAAAAAACGTCCAAAAACCCGTATTTTTGCCCTGAAATGACACCAACCCCTTGAAATTTCCGCCTTTAGAAGACTTTTATGCACCGTTTTTCGGGGTTTTCCGCACACGGTTTTCCACAAGCGAAGAAAGCCTTGCGTCTTTTGTGCACAGAGTTATCCACAGGCGGAGAGGGCGAACGCCTCCGTCGGGGAGGGGCGCTTTTTCGGTCTTTTCCGTCGGACTTTGCTACACTCCTCATCTCTTTCTTCTCTCGGGAGCATTCCTCGCGCGGTCCGTCCGTGCGGCACCCACACCATGAGCGCACAAATAGAAGCCTGGCTCCATCGAACCTGGTCCCACCGGGGACTCGTTCCGATTCTTCTCTCTCCCCTTTCCCTCGTATTTCGCGCGGTGAGCGAATGGAAGCGCCGCAAGAGCGTCGCCAAGAGCGTTCCCGTTCCCGTGGTGGTCGTGGGAAACATCTACGTGGGCGGCACGGGGAAGACCCCCGTCACGATCGCGCTCGTGCGGGCGCTCAGGGAAAAGGGCTGGACGCCGGGCGTCATCTCCCGCGGCTACGGCCGCTCCGAAGACGACGTTCGTCTCGTGACCCCCAACGCCGACGCGATGCTCACCGGAGACGAACCCCTTCTCATCGCGCAGGAAACGAAGGCGCCCGTCGCGGTCTCGCGCTACCGCTACCGCGCCGCGCAAAAGCTCCTCGAACTCCACCCGGAAGTGGACCTCATCATCAGCGACGACGGTCTGCAGCACCACGCGCTCGCGCGCGACTTTGAAATCGCGGTCGTGGGCGCCCGGGGCCTCGGCAACGGCTGGGTCCTCCCGGCGGGTCCGCTTCGCGAATCGCCCGCCCGCCTCGACACGGTCGACGCGATCGTCCTCAACACCCCGAACGAAACGATCGTCACGAGCCGCACGCCGCGCTTTGCCGCGTCGAGCTGCTTTGACGTCTGCCGTCAGCTCGCCACGGGCGCGACCGCGAGCATCGACGAACTCTCCGAACGACTCGCCGCCTCAAAGGGCAAGGCCCTCGCCGCCGCGGGGATCGCTTCGCCCGGACGCTTCTTCGCGATGATCCGCGCCCACGACATCGAACCCGAAGAGCTGCCGCTGCCGGACCACTACGACTTCGCGAAGAACCCCTTCGTCGGACACGAAGCGGACCTCATCCTCATCACCGGAAAGGACGCCGTCAAATGCGCGCGGCATCCGGACCTCGCCAAGGACGAGCGCATCTGGGTGGTGGGGCTCGAACTCAAGCTCGACGACTATCTGATTGAACTCATTGACGAGCGCTGCCGTCAAAAGGCCGCGCCCCACACCAAGAAGGAATCGGCATCGTGACGCAACCCATCCCCGAACATCTCGTCTGTCCCGTCTGCAAGGGCCCGCTCGCCGCGGGTGCCGAAGCCAAGGAACTTCTCTGTCCGCGCTGCGCGCTCGCCTATGAAGTGCGCGGGGGCATTCCCGTCATGATCGCCGAGCGCGCCCGCAAGCTCCCGGACGAGGAAGTCCGCGCGCTGAAGGAGCGTCTCAAGGTCGAAGGAGGTGCGCGATGAGCTTCGTCATCCTTATTCCGGCGCGCATGAAGTCGACGCGCCTTCCCAACAAGCCCATGGCCGACATCGAGGGTCTTCCCATGATCGTGCGCGTCGCCGAACGCGGCCGCGCCGCGGGGGCCGACCGCGTAGTGGTGGCGACCGACCATGAAGACATCGAGCGCGTCTGCCGCGAGCACGGCGTCGAAGTCGTCATGACGAGCGCCTCGCACCCGACGGGCACCGACCGACTGGCCGAAGCCGTTTCGAAGCTCGGTCTCGCCGACGACGAAATCGTCGTGAACCTGCAGGGGGACGAACCCCTCATGCCGGTCGACGTCATGCAGCGTGTCGCGACCCTTCTCGCCGAACACCCCGACTGGGCCATGACGACCGCCGCCCACACGATGAAGGACGTCGAGGACTTCCTCAACCCCAACGTCGTGAAGGTGACCTGCGACGTAAACGGCAAGGCCCTCACCTTCTCGCGCGCCCCGATTCCGTGGCCCCGCGATCATTTCCGCGAAACGAAGGCCTCTCTTCCCGAAGGCTTCGAGGCGCTCCACCACCTCGGGCTCTACGCCTACCGCGTCGCCTTCCTCAAGGCCTTCCCGACCTTGAAGCAGGCGCCGATCGAAAAGTTCGAGAGCCTCGAGCAGCTGCGCGCCCTCTATTACGGCTATGAAATCGGCGTTCTGACGCTCGACGCGGCCCTGCCCGCCGGGGTCGACACCGAAGCCGACCTCGAGCGCGTGCGCGCGATATACCGCGCCAAGGGCGCCGACGCCGCCTGACTTTGTGCGTCAGCCGTACGGCTCTTTGCGCCGCAAAGAAGATTTCGGTCCGATCCTTGATCGGACCGTCTTCTTTTTCCGGCCCCGAACAGGCTACAATTTTCATCAAGACGTTTCGGCGCCCGTTTTTTGACGGTCCGCCGAATTTTCCGAACAACAACCCTCACTACGGAGCGACTCCCATGCGTCTCATTCTTATCGGGCCGCCCGGTGCCGGCAAGGGCACCCAGGCCAAGTTCATCACCGAAAAGTTCGGCATTCCCCAGATCTCCACGGGCGACATGCTTCGCGCCGCCGTCAAGGCGGGCACGCCCCTCGGTCTCGCCGCCAAGAAGGTGATGGACGCGGGTCAGCTCGTGTCGGACGACATCATCATCGGCCTCGTCAAGGAACGCCTCGCGAAGCCCGACTGCGAAAAGGGCTTCCTCTTTGACGGCTTCCCCCGCACGATCCCGCAGGCCCAGGCGCTCCTCGACGCCGGCATTCCGCTTGACTTCGTGCTCGAAATCAGCGTGCCCGACGCCGAAATCGTCGAACGCATGTCGGGTCGCCGCGTCGACCCCGTGAGCGGCCGCACGTACCACATCAAGTACAACCCGCCCAAGGTCGAGGGCAAGGACGACGTGACGGGCGATCCGCTCGTGCAGCGCGACGACGACCGCGAAGAAGTGGTCCTGAAGCGCCTCGGCGTCTACCACAACCAGACGGAAGCCCTCGTCGGCTTCTACGGCGAACTCGCCAAGTCCGGCAAGCCCGGCGCTCCGCAGTACCGTTCGATCTCGGGCATCGGCTCGATCGACACGATCCGCGAACGCGTTTTCGAAGCCCTCCGCTAACCTCCCGGAGACCTTCGACCGGCGTCCGTTCCCGAAAGGGGCGGGCGCCTTTCTTTTGCCCGAAGGCCCGAGAATTTCGTTTCAACTTCTTGCACACCCTCCATTGCGCGGAGAGACGGCGCGGTCCACAATCAAAAGGTACGTATTCCCTTCGGAGATCCCTCTCATGCGTTTTCCTCTCCTTTTGAGCCTCATCGTGCCGACCTTCCTCGTCGGCTGCGCGGGCACTCAGCCCCCGGAACTCCTTCCGGGCACGATCACTTCGGCCCGGGGCGTCGAAATGAAAGTCGAGGGCGACGGCAAGGCCCAAAAGGAAGAAAAGAAGAAGACCGCACCCGAACTCATCGCCCAGACGACTCTGGCCGCCTTTCGCGGGGCGGGCGTCGTTTACTTCGACGACAACCGCGCAAGCCGCATGTTCGTGACGAAGAAGGACAAGAAGGGCCGCTGGATCGTCGAAGAAGAATTCACCGAAAACACGCCCCACGGCTTCACCTGGGGGACGGGCGCGGCGCATCTTCTCAAAAACGGAAAGCGCCTGCCGCTTGAGAGCGCCAAGTGGCTCGTCGAGGAAAAGGACGGAACGGTGTCGCTTCTCTGGGAAAAGCAGCCCATGAAGCTCAACATCAAGGTGACGGCCTGGGACGTCTCGGGCCTCCCGATGAAGCCCTTCCTTCGCACCCGCTTCGGAACGCCCTCGCACGCCTCCTACTTCGCGGGGGACGCGCTCTTTCCCTACGGGAGCGTCGCCTACGTGGCGGAACTGCGCACGTTTGAGGACGCCGTGATCGTCCCCTCGCGCCGCGCCTTTACGGGAAGCGACACGATCGCGAACTTCATCAAGCGCTTCAACGACAAGACGCCCTACTGCCTGCGCTACGTGCCGGGGAAGGACCGCTCGCCCATGGGCTTTCGCTTCACGAGCGCCAGAAACGCCAAGTCGGGCGAAGCCCTGCTCTACGACGTGAAGAAGGGCACGATCTTCTGCGCACGCGCGAACGACGATGAGCGCGGCGAAGCCGACTGGAAGGTCGAGACCGTAAACGGCACGAAGGTCCTCGTCATGGACTTCCCGCGCCGCGCCAAGCCCGAAGACTACGGCATTCCCTCTTCGATGAAGGACGCGCTATTCGTGGCCTTCGCCGAAGAAAAGAGCACGCAGAAGAAAGGCCGCCGCACGAGAACCGTGAGCCGCGTCGTTCCCGCCGCCGTCTGGCGCGCCGACGAACCGATCACGGACCTGCAGTACCGCTTCAACGGAAAGGCGGCCCAGGCGCTCAAATACATCTTCGAAGCCTCGCGCGAACGGCGCGAAGCCTGGGAGGCCAAGGGCCGGGCCGCCTCCAAGAAGTGAGCGCCGCTCTCTCGCGGCCCCCTGAAATCATCCGACCCAAACGCTTCGGACGGCTGACGTAAACGCCCTCCGAAGCGTTTTTCTCCAAGGCAAGAACGGAACATGCACGTTTTGAAAAAAGCTCTGGCGTTTCTGCGCGAACACAACGAAGCGGCTTTCGCCACCGTGGAAGACGGAAAGCCCAAGATCCGCGTCTTCCAGATCATGCGCGTCGTCGGCCCAAACCTCTACTTCGCCACGGCGCCTCACAAAGAAGTCTATCGGCAGCTGCAGTCGAATCCCAACGTGGAGATTCTCGCCATGGCCGGCAATCTCTCGGTACGCGTGACGGGCCGCGCGGTCTTTGACGTGCCCGACGAGGTCGCACGCGCCATTTACGCGGAAAATCCGGTTCTCCCGCGCCTCTATAAGGCGTACTCGGATCTCGCCTACTTCCGCCTTCCCGTCGAGAAGCTCGACTACTACGATCTCACGCCCACGCTGCCCCTTTTCGAACACTTCGAATGCGAAGAGGCGCACTGAAACCTTGAAAAAAAGGGGAGAGCCCCGCGCGGAGGTCTCCCCTTTTCGTTGCAAAGAAAACCCGATTCTCAGAGCGTGCCCGCCTTGTCGGCTGCATTCTCGGCGCTCTTTTCCATGGGCGTGACGGGTCCGAGCTTTTCGGCGAACCACGTCGTCACTTCGCGGATGACGGGTTCCTGATACCAGACGAGGTCGCCGTGACCGGCCCCTTCGACGAGGCGATAGCGCACGTCGACGCCCGCCTTCTTGAGGGCCTCGAAGAGGTGCGCGCTCTGCATGGGGCTCACGAGCTTGTCGTCGGTGCCGTGCCAGAGGAAAAACGGCGGTTCCTTGCCGTCCACGTGTCCGAGGGGGCTTGCCGCCATGGCCTTTTCCTTGTCGGCGAGGATGCTCATGCCGGGGAAGTCGCGGAAGGCCGCGCCGTGCACGAGAAGCGCCTCGGTGACGGCGGGCGAGGCGTGGACCTTGGCGTCCGCTTCGCCGAGACCTTCGCCGATCGTCATGAGATCCGAAATCCCGTAGAAGGACACCACGGCCGAAACGTCGGAGGATTCTTCAAGAAAGTCGCCCTTGTCCCAGCCCTTTTCACCCGAGGTGGCGCCGAGCATCTCGACGAGGTAGCCCCCGGCCGAGTCGCCGAGAACGCCGATGCGGTCGGGATCGATCCCGAGCTCGTCGGCGTGCGCGCGAAGATAGCGCACCGCGGCCTTGCCGTCTTCGAGGAGCGCCGGGAAGCGGTTCGGGACGGTGCGGTATTCGGCCGCCGCGACGACGAAGCCCGCGCGTGCGAGCGCATAGCGCATTTCGGTGAACTTCTCGTGGTCGGCCGACGTGAAGCCGCCGCCCGGGAAGTAGACGACCGCGGGCTTTTTCTCCTTCGTTCTCGGAATCATGAGCGTCATGCAAAGCTGCCGCGCGGCGCGCAGGCTCTTCACCTGGTGGTAGACGATCCCGGAAATCGTGTCGATCTGGCCGTCCGTGACCGTGACGCGCGTAAGTTCGGCGCCTTCCGTCCAGCCCATCGGATGTCCGGGCTCGGCTGCCGAGGCCGCCGTCACGCCGCCCGCAAGGGCAAGGCTCGCCGCGAGGGCGGCGCATCGAGTCGAAATCTTCCTCATTCTTTTCTCCAATTATTCTCAGCGAAGTGTCCGTTTACTCACCGAAGGTCGCCCGCCAAGCGGCGCGCAGCACCTCGGGGCCGTGCGTCGTGAAGCTCTTCGGGTCCGACAAGAACCGCCGCCAAAGGCGCGCACCCGGAAGCCCCTGAGGAAGCCCCATCATGTGGCGCGCCGTTGCGCGCACGACCATCAGGTCGCCCTGCCAGGCGCCCTGGAGGTATTCCGTCATGCGCTCGACGACTTCGAGGCGCGTGAGGGTCGACGCTTCCTCCCCGTATAGCGCCTCGTCCACCTTCGTCAAAAGCCAGGGATCATGGTAGGCGGCGCGCCCTAGCATGACGCCGTCGACGCCATCCATGATGCGCTTTTGCGACTCTTCAATCGACTGAATCGCGCCGTTCACGACGATCGTCGCTTCGGGAAAGTCGCGCTTCAACTGCGGCGCGTATTCGGGACGAAGGGGCGGGATCTCGCGGTTTTCTTTGGGACTCAGCCCCTGAAGCCACGCGGAGCGCGTATGCACGATGAAGACCCTCGTGCCCGCCTCGTAGAGCGTTCCCACGAAGTCGAGCACGAACCCGTAGTCGTCGCGCCCGTCGACCCCCACGCGGTGCTTCACGGTGACGGGCTTGTCGGTGGCGTCCCGCATGGCGGCGAGACACTCCGCGACGAGCGGGGCGTCCAACATGAGCGAAGCCCCGAAGGCGCCCTTTTGCACCCGTTCGCTCGGACACCCGCAGTTGAGGTTGTATTCATCGTAGCCGAAGGCTTCGGCCGCGGCGACGCTCTTGCGGAGCGCCTCGGGGTCGGATCCGCCCAGCTGCAGCGCGACGGGATGTTCGCAGGCGTTGAAACCGAGGAGTTTATCCTGATCCCCGTGCAGAATCGCGCCCGTCGTCACCATCTCGGTGTAAAGGCGCGCACGGCGCGAGAGCGTCCGGTGAAAGACGCGGCAGTGCCGGTCCGTCCAGTCGAGCATGGGCGCAACCGTAAAGCGCCAGTCGGTGTTCGTCATAACAGTGTTTGCGTTCCAGGTAAGAAAAAGGCTCGGGCGGTGCGCACCGTCGAGCCTTGTGAGGGAAATGAGAACTCAGATCTTCTCGTCGGGTTCGAGCGCCCGAACGTAGAGCCAGCGCCCGTCCTTCCTTTGAAAGAGACTGCGCTCCGAGAGGCGCATCGCACCCTGCGACGTGCGGGCCGTGGCCATGAAGGTCACTTCGCCCGTGTCCGCGCCCTCGGCGACGGGTTTTGCGTCGGTCACCCTGAGCAAAATCCATTTCGGACGCGCTTCGCCCTCTTCGAAGAGAACGGCGGGGCGCGTCGCTTCGTCCCAGGTGGCGAGCACGTACGCGTCGTCGCCCACGGCGTAGGCCGTGTAGCGGCTTCGCATGAGGGCTTCGGGCGTCGGCGCCGCGGCCGCTCCCGAGAGGAACGGTCCGCAGCACTCGGCGAGGCTTCGCCCCGATCCGCAGGGACAGGGCGAAGCGGAAGCGGTCTTCTTTCGCTTCACGATCAGCCGCCGAACTCGTTTTGTTCCTGACGGGCCGCGCGCTTGCGCTCGAAGTCCTTCAGATAGCGCTTGCGCAGACGGATCGAGTGCGGCGTGATTTCAACGAGTTCGTCGTCGTTGATGAATTCCACGGCCATTTCAAGCGTGAGCTTGACGGGCGGAACGAGGCGGATCGCTTCGTCGGTGCCCGAGGCGCGGATGTTCGTCAACTGCTTGCCCTTGATCGGGTTCACGACGATGTCGTTTTCGCGCGAATGTTCGCCGATGATCATGCCTTCGTAGAGCTTGTCGCCCGGGCTCACGAAGAGGCGGCCGCGTTCCTGGATCTTCCAGAGGGCGTAGGCCACGGCTTCGCCGTCGTCCTGCGAGATGATGACGCCCGAGCGGCGTTCGCCGACGTCGCCGTGCTTGATGGGACCGTATTCGTCAAAGACGTGGCTCATGATGCCCGTGCCGCGGCACATCGTCATGAAGAGGCTCTGGAAGCCGATGAGGCCTCGCGCCGGAATGCGGTATTCGAGACGCACGCGGCCCTTGCCGTCGGGCTGCATGTCCTGCAGATCGCCCTTGCGGCGGCCGAGTTCTTCCATGACGGCGCCCTGGTGTTCCTCTTCCACGTCGACCGTGAGGAGTTCATACGGTTCGAGCTTGACGCCGTCGACTTCCTTCAGAAGGACGCGCGGACGCGAAACGGCGAGTTCGTAGCCTTCGCGGCGCATGTTTTCGAGAAGAATCGTGAGGTGGAGTTCGCCGCGGCCGGCGACTTCCCAAACCGTTTCGTCCGAGGTCGGACGAACGCGCATGGCGACGTTCGACTTCAGTTCGCGCTCGAGACGTTCGCGGATCTGTCGGCTCGTCACGAACTTCCCTTCGCGGCCGGCCAAGGGCGACGAATTCACCTGGAAGTTCATCGTGAGGGTCGGTTCGTCGACCTTGAGCATCGGCAGGGCTTCGGGCTGCTGAAGGTCCGTGATCGTCGTGCCGATCGCGAGTTCTTCAATGCCGTTCACGAGAATGATGTCGCCCGCTTCGGCTTCGTCGACGAGCTGGCGGTCGAGACCCTGGAACTTCAGGATCTGATTGACCTTCACGCGGCGCGGCGTGTCGTCGGGGCCGTTCATGATGGCGACTTCCATGTTCGGGCGGATGCGGCCGCGGTGGACGCGGCCCACGCCGATCTTGCCGACGTAGCTCGAGTAGTCGAGCGAGCAGATCTGAAGCTGGAGCGGTCCGTCGGGATTGTCGTCGCGAACCGGCACGTACTTGATCACCGTGTCGAAGACGGCGCGCATGTCGCCGATCTTCTTCAATTCTTCAACGTCGTCCGTGAGACCCGCGTAGCCGTTCAGGGCCGAAGCGTAGATCACCGGGAAGTCAAGCTGCTCTTCGGTGGCGCCGAGCTTGTCGAAGAGGTCGAAGGTCTGATTGATGACCCAGTCGGGACGGGCGCCCGGACGGTCGATCTTGTTGACGACCACGATCGGCTTCAGACCGAGGGCGAGGGCCTTGCGGGTCACGAAGCGCGTCTGCGGCATCGGGCCTTCCACGGCGTCGACGAGGAGCAGAACGCCGTCGACCATCGAGAGGACGCGTTCGACTTCGCCGCCGAAGTCCGCGTGCCCCGGGGTGTCGATGATGTTGATGTGGGTCCCCATGTATTCGACCGCGCAGTTCTTGGCGAGAATCGTGATCCCGCGTTCGCGTTCGAGGTCGTTGGAGTCCATCACACGTTCGGCCACCTGCTGATTGTCACGGAAGGTGCCCGCGCACTGCAGAAGGCGGTCCACCATCGTGGTCTTGCCGTGGTCAACGTGCGCAATGATTGCAATATTTCGAATGGCTCGAGTCATTGTCGTAATAAAAAGAACTCGGTGGAAAAAATTCGGTCCGATTATACGCTCATGCTTGAGCGAGCAAACGGACGGGGTGCAGCGTTCCGCGCTCGTCGGTGCGCGCCGTGCCGAGGAGCTCTCCCGCGGCGTAGACGCGGAGGAGTTCAATCGAGCGGGGACTCCCGAGCGCAATGCGCTGACCGTGTCGGAAGCGATCGGCGTCGGGGAGGGAGAGTTCGATGCGGGGCAGCGTCGAAAGCAATCGGTCGACGGGCGAAAGAAGCGCGCGGGCCTTTTCGGTCGTCGCCTTTTCGAGCGTCTCCCACGAGACCGCCTCGTCGATTTGGAGGTCGCCCACGCCCGTGCGGCGAAGCGTCCTCAGATGCGCGCCCACGCCGAGGGCTCTACCGATGTCTTCGGCGAGCACCCGAATGTAGGTTCCCTTCGAGACGAGGGTCTTCATCGTGAAGAAGACCCCGTCCTCGGTCGACTCCCAGTCGGAGACCGAGAGCTCGTGAATCGTCACGCGGCGGGGTTCGCGCTCGACCGTTTCGCCGCGTCGGGCGATTTCGTAGAGGCACTCGCCGTCTCGCTTCAGAGCCGAATACATCGGAGGGATCTGTTCGATCTCTCCGCGAAAGCGCCCGAGCACCGCTTCGAGGTCGGCAAACGTCAGGTGCGAGGCGTCGGCTTTCGCCGTCACTTCGCCTTCGGCGTCGCCCGTCGCGGTCTCGACGCCCAACATGACGCGCGCTTCGTAGCGCTTGTCCGCATGAAGAAGGTCCGCCGAAAACTTCGTGGCGTTTCCGAAGCAAAGGGGCAAAAGCCCCGTCGCAAGCGGGTCGAGCGTGCCCGTGTGCCCGGCTTTCTGGGCGTTCAAGAGGCGTCGCACCGTCTGGAGCGCCCGATTGCTCGAGAGCCCCAGCGGTTTGTCGAGGAGCATCACTCCGTCGACGGCATCACCGCGGCGCCGCATCGCTCAACGCTCCCCTTCGGGCGGGGTCGTCTTCATCGCCTCGCGAATGAGGGCGTCCATCGCAAAGCCCCGTTCGACGCTCTCGTCGATCGTGAAGTGAAGCGTCGGGACCGTGTGGATCGTAAGACGGCGAAAAAGGATGTTGCGAAGCATCCCGGCCGCGTTGTTGAGACCCTCGGCGCAGGCTTCGGGGTCGCTTCCCAACACCGTGAAGTAGACCTTCGCGTGCGCGTAGTCGGGGGTGATGTCGCAGCCCGTGATCGTGACGAGTCCGACGCGCGGATCGTGCACTTCCTTGGGGATGAGCTGGGCCAAATCCTTGGCGATCTGGTCGGCCACTCGGAGCGAGCGGCCCGGCTTTTTGGGTTTCATAAAACAGCAAATCCGGAGAAAAGGGACCCGCGCGGGATCGCGCGGGTTCCGAGTGAGGATTTAGAGCGTACGGGCCACTTCCGTGACTTCGAACACTTCGAGCTGATCGAGCTCGCGGATGTCGTCGTAGCCCTTGAGCGAAAGACCGCATTCCATGCCGGCCTTGACTTCGCGGACGTCGTCCTTGAAGTGCTTGAGCGAGGCGAGTTCGCCCGTCCACACCACGACGTTGTCGCGAAGGAGGCGAACCTGGGCGCTGCGGCGGATGAGGCCTTCGAGCACGCGGCAGCCGGCGATGTTGCCGACCTTCGGCACGCGGATGATCTGACGGATTTCGACGAGACCCAAGGGCGTTTCGCGCTTTTCGGGCGAGAGCATGCCTCCGAGAGCCGCCTTCACGTCATCCACGGCGTCGTAGATGATGTTGTAGTAGCGGATGTCGATGCCTTCGGTTTCGGCGAGCTTGCGCGCAAGCGCGTCGGCACGCACGTTGAAGCCGATGATGACGGCCTTCGAAGCCGAGGCGAGGTTCACGTCGGATTCGCTGATGCCGCCCACGGCCGCATGCACGACCGAGACGCGGACTTCGTCGTTCGAGAGCTTCGTGAGCGCGTGGATGAGCGCTTCCTGCGAACCCTGAACGTCGGCCTTGATGATGAGGGGAAGGGTCTTGACTTCGCCCTCGCCCACGTCGGCAAAGAGGTTCGCGAGGTTCGTCGCATGGGCCTTGGCGAGCTTGACGTCGCGGTACTTCCCTTGACGGAAGAGCGCGATTTCGCGGGCCTTGCGTTCGTCGTTCAGAACGATCACTTCGTCGCCCGCGTGCGGAACGCCCGAGAGACCCTGGATTTCGACCGGGATCGACGGACCCGCCGTGTTCTGAGCCTTGCCCAATTCGTTGATCATCGCGCGCACGCGCCCGAATTCGGCGCCCACGAGCACGATGTCGCCGCGATGGAGCGTACCCGACTGCACGAGGATGGACGCGACCGGACCGCGGCCCTTGTCGAGGCGCGATTCGATGACGAGACCGCGGGCGGGACCTTCGACCGGGGCCTTCAGTTCAAGCATTTCGGCCTGCAGAAGGACGTTTTCGAGAAGTTCGTCCACGCCCTGGCCGGTCTTGGCGGAGACCGGGCAGAAGGGAACGTCGCCGCCCCATTCTTCCGGCATCACGTCGTTGGCGACCAATTCCTGCTTGACGCGTTCGGGGTTAGCTTCGGGCTTGTCGATCTTGTTGATCGCGACGACGAGCGGAACGCCGGCCGCACGGGCGTGCGAAATGGCTTCCTTCGTCTGCGGCATCACGCCGTCGTCGGCCGCGACCACGAGAATGACGATGTCGGTCGCCTGTGCGCCGCGGGCGCGCATGGCCGTAAAGGCTTCGTGACCCGGGGTGTCGAGGAAGGTGACGATGCCGCGCGGGGTCTTGACGTGATAGGCGCCGATGTGCTGCGTAATGCCGCCCGCTTCACCCGCGGCGACCTTGGCGCGGCGGATGTAGTCAAGGAGCGAGGTCTTGCCGTGGTCGACGTGACCCATGATCGTGACGACCGGCGGACGCGGCAGGGCTTCGTAGTCCTGCTTTTCGGCGAGTTCCCCGAGGATCGCTTCGGGGTCGTCCGGCTTGGCGGCGATCGCCTTGTGGCCCATTTCCTCGACGACGATCATCGCGGTGTCCTGATCGAGCATCTGGTTGATCGTCACCATCTGGCCCATCTTCATGAGGGTCTTGATGACTTCGGTCGCCTTGACGCTCATCTTGTGGGCGAGGTCCGAAACCGAAATCGTTTCGGGAACCTGCACTTCACGCACCACGGGTTCCACGGCCTGCGGCGCCGGTTCGGCGCGGCGGTTGCGGTCCTGGCTGCGGCGACCGCGCGCGGTGCGCCAGCCGCTCTTTTCCGACGACTCGTCTTCGCCGCGCGTCTTCATGCCGCGGCGGCGGTCCTTTTCTTCGCCCCAGCGGTCGTTGCCGGCGTTGCCGCCCTTCTGGCCCTTCTTCTTTTCGGAAGCGTGGGCGGGCTTGGCGGGACGGGCTTCCTGCTGGGCCTTCTTGACGTTCTTGCGCTGCTGCTGTTGCGCGGCCTTCTTTTCCTGTTCGGCCTTGGCGTCGGCGGCGGGCTTCGGAGCGTCCTTGGGCTTTTCTTCCTTCGGAGCCTTCTTCGCCGTCATGACGCCCGACTTGCGGTTCATCATTTCGCGGATGCGGCGGGCCTCTTCCTCGGCCTTCTTGCGCGCTTCTTCGCGGCGGCGGGCGTCGGCCTCCATGCGCTTGGCGGTGGCGGCGGCGACTTCGGCTTCGAGCTTGGCCTTTTCGGCTTCGCGGCGGGCGGCCTTCAGACGTGCTTCGTCGTCGGCGCGGGCGGCCTCTTCCTCGGCGCGCTTCTTGGCGGCTTCGGCTTCCAGGCGGGCCGCTTCGGCGCGCTCTTCGGCGGCGCGGCGTTCGGCTTCGAGACGCTGACGTTCGGCCTCTTCGGCGGCCTTCCTGCGGGCCTCTTCCTCGGCCTTGCGGCGTTCGGCTTCGCGGGCTTCCTCTTCGGCGCGGCGCGCGGCTTCGGCGCGGGCTTCGGCCTCAAGGCGGGCCTGCTCTTCGGCGAGGACCTGGGGGTTCTTCACGAAGACGCGCTTTCTGCGGACTTCGACCTGAATCGTGTGCGCGCGGCCCGAAGCGTCGTTCTGCTTGATCACGCTCGTTTCCTTGCGCGTCATGCTGATCTTGCGCTCCTGCTGGGTGCGCTGCGCGCGCAGGCTCTCGAAGAGCCGCGACTTGTCGGCTTCGCTCAGTTCGTCCGTCACGTCGCGCTTGGCGACGCCCGCGGCGCGGAGCTGCTCGAGAAGGAGCTCCGGAGCGAGCTTGAGTTCGCGGGCGAAATCATTCACCGTTTTACTTGCCATAAATGTTCTTCTCCTTGATGCGGCACCCATTCGGCGCTCTCGCGCCGCCCTGTCCTCCGGGTGGCCAGTGTTGCTTCAACGCTGCGGCCTCTTTAGCCGCATCAGGTCGGGACAAGGAAAAAACCAGTTGGGCGCGTCCTCACCGGACGCGCCGCGTATCGATTGCTCAGAACCAGCTCGCGCGGGCGGCCATGATGAGCTTCTGCGCGCGTTCCTCTTCGATCCCCGTCATTTCGACGAGGTCGTCGGTCGCGAGTTCGCCGAGGTCGTCGGCGGTCTTCACGCCGTTGGCGACGAGCTTGGCGGCGAGGTCGTTGTCCATGCCTTCGAGCTCGATCAGGCCCTTGTCGGCCTGACGGAGATTTTCTTCGCGGGCGATGGCTTCCGAGAGAAGCTTGTTGCGGGCGCGCTGACGGAGTTCGTCCACCGTTTCCGTATCGAAGGCTTCGATCGCGTGAAGTTCCTTTTCGGGAACGTAGGCGATTTCTTCGATCGAGGAGAAGCCTTCGTCGATGAGGACGTTCGCGGCGTCTTCGTCGACGTCGAGCTTCGTCATGAACTCTTCGCGGATGCGGGCGACTTCGGCGTCGCGCTTTTCATTCGCTTCGGATTCGGTGAGGATGTTGATCTGCCAGCCCGTGAGTTCGGAAGCGAGACGCACGTTCTGACCGGCGCGGCCGATCGCGACGGCGAGGTTTTCTTCGTCGACGACGACTTCCATCGTGTGGGTGTCTTCGAGCATCACGATCGAGCGGACCTTCGCGGGCTCGAGCGCGCCCACGACGAACTGCGCGGGATCTTCGTTCCAGAGGACGATGTCGATGCGCTCGCCCCCGAGTTCGTTCGTGACGGCCGAAACGCGCGAGCCGCGCATGCCGACGCAGGTGCCGATCGGATCGATGCGGCGGTCGCGCGTGTAGACGGCGATCTTGGCGCGCACGCCCGGATCGCGGGCGGCCGACTTGATTTCGAGGAGGCCTTCTTCGATTTCAGGAACTTCGAGTTCGAAGAGCTTCTTGAGGAATTCAGGGGAGGTGCGCGAGAGCGTCACCTGCTGGCCCTTCGTCGTTTCGCCGATGCGGTCGACGTAGGCGCGCACGCGGTCGCCCGTGCGGATCGATTCGCGCGGGATCATCTGATTGCGCGGGAGACGCGCTTCGAGGCGGCCGATTTCGACGATGGCGTCGCCCTTGTCCATGCGCTTCACGGTGCCCGTGACGATCGTTTCGTTCTTGGCGAGGAATTCCTTCAGGATCTGATCGCGTTCGGCGTCGCGCAGGCGCTGGAGGATGACCTGCTTGGCGTCCTGAGCGAAGCGGCGGCCGGCCGTGTCGACGTCGATCTTGTCGATTTCGCGTTCGATGAAGTCGCCGGGCTTGGCGTCGGGGAACTCGTCGATGATGTCCGAGAGCATTTCCTGACGGTCGGGTTCCTGCAGGCCCTCGTCGTCGGCGACGACGAGCCAGCGGCGCGCGGCTTCGAAGGTGCCCGTGTCGCGGTCGACGTGCACGACGATGTCGGCGTCTTCCCCGGGGAAGCGGGCCTTCTTGACGGCGCTCGCGAGCGCCATTTCGAGGACGCCGAAGACGATGCCTTCCTCGACGTTCTTTTCACGAGCCAGAACTTCAACGAGTTCGAGCATTTCGCGGCAATTGATCATGATGACTTACCCTTTAAAGTTCAATTCTGCGATGAGATGGGCGCGGTCGACGTCCGCCAACGGGAACGCGACGCGGATGGGATCGGGCTTCTTTTCTTCCTTCTTCGGATTCTGACGGCGGCGCGCGGCGATGCCCGGCGTGCGGGCGATGTCGACCTCAAAGTAGTCGAAGGTCACGACTTCGCTTCCCGCCTCCCCTTCGAGCCCGACGATGCGGCCTTCGAGCTTGCGGCGGCCGGCTTCGGGGAAGCCTTCCGCTGCGAGCGGCGCATAGAGTTCCACGTAGGCGAGCTCGCCCGCGAAGCGTTCCCAGTCGCGGGCGCGCTTCAGGGGACGTTCCACCCCGGGGCTCGACACTTCGAGACGTTCGTAGGGAACGTTTTCGACCGTAAAGAGGTGCGTGAGCTGATCGCTCACGCGTTCGCAGTCGTCGAGCGTGATGCCGCCCTCAGCCGTCGTGTCGATCGTGACGCGGACGAGACCGCGGGCGAGGCGTTCGAGTTCGACGAATTCATAGCCGAGGCCTTCGACCGTTCGTTCGACGAGTTCCGTGAGCGCTCCGGTATTGGTCATGAAGAAAAATCCCTTCCTCTGATAAAAGTGAGAAAAAAACTGACGCACCCCATCCTTAAGAGGAGTGCGAAGCCTCCGGCGCGCGCCAAAGAAAGAATGGCGAAACGACACGGAAGCAAGACTGAAATCAAAAAAAAATGGGCGCACTGCCCATTCCAACTCCCTTTGCGTGCGGCGCGGCGGATTTGTCTTCCGCTCCTCTCCCGCACAGGGAACGATCCGACTCCCTTCCCTCGGGAAGGAAAAGACCGTTGAAAGCGCACACCCACCGCGACGGCCGAAAAAGCCTCCTTCGCGCCGAAGCAGTCGGTGAAAGCGCCATTTTAGGCGAAAGGGGCCCCGCCTGCAAGCGAAGGGCCCCGATTCCCGAAAAAATCTTTCGGGTCCGCCCCGAAGACGGGGCCGGAGAAAACGACTCAGCGACGCTCGCGCTTGCGCTGCGTCGGACGGTCGCTCAGATCCCGCGCTTCATGAACGGGCACGCCCGTGCGGTCGGACGCGTCGCGGAATCGGCCGTCCTTCGCGCGGCGGGGCGCTTCGGCCTTTTCACTGCCGCGGCCCGAGCGGGCTTCGGCGCGTGCCTTGGCGCGGGCCTCTTCCTTGCGGGTCTTGGCGGCCTCGGCCTTCGCCTTGGCGGTGGGGGCGATGCGCTTTTCAATCGCGTCGAGTTCGGCGATCCAGGCGCGCACTTCCTCGGGCGTCAATTCCATGCGCTTGCCGCGCGGAAGGCTCTTCGGAAGCGAGACGGCGCCGTAGCGAACGCGGATCAAGCGCGAAACCGTCACGCCCACCGCTTCGAACATGCGGCGCACTTCGCGGTTGCGGCCTTCGCGGATGCGAACGCGGTACCAGTGGTTCGTCCCCGTGCCGCCTTCGTCCTGCAGAAGGTCGAACTTGGCGGGACCGTCCTCGAGTTCCACGCCCTGCTGAAGCTTGAGCATCGCTTCGGCTTCGAGTTCCCCGATCACGCGCACGGCGTATTCGCGCTCGATTTCGTAGCGCGGGTGCATGAGGCGGTTGGCGAGTTCGCCCGAAGTCGTAAAGAGGAGGAGCCCTTCGGTGTTGAAGTCCAAACGGCCCACCGCGATCCAGCGGCCCTGCGAGAGACGCGGCAGACGCGCAAAGACCGTGGGACGGCCTTCGGGGTCGTCGCGCGAGACGATTTCGCCCGCCACCTTGTGGTACATGAGAACGCGCGGCGTCCCCGTCGCTTCGCGGCGGATCTGACGGCCGTCGATGCGGAGGATGTCTTCCGCCGTCACGCGGTCGCCGAGCTTGGCGGTGGCGCCGTTCACGGTGACGTGACCCGCTTCGATCAGGCGCTCCATTTCGCGGCGCGAGCCCACGCCCGCGTCGGCCAAAGCCTTCTGAAGCTTTTCGGTCGGAAGGTCTTCCGTCGTGCGCTTGCGAAGGCGCTCGACCATTTCCTTTGCGAAGGGACGGTCGGAATAGCCGTGAAAGTCTTCGCTCGTCAGAAGCGACATGGCTTCCGAGGGCGAGAGCGAACGGTTGCCCGCTTCACGGCTGCGGCGCGCTTCGGGGCGCGGGAGGTTGTGTTCGCCCGGACGGCGAAAGGGCGTGCGTTTTTTCTGGCCCGACATCGGCGGGCGGAACGGACGGTTCTTCACGATTTGCTTCCTTCGGTTTCCAAAACCAGTGTGAGGCCTTGCGGAGCGAAAAGCGATTCGGACGTTCCTTCGACCTCGGTGCGGGTGCTCGAAAGATCGAACGGCGCGTTTTCGGCGCTTTCGGGCACGGGGAGGTCTTCAAGGCTTTTGAGGCCGAAGTCCTCCAGAAATTGACGGGTGGTTCCCAAAAGAGCGGGTCGTCCCGGGGTTTCGCGCCACCCGACGGTTTCGATCCAGCCCCGCTCTTCAAACATTCGCAGGGTTCCCGGACTCAGGCTCACGCCTCGGATCTCTTCGATGTCCCCGCGCGTGACGGGCTGACGGTAGGCGATGACGGCGAGCGTCTCGAGCGCCGCCCTCGTGAAACGCTTGGGTCGGTCCTCGTCCTTGAGCTTGAACAAAAAGGGAGTCGCTTCGGGTGCGGTTTCCATGCGCCATCCGCCCGCGACTTCGCGAAGCCGCAGACCGCGCTCCTGCCAAAAGGCCGAGAGGGACTCGAGAAGCTTGAGAACGTCCGCGTGCGAGAGTTCGTCGTCAAAGAGCCGTCGGAGTTCGCGCACCGACAAAGGCTTTTTGGCCGTGAGAAGCGCCGCTTCAAGAATGTGTTCGCGGGATAGGGGCATGGATTCGGAGTGAGGATCGGTCGTTTCACAACGATCGGAGAGAGGCCCGCTTGGGGCCGGGATCCCTGCTTGAGGGATGCGGGATTATACCGAAGGCGCCGAAGTCCCGCAACCGAGAAGTCGCGAAGATTTGCCCATTGCTCTCAAAGCCTTGTGCCATGCGCAACCCGCATGAAACGGCATGAAAAAATGTCATTGGATTCCGAGGATTGTAACCCCTAGGATGAAATCGCGGACCTTGAGTCCGCCACGAAAACACTTCCCCAAAACGGAGACCGTCATGTCCGTCCACACGCTTCATCGATTCGACCGCCGCACGCTCCTCACCGCGGGCGCCGCTTCGCTTCTCGCCTCCCATCTTCCCGCCCCCGCCCGGGCCGCTTCGTCGGGCCTCAAGGTGACGGTCGTGACGGGAAGTCCCCATCGGCACGGCTCGTCCTTTCTCCTGACCGACGAATTCATTCGGGGCGCCAAAGAGGTCGGCGCCGAAGTCTACCGCTTCGACGCGGCCTTCAAGCGCGTCACCGCCTGCAGCGGGTGCGACCACTGCGGACTCGGCGCCGCCGACTGCGTCTACCGCGACGACATGTTCGAACTCAATCCCCATCTCATCGACGCGGACCTGATCGTCCTTTCGACGCCTTTGTACTACTTCGGCTTCTCGGCGCAGCTCAAACTCGTGATCGACCGTTTCTATGCGATCAACAGCCAGCTCCACAGCCCGAGAAAGGCCGTGCTTCTCGCGGCCGCCTGGAATTCGAACGACTGGACCTTCCCGGCGCTTGCGCATCACTACGAGACGCTCGTTCGCTACATGGGCTGGGAGGACGTCGGACAAATTCTCGGGACGAGCTGCGGCACGCGCTCGCAGACCGAGAACACGGAATTCCCGCGTCTTGCCTACGAGCTCGGGAAGAAGGTCTGCGCCCGGGCCTGAGCACGGGCCATAGGAGACCGTCATGCCCCGACTTTTCGACTATTGGGAAAAGGGAGAGCCGCTCGAGCTCTGGACGAGGCGCCTGCGGCTCGACGCCCTCTTTGCGCTCGTTTTCTTCGTCGTGATGTGCGACCGCTTCACCGAGAATCCGATCCACGAGACGCTCGGCACGGTGATCGGGCTCGTTGCGCTCCTTCATGCGCTTCTCAACCGACGCTGGTACAAGCGTCGCTGGGAAAAGCTCACGGGACGCGCGACGCGCCGCACGCCCTGGCAGGTGCGGGACGTCGTGAGCCTCGTCGCGAACGTCTTTCTCACGCTCTCCTTTGCGGCGGCCTTTGTGAGCGGCCTCATGTGTTCGCAAACGCTATTCGCCGCCGTCACGCCCGACGCCTGGCGCATGGACCTTGCCTACCGCTCGGCGCACGTGGCGCTCTCGCTCTGGTGCTTCCTCGCAGCCGCCGTGCACGCGGGGCTCCACGCCGGGATCGTCGCGGGGAAGCTCGCGCCGTGGACGAAAAAGCTCGAAGAACGCATCGGTCTTTGGGGCGTGCGCATCACGGGCCTTGTCGTCCTCGCGTTCCTTCTCTGGCGCACGACCGTCGCGTACGTCGCGCGGGACGTCCCGTACGCGCTTGTGGCCGAGACCTCCTATCTGTACGTGGAACGCGGGGAGTTTGCGCTCCTCCTCCCGCTTGACCTTCTGATCGCCTTTCTCGCCGTCGCGTCGCTCGTCTATGCTCTCGATCAGACGCTCTCGCGTCGTCCGTCCTGACCCAGGAGGCTCACTCATGTCCGACATGCCCATCACCCGCCGAAATCTCGCGATCCGCACGGGCGCCCTCGCCCTCACCGGACTTCTTCCGTCGCTCGCCAAGGCCGAGGAAGCGCTTCCCGTCGTCTACTACGCCCGCGAAGCGACCCCCGAAGCCTTCCTTGCGATCTTCGACAAACTTCGCGAAGATCTCGGGGCCGTCGGCCGCAAGGGGCTCGTGGGACTGAAACTGCACGGCGACGAAGTCGACAAGAACCGCGCGCTCTGGAAGGCGCTGCAGGCACACGTGCCGGGGAGCCGCTACATCGAATGCAACTGGGCCTCGGGCTACACGTCGGGGCGCGGAACCACGGAAGGCAATTACGACGCGATCGTCTCGAGGGGCATCGCGCGTGAAGATCTCGACATTCTCGATCGGGACGGCTCGTACCGGGACGTGCAGACGAAGGAAGGCCGGTGGCTCAAATCCGTCGCCGTTCCTGAGGCGCTCTTTGCGGAGTACGGACTCGTGGCCGTGACGGTGAACTTCAACGTTCCCACCTTCTCGGGCTATTCGGCGGCGGTGAAGAACATCGGGATCGGACTCGCCGGGGGTCCCGGCAAGGCGGCCGTACACGGCCCGGGCTTTCCGAAGGACGCGGGCTTTCACAGACGCTTGGCCGAGGCGGCCGACGCGATCGAGCGGGCGCTCGCCGGAAAGCTTGTGTTCCTCAACGTCCTCGCGAATCTCGACGTCGAGCCGCTGGAAGGGGCGGCGGTAAAGGAAGGCACGATCGGGATTCTGGGGTCGCTCGACATGGCGGCCGTCGACAACGCGTCGCTCGACCTTCTCTACGGGATCCCGATGGAAAAGCGCAGCGCCTATCCGGAATCGGTGAAGCTCGAGCGGGGCTTCCTGCAGCTCGAAAACCTCGCGGCGCTCGGACACTCGGGCCGCTATCGACTCGTGGAGCTCTCACCCGCGAAGTAACGAAATACCGTTGCGGTTGTCAGACGCCGGCCTTCGGGCCGGCGTTTTCGTTCGGTCTTAACGCCAGGCCGAAATGCAAAAATCCCGGACAATCCTGAGACTGTCCGGGATCCGAATCTGGCGGAAGGAGTGGGATTTGAACCCACGATACGGTATAACCGTATACCGGATTTCGAGTCCGGCGCATTCGACCTCTCTGCCATCCTTCCAGAGAAGAGGAATGTTAACACAGATCGGCAATCTTGTCAATATTCCTCGTTACGAAAGTCACTTCGTTTCGGGACGAAGGACTTCGACGCCGCCCATGTAGGGACGGAGCACTTCCGGAACCGTCACGCTGCCGTCGGCGTTCTGATAGTTTTCAAGCACCGCGACGAGCGTGCGGCCGACCGCGAGGCCGGAGCCGTTCAGGGTGTGGACATACTGCGTGCGGCCGTTTTCGTCCTTGAAGCGCGTGCCCATGCGGCGGGCCTGGAAGGCTTCGCAGTTGGAGCAGGAGCTGATTTCGCGGTAGGTGTTCTGCGCGGGGAGCCACACTTCGAGGTCATAGGTCTTGGCGGCGCCAAAGCCCATGTCGCCCGTGCAGAGCGTGATGACGCGGTAGGGAAGGCCGAGCTTCTGGAGGATGCCTTCGGCGTTGCGCGTCATTTCTTCGAGGTGGTCGTACGAGTCTTCCGGACGGACGATGCGGACCATTTCGACCTTGTCGAACTGGTGCTGACGGATCATGCCGCGGGTGTCGCGGCCGTAGGCGCCGGCTTCGGAACGGAAGCAGGGCGTGTGGGCCGTCACCTTGATCGGGAGATCCGAGGCCTTCAACATCTGGCCCGCAACCGAGTTCGTAAGCGTCACTTCGGCGGTCGGGACGAGATACATCTGTTCGGCGTCACTCATTGCACCGCCCTTCTTGGCGGCGAAGAGGTCTTCTTCGAACTTCGGAAGCTGACCCGTGCCCTGCATCGTCGAAGCGGTCACGATGTAGGGGGTGTAGCACTCGGTGTAGCCGTTTTCCGTCGTGTGCGTGTTGAGCATGAACTGCGCAAGGGCGCGGTGGAGGCGGGCGACCTGGCCGCGCATGAAGACGAAGCGCGCACCCGAGAGCTTCGCGGCCGTGTCGAAGTCCATCCCGAGGGGGCCGCCGACGTCGACGTGGTCCTTGATCGGGAAGTCGAATTCACGCGGAGTGCCCCAACGGCGCATTTCGACGTTTTCCGTTTCGTCCTTGCCGACCGGCACGGATTCGTGCGGAAGGTTCGGGATGCGAAGGAGAAGGTCGTTCAGCTTCGTGCGGATTTCTTCGAGTTCCTTTTCGAGAACCGAAAGCTTTTCCGGGATGGCGGCGGCGCGGGCCATGATTTCGGAGGCGTCTTCACCGGCGCGCTTGGCCTGACCGATCTGCTTCGAAAGGGCGTTGCGTTCCGCCTGCAGTTCTTCGGTCTTCGTCTGAACGTCCTTGCGGCGCGTTTCCAGGTCGTTGAATTCGGTTTCCGGGAAGTCGAAGCCGCGGCTCTTCAAACGGGCCGTAACTTCCGGGAGCTGCTTACGCAGCATGTTGAGGTCGAGCATGGTTTTCCTGCCTTGTAGATGAATGCATACTCCGTTCAGACGGAGCGAATTTGTCTATTTTCCTCTTTTTGAGGGCGGGTCGGGGAGAAATTCGCGGGGAATTTGCCCAAATCCCCCCCCTCAGCGCTTGCGGCCCTTCCCCTGACGACGGGCTTCCTCGTTGAGGGCGCGAAGACGCGCGAGCTTTTCGCCGATCTTGATCTCAAGACCCCGGTCGGTCGGAAAGTACCAGCGCTGGTCCTCCAGCCCCTCGGGAAGATAGATTTCCCCGGCGGCAAAGGCGCCGGGCTCGTCGTGCGCGTAACGGTAGCCTTCGTGGTAGCCGAGCTCCTTCATGAGTTTCGTCGGAGCGTTGCGGATGTAAAGCGGCACGGGGCGCGAGCCGTCCTTCTTCACAAAGGACCGGATCGCGTTGTAGGCCGTGTAGACGGCGTTGCTCTTGGGCGCGGCGGCGAGATAGACGACGGCCTGCGCAAGCGCCAACTCCCCTTCGGGAGAACCGAGCCGTTCGTAGATTTCCGCCGCTTCCACGGCGAGCTGCGTCGCTCTGGGGTCGGCAAGCGAAATGTCTTCGATTGCCATGCGGATCACGCGCCGGGCGATGTAGCGCGGGTCGGCACCGCCGTCCAACATCCGGCACATCCAGTAGAGCGCCGCATCGGGGTCCGAGCCGCGCACGGACTTGTGCATGGCGCTGATCTGGTCGTAGAAGTTGTCGCCTCCCTTGTCGAAGCGCCGGAGCGTCGCGGGAAGGGTTTTACGGAGAAACTCCGCCGTGATCTCTTCGACGCGGCGTTCCTTGGCCATCGTGCAGGCGACGTCGACGGCGTTCAAAAGACGTCTGGCGTCTCCGTCGGAGAGACCGACGATGACTTCGACCGCCTCTTCGGTCAGTTTCAAGGTCGGAAACTCGCGCGTCATGACGCGGTCCAGGAGCGTACGCGACTCTTCGGGCTTGAGGCTTTCGAGCTGATAGACGGTGGCACGCGACAAGAGTGCGCTCACCACTTCAAAGGAAGGGTTCTCGGTCGTGGCGCCCACGAAGATGAAGAGACCCGATTCGACGTGCGGCAGGAAGGCGTCCTGCTGACTCTTGTTGAAGCGATGGACTTCGTCGACGAAGAGCAGCGTCGGGCGGCCCGTCGCCTTTCGTTCGGCCTTCGCGAAGTCGACCGCCTCGCGGATGTCCTTGAGGCCGCCGAGGACAGCGGAAATCGAAAGGAAGGGAAGATCGAAGGCGTCCGCCATGAGGCGGGCGAGCGTCGTCTTGCCGACACCCGGAGGGCCCCAGAGGATCATCGAGTGGGGACGGTGGTTTTCAAAGGCGACGCGAAGCGGCGCACCCGGTCCGATCAAATGTTGTTGTCCCACGACCTCGTCGAGCGTCTTCGGGCGCATGCGCTCCGCCAGGGGCGCGAACGCGGCCTTGGGGGCGTCGTTTCCCTTCTCCGAGGAAGCTTTCTCCTCTGCGGGAGCCGTGTCGTACATTCCGTCGAAAAGATCGCCGCTCATATGGTCTCAAAGTCTCCGTAGGCTGCGCGCCGCGCCAAGAAAGGTGCGGCGCAATGCGGACCTTAAGAATAGCAAAACCCCCGACTCCGTGAGGAATCGGGGGTTCTGAATGGTGGAGCCTGGCAATGTCCTACTTTCACCGGAAATACAAC
>OGHB01000089.1_pt1 | contig 69840 bp, 67 predicted proteins | sample 1571451 | NCBI WGS metagenome assembly OGHB01 (sample SAMEA2582071, study PRJEB24529) | metagenome | biome: Human gut stool | place: China | collected 2011
CGCTTCGTAGCCAATGCCAAACCAGAAGTCGTCCAAAAAGAACGCGACAAACAAGAAGATTACCAAGCTAAATACGATGCGACAGTCGTACGTATTGATGAAATGAAGAAGTTGGTAGCCGAGGGTTAACTATTGAATAATATTAATTTATTACTTAATCGTCAGGGGTTAGGTAGAAAATCGAATACTCTCTTAACTAAAAATGGGAAAAAATATTTTCAATTTAAAAACAAAATGAATTTTTTAAATGATGCAGTTGTTAAAAATATTATTGAGTTTTTAAATTCTGTCAAGACGAAAAAAATTAAATTACCTGTATTTCTTGACATCGGACAAGTAACAGTTGCCGATAAGTTGAGCTATATAGTCTTGGAATGCTTAGTATATGAAATGTTAAATTTAGGATATTCTGTAACTGTAAAGTTTTATCCTAATTCCAATATAGATACAAGAGGTATAAACAACTCGCCTCTTAGACACTTAAATGAATGTTGGAGTAGATTTTCTTCAAATAAAAACTACAGAGAATCTAAATTTAGAAAAGAATTTAATTCTATTACTGATGGTAGAAAATATAGAAGGATGATTTCTCCTAAGTCAAATTCCTACCTCTCAAAACTTACAAGTAGTTTGATTTTATTTCTTAAGAATCAATTTGAATTTAGTGAAAGTTGTAGAAAGATAGAATATGACGAGATTATGGTTATAAAACTAGCTAACACTATTGGAGAATTAGTAGGAAATGCTACTGAACATGGTGAGGGAGATTGTCTATTAGACATTGATATCACTCACAACTTCACACATTCAAAGAAGCAAGGAAGGACGTTTGGCGCTGTAAATATTGCACTAGTTAATTTTTCAGACACAAACTTCGGTGATAAGGTTAAGAAAAAAATTCTAAATACAGATTTATCTAAGAGTATAAGATATCAGAAAACTAAAGTTGCATATGATATCCACCAACAATCTTATTTCAATGATAATTATAACGAAGAACATTTTTGGAATTTAGCTTCTCTCCAAGATAAAATTTCAGGAAGACCAGATAATTATAATAATGGTGGAAAAGGTATGACTGATTTAATTAAATCAATTCAAAATTTCACCCATGAAGATTATTGTTACATGATGAGTGGCAAAGAAATACTGAAATTCAAAAAAGAGTTATTAAAGCAAGATTCTGATGGTTTTATAGGATTTAATAAGACTTCTTTTTTACAATCTGGACCAGAAACAACAACTTTAGCAAAAAGTAAAGTATACTTACCTGGAGTTGCATACAATTTGAACTTTATTTTAGAGGAGGTGTAAAGATGCAGCATATTAAATTAAAGTTTCAAGATAAATCGATAATTATCTTATCCGGTAGACCGTTTGGAGAAGAAGTATTCAATGAACAAATCGCACCTAAAATTAAAGATGAAAAGGAAATTGTTTTAGAATTTCCTCCACAAATTAAATCATTTTCTTCTTCTTTTCCTAACGGGTTATTGAGTAGTGAGGTAGAGGAGCTAGGCTTGGAAAATGTAAAAAAGAAATATATAATATTTTCTGAAATTGATGGAGTTAAAGAAGGTTTTTGGGAGAGCTTTGATTGATGACAAGTACAATTTATGCAGCTGCCTCTAGTATCAAACTCAGTGACTGGCTTTCAATAATAGCGATCATCATTTCTTTTTTAGCAATTATAACAACATTTTATTTAGAAAATCGGAGATTAAAGAGGGAATCTGATTCGAAATTTTTCCAAGATATATTTTTTCAATATATGAAATTAACCATTCCGAAAGCAGAAGCAAGGCTGAGATTTGATCATAAAGAAGATAGAATTGATGGAGTTGTTGATATTCTTCCAGTATTAAAGAATCTTAGAAAGAAATCATCCCCATACAAATTTATAGATATTGAATTTTATAATGAGTTTACTCAGTTTATAGAGAGTACAGAAGATTTTTATGCTGATAAACAAAATACAGTAAGAGATATTCAAAAATTTGAATCATTTCAGAAGGAATCCAGACAAAAAATATCTGAGCTTTATGGTATATTAAATAAAAAACACCAAAACAAGAAAAAGATTAGATTTCCAAGAAGGAAAGATAAAAATTGAAGTCATTTTTAGAAAGCAGAATATTACATGACAAATTCTGTAAGGCCAAACCGCTCTGAGAAGTACAACATTGCAGCTTTCTTCTCAGGTGTTGTGGGGATTGAGTTGGGATTTGAACAGATCAACGAACTCAGAGTGGTGTATGCCAATAAGTATGTGCGTCAGACTTATCAGTTAAACAATTCAAATATTCCTTCAGACTTCTCTAAGCTCGATAACCTATACTATGACCATCCTAATAAGTATTGCTGAATATGGTTCAGTAGAACTCACGACCTCTGACACTGAGTCAGAGAGTGAAACTTTCTTTTTTCATAAATCTCCCAAACAAGTCTAATCTCACAAGGTTAGGCTTGTTTTTATGAAATAAGCAGAAAGTTTTTCATTAAAAGTAAACGCTTGTGTAAGTAAAATGAAAACGTTAGGCAAAGTCAGTGAAAACGTCTAAAAAACCGTCAATTCATTGACTTTCGTGGAAAATAGGACTAAAATAGCAGGGTAAAAATAATTAAAAAGGAGAATTCTACTATGAATCTAACTATCTTAGCCCTCGGTTTGGCCGTTATGGGTGTATCTCTTGGTGAGGGTATCCTCGTTGCCAATATCGCTAAAGCTGCAGCTCGCCAACCTGAGATGTTTAGCAAACTTCAAACATTGATGTTTACTGGTGTTGCCTTTATCGAAGGTACCTTCTTCGTATTGTTTGCCCTTAGCTACATTGTCTAATAGACAAATAAAAGATGAAGGAGGGATGAGCAGTGGAAACTACAAGTAATCCAACCGTCTCATTATTTGGGATTGATTTTGACTTGACTGTCCTTGCCATGTCTCTCTTGACAGTAATTATCGTTTTTGGAGTGGTTTTTTGGTCAAGTCGTAAGATGACCATTAAACCAAAGGGAAAACAAAATGTGCTTGAGTTCATCTATGAGTTTGTGAACAGTACCATTTCTCAAAATCTTGGGAAATTCACGAAGAATTATAGTTTGCTCTTGTTTGTAATTTTCACCTTTGTTTTTACAGCAAACAACTTAGGTTTGCTTGTGTCTGTAAAAAGTGAGCATTACAATTTTTGGACTTCTCCAACATCAAACTTCGGCGTTACTATCACTCTTTCTTTGATTATTACCCTCATTAGTCATATTGAGGGGATCCGTAAAAAAGGGTTTAAAGGCTATCTAAAGGGCTACCTTTCACCATACCCAGCTATGCTCCCAATGAACATTTTGGAACAATTAACCAACCTTGCTTCATTGGCCTTGCGTTTGTTTGGTAACATTTATTCTGGTGAGGTACTTACTGGCTTGATTCTTCAATTGGTGACCTGGTCTGCTTTTGCAGCACCTGTATCCTTTGCTTTGAACCTTGTCTGGGTTGCCTTTTCAGCCTTTATCGGCTTTATCCAAGCCTATGTCTTTATTATCCTAAGTTCAAACTATATTGGTGATAAAGTCAACGAAGAATAATTAAGAAAGGGAGAAATGAAATGTCATTACTGATTAATAGTACGACACTTGGTAATATCATTATCACACTCGGCTCAGTTTTTCTCTTGTATTACCTCATCCGTAAATTCGCATGGGATCAAATTACAGGAATCTTTGCTGCTCGTGAAAAGAAAATTGCCACAGATATTGATAGTGCTGAAAATGCTCGTCAAGAAGCAGAAAGCTTGGCACAAAAACGTCAAGATGAGTTGGCAGGTGCTCGCACTGAGGCAGCTCAAATTATTGATGGGGCCAAGGAAACTGGTAAAACTCAAGAATCAAAAATCATTGCAGAAGCACATGATGAAGCTAAACGCTTGAAAGAAAAAGCAAATCAAGACATCGCCCAAAGCCGTGTGGAAGCACTTGCTGGCGTTAAAGGTGAAGTTGCAGACTTAACTGTCCTCTTGGCGGAAAAAGTTATGAAACAAAACCTTGATGCTAAAGCGCAATCTGACTTGATTGATAGCTATCTTGATCAATTAGGAGATGCTTAATGGATAAGAAAACACAAGCTCTTGTTGAGCAGTATGCCAGAAGTCTGGTAGAAGTCGCTTTTGAACAAGACGCCGTGTCAACAATCCAAGAAGAAGTAAGGCAAATCCTAACAGTTTTTGCTGAAACAAATCTAAAAACCTTCTTGTCGCAGGAAAATGTGACAAGTGAAGCTAAAAAAGAAAGTTTGAGCTTGTTTCAAGAGTCTTGTTCAGTGTATATGAACAATTTTCTTGAGGTAATCTTACTCAATGACCGTGCCAACATTCTCTATGATGTGTTGAAATTGGTCCTTGAGCTCTTTGATCAAGAAGACAATACTTACGATGTTACAGTGACATCAGCAAGTCCCTTGTCTGAGGAACAAAAAGCCCGACTTTTGGCGATTGTTTCACAAAAATTTGAGATTAAGACACGTCGTTTAGTAGAAAAAATTGATGAGGACCTCATCGGAGGATTCGTCATCAAAGCAAAAAATAAGGTTGTTGACACGTCAATTCGCAGTCAATTGCAAACCTTTAAAACGAATTTGAAATAGAAAGTGGTGTGACTTTTGGCAATTAACGCACAAGAAATTAGCGCTTTAATTAAAAAGCAAATTGAAAACTTCCAGCCAAACTTTGACGTCACTGAAACTGGTGTCGTTACCTATATCGGTGACGGTATCGCACGTGCTCGTGGTCTTGATAATGCCATGAGTGGTGAGTTGCTCGAATTTGAAAATGGTGCCTATGGTATGGCCCAAAACCTTGAAACTAATGATGTCGGTATCATTATCTTGGGGGATTTCGTAGCAATTCGTGAAGGCGATATTGTTAAACGTACTGGAAAAATTATGGAAGTTCCAGTTGGTGAAGCCCTTATTGGTCGTGTAGTAAACCCACTTGGGCAACCAGTTGATGGTCTTGGTGACATCGAAACAACAGGTTTCCGTCCAGTTGAAACACCTGCTCCAGGTGTTATGCAACGTAAATCAGTTTCTGAGCCATTGCAAACTGGTCTTAAGGCCATTGATGCTTTGGTTCCAATTGGACGTGGTCAACGTGAGTTGATCATCGGAGACCGCCAAACTGGTAAAACTTCAGTAGCCATTGATGCGATCTTGAACCAAAAAGGTCAAGATATGATTTGTATCTATGTGGCTATTGGTCAAAAAGAATCAACAGTTCGTACACAAGTAGAAACGCTTCGTAAACATGGTGCTCTTGATTACACAATCGTTGTGACGGCCTCAGCATCACAACCATCACCATTGCTTTACATCGCGCCTTACGCTGGTGTTGCAATGGCTGAAGAGTTCATGTATAACGGAAAACACGTCTTGATTGTTTATGATGATTTGTCTAAACAAGCCGTGGCCTATCGTGAACTTTCATTGCTTCTCCGTCGTCCACCAGGTCGTGAAGCCTACCCAGGGGATGTCTTCTATCTCCACTCACGTCTTTTGGAACGTTCAGCTAAAGTTTCAGATGATCTTGGTGGTGGTTCAATTACTGCCTTGCCAATCATCCAAACGCAAGCCGGAGATATCTCAGCTTATATCGCAACAAACGTTATCTCAATCACAGATGGACAAATCTTCTTGCAAGAAAACTTGTTTAACTCAGGTATTCGTCCAGCCATTGATGCGGGTTCTTCCGTATCACGTGTAGGTGGGTCAGCGCAAATTAAAGCGATGAAGAAGGTTGCTGGTACACTTCGTCTTGACTTGGCTTCATATCGTGAACTTGAAGCCTTTACGCAATTTGGTTCAGATTTGGATGCTGCGACTCAAGCGAAATTGAACCGTGGTCGTCGTACAATCGAAGTTTTGAAACAACCGCTTCATAAACCACTTCCAGTTGAGAAACAAGTTGTTATCCTTTACGCTTTGACACACGGTTTCTTGGATAGTGTTCCGGTTGATCAAATCTTGGATTTTGAAGAAGCACTCTATGACTACTTTGATAGTCACCATGAGGATATCTTTGAAACTATTCGTACAACTAAGGATATTCCTGAGGAATCTGTACTCAATGAAGCTATCCAAGCTTTCAAAGATCAGTCAGAATACAAATAGAAATAGGGAGGACAGCATATGGCAGGCTCTCTAAGAGAAATCCAAGCAAAAATTGCTTCAACAAAGAAAACGAGTCAGATCACAGGAGCCATGCAAATGGTTTCTGCATCAAAATTGACACGTTCTGAGCAAGCTGCTAAAGATTTCCAAATCTATGCCTCAAAAATTAGACAGATCACAACAGATCTTCTACATTCAGAATTGATTAATGGTTCGTCAAATCCAATGTTGGATGCACGCCCAGTTCGTAAGACAGGTTACATTGTCATTACTTCAGATAAAGGACTTGTTGGAGGTTATAACTCAACAATTCTTAAAGCTGTGTTGGACATGATTAAACGTGACCATGATTCTGAAGATGAATATGCTATCATTTCTATTGGTGGAACAGGTTCAGATTTCTTCAAGGCTCGTAACATGAATGTTGCTTTTGAACTTCGTGGCCTTGAAGATCAACCTAGTTTTGATCAAGTCGGAAAAATCATTTCTAAAGCTGTAGGAATGTATCAAAATGAACTTTTTGATGAACTCTATGTGTGCTATAACCACCATGTTAACAGTTTGTCTAGCGAAGTTCGTGTGGAACAAATGCTTCCTATCGCTGATTTGGATCCCAATGAATCAGAAGGTCATGTGTTGACCAAGTTTGAATTGGAACCAGATCGTGACACTATTTTGGATCAACTCTTACCACAATATGCGGAGAGTCTTATCTACGGTGCTATCGTAGATGCCAAAACAGCTGAGCACGCAGCGGGTATGACTGCAATGCAGACAGCCACTGATAATGCTAAGAACGTGATTAACGATTTGACAATCCAATATAACCGTGCGCGTCAAGCTGCCATCACTCAGGAAATTACTGAAATTGTTGGTGGTGCAAGTGCACTTGAATAGCAGAGATTTGTCTTAATTAGACACACATGAAAAAGGGATGATTGTCATCCAAAAAACTATCATAAGGAGAAAACAATGAGCTCAGGCAAAATTGCTCAGGTTGTTGGTCCTGTTGTAGACGTAGCGTTTGCAGCTGGTGATAAACTCCCTGAGATTAACAATGCATTGGTCGTTTATACTGACGAACAAAAGTCTAAACGTATCGTGCTCGAAGTAGCTCTTGAACTTGGAGAAGGTGTGGTTCGTACCATTGCCATGGAATCTACTGATGGATTGACTCGTGGACTAGAAGTTCTGGACACTGGTCGTCCAATCAGCGTTCCTGTTGGTAAAGATACCCTTGGACGTGTCTTTAACGTTCTTGGTGATACCATTGACTTGGAAGCACCTTTTGCAGAAGATGCAGAGCGTGAACCAATTCACAAAAAAGCACCAACTTTCGATGAATTGTCAACATCTACTGAAATCCTTGAAACAGGGATTAAAGTTATCGACTTGCTTGCCCCTTACCTTAAAGGTGGTAAAGTCGGACTCTTTGGTGGTGCCGGTGTTGGTAAAACCGTTCTTATTCAAGAGTTGATTCACAACATTGCCCAAGAGCACGGTGGTATTTCCGTGTTTACAGGTGTTGGTGAACGTACACGTGAAGGTAATGACCTTTACTGGGAAATGAAAGAATCTGGCGTTATTGAGAAAACAGCCATGGTCTTCGGTCAAATGAACGAACCACCTGGAGCACGTATGCGTGTTGCTCTTACTGGTTTGACAATTGCGGAATACTTCCGTGATGTCGAAGGTCAAGACGTGCTTCTCTTCATCGATAACATCTTCCGTTTCACTCAAGCAGGTTCTGAGGTTTCTGCCCTTCTTGGTCGTATGCCATCAGCCGTTGGTTACCAACCTACACTTGCTACTGAAATGGGTCAATTGCAAGAACGTATCACATCAACTAAAAAAGGTTCTGTTACATCAATCCAAGCCATCTACGTTCCAGCCGATGACTATACTGACCCAGCGCCAGCTACAGCATTTGCTCACTTGGATTCAACAACCAACCTTGAACGTAAGTTGACACAAATGGGTATTTATCCAGCCGTTGACCCATTGGCATCAAGCTCACGTGCCCTTTCACCTGAAATTGTTGGTGAAGAACACTATGCTGTTGCGACTGAAGTTCAACGTGTGCTTCAACGTTACCGTGAATTGCAAGATATTATCGCTATCCTTGGTATGGATGAATTGTCAGACGAAGAAAAAACATTGGTTGGACGTGCTCGTCGTATCCAATTCTTCTTGTCACAAAACTTCAACGTTGCTGAACAGTTTACAGGTCAACCAGGTTCTTATGTTCCAGTTGCTGAAACCGTTCGTAGCTTTAAAGAAATCCTTGAAGGTAAATATGACAATCTTCCAGAAGATGCCTTCCGTAGCGTAGGTCCAATTGAGGATGTAGTAGCTAAAGCTAAAGCTATGGGCTACTAATGAGGTGAAGATATGGCACAAATGACCGTACAAGTGGTAACTCCGGATGGTCTGAAATATGACCACCATGCCAGCTTTATCCACGCGGTTACTAAAGATGGTCAAATTGGTATCTTACCAGGCCATATTAACTTGATTGCACCACTTGAAGTGGATGAACTCAAGGTTCGTCGTGTGGATGACGAGAGTCACGTCGATTGGATTGCCGTAAACGGTGGTATCATCGAAGTTAAAGATGATTTTATTACTATCGTTGCCGATTCAGCAGAACGTGAACGCGACATTGACGTTTCTCGTGCCGAACGTGCCAAGCAACGTGCCGAACGTGACTTGGAAGAAGCAACTAAATCTGACCGTATTGATGAAGTTCAACGTGCTCAGGTTGCTCTCCGTCGAGCACTTAATCGTATCAGTGTCGGTACAAAATAAGACAACAAAAAACGAGACTTTGGTCCCGTTTTTTATTTGTCGTGAAAGAAAACCTAAGAAGTAGCTAAGTTATCAAAGAAAGTTCATTGTAAAACATATCTGAAGGTAAGATAAAAAATCAGATTTCCAGTCCTGAAAACGGTTAATTTAGCTTTTACTTTAGTTTAAGGTGTCAAAGTGTTATAATATAAGCTGTTAGCTTTATATTTTTAGATAAAATGTAGAGTAACGTAATAGAAAGTATGAGTTTTTTTAAGATATGAAAATTGAAAAGAAGCATCTTTTAGATTACACCATCTTGATACCTTATTTAATCTTATCCGTGGTTGGTCTAATAGTAGTGTATTCAACAACAAGTGCTCGTTTAGTGGCCTTGGGCGCCAATCCCTTTGCATCTGTTATAAACCAAGGAGCCTTTTGGTTGGTATCCTTGTTCTCTATTTTTTTCATCTACCGACTGAAGTTGAACTTTCTCAGGAAAGATAAGCTTTTGGGTGTTGTTATTGCCTTTGAGATTTTACTTTTGGTCATTGCCAAATTTTTCACTAGGGAGATTAATGGTGCCAATGGTTGGATTGTGCTTGGTCCCTTGTCTTTCCAACCAGCGGAGTACCTTAAAATCATTGTTGTATGGTTCTTGGCACACACTTTTTCAAAAAAACAGTCTGCCATAGAACGTTATGACTACCAAGCCCTGACGAAGAATAGATGGATTCCTAGGAATGGTAAGGAACTTAATGACTGGCGTGTCTATTTGCTTGTAATGATCGGTTTGGTTGCTATCCAACCTGACTTGGGGAATGCGGCTATCATTGTGTTGACTACAGTAGTGATGTTTTCAATTTCTGGTGTTGGCTACCGTTGGTTTACGGCCTTGTTTGCCAGTATTGTTGGGATTTCGTCAGCCTTCCTTGGGTTAATTGCCTTGGTTGGGGTTCAAACCATGGCTAAGGTACCTATCTTTGGATATGTTGCCAAGCGTTTCGCAGCATATTTTAATCCGTTCAAGGATTTGACAGGATCTGGTCTTCAGCTATCTCATTCATACTATGCTATGAGTAATGGGGGCTGGTTCGGCCTTGGACTTGGAAATTCGATTGAAAAAACTGGTTATCTCCCAGAAGCTACAACAGACTTTGTGTTTTCAATTGTAATTGAAGAGTTAGGTCTTATCGGAGCTGGCTTGATTCTGGCCCTCCTCTTTTTCCTCATTCTTCGTGTTATGATTGTGGGAGTCAAGGCACGAAATCCTTTTAACTCTATGATGGCATTGGGTGTAGGTGCCTTAATGCTAATGCAGGTCTTCGTTAACATCGGAGGAATCTCAGGGCTGATTCCATCAACAGGGGTTACCTTCCCCTTCCTTTCGCAAGGAGGTAACTCTCTTTTAGTGACTTCAGTTGGGATAGCCTTTGTCTTGAACATCGCTGCTAATGAAAAGCGTGATAATATTGTTCAAGCGATTGAGGATGAGTTATCTCAGACTCAAGAATTGGAAAATCAAGATGAAAAAATCGTGCCTTTAAGAAGAAGTCGTTAATACGGCTTCTTTTTTCGTTAGATGGTGTTAGGCAGTAGTATGAAGATAGTGAAAGCTAATAGGAGCAGTAGAAATAGAATTATTGAAAGGAATATTTGTAATTACTCTAAAGAAAAACTGAAAACTATATAAAATACTTGCAATTCTATGACATTTTGATAGAATAGTAGAGTAAAGTTAGACTGTATTGCCTACTGTCTATCTATAAAATATATTTTATTGGAGGCTTTTCCTAAATGGCAAAAGAAAAATACGATCGTAGTAAACCACACGTTAACATTGGTACAATCGGACACGTTGACCACGGTAAAACTACTTTGACAGCTGCTATCACAACTGTATTGGCTCGTCGTCTTCCTAGCGCAGTTAACACACCAAAAGACTACGCTTCAATCGACGCTGCTCCAGAAGAACGTGAACGTGGTATCACAATCAACACTGCACACGTTGAGTACGAAACTGAAAAACGTCACTACGCTCACATCGATGCGCCAGGACACGCGGACTACGTTAAAAACATGATCACTGGTGCCGCTCAAATGGACGGTGCGATCCTTGTAGTAGCATCTACTGACGGACCAATGCCACAAACTCGTGAGCACATCCTTCTTTCACGTCAGGTTGGTGTTAAACACCTTATCGTCTTCATGAACAAAGTTGACTTGGTTGACGATGAAGAATTGCTTGAATTGGTTGAAATGGAAATCCGTGACCTTCTTTCAGAATACGATTTCCCAGGTGATGACATTCCAGTTATCCAAGGTTCAGCTCTTAAAGCTCTTGAAGGTGATTCTAAATACGAAGACATCATCATGGACTTGATGAACACTGTTGACGAATACATTCCAGAACCAGAACGTGACACTGACAAACCATTGTTGCTTCCAGTCGAAGACGTATTCTCAATCACTGGTCGTGGTACTGTTGCTTCAGGACGTATCGACCGTGGTGTTGTTCGTGTCAATGACGAAGTTGAAATCGTTGGTCTTAAAGAAGAAATCCAAAAAGCAGTTGTTACTGGTGTTGAAATGTTCCGTAAACAACTTGACGAAGGTATTGCCGGAGATAACGTCGGTGTTCTTCTTCGTGGTATCCAACGTGATGAAATCGAACGTGGTCAAGTATTGGCTGCACCTGGTTCAATCAACCCACACACTAAATTCAAAGGTGAAGTTTACATCCTTTCTAAAGAAGAAGGTGGACGTCACACTCCATTCTTCAACAACTACCGTCCACAGTTCTACTTCCGTACAACTGACGTAACAGGTTCAATCGAACTTCCTGCAGGTACTGAAATGGTTATGCCTGGTGATAACGTGACTATCGACGTTGAGTTGATCCACCCAATCGCCGTTGAACAAGGTACAACATTCTCTATCCGTGAAGGTGGACGTACTGTTGGTTCAGGTATCGTATCTGAAATCGAAGCTTAATTAATATTAAGTTCCCAATACAATTATTCGTCAGACAATAATTGAGAGAGTCGAGTTTACTCGGCTCTTTTTGGTGTTTAAAAATACTTGTGATTTTATACTTTTAAGGTATTTTAGATGCTTAAGCTAAGTTTTGATAGTGATAAATAGACATAAAGCAGGTTGAGTTTTCGGAATTTTCCTAAAATCCTAGTAATAGTAAGGGATTTGTGATAAAATAAACGAGTAAATAAATAAAAGAAGAGGTATGTGAAATGTCACGTAAACCATTTATCGCTGGTAACTGGAAAATGAACAAAAATCCAGAAGAAGCAAAAGCATTCGTTGAAGCTGTAGCATCAAAACTTCCTTCATCAGATCTTGTTGAAGCTGGTATCGCAGCTCCTGCAGTTGACTTGACAGCTGTACTTGCTGCTGCTAAAGGTTCAGACCTTAAAGTTGCTGCACAAAACACTTACTTTGAAAATGCTGGTGCCTTCACTGGTGAAACTAGCCCACAAGTTTTGAAAGAAATCGGTACTGACTACGTTGTTATCGGTCACTCAGAACGTCGTGACTACTTCCACGAAACTGATGAAGACATCAACAAAAAAGCAAAAGCAATCTTTGCTAACGGTATGCTTCCAATCATCTGTTGTGGTGAATCACTTGAAACTTACGAAGCTGGTAAAGCAGCAGAATTCGTAGGTGCTCAAGTTTCAGCTGCTCTTGCTGGATTGACTGCAGAACAAGTAGCTTCAACAGTAATCGCCTACGAACCAATCTGGGCTATCGGTACTGGTAAATCAGCTTCACAAGACGACGCACAAAAAATGTGTAAAGTTGTTCGTGACGTTGTAGCTGCTGACTTTGGTCAAGAAGTTGCCGACAAAGTACGTGTTCAATACGGTGGATCAGTTAAACCTGAAAACGTTGCTGAATACATGGCTTGTCCAGACGTTGACGGAGCTCTTGTAGGTGGTGCATCACTTGAAGCTGAAAGCTTCTTGGCATTGCTTGACTTCGTTAAATAATTTTAGATAAAGTCGAGGTTTCCCTCGGCTTTTTTCTTGTTTGTCTTAAGTGTTTTTCTAAAAAAAGCCAGGTTTCTCTTATCCTGTTTTGGGGAGCAAAGGTGCTTAAATGTAGAACAAAAACTCCTATTTTGTAAGCCCTATCTTTTTGTTTGGATTTTTTAAAACTTTGAGCCTAGGCAAGTACAATTGGATTGTCCCAAGAGGCAGATAATATGCTATAATGAGAATAGTATAACTAGAGCGCAGGCACTGATAGTCTGTATGCTCCGCATTTTTCCAAGAAGAGGAGAATTAGAAATCATGACTTTTGATGCAATTGACCAAATGGCGGTCAGCACTATTCGTTCGCTTTCAATCGAGGCCATTCAAGCCGCGAATTCTGGACACCCAGGTCTTCCTATGGGTGCAGCGCCAATGGCTTATGTACTTTGGAACCATGTGATGAATGTTAATCCAAAGACTAGCCGTAACTGGACAAACCGTGACCGTTTTGTTCTTTCTGCAGGTCATGGTTCTGCCTTGCTTTATAGTCTCTTGCACCTTTCTGGCTACGACGTGACAATGGACGACTTGAAGAACTTCCGTCAATGGGGATCTAAGACTCCAGGTCACCCTGAAGTTAACCATACAGATGGTGTTGAAGCGACTTCAGGACCTCTTGGTCAAGGGATTGCTAATGCTGTAGGTATGGCAATGGCTGAAGCGCACTTGGCAGCTAAATTTAACAAACCTGGTTTTGATATTGTTGACCATTATACTTATGCCCTCCATGGCGATGGTTGTTTGATGGAAGGTGTTTCTCAAGAAGCTGCTAGTCTTGCTGGTCACCTTAAACTTGGTAAGTTGGTACTTCTTTACGATTCAAATGATATCTCACTTGATGGACCAACTTCAATGGCTTTCACAGAAGATGTTAAGGCTAAGTTTGAAGCTTATGGTTGGCAACACATTCTTGTTAAAGATGGTAATGATTTGGAAGCTATTGCTAAAGCTATTGAAGAAGCTAAGGCTGAGACAGATAAACCATCTATTATCGAAGTTAAGACAATCATTGGTTACGGAGCTGAAGGCCAAGGAACATCAGCTGTCCACGGTGCTCCAATTGGTCAAGACGGCATTGATCACGCAAAAGATGTTTATGGTTATGATGCCCCAGCCTTTACAGTTCCAGATGAAGTCGCTCGTCGTTTCGAAGTTGGTATTAAATTCCGTGGTGAAGCTGCTGAAAATGCTTGGCAAACTAAATTTGCAGAATATGAAGCTGCTTACCCAGAATTGGCTGCTGAATACAAGGCTGCCTTTGCGAATGAACCTGTACACGTTGACTTGAATGCTCATGAATTGGGTTCAGCAGTAGCTAGCCGTGTGTCAAGCCAACAAGCTATCCAACAGATTTCTGAACAAGTTCCTTCATTCTGGGGAGGTTCAGCAGACCTTTCAGCTTCTAACAATACTATGGTTAAGGCTGAGTCTGATTTCCAACCAGACAACTATGCTGGACGTAATATTTGGTTCGGTGTACGTGAGTTTGCTATGGCTGCAGCGATGAATGGTATTGCTCTTCATGGTGGTACTCGTGTTTATGGTGGTACTTTCTTCGTCTTCTCAAACTACTTGCTTCCAGCAGTACGTATGGCAGCACTTCAAAACTTGCCAGTAACTTATGTTATGACACACGACTCAGTAGCAGTTGGTGAAGATGGACCTACTCACGAACCAATCGAACAATTGGCAAGTGTGCGTTCAATGCCTAACCTTAATGTTATCCGTCCTGCAGATGGTAATGAAACTAATGCAGCATGGAAACGTGCCTTGGCTGAGACTGAACGTCCAACAATGCTAGTCTTGACACGTCAAAACTTGCCAGTCCTTGATGGTACAGCTGAAAATGCTGAAACTGGTGTCAATAAAGGGGCTTACATCATCTCAGAAGCTAAAGGTGATCTTGATGGTATCATCATTGCGACAGGTTCTGAAGTGAAATTGGCTCTTGATACTCAAGCGGCTCTTGAAGCTGAAGGCGTGCATGTCCGTGTTGTTTCAATGCCATCACAAAATCTCTTTGATGAACAAGATGCTGCATATAAAGAAGAAGTTCTTCCAGCAGCTGTGACAAAACGTTTGGCTATCGAAGCTGGAACTAGCTTTGGTTGGGGCAAATACGTTGGTCTTGCAGGTAAAACACTTACTATTGATACTTGGGGTGCCTCAGCACCTGGTGACCGTATCTTTAAAGAATATGGTTTCACTGTTGAGAATGCAAGTCAACTTTACAAATCATTGTAAGAAAAGAAAGAGCTTGGCTCGTCCAAGTTCTTTTTTCTTGTAAAAAGTGTTTAACTTCACACAGTGCTTGACTTTTGGGTCTAGAGTGCTAGAATGACTGTGTTAGCCGATTTAGCTCAGTTGGTAGAGCAACGCACTCGTAACGCGTAGGTCACAGGTTCGAAACCTGCAATCGGCATGGTCATAGGTGTTCACATATTAAAGGGGAGGTTTTAGAAACCTCTTTTTTCTTTAGTCCTAGATTGTTAATTTAAGCTAAAATTTGATAAAATAAAAGGTAAAGAAATAATAAAGGAAGTATCATGTCAAAAGGGTTATTAATCTCAATCGAAGGACCAGACGGTGCTGGAAAGACTGCAGTTTTGGAGGCACTTTTGCCTCGTCTTAGAGAAGCCTATCCAGCCAAAGTCGTAACGACACGTGAACCAGGAGGAGTAGCCATTGCAGAGCAAATCCGTGAGGTTATTCTGGACGTAAATAATACGGCTATGGATGCTAAGACAGAGCTCTTGCTCTATATTGCGGCTCGCCGCCAACACTTGGTTGAGAAGGTTTTGCCAGAGCTTGAAAAAGGCAATATGGTCATTATGGATCGTTTTATTGATTCATCAGTTGCCTATCAAGGGACTGGTCGTGGCTTGAATCAGGATGAGATTGCCTGGTTAAATACCTATGCGACTGATGGTTATAAACCTGACGTGACCTTGTTATTTGATGTGGATTCTGAAACTGGTTTGGCCCGCATTGCAGCCAGCGGTGAACGTGAAGTCAACCGCTTAGATTTAGAGAAGCTTGACTTGCATCAGCGTGTACGTCAAGGTTATTTGGATTTGGCTAAGGCTGAACCAGAACGTATCAAGTTAATCGATGCCTCACAGGCTTTTGAAGATGTTGTAGAGCAAGCTTGGAAAGTAATTGAAGGCTATTTATAAGGAGCAAGATGAAGTTAGCTGAAAGTCAAAGCAAACTGTTTGAAGAGTTTTCACAAATTATCAGGGAAAATCGTTTGAGTCATGCTTATTTGTTTTCGGGTGATTTTGGAAGTCTCGACATGGCTATTTGGCTAGCGCAGAGTCGGTTTTGTGTGACTCCTGAGAATGGTCTTCCTTGTGGTCACTGTCGTCCCTGTCGCTTGATTGCACAGGGGGACTTTTCTGATGTTAAATTAGTAGAGCCACAAGGACAGATTATTAAGACGGACACGATTCGTCAGTTGACCAGAGAGTTTAGTCAATCTAGCTTTGAGGGACAGGCTCAGGTTTTTATCATTCGAGATGCTGACAAGATGCATGTCAATGCTGCGAATAGTCTCTTAAAGTTTATTGAAGAACCTCAAAGTCAGATTTATATTTTTCTTTTGACAGCTGATGATAGTCATATGTTACCGACGATTAAAAGCCGAGCTCAACTCTTTTATTTTCCTAAGAACAGAGTTTATCTGGAAGACTTGCTGCAGAAGGAAGGTTTGTTATTGACACAAGCTAAGGTCTTGGCAGATTTTTCTAAGGATGAAGCACAGGCTTTTGAGTTAGCTAAGGATAATAAGGTTCTTGATTTGGTCAATACAGTGGAGCGTTTTTCACAGTCTCTGCTGGCTAATCAGGACCTGCTTTATCTGGATGTTGCAAAACTGGCTGTCCAGTGTAGTGAAAAGTCAGAACAAGAGATGGTCTGGGCTTTTTTAACTTATCAATTGGGGAAGGATATACAAAATCCACAAGCAAGACGATGGCTAGACTTAGTATATGAGGCACGAAAAATGTGGCTAGCTAATGTCAGCTTTCAAAATGCGATGGAGTATATGGTGTTATCATGACTGAAGTCATTGGAATAAAATTTGAAGAAACTGGTACAATAGAATATGTTGTACCTGATAGAAATTATGCCAAAGATGACTTTGTAGTCGTTTTGGATAAAAAGGATAAGCGTCTGGCTCAGGTCGTTGTGGAGAATACAAATTTTCCTGAAGTTAGTTTGCCTACTGATTTGAATCGAGTTGAAGGCCTAGCCGGAGAGAGGGATTTTGCCAGATATGATGAAAATCTTTTGAAGGCTGAAAAGAGTATGTCTGTGGTGGCTGATTTAATCACTCAAAATCAACTAGATATGAAAGTGGTTGACATCGTTTTTCCTCTAAATAGCTCTTATGTACTGATTAGTTTTGTGGCTGAAAAGAGAGTCGATTTTCGTCAGTTGCTCAAGGATTTGGCAGCTTACTTTAAGACACGCATTGAGTTGCGTCAAATTTCAAGTCGTGAGGAATCAAAGATTTATGGTGGTTTAGGACCTTGTGGACGTGCACTTTGTTGTTCTAGCTTTTTGGGTGAATTTCCACCGGTGTCGATTAAGATGGCTAAAAATCAGAGTTTGTCCTTGAATTCTGGTAAGATGAATGGTGTCTGTGGCCGACTCATGTGCTGTCTCAGTTATGAAGATGATTTTTATAGAGAAAGCAAGGCTAATTACCCTGACTTGGGACAAGAAATTGAAACCAAGGATGGAAAAGGTCAAGTTGTTGCCATTGATGTGATTGCAGGGACTATTAAGGTTGTGTTTGAAAAAGGGCGTGCGCCCCTAATTTATGGAGTGGAGGAAGTTCAGCTAAATGGAAAAGCGTGAATTGTATGATAAGTTCGAAGAATTATCACAAAATTTGATGTCAATGTTGGCAGAAGTAGAAGCAATTAAGGCGAACTTCTCAGGAATTCTTGATGAGAATACAGCCCTTAAGTTGGAAAACGACAAGTTGCGTGAGCACTTGAGTCAAGTGGTTCAAGAGGAGACAGGAACTAAGATGTCTCATGGCAAGGTGAACCTCGAGGCCATTTATGATGATGGATTCCATATTTGTCCAGATTTTTATGGTCAACGTCGTGATAATAATGAGGCTTGTGGCTTCTGTGCAGAATTGTTGTACGGAGATTAAGCATGCAGGTTCAAAAGAGTTTTAAGGGGCAGTCTAACTACGGTACCCTCTACCTGGTTCCCACACCTATTGGGAATTTGCAGGATATGACTTTTCGCAGTGTTCAAATCTTGAAAGAGGTAGACCTTATTTGTGCAGAGGACACGCGCAATACGGGTCTCTTGCTCAAGCATTTTGAGATTGAAACCAAGCAGTATTCTTTTCATGAGCACAATGCCTATGAGAAAATTCCAGATTTACTGGAGCGTTTGAAGTCAGGTCTTTCTTTGGCTCAGGTTTCTGATGCGGGTATGCCTTCCATTTCGGATCCTGGGCATGATTTGGTCAAAGCCGCCATTGCTGAGGATATTCCTGTGGTGGCCTTACCGGGAGCATCAGCTGGTATTACAGCTTTGATTGCCAGTGGTTTAGCACCGCAACCTCATATTTTTTATGGCTTCCTGCCGCGTAAAAAGGGACAGCAGATTGATTTCTTCAAGGAAAAAGTATCTTATCCTGAGACACAGATTTTTTACGAGTCACCATACCGTGTGGCGGATACCCTTGAAAATATGCATGAGGTCTATGGCAATCGTCAAGTAACGCTAGTTCGAGAATTAACCAAGCTTTATGAAGAGTACCAGCGAGGGTCAATTTCAGAAATTTTAGATTATATTGCTAGTAATCCTCTCAAGGGAGAATGTTTACTGATTGTGGCTGGAGCTTCTGAAAATGATAGGGAAGAAAATCTAACATCAGATGTTATGCCAGTGGAGGCTGTTGAAGTTTTAATTGCTTCTGGCATGAAACCTAATCAGGCTATAAAAACCGTTGCTAAAGAGCGAAAAATAAACAGACAAGAGCTTTATAACCTTTTTCATGGGGTTTAAGGGGCTCTTTTTTTGTGGCGACATAAGATGTCAGAAAAGAAAGAATTATCAAAAAATTCCGTAAATATGCTTGTTTATCTCATATTTTTGTGTTATATTATCTGACATAGAATAATTTGTGAATTGGAGTGGTTTCATGGATACAGGTAGCAGTGCCTTTATATTGATTTGTTCAGCCATGGTTTGTTTGATGACACCGGCCTTGGCCTTCTTCTATGGTGGGCTCGGACGTCGTAAGAATGTTATCAATACCATGATGATGTCTGTTCTTCCCTTAGCCATAGCTTCTCTCTTGTGGATTGTTGCTGGCTATTCGCTTTCTTTTGGCGGTCATGGGAATATATTCGGTAATTTCAGTCACTTTTTTTTTTAATGGCGTTTCTGAAACTGCCTCAAGTCGTGGTCTAACCATTCCTGATATGCTGTTTGCTGCTTTTCAGATGATGTTTTCGATTATCTGTGTGGCGATTTTGACGGGTTCAGTAGTAGGAAGGATGCGCTTTACGCCTTTAGCCATCTTTGTTGTCTTTTGGTTACTTCTTGTCTACTATCCATTTGCACATATGGTTTGGGACGAAGGGCTCCTTGCTAAATGGGGGACGATTGACTTCGCAGGTGGTGATGTGGTTCATATTACCTCGGGGGTATCAGCCTTGGTTTTGGCAATCGTTGTTGGTAAACGTCGTGATTTTGGCATTTTAGAACACCGTCCTCATAATGTTCCTTTTGTCCTATTGGGAGCGGGTCTCTTATGGTTTGGTTGGTTTGGATTTAATGCAGGATCAGCCTTGGCTGCTAATGGCTTGGCAGTGCACGCGCTAGTAACCACCCATGTTTCAGCTGCTGCAGCCATGTTTTCATGGTTGGCAATTGAAAAACATGTCACAGGACATCCATCCTTGGTTGGTGGTTCAACCGGTTTGGTGGCAGGACTGGTTGCAATCACACCTGGAGCAGGTTTTGTTTCAATTTGGAGTGCTATTCTAATTGGTCTTATGGTTAGTCCGATTTGTTTCTATGCTATTTCTGTCTTGAAGAAACGTTTTGCCTATGATGATGCTTTGGATGCTTTTGGTTGCCACGGTGTTGGAGGTATCTTTGGTGGTTTTGCTACTGCGATTTTTACGACACCAGATTTAGCCCTAGATAAGGCCGATATTGGCTTGATTTATGGAAAGGCCCATCTCTTTATTGTGACCATTTTAGCTATTATCTTTACAGCTATTTGGTCTGCTCTTGTGACCTATGGTATTATTAAAGTAATTGCTCATTATATGCCTTTACGTGTTAGTGACCGTGATGAAGCTATTGGTCTTGATGACTGTGAACACAAGGAAACAGCCTATCCAACTTTTATGGGCTTAGATTCGTAGGAGGATATAGATGAAGAAAGTAGAAGCGATTATTCGTTCGGATAAATTGGAAGATTTGAAAAATGCCTTGACTGGTAGTGGTTTGGCCAAGGGGATGACTGTAAGTCAAGTTCTGGGTTATGGTAATCAACGTGGCTTTGCAGAGTTTGTTCGTGGACAGCGCATTGTTCCTACCTTATTAGCTAAGGTTAAGGTTGAAATTGTAGTTAAGGATATGGCGGTTGACGAAGTTGTTGATGCCATTCGGAGCGCCGTGGCGACAGGGGAAGTTGGTGATGGGAAGATTTTTATTGTTCCTATTGATGATGTTATCCGCATTCGTACTGGTGAACGTGGTGGAGACGCCATTTAATATAATGAAGGCTTAAACCGGTTGGTTTGGGTCTTTTTTAGTGAATTTTGATATACTTAGAGGAGTTAGTATGATTGAGGGGGTGACCAATTGGCAAAAGGAAAAAAGAAAAGCAAGTCTAAAGCTAGACCTAAGAAAACTAAAAAGAAACAGAAGTCTTTCTTGCTCTTTCCTAAATTTTTCCAAAGGTGGAGTCTGATTTTTATCGGCCTATTTGCCTTATTGGGACTCCTAGCTAGTTTAAATTTTCCAAGGTTGACCATGGAAAAGAACATGACGTCTACGGATGAGACGACGGTTGCTTTTATTGCTGAGATTGGCGAGACGTCCCGCTATTTGGCGGCTAGAAACGATCTTTATGCATCTGTCATGATTGCTCAGGCCATCTTGGAATCTGACTCTGGACAATCCAGTTTGAGTCAGAAGCCGTCCTATAACTTCTTTGGGATTAAGGGGGACTACAATGGTCAAAGTGTAACCCTACCAACCTGGGAGGATGATGGTAAGGGCAATCCTTACTATATTGATGCAGCTTTTCGTTCTTATGGCTCTGTGGAAAATTCTTTACAGGACTACGTAGACTTCCTTGAGGGTAGCTACTATGTAGGGGTACACCGTTCCAAGACTAAGAATTATAAGGATGCGACAGCTGCCCTAACAGGGGTCTACGCTACGGATACAACCTATGGAGAAAAATTAAATAGCATTATTGAACAATACCAGTTAACCATTTATGACACTTATTAGGAAGGTGAGAGCGACAATGAGTGATTTAGATAAAACAGTTGATTTTATTAAAGAAATAGAGAAATTGAAGTCCGTAACAAGATTTAATAGAACCCTTGATGGAAGATTTGAAAATAGTGCCGAGCATTCTTGGCAGGGTGCGATAGCTTCAATTGTTCTTCAAGATTATTATCCTGAAAAATTGAATATGGAAAAGGTCATTTCTATGTTATTGATTCATGATCTAGGTGAGATTTATGTTGGAGATACTTGGGTTTTTGACGATAAAAAAAGGTTCACTCTCATGATAGAGAGCTAGAATCTATTAAAAAAACAATGAGCATCCTTCCAGAAGAAAAATATTTGAATATGAAAGAATCTTGGCTAGAATTTGAAAAAGGGCAGAGTGCTGAGGCAAGATATGCAAGAGTCATTGACGCATTGGTACCACTAATAAATCACTTGGAAGTGTCAGAATGTAATTATAATCCAGATAATATTAGTTCAGACATGGTATTAGAAAAGAAAAAATTTATAAAAAGTGAGTCTGAAGAGTTATGGAAGCTGACGGAAGAGTTGGTTAAGAAAAGTGTAGAAAAGGGCTTGTATTTGTAATATCAATAGGCCCCCTACGGAATGGTTTATAGACAACATGATGTGTCGATTCGGCACGTCTTTTTTGATTTGTATGTGTTATAATGGAGGTAGTTACATTAGGAATTGAGATGCACACCTCGATGGATTTTTGCACTCCCTTGAAAGAGAGAAGGTTAGATAGTATGATTAAATTGATAGCAATAGATATGGATGGGACGCTTTTAGATAGCCAAAAAGAGATCCCTGAAGAGAATATCAAGGCTATTCAAGAGGCGGCTGAAGCAGGCATTAAAATCGTCCTTTGTACAGGACGCCCACGTTCAGGCATTCTTCCCCATTTTGAGAAATTAGGACTGAGTGAAGAAGAGTACATTATCATGAATAATGGCTGTTCAACTTATGAGACAAAAAATTGGACCTTGCTGCAATATGAAAGTTTATCTCGCTCCGAGATGGAAGAACTCTTGCAGGCTTGCGAAGACTTTCCAGAGGTGGCTCTAACCTTGACTGGTGAGAAGACTTACTATGTTGTGGGCGATGAAGTGCCTGAGCTAGTAGCTTATGATGCTAGCACTGTTTTCACAGAAGCGAAGGCTAGAAGTTTGGAAGAAATCTTTGCGGAAGGGCAAGTGATTTTCCAAGCCATGTATATGGCTGATACTGAACCTTTGGACGCCTTCCAAAACGCTGTGCAAGACAGACTTGATCAAAGCTATAGCACAGTTCGTAGCCAAGAATATATCTTTGAAATCATGCCACAGGGGGCAACTAAGGCCAGTGGACTTAAGCATTTAGCGGAAAAACTTGGAATTGCTCCAGATCAAATCATGGCTCTGGGTGATGCTGCTAATGACCTTGAAATGCTTCAATTCGTCGGTCAAAGTGTTGCCATGGGTAATGCTAGTGACGACATTAAAGAGTTGTGTAAGTATGTGACCTTGACAAATGACGAGGCAGGCGTAGCCCACGCTATTCGTACTTGGGCTTTATAAGAAAAAGACCTTTAGCTTCTATTTGCTAAAGGTTTTTCGATTTTTAATAATGGCAATAAGAGTAGTCAGTGTGATAGTGATATCAGTGACAGTAGCTGGGTAAGCCTGAATGGTCAAATCGTAGATCAGCCAAAGTAACATATTTTCAATAATGACCCAGCGAAGCCACTGAAGGTTTGGTGTGATGGCAATGGCTAAACTATAAGAGACTGAAGAGATGATTGGCAGATAGCCAATAAGTCCAAGTTGATTGAGATAGGTTCCTACAATGATTTGAATAACGATGAGGATGGTCAAGATAGTCTTGGTCATCTGCTTTTTGACCATCAAGCTATTACGTATGATGGAAATACTAATGGTTAAAGCACCGGTATAGCCACCCAATAAGAGGTTGGCAATAGCAGTAAAAATGTAGTCGGTAATTTGCCAGACCAGCATTTTATGTTTTGATTTTGCAAAAGAAGATATGGCGACACATAGGGCACCTATGGCTGAGAATACTTGTGCTAGAAGATAGATTGTCATGATATAACTTTCAATTTTTGTCTCCATTATATCACAAGGATTCAAGAGATTTTCATCGCTTTTTTAGAATTTACAATCCTAATATGTTAGCGTTTACATTAGAAAATGATATAATGAAAGTGTAGAAAAGATTATTCCCTTAAAAGTAGAGAGAACCCAATGTTCCCTTGTGACATAGGTCCTGTCTTTACTTTTACGATAGACTAGAAATGAGGAAATAATTATGAAAAACAAATTTTCTCAAGTAATCGTGCTTTCCATGGTTACCCTTTCCTCAATGACTTTGCTGACGGCCTGTTCCAGCCATAAGGAATCGAGTTCAGCAGATAAGACGCCTAAGAGCAGCCAGGTGACCTCATCAAGTAAGGCTAAAACATCCAGTAAAGATAGCGGTAAGACTAGCAAGTCTAGTGCTAAGGCCAAGGAATCTTCGGGTGCAAAGACGGAGTCTTCAAGCACGCAAAGTAGTCAAAAGGCTTCTGCCCCAAGTTCGAGTAGTAGTCAGGCTCAGTCATCATCTTCAAAGAGTTCATCAGTTCCCTCAAGTAGCCAGTCCCAAGCACCTAAATCATCAAACGAGAGCCAATCTTCAGCCAGTCAATCTCAAGCGCCAAAGAGCTCAAGTGATAGTCAAGCTTCAAGTAGTCAATCTAGCAGTCAAGCTCAAGCTAAAACGGATATGCAAGTAACCACCGTGGATATGGATGTGAGTGCTGTAGCGCGTGGTCAGTTTGATAGTATTGCTGGTACTTGGAAGTCCAGTGATGGCAGTCGTCTGGTCTTTAACAACACTAGCCTAGTAGGAGATATCACTGCCCAAGGTCAAGCGACAGTTCACAATTATGTGCACCCGAAAGATAATTATCAAGAGAGCTCAGGTAAGTATGATGCCACCCTCTCAAGAGATAGAGGGGACACTTCTGGTATTGTTGGAGATATTAGCTTTGTCTCTAAAAAGGCAGCTATTTCTGGTCCTAGCTATGAACAAGATACCATTCAAGTAACCAGTACTGATGGAACAAAGGTCTACTTTAAAGAATCAGATAATGTGACACTACCTAAAGACGTGACTGTTACTGACAATCAACTTCCAATTGATGGTGGTATTGCAGAATCTGGCAGCTACACGCTTACCAAACGTACAGCTGTCAAAAATACTCCTAGTGATACAGCTCCAGTTGAATTTTACTTAGAAGCAGGCGATAAGATTAACTTTGATATGAAGGTTACTCAAGACGGTCATAGTTGGATTTCTTACATCAGCTATAGTGGTGTTCGCCGTTATGTTCAAGTGGATTAAATAAGATATCTAGAAAGGTCAGAATTTCTTCTGATCTTTCTATTATTTTGTGGAAAAAGCCTTGTCTATTCCCTAATAAATCGATACAATAGAAAGGTCGGTTTAACCGAAAATTTTTAAATAATGAGGACAAAAATGTGTCAGTAAATTGGCAAGATATTGCGTTTTCTTTCCTCGGTGGTTTGGGGCTTTTCCTCTTTAGTATCAAGTATATGGGAGATGGTCTTCAACAAGCAGCCGGAGATAAGTTGCGCTTTTACATCGATAAGTATACCAGCAACCCGTTTTTAGGGGTTTTGATTGGTATTGTCATGACGGCCTTGATTCAATCGAGTTCAGGGGTTACCGTTATTGTCGTCGGTCTGGTTTCGGCAGGGCTTTTGAGTCTTCGTCAGGCTATTGGTATTGTCATGGGGGCAAACATCGGTACAACCGTAACTTCCTTCATGATTGGTTTCAAGCTTGGTGACTATGCCCTTCCAGTGATTTTCCTGGGGGCTGCGCTTCTCTTCTTTACAAGCAATAAGAAGCTCAATAATCTAGGACGTATCTTGTTTGGTGTTGGGGGGATTTTCTTTGCCCTTAACCTTATGGGAGATGCGGTAGAACCTTTGAAGTCAGTTACAGCCTTTAAGGACTACTTGGCAACCTTGGGTGATCGCCCAGTCATGGGGGTTATCATCGGTGCTGGCTTGACCATGTTGATTCAGTCGTCAGCAGCGACCATCGGTATTCTTCAGAGTCTCTACTCAGGTGGTTTGCTTGATCTGCAAGGTGCCCTTCCAATCCTCTTTGGGGATAATATCGGAACAACAATCACAGCGGTACTAGCAGCTCTTGGTTCGAACATTGCGGCTAAACGTGTGGCAGGGGCTCACGTCCTGTTCAATGTTATTGGGACGGTCTTGTGTTTGATTCTTTTGGTACCATTCACAGCCTTGATTCAATGGTTTAAGTCTGTGCTTGGATTGACACCTGAGATGACCATCGCCTTTGCTCACGGTACTTTTAACATCGCAAATACTATTGTTCAATTCCCATTCATCGGACTCTTGGCTTACCTTGTGACTAAGATTATTCCTGGTGAAGATGAGATTAACAAGTACGAAGCACTTTACTTGGACCGTTTGCTTATCACACAAGCACCAGCTATCGCCCTTGGTAATGCTAAGAAAGAATTGGTGCACTTGGCATCGTACGCCATCCAGTCTTTGGAAGCTTCCTATGCTTTCTTTGCTAAGGGAGATGAAAAATACTTCGATAAGGTTGAGAAGTATGAAACAGCAGTTAATAGTATTGACGAAGAGTTGACAACTTATTTGATTGACATCTCTAACGAATCTCTAAGCGTTTCTGAAAATGAAGTGTTGGCAAGTGTGCTTGACTCTGTTCGTGACTTGGAGCGTATTGGTGACCTTGCAGTTGCAAGTGCAAACCTTTCACAACACATTCATAATAAGGGAATTGAATTTTCTGATACTGCCAAGGCTGAGCTTGCGGATGTTTACAACCGTACTCACCGTATCGCCCTTGATAGTATTCGTGTTGTTGTAGATGACGATAAGGTACTTGCAGGTCAAGTCATCCTTCGCCATGAAGAGTTGGAAAAACTTGAAAAACAATTGCGTAAAATACATACCAAACGTCTTAACAATGGTGAGTGTACTGCGCAAGCAGGTATCAACTATGTTGATTACCTCTCACATTACACACGTATCGCAGACCATGCGATTAACCTTGTTGAAAAGGTTACAGAAGGTGTGATTTAATAGAGAAAGTCGAGAAAATTTCTCGGCTTTTTTGTTATAATGAAAGCGTATTAAAAACATAGAAAAATGATGAGAGGTGGTCCCATGACCTATTATATTTCAGCCAAACGTTTTTATTTTGAACATAAAATCAAGGAAGGTGGCTACCTAGCGGTTGAGGATAGCCGTTTTGGTGACTGGACGGAAAATGTACCAGAAGGTGCAGAGGTGCTAGATTACAGTGATTATCAGATTTCTCCGGGTCTTGTAGATACTCACATTCATGGATTTGCGGGTTATGATGTCATGGATAATTCTGAGGAAAGTCTTCTAGGCATGAGTCAAGCCTTGCTTTCAGCAGGTGTGACCTCCTTCTTACCGACAGCTTTAACAGCGCCATTTGAAGAGTTGAAGGCTATTTGCCAAACAACAGCTAATACGGTTGGTAAGGAGACTGGTGCCAAAATTCAAGGGCTCTTCTTTGAAGGACCTTATTTCACTGAAACCTACAAGGGAGCTCAAAATCCTAAGTATATGGGCAATCCAAGTGTGGAACAATTGAAGGAATGGCAGGAGGCGGCTCAAGGAAAACTGATTAAATTGGCCCTTGCTCCTGAACGTGAGGGAGTAGCTGAATTTATCCAAGAAGCAACCAAGCAAGGTGTGACAATCGCTCTAGGTCATTCCAATGCCACATATGAAGAAGCCATGGCAGCAGTGGAAGCCGGGGCGTCCGTTTGGGTTCACGTCTACAACGGGATGCGTGGCTTTACCCACCGTGAGCCAGGTATGGTTGGGGCAGCCTTCGATAGTCCAGAAACTATTGGTGAACTGATTGCAGATGGTCATCACGTGGTCCCTGCAGCTTGTAAGGTTCTTATCAAGCAAAAGACACCTCAAGGAGTTGCCCTAATTACAGACTGTATGTCAGCGGGAGGCTGTCCGGACGGCGACTATATGTTAGGCGAACTTCCTGTTATTGTTGAAAATGGTACCGCCCGCCTCAAAGAAGGTGGTAATCTAGCTGGATCTATCTTACAACTTAAAGACGGTGTCAAACATGTGGTTGATTGGGGACTTGTGACAGTTGCTCAAGCCTTACAAATGGCCACTAGTGTTCCAGCTAAATCGGTTGGGCTTGAAAATACTTGCGGAAGCCTAAAAGCAGGTTTACCAGCTGATTTTATTGTATTAGATGACTCCTTGGAATTACAAGCAACCTTTGTTGATGGACGAAAAGGTTGGGAAAAATAAGAGTATGAGTAGCACTTTCTTATGAAGGTGCTGTTTTTTATTGATTTTTACAAAGGTGTTAGAGTAGTGTAAAATAAAAATACTTTGTATTTTATAGGAGGTAATATGTCAAAACGTATTTGGAGCATTGCCCTGGCCTATGTCGGTGTAATGATTGGCGCAGGAGTATCTTCAGGACAGGACCTCTTACAGTATTTTGTTAGTTTTGGAGCCTGGGGACTGATAGGTGTTATAGTTCTAGGAATCTTGCATGTTGGCTTTGGGCGACTCATGATTGCTCTGGGAAGTTATTATCGCTCAGATGATCATTCGGTAGTTCTGGCAGAAATCAGTCATCCTGTTATCTACCGTATTTTGGATATCGCTTTGATTATCACTTGTTTCCTGTTTGGCTTTGTGATGACAGCGGGGGCAGGGGCTAATCTAAACCAACAGTTCGGCTTTCCGATTTGGGTAGGTGCCTTCCTGTGTACAGCTCTGACTATCTTTGTGAGTTTCCTAGATTTCAAAAAAATTATCGGTGTCATTGGAGTTTTTTACCCCTATGATTTTGGTTATGATTGCCATGATATTCGTGACCAATGTTTTAGGGCGTCACTGGGATTTTGCTGAGATGGATAAGGTGTCGCAAACCATTCAATCTCCCTTCCCAAGTATTTGGCTGTCTGTGGTTAATTATTTTGCCGTTTGTGTCATGTCAGCCATAGCCATGGCCTTTGTCATGGGTGGCTCTATTCTCAAAATCAATGAAGCCGAAAAGAGTGGAGCCTGGGGAGGATTTATGGTTGGTGTGATTTTCTTTGTCACAACATTGATTCTCTTTGCTAACAGTGATAAGATTGCTAGCTCGGATGTTCCTATGTTGGCTATTGCTAAGGAAGTGAATCCTATCTTTGCGACACTTTACGCCTTGGTGATCTTTGGTTTGATTTTTAATACCGTCTTTAGTCTCTACTATGCCCTTGGGAAACGCTTTTCAGCAGGTAGTGAGAAACGCTTCAAGTTCTTCGTGGCTGCATTTGCCCTTGCTGGTTTTGCTATTTCCTTCATGGGCTTCCGTCAACTGGTAGCGGTTATGTATCCTATTATCGGTTATTTAGGAATGCTGATGTTGGTAGTGCTAGTTGTTGCTAGCTACCGCAAAAAAGCTAAGATTCGTAAGGAAAAGGAAATTCGAAATCATCTCTTGTCTATCGTTGAGAAAGCTTATGATCCCAATCAAGACTTGACCCATCGGGACAAGAAAAAGGCCGAAGAACTTCGAGAAGCCTCAATTCTTGATAATGATATTCTCCATGAAGACTCCCATGCACATGTTCGTCAGGAAATGGGAATCAGTGAGAAGGATTAGAATTTTATTTTACAAGTTTCCCTATTTCTGCTATAATACTGACAAGAAAGAAGGGCTTATGGCGTTTTTCTAGCGAGCTTGGGACAGTGGAAGCCAAGTAGAGCAAAGTAGGCAAGTGGCGCTTTCTCTCAGCAAATGGCTGAAGACAAACAGATAAAATGAAGTAATAAATTAGGGTGGAACCGCGTTTCTGACGCCCCTAGGTCAAAGGACTTAGGAGCAGAGACACGGTTCTTTTTGTATCCTGAGTCACAAGAAACTTTATGAATAAGGAGTAAAACATGTCCAAAAAATTGACTTTCCACTGTGTCAGTGGCAGATACCTCCTTATAGTCGGACTGCCCCACGCTCAGCACTAGGGTACCTGAGCTAAACGCAGTACTAACTCGTCTTGCCTCGTATAATCGACGAGGCAGACTCATGTCGCAAGAAATCATTTTTAATTAAGGAGTATTCAATGTCTAAGAAATTAACATTTCAAGAAATAATTTTGACTTTGCAACAATACTGGAATGACCAGGGTTGTATGCTCATGCAGGCTTATGATAATGAAAAAGGTGCGGGAACCATGAGTCCTTACACCTTCCTTCGTGCCATTGGTCCTGAGCCATGGAATGCGGCTTATGTAGAGCCATCTCGTCGTCCAGCTGATGGTCGTTACGGAGAAAACCCAAACCGCCTTTACCAACACCACCAATTCCAAGTGGTGATGAAACCTTCTCCATCAAACATCCAAGAGCTCTACCTTGAGTCATTGGAAAAATTGGGCATCAATCCTTTGGAACACGATATTCGTTTCGTTGAAGATAACTGGGAAAACCCATCAACTGGTTCAGCTGGTCTTGGTTGGGAAGTTTGGCTTGACGGTATGGAAATTACTCAGTTCACCTACTTCCAACAAGTTGGTGGATTGGCAACTGGTCCGGTAACTTCTGAGGTCACTTACGGTTTGGAACGTTTGGCTTCTTACATCCAAGAAGTAGATTCTGTTTACGATATTGAGTGGGCTCCAGGCGTTAAATACGGGGAAATCTTCCTTCAACCAGAATACGAACACTCAAAATACAGCTTTGAAGTTTCTGACCAAGACATGCTTCTTGAAAACTTCGAAAAATTTGAAAAAGAAGCAGGACGTGCCTTGGAATTGGGTCTTGTTCACCCTGCCTATGACTACGTTTTGAAATGTTCACATACTTTTAACTTGCTAGATGCTCGTGGCGCTGTTTCTGTTACAGAACGTGCCGGTTACATTGCCCGCATCCGTAACTTGGCCCGTGTTGTGGCCAAAACCTTCGTCGCAGAACGTAAGAAACTTGGTTACCCACTTCTTGACGAAGCCACACGCGCAAAACTCCTAGCAGAAGAGGAAGAATAATAAGCGTTACAAGAATGGAAAATGGGCAAACAAAGTGAGCCCACATGGCTACCCAGAGGCAAGTTGAAGACTTGCTAAAGGGATAAGCGCCGCCGTACTGGTATATGGGGATTTTTGAAACGTTAGGTTCAAAAATCAGTTAGCTAAATCCACTTTGATGAGACTGTTGGAAATCGCTGTCAAGGAGACACCAGATTTCCATACAGCCTCACAAAGTTAGTTAGCAACGTCCCCAGTACCTAAGGCGCCTATCAAAAAAAGAATTTTGTAAAGGAAGAAACATGACAAAAAACTTATTAGTAGAACTTGGACTTGAAGAGTTGCCAGCCTACGTTGTCACACCAAGTGAAAAACAACTCGGGGAGAAAATGGCAGCCTTCTTGGATGACAACCGTCTCTCATACGAAAGCATTCAAACCTTCTCAACACCACGCCGTTTGGCAGTCCGTGTGATTGGTTTGGCTGATCAACAATCCGATTTGACCGAAGATTTTAAAGGCCCTTCTAAGAAAATCGCTTTGGATGCAGAAGGTAACTTCTCAAAAGCGGCGCAAGGATTTGTCCGTGGGAAAGGCTTGACTGTTGACGATATCGAATTCCGTGAAGTCAAAGGTGAAGAGTACGTTTATGTTACTAAACACGAAGCTGGAAAACCTGCTAAAGAAGTTTTGGTTGGCGTTCCAGAAGTGCTTGCTTCATTGACTTTCCCTGTCAGCATGCACTGGGCTAACAACACATTTGAATACATTCGCCCAGTTCACACCTTGACAGTTCTTTTGGGCGACGAAGCGCTTGACCTTGACTTCTTGGATATCAAGTCAGGTCGTGTGAGTCGTGGACATCGTTTCCTTGGACATGAAGTGGAAATTACCAATGCGGATTCTTATGAGGAAGACCTTCGTACTGTTTACGTGATTGCGGATAGCAAAGAACGTGAAAACATGATTCGTGAGCAAATCAAAGCTATCGAGGCAGAACAAGGTGTTCAAGTCCAAATCGAAGAAGGCCTTTTGAATGAAGTCTTGAACTTGGTCGAATATCCAACTGCATTTATGGGAAGTTTCGATACTAAGTATTTGGACGTTCCAGAAGAAGTCTTGGTGACATCAATGGAAACGCACCAACGTTACTTTGTTGTACGTGACCTTGACGGTAAGCTTAAACCAAACTTCATCTCAGTCCGTAATGGTAACGCTGAGCACTTGGAAAATGTTATTCGAGGAAATGAAAAAGTATTGGTGGCCCGTCTTGAAGATGGTGAATTCTTCTGGCGTGAAGACCAAAAACTTAAGATTGAAGACCTCGTTGCTAAATTGGCGAACGTAACCTTCCATGAAAAAATTGGTTCTCTTTCAGAACACATGGCGCGCGCGGGTGTCATTGCCGCGTCATTGGCTGAGCAAGCTGGTTTGACTGCCGAAGAAACGGCAGCCGTAGCGCGTGCAGCTGAAATCTATAAATTTGACCTCTTGACTGGTATGGTCGGAGAGTTCGATGAATTGCAAGGAATCATGGGTGAAAAATACGCCCTCCTTGCTGATGAGGATGCTGCGGTTGCGACAGCTATCCGTGAGCACTACCTTCCTGATTCAGCAGATGGAGCCCTTCCAGAGACTAAGGTTGGTGCTATCCTTGCGCTTGCAGATAAATTGGATACTCTCCTTTCCTTCTTCTCAGTTGGCTTGATTCCATCAGGTTCTAATGACCCTTATGCGCTTCGTCGTGCAACGCAAGGGATTGTTCGTATCTTGGATGCTTTTGGTTGGCACATCCCTATGGATGAGTTGATCGACAGCCTTTACGCCCTTTCATTTGATAGTCTTTCTTATGACAATCAAGCAGAAGTAATCAACTTCATCAAAGCGCGTGTGGACAAGATGATGGGACGCACATCAAAAGATATCAAAGAAGCCGTTCTTGCTGGTTCAAACTTCGTGGTTGCGGATATGCTTGAAGCAGCTGACGCCCTCTCAGAAGCTGCTAAGGCTGATGGTTACAAGGCAGCTGTTGAATCACTCTCACGTGCCTTCAACTTGGCAGAAAAAGCAGATGCTTCAGTAGCAGTCGATGCCAGTCTCTTTGAAAATGACCAAGAAAAAGCCCTTTCTAAAGCGATTGAAGAGCTTGAATTGACTGGTTCAGCTAGTGACAAATTGGCTAAGCTCTTTGCTCTTAGCCCAGTCATCGATGCCTTCTTTGACAATACCATGGTTATGGCAGAAGATGAGGCTGTTAAAAACAACCGTTTGGCCCTTCTTTCGGGTCTTGTGGCTAAAGCCAAAGCTGTTGCAGCCTTTAATCAATTGAATACAAAATAAGTACCTGTTGACAGGTAGAAAGTAGGTCTTATTATGACACCTGAAAAAATTGCTCGTATCAATGAGCTTGCCAAAAAGAAAAAAACAGAAGGCTTGACACCAGAAGAAGAGGTAGAACAAGCAAAACTTCGTGAAGAATACATTGAAGGTTACCGTCGCTCAGTTCGTCACCATATCGAAGGAATTAAAGTGGTTGACGAAGAAGGTAACGATGTGACACCTGAAAAACTACGCCAAGTGCAACGTGAAAAAGGCTTGCATGGTCGTAGCCTTGATGATCCTGAATCATAATAACGATGTACAAGGGTTTGGAATTTTTCCAAGCCCTTGTTTTGAAGTATAAAATTCTGAATATTCTGTATAAAAATTGACCAATTATTTCAAAAATGGTAAAATATAAGTTATGTTAAAAAATGGCATGATTCAATGAGTCGTGCTCAATAGAATTGGAGTGAAAAAAATGTCGCAAAAGCAACATCATAAAGACGACGACAACCAGACTGAGAATGGGATGGTGCGTGGTCTTCAAAACCGTCACGTCCAGCTGATTGCCATCGCTGGTACAATCGGTACAGGTCTCTTCCTTGGGGCGGGGCGTTCCCTTTCCCTAACAGGACCTTCAATCATCTTAGTATATATACTAACTGGTATCTTCATGTATCTTATGATGCGAGCGATCGGTGAGATGCTCTATATGGATCCTGACCAGCACACCTTTATCAACTTTATTACCAAATACCTTGGTAAGGGCTGGGGATTCTTCTCGGGTTGGTCCTACTGGGTATCACTGATATTCCTTGGAATGGCAGAAATTACGGCCGTATCAACTTATGTCCAATATTGGTTCCCAAGTTGGCCTGCCTGGCAAATTCAGATTGTCTTCTTGCTTATCCTGAGCTCGGTTAACCTGATTGCGGTTAAGATTTTCGGGGAAGTTGAGTTTTGGTTTGGGATGATCAAGATTATCACCATTCTTGCTCTTATCGCAACAGGTATCTTCATGGTAGCAACCAACTTTGAAACGCCTGCTGGACATGCTAGCCTTTCCAATATTACACACGGCTTTCAGATGTTCCCTAAAGGTTGGGTAAGCTTTGTTATGACCTTCCAAATGGTCTTCTTTGCTTACCAAGCCATCGAATTTGTAGGGATTACAACTTCCGAGACAGCAAATCCACGTAAGGTCTTACCAAAGGCAATCAAGGAGATTCCGATTCGTATTGTCATCTTCTATGTGGGTGCCCTCATTGCCCTCATGGCTATCTTCCCATGGCAAAAACTTCCAGTTAACGAATCACCGTTCGTAACGGTCTTCCAAATGGCTGGTATCAAGTGGGCAGCAGCTTTCATCAACTTTGTTGTCTTGACAGCTGCGGCGTCATCTTTGAACTCAACGCTTTACTCTACAGGTCGTCACCTCTTCCAAATTGCTAAGGAGACACCAAATAGTAAAGTCATGAAAGCTTTGAAGCTAGATACCTTGTCACGTAATGGTATTCCTTCACGTGCCATCATTGTTTCAGCTATTGTAGTTTGTGTTTCAGCCTTCATCAACGTCTTACCTGGTGTATCTGATGCCTTCGCTTTGATTACGGCATCATCATCAGGTGTCTACATTGCCATCTATATTTTGACCATGCTTGCTCATCTCAAGTACCGTAAGTCTCAAGAGTTTATGGCAGACGGCTTCCTTATGCCAGCCTATAAGATTCTTAATCCATTGACTATCCTTTTCTTCATCTTCGTCTTTGTTTGTCTCTTCTTGCAAAAGTCAACAGTTGTCGGAGCTATCGGAGCAGCCATCTGGATTGTAGTGTTTAGTATCTACAGTAACTGGAAACACAGTAAATAAATCGATTTAGCTCACCTTTATGGTGGGTTTTTTAGTTGCCAAAAAAAGGACACAAGGTGTCCCAATTATTATCTATGCAATACTTTCTTGGCTTCCATGGTGAAAGAAACCACTTAAGAGGCCCTTACTACGATGGAAAATAGCAGGCTTGTGATCGTTGTGCGAACGACCATTAACATCAAGTTTAGCCCATTCAAGAGCCTGGTGGGCATTTCGGTCTGAGACTGTAGATGTCCCAATATAGCTATAGATGCCTGCCTGAGCGAGAATAAAACCTTGCAGTTGGCGAATATGTTCATCATTGAGTGCTTCGGAAAAATGAATCTTTACTGTCTTATAAGTTAAAGCTTGGACAGACTCAACGATAGGTGACTCTGCTAAGAGGTGCAAAAGTTCTTGATGCTTAGTAAAGGACTTATCATAGTCCATTGGAAGAATTATAGTATGGGTAATCCAATCTTCCAAGTTGGCTTTAGCCTTTTTACTAAGACCTCTTGCTGTGATACTGAGATTATCTATATTGAAAGGAAGCTGGTCGATGTGAGCAGTGTTCGAACCATATGCCTTTCTGAAAAGCGGTGTACTTGATAGAATATGTCCAGTAGGAGAAATAATAGCTAAGGCAGTTTCCTTGGTTTGGTAACCAAGCTCGTGGCATTCCATGCTAGCGTATGTATCTTTAAATTCAATAATTGCACTTGTTTTCATCGTGTAACTCTCTTTCTGTTAGTTTATAAACTAACAATAGTTTATCATGACTTATAATCTTGGTCAAGATTTTACCTCAAAAAACAAAAAATACTTTTGTAAGGGCTTGCAAAAGTATTTGAACTCTGATATTATATAACCATAGCAAAAGGATTGTTACTGGTCATCAGGCAAAACCTAGATAAATACGAAAAACTAATGAGAGTAGTGCATACTCACCCTAATTGGTTCTTGGTATTTATTTAGGTTTTTTTCGTTGAAAAAGCCTCAAAGGAGACTAATAATCCTAGAAAAGAAAGGAGCCCTTATGGCTAAATATACTGAATTAGCTGAAGACATTCTCAAACACGTCGGTGGTAAAGAAAATGTAAATAGCTTGAAACACTGTGTGACACGCTTACGCTTTGATTTGAAAGATGAGTCTAAAGCAGATGATGACTACCTTAAGAACCGTGACGGTGTTGTTACTGTTGTTAAGGCAGGTGGTCAATATCAGGTGGTTATCGGTAACCATGTCCCTGATGTTTATGCGGAGGTTCTCCAAGTTGGCGGTCTTCCAGCAGGTGGTAGTCTTGATATTGATGAAGGTGATGCGCCTAAAGGGAATCTTTTTGACCGCTTTGTATCTTTGGTTTCAAGTATTTTCCAACCTTTCCTTGGACCTTTGGCCGCGGCAGGGATTATCAAAGGGATAGTTGCTATCATGGCAGCTTGTGGCTTGTCAGCTGCAACGAGTCCTATGTATGTCATCTTGAATGCAGCAGGAGATGGTTTCTTCCAGTTCTTGCCAATCTTAATTGCTTTGACATCTGCTCGTCGTTTCAAGGTTAATGAGTTTACAGCTATTGCGATTGCAGCGGCACTTGTTTATCCTGATATTGCTACGCTGGTGACGGCTCTTCAGAAAGCGGGTCAAGGTCATGTTCTAGGAGTTATTCCATTTGCGCTTCCTGCAGGAGGGTACCTCTCAACAGTAATGCCTTCTATCTTGGCCGTTTGGGTGGCTTCATACATTCAAAAATTCTTTACTAAGATTACTCCAGATGTCATTAAAGTCTTCGTAGTGCCTTTCTTTACATTACTCATTACTGTCCCATTAACATTCTTGGTGGTAGGACCAGTTGCTAATACTTTCTCTGATGGATTGACAAGCCTTTTCCAAGCAATCATGAATTTTAGTCCGATTGTCTTTGGTCTTATACTTGGTATTTTGTGGCAAGTCTTGGTTATGTTCGGAATGCACTGGGCGCTTGTTCCCCTTGCTATCCTAGATGTGGCAACAAACGGAAGTTCTAATATTCTTTCGGCAGCTATTCTTCCATGTTTCACGCAAACAGGTGTGTTGGGAGCTATCATGCTTAAAACGAAAGAAGAAAAAGTCCGTACCATCTCTATGCCAGCCTTCATTTCATCTATTTTTGGGGTGACAGAACCTGCTATCTATGGGGTAACCCTTCCAATGAAAACGCCATTCTACATTTCATGTGGTGTTTCAGGACTTATGGGGGCTGCCATGATGGCCTTAGATATTAAGATGTATTCAATGGGTGGTCTGGGTGTCTTTGTCTTCCCAAGCCTTATTGGGCCTGACGGTAACCTTTCTAAAGTTATCTTTGCCATTATTATTGCCATTGTGGGTGGTGTTCTTGCCTTCCTCATCCAACTCTTTGCACCAGTGCCAACTCTTTATGGTGGTGGAGCAGCTAAGGTTGAGGAAAAAGCTGAAGAAGCTGCACCTGCTCCTAAAGAAATTCAACAAGAAATTATTGCGAGCCCACTTATCGGGAATGTTGTCCCACTTGACCAAGTTCCTGACCAAGTCTTTGCCTCAGGGGCTATGGGTAAAGGTATCGCTATTGACCCTACTGATGGGGTAGTTGTCGCACCAGCTAAGGCAACTGTTAATTTAGTCTTCCCTACTGGTCATGCGATTGGTTTGACAACTGAAAATGGTGCAGAGCTTCTCATCCATATTGGTATGGACACTGTTTCTCTTGCTGGTAAAGGCTTCAAGACCTATGTGGAAGCAGGTGAAGTTGTAGAAGCAGGACAAAAACTTATAGAATTTGACCTAGCAACTATCCGAGAGGCTAAATTACCAGTTATCACGCCAGTTATTGTGACCAATACAGCTGACTTTGATGATGTCTTAACGACTAAAGAAGCTCGTGTTAACACTGGTGACTATCTCCTCACTGCTGTTAAATAAAAAAGAAATCCGAGAATCAACTTCTCGGATTTTTGTTTATTTGAATTTGTAGTCTTTAACGACTTCAACGGAATTAACCGTTACATTTTCTTTTGGTTTGCTGTTGTCATCGACTTCAAGGTTAGCAATGGTATCAACGACATCCATGCCTTTGATGACTTGTCCAAAGACAGTATATTTGGTATCACCAGCTGGGTAACCGCCTTTTTTGTAGGCGTCAATGATAGGTTTTGGATAGCCGGCATTTCCTAGTTGCTTGCTTTGATCGTCCTTGTTTTGAACAATGTAGAATTGGCTGCCGTTTGAATTCTTAGCACCAGTATTGGCCATAGCAAGTGCTCCACGGATGTTATAGAGGAATGGTGTAGGCTCAACAGCGAAACCTTTCTTCCAGATAGATTCTCCACCAGTACCGTCACCCTTAGGGTCACCACTTTGAATCATGAAGTCCTTGATGACACGGTGGAAGGTAAGACCATCGTAGTATTTGTCCTTGGCATGTTTCAAGAAGTTTTCAGAAGCCTTTGGAGCAAGTGTAGGGAAGAGTTTGACTGTGATATCACCCTTTGAAGTATGGAGAATAACTTCAGCTTCGTCCTTACCGACCTTGTCAGACAACTGTGGAAAGGCATCTTTTCCAGATTTTTGGGCTTTTTCTAATTGTTTAGTGAATATCTTATTATCAACATAAGCATCTCCACGAACGGCGCGTGCGATGTTCTCACGAAAGGCAAAACCTAGGCCTGCGATAACAAGTACAATAATTAATGGAATGTACTTTTTAATGTTTTTCATATATAACTCCTTTGGTGCATTATACCTACTATTGTAGCAGAAAAAAACCTTTTGGGAAACGGTTAACAGAGGTCTTTAAATATGGTAGAATGGGATTATCAACAAGAAAATGAACAATGGGACTAGATATAGGAAAAAGGTTGCCTCAGGCTAAAAAGTGAGGACTGACTTTTGGAAGGACGCATGCTACTTGCTCTTATCAGAGATAGGTGTCTAAATCCTAACTATAGAAAACTTCACTAAGCTGAAGGGACCTCTTGTTTGGATTTCTTGAAAAAAGGAGATTTTTATGTCAACTAAAGCAGAATGGGCTGAACTCTTTGAGTCGGTACACGGGCGTAAGCCTAGCCCCCAAGAATTTTTGGATGCTAAAGCAGCTGACTTTGATACAAGTGCTTTGGCTGCTCAAGCAGCGTCTGTAGAAGCACCAGCTAACGAACCTGTCGCTGAAGAAGTAGCTGCAGCACCAGTTGCTACTGAAGAAGTCACAGAACAAGATGACATCGCAGATGTGGCTGAAACAGCTGAGGATGCCGTCGCAGAACAAGCAAGCAGTGAATCACCATTTGGTGCAGGAGCTTTCTCAGAAGCACCTGCGCAACAACCAACACCACAATTTGATTCAAGCATGTTTGAAAAGGCACCTATCTCTTCAGCTCAAGGATTTGGAACAGTTCCTAATCCAGCAGCAGCTGGCTCAGCAGATAAACCTTTTTTCAATCTTATCTTGCCAATCGTTGCGATTGTACTTTCAGTGATCTTTGCAATCTTGGCGTGGTTAATAAGTCCTGCTTGGTTCTTCATCATCTTGACAGTCCTCGCAGTTGCAATGGCAGTTGTTTCACTTGTCTTTAGTCTTAAATCAAGCAAGAAATTGCTCTCAATTATTGCAACAGGTTTTGCTGTTTTCATGCTCTTTGTTTCTATTGGTGGTTTGATTTTCCAAATCTCTCAAAACGCTAGTGACAACACAAGCTCAAGCAAGACATCAAAAGTTGCTGACAAAGACGATGATGACGCTGACAAGAAAGATGATGACAGCGATTCAAAATCTGACTCTAAATCTGATTCAAAAGGTGATAGCACTGACGTCAACGATTACATTGACAAAAATGCTAAATTTGACTGGAATGAATCTAAGTTCAAGAAGTTGAAAGCAGGTAAGGATACCGTTAAGTCTATCATCAAGACTTATGGTAAGGCTTCTGATGCACAAATCTCTGGCGATGAGATGAAGTTGAACTACTCTGGTAAAGACTATGGTGAAAGTGTTTACCTAAACTTTAAGAAACAATATGACGGTACATTTATCTTGTCATATGCTTCAGGTAGATTCCCTCAAGATAAGGTAGAAGTTGATCGCTCTTACAAAGCTGACTGGACAAAAGAACAGTTTGATGCTCTCAATAAGGGTGATTACACTGATCCATCAAACGGTACGAAACTTGAAGATATCGTTAAGGATCACCCTAAAGCTTCAAGTGCAGAATACACAATCTCAACATCTCGTCAAGGTGAATTCAAAAAAGAAATGAGTATTTCTTATAGTGACTATGAGGCTGGAGATGGTAAACTCAAGAGTGTTTACTTGTCATTTGATACCAAAGAAGATGACGATACGTTTTACCTTACTTATAAATCAGGTCCAGATGGCGAGGATTAATTAAGGAACAGGAGGGGGAGACCTTCCTGTTTTTTTATCTCTCATTTTCTAGTTTTATCATCAATACGTATAGATTGTTTTATTCGTCATGTTATTATTCTTTATTTAATAATAGTATCAGTGGAGTTAGAATAGGAACTTTTTTACATAATATTCTATTTATAGAACTTTTGTGCTATAATATTTCTGTCATATAAATCGAATTATTAGACAATACAAGATTATGCTATTGTTGAGAACTTTTATATATTGATAAAATAGCGTAATATGGCTTATATAAAAGGTTTTTTAGTGTATGGTTGTATAAATTAATTTTGGAGGAATTTTAATTTGGCTTTAATTGATGTTGTAAAATACAATGGTGGTCCAAATGTATTTGCTTGGAAATTTCCAAGTGATGAGCTTAGTACCTTTACACAACTGATTGTGAATGAGTCTCAAGAAGCTATCTTAGTGAAAGATGGACAATTTGCAGATATTTTTAAAGCAGGAAGGTATAGACTGACAACAGCAAACATTCCAATTCTTAATAATATTATCAATCTTCCTTTTGGTGGAGAGTCACCATTTAAGGCAGAGGTTTGGTATGTTAATAAGGCTTATAGCCTAGATATTAAGTGGGGTACTCCTTCACCTATTCAACTACAAGACCCTAAATTTGGTATATTTGTTCCAGTCAGAGCTAATGGTATTTTTGGTATTAGAATCACAGATTCAGAAAAGTTTTTAAGAAAATTTGTTGGAACGTTGTCGGTATTCAATGCTACGAATGTTACTAATTTCTTTAGAGGAGTTTATGTTACTAAAGTAAAGGATACTATTGCCTCATATCTTGTAAAGAAAAATGTTGGTATTTTGGAAATAAATGCTCATCTGAATGATTTGTCAAACTTCTTAAAGGCTGACCTTCATCCTTTCTTGGAGGACTACGGTATTAGTTTAATCAGTTTCTATATTAATGATATCAGTGTTCCAGAGAATGATGAAGGAGTTAAGCAATTAAAATCAGCGCTTTCAAAACGTGCCGAGATGAATCTTTTAGGATATGATTATCATCAAGAACGCTCATTTGATACGTTGGAGGGCGCTGCTAAAAACACAGGCTCAGATGCAAGCTCTATTATGGGTGCAGGCTTAGGAATGGCAATGGGTGTAGGTCTTGGTGGAAATATGGTAAATAACTTTGCAAGCCTTTCTCAAACTCTCAATTCTCAGGTAGATAATCAAACGACTAAGAATTGTATTAGATGTCATACACCTTTACAAATTGAAGCTAAATTTTGCCTAGAATGTGGGCAAAAACAAGATTTATCATGTCCTCAATGTCAGCAAAAAGTTGAACTGGGAATGAAATTCTGTTCAAACTGTGGACAAAATCTACAAGGAGGATAAAAATGCTAGATGATTTGAAAAATAAAGTAACAGAAGTAACAGGTAATATGAAAGATTTGGGGCAGTCTCTTGGATTTAATTTTTTTTCTAAAGAAAAGGCAGATATGCTCTTAGAAGTTCAAAAAAAATATGAATCGAATAATCTAAAAGGAGCATTTGCAAGTCTTGGTAGTCTTATAATATTTTTGGGGCTGAGTGTTTTAGCTGCAGCTTTTAGTTGGATTACTATTCTTATAAGTATAGTATTTACGATAGTTGGATTGGTATTGATAATTATTGAACTCACAAGAATACCAATGTATAAACGTTTACCTAATTATTTTGCTTGTATTGCTGATAGTAAAAATGGTTCATTGGATGCCATTTCGGCATCACTTGGTTATCCATATGAGACTGTAGTTTCAGATATTGAATTTCTTATTAACCGAGGGATTTTGGAGAAGACATACATCAATCATTCTAGGCGATTAATTACTTCACCACTGATTGGAGAAGTAATTTTACAAGATGCAAGGCGCGTGCTTTGTCCTAACTGTGGTGCTACTAATGAGATTATTGGTCAAACAAAAGAATGTGATTTTTGTGGAACGGTATTACAATAGAATGATGTTTAGTATAGAGCTATTTGTGTGTGCTTTTATGAGTATTCTCATCTTTTTGCATTTTTAACTAATGTTAAGACAAATTTATAAATGCTTTGTAGAATATAGAGTTATCCTATGAATTTCCCAAAAAACAGTATCCAGAAAGGTACTGTTTCTTTTCTTCTTCCATCCATTTTCATATTATATCTTGTCACTTAAGCACCTAAGGCAGTCTCAAAAAATTCTCTCTTATATTCGACCTTATTTTCATAAGACCAGATTAAAGTATGATAAAATAAAGAAAAAGAGATAAAGGAGTCAGCTATGGCAACTAGAGAAGAATGGGTGCGTCACTTTGAGGACGTCAATGGTCGTAAACCAAGTCCTGAGGAGTTTATGGAAGCTAAGAAAGAGGGCTTTGTCATTGCTTCGGAGGAACCAAGTGCCCAAGTGTCTGAGCAGGTTGAAACTCAGCAGGTGGATAGCTCTGAAACTACTGAAGAGGTGACAACTGACTCAGTAGCAGATACGCAACCAGATGAAGCTCAGGTGACATTAGAGGAGGAGGCTCCTAAGCAAATGCCTGAGTTGAATCTGGAGAAAGAGCAAGAAAAAGAAACTCCAAAGACAAGTCAGATACCTTTGGAAAACCCTTATTACAAGCCGAAAGTAACCAAGAACAATGCTTTTGTTAATATTGCTTTGCCAATCATTATTCTAGTTTTGGGGATTCTATTTGTCATTTTGTCTTGGACACTTCCTATCGGTTTTGTCTTTACCTTCCTTGCTTTCTTCCTTATCATTTTGGCTATTGTGACTTTGGTTTTGAGTCTGAAATCGACACGCAAGGCACTATCTATTATTGCCCTAGTCATGTCAATTATCTTCTTTATGACTTCGCTTGCTGGAGCAGGCTATCAAGCGGTGAAATATGTCATGAACCATGCTGAACAGTTCCAAAGTGAAGGTCACGATAGAGCTTATCTGTACATCGATGAGAATTATAAGTTTGACTGGACTGAGGATCAGTTTAAGGAGTTGAAGGTTGGTACTTTGACATTGGACGAGGTCTTGGATGCTCACGGTAAGGCGACTGATGCCGAGTATAGTGACGCTTACGAGGAAGATAAACCAGATTTGCTAGACCTCACCTATAGAAAAGAAAACACAGATGGAAACAACTATGTGCGTTTGACTTTTGAGCAAAAAGACGGTGTCTATGTTTTGAAATCTGCCTCAGCAACCTTTAACTATGATAAGGTTAAAGAAGTTGATGATTATCATAGCAACTGGACAAAAGATGACTATGAAAAGTTGGCTGTAGGTACACAAGCTGATTTGCTTAAGGGGACACGACTTTCTGAAGTGGTTGAAAAACACCCAGAGGCTAGCTTCACTTATCATGAAATGACACAAACTGAACAGGGCGATCTCACTCAGTCAGTGAGTCTTAGCTACCGTGATTATAATCCAGAAAATGGTAAGGTAGATACTGTTCGTTTGACCTTCGACTATGACAAACGTGAAAACGAGTACTTCTTGACAGATAAATCAGACGAATAGGACTACTTTGTTAGTCATTTAAGCTCAGGGATACCTGGGCTTTTTAGTATCAACAAAAGAGGATAAAATCTGGTATAATAGAATTGATTGATTTTTCAAGAAAGAAGTGTCACAGATGAACATACAACAACTACGTTATGTCGTAGCCATTGCCAACAGCGGAACCTTCCGTGAGGCAGCCAGCAAGCTCTTTGTGAGCCAGCCTAGCCTATCAGTGGCTATCAAGGATTTGGAGCAGGAGCTGAATTTTCAAATTTTCACCCGTACAACGACGGGGGCTGTCTTGACCAGTCAGGGTATGACCTTTTATGAGCGTGCGCTTGAGGTGGTACGCAGTTTTGATAGTTTTGAAAATCGCTATCTCAATGCTTCTGAAAAGGGTAACCAGTATTCGATTGCCAGCCAGCACTATGACTTTTTGCCACCTTTGATTACGACTTTTTCAGAGCGTTACCCTGATTACAAGGATTTCCGTATCTTTGAGTCTACGACCATTCAGATTTTGGATGAGGTAGCCAAGGGACACAGTGAGATTGGGATTATCTATTTAAATCGTCAAAATAGCAAGGGAATCCAGCAAAATATGGACAAGCTTGGGCTTGAGGCTATTGATTTGATTCCGTTTAAGACGCACATTTATCTCCGTAAGGGGCATCCTCTGGCTAAAAAAGAAAGTCTGGTCATGGAGGACTTGGCGGCCTTGCCTACGGTGCGTTTCACTCAGGAGAAGGACGAGTACCTTTACTATTCTGAGAACTTTGTGGATACGTCAGATTCGTCTCTTATGTTTAACGTGACAGACCGTGCGACTTTGAACGGTATCTTGGAACGGACGGATGCTTATGCGACGGGGTCTGGCTTCTTGGATGCACAAAGTGTGAATGGGATTACGGTGATTCCGCTTGAGGATAATTTGGATAACAAGATGGTTTATGTCCGTCGTAAGGGGATTAACTTGTCGTCTTGTGCTCTCAAGTTTGTCAATGTTATGTTTGACTACTTTGATACATACAAACCATAGGAGGATTTATGCGTAAGGTTGCGATTCCTTTGGCTATTCTAGCTCTGATTGGTTTGGATCAGTGGGTTAAGCATTGGGTTGTGGCAAATATTGCCCTTAACCAAGTTATCAAGGCGATTCCTGGACTTTTCAGCTTGACCTATCTGCAAAACCGTGGTGCTGCCTTTTCGATTTTACAGAATCAGAAATATTTCTTTGTGATTTTGACAGTTCTAGTGATTGGTGCGGCTATGGTTTATCTGGTTAAGAATTACCAGAAGAGTCTTTGGCTGGTACTATCTTTGGTTTTGATTATCTCAGGTGGTATTGGCAACTTCATCGACCGTCTGCACTTGGGTTACGTGGTTGATATGGTTCAGCTTGATTTTATTGATTTTGCAATATTTAATGTGGCAGACTCCTATCTAACGGTGGGCGTACTGCTCTTGATTTTAATCTTATGGAAAGAGGAAAATGGAAGTCATCATTAAAGAGGCGGGAAACCGTCTGGACAAGGCTTTGGCAGATTTGACAGAATTGTCACGTAGTCAGGCCAATGAAGCGATTAAGGCTGGAACGGTCTTGGTTAATGGTAAGTCGGCAAAGGCCAAGTATGCGGTTAAAGAGGGTGATGTCATCACCTATGAATTGCCAGAAGAAGAGGTCTTGGAGTACAAGGCCGAAGATATTCCTTTGGATATTATCTATGAAGATGCGGATGTGGCAGTGGTCAACAAACCTCAAGGCATGGTTGTCCATCCATCAGCTGGTCACACATCTGGTACCTTGGTCAATGCCCTAATGTATCATGTCAAGGACCTTTCGTCTATCAATGGTGTGGTTCGTCCAGGGATTGTCCACCGTATCGACAAGGACACGTCTGGTCTCCTTATGATTGCTAAGAATGATAAGGCTCACAATGCTTTGGCGGCTGAGCTTAAGGATAAGAAGTCCCTTCGCAAGTATGTGGCTATTGTGCATGGCAATTTGCCTAACGATCGAGGTGTGATTGAGGCTCCGATTGGGCGTTCGGACAAGGACCGCAAGAAGCAGGCAGTTACAGCGAAAGGGAAACCTGCAGTAACACGATTTACTGTTCTTGAACGTTTTGGCAACTATACCTTGGTAGAGTTGCAGCTGGAAACAGGTCGCACGCACCAGATTCGTGTGCACATGGCTTATATAGGTCATCCGGTGGCAGGAGACCCTCTTTATGGGCCACGCAAGACCCTCAAGGGCCACGGACAATTTCTACATGCTAAGACCCTTGGTTTCACACATCCTACGACTGGAGAATTGGTCGAATTTACAGCGGAAGAACCTGCTATTTTCAAGGAAACCTTGGAGAAGTTGAGAGAAGCGTAACAGTTATTAAACGGATAGTCTTTCTTGGGAGGGGCGTCCGTTTTTTTCTTGTAAAAGAGTCTGAAATTTGCTATAATTTACCTAATTAAATAAGTCCTTTAATCACTGTCCAGAGAGGCAGGCAAGGAGCCATGAGAAGTGTACGGGTGAACTGTACTCATATTTTTGTGTATCTCCTTGTTTTCGAGGGGATTTTTTTGTATTTAGAAAGGTTCTTTTTATGAAGAAAAAAGAGATCGTCGATGACGTAACCATGAAACGTGCCATTACACGTATCACTTATGAGATTATTGAGCGTAACAAAAATCTCGACAAGATTGTCTTGGCTGGTATTAAGACACGTGGTGTTTATATTGCACAGCGTATCCAGGAGCGCTTGAAACAGTTGGAAAACCTTGATGTGCCATTGATTGAGCTTGACACTAAAGCTTTCCGTGATGATGTTAAGGCTGAACAAGACACATCTGTTTTCCCTATTGAAATTGATGGTACAGATGTTATCCTTGTGGATGATGTGCTTTACACAGGTCGTACGATTCGTGCAGCTATTGATAATATCGTTAGCCATGGACGTCCAGCGCGTGTTGGTTTGGCTGTCTTGGTTGACCGTGGTCACCGTGAATTGCCAATCCGTGCGGACTATGTTGGTAAAAATATCCCAACTAGTGAGTCAGAAGAAATCGAAGTTTTGGTCGCAGAAGTTGATGGCAAAGATAGCGTCAACATTATTGATCCAAGCTAAGTTGACTGACGGATAGGGTAATATGCCCTTTGTATCTTGTTAATTGAACACGCCCTAAGCCTTGTGCAAAAAAGATAAATATTCTTAGGAGCTGGCGCTCCGTCATCATATTTCCTATTTTTGCTTTAGGCTTTAGACGGGCTTTGTATCTTGTTAATTGAACACGGGACTCATTTCTTAGGAAAAAAGATAAGTCTCCTAGCACTCTTGTGAGTACGTTGTCGACTTCCTATTTTTCTACAGAAATGTTTGGCTAAGCCAAAGCGTCCCTTTGTATCTTATTAATTGAACACGGGCTAAGAGCTGTGTAAAATAGATAAATCTTCCTAGAAGCTAAAGCTTCTGCGTCGGATTTCCTAATTTTACTTTGCTCTTTATACGCCCTTTGTATCTTAATTTTAAGGAGTCCTTTGATATCGTGAATAACGTAAAATATGATGTGAATGATATGCCAAAACCTGGTTTATTGGTTGGTTTGTCATTCCAGCACTTGTTTGCCATGTTTGGTGCGACGGTGCTTGTGCCGATTTTGGTTGGGATTGATCCCGCTATTGCTCTTTTCTCATCTGGTTTGGGAACTTTGGCTCACTTGACGGTGACCAAGTACAAAATTCCAGCTTACATGGGGTCTAGCTTTGCCTATATTGCGGCTATGCAGACACTTATGAAGACTGATGGGATTGCAGCGGTCGCTCAAGGTGCCATGGCTGGTGGTTTAGTTTACTTGCTTGTGGCTCTGATTGTTAAGTATGCGGGTAAAGACTGGATTGATAAGGTCCTTCCACCAATCGTGGTTGGTCCCATTATCATGGTGATTGGTTTGAACCTTGCGGCTAATGCAGTCAATGATGCGACAACTTTAAATAAAAGCTATAGTATCTATGCTCTATTGATTTCGATGGTGACCCTCTTTGCGGTTATCCTCTTTAACATGTATGGCAAGAAGATTGTCGGTGTCATCCCAATTTTGCTTGGTTTAGTTGTGGGCTATATTTTCTCAGCGGTTCTTGGTTTGCTGACAGGACATAGTTTTATCAATTTCTCAGAGGTAGCGGCGGCACATTGGATTCAAGTTCCAAACTTTGACATTCCATTTGTGGATTATAGCTTTAAGCTCTATCCAAGTGCGATTTTGACCATGGCTCCGATTGCCTTTGTGACGATGACTGAACACTTTGGTCATGTCATGGTTCTAAACAGTTTGACTGAGCGTGACTACTTCAAAGATCCAGGTCTTGACCGTACCCTTACTGGTGATGGTTTGGCACAAATTATCGCTGGTTTCTTTGGAGCTCCTCCGGTAACTTCTTATGGTGAAAATATTGGGGTTATGGCCCTCAGTAAGGTCTACTCAGTTTACGTTATTGCGGGCGCGGCAGTGATTGCGGTCTTGATGAGCTTTATTGGTAAGCTATCAGCACTCTTGCATTCTATTCCAACTCCTGTATTGGGCGGGTTGTCTATTGCCCTCTTTGGGGTTATCGCTGCTAGCGGTTTGAAAATTTTAGTTGAACATAAGATTGATTTTGATAATAAAAAGAATCTCTTGATTGCTAGTGTTATCTTGGTATCTGGTATCGGTGGTTTGATGATTGACCTTGGCGGTCTTCAAATCACGGGTGTGGCAAGTTCAACCATTCTTGGTATCTTGCTTTACCAAATCTTGCCAGATCCTAAAAAAGGTAGCAAAGATTAGTCAATCAATTTAAAAGGAAAAACTATGGCGATTGCAGATGGAAAAGTGTCACTGAAACATTTGGTGACAATGGAAACCCTCACGAATGAAGAGGTCTTGGGCCTGATTCGTCGAGGTGGAGATTTTAAAAATGGCAGAGCTGACTTCCAGCTGGATCGACAGTATTTCGCTGCCAATCTCTTTTTTGAAAATTCAACACGAACGCACAAGTCCTTCGAAGTGGCGGAGAAAAAACTTGGCCTGGATGTGATTGAGTTCGATGCTGGAACTAGCTCGGTGAACAAGGGTGAGACCCTCTATGATACGATCTTAACCATGTCTGCTTTGGGCGTTGACATCTGTGTGGTCCGCCACTCGGAAGTCGATTACTACAAGCAGTTGATTGATAGTAGAACCATCCAGACCTCTATTGTCAATGGTGGTGATGGTTCAGGGCAACACCCAAGTCAGTGTTTGCTTGACTTGATGACCATTTACGAAGAGTTCGGAACCTTTGAAAATCTTAAGATTTGTATTGCAGGTGACATTACGCATTCGCGTGTCGCCAAGTCAAATATGCAGATTCTCAAGCGTTTGGGAGCCCAGCTTTATTTTGCTGGTCCTGCGGAGTGGTACTCGACTGAGTTCGATGTTTATGGTCAGCATGTGGCTATTGACGACGTCATTGAGGACTTGGATGTTCTCATGTTGCTTCGTGTTCAGCACGAGCGTCATGGGGATGACAAGGGATTTTCAAAAGAAGACTACCATGCTCTCTATGGTTTGACTGAAGAACGTTATGCCAAGTTAGCTGATCAGGCGATTATCATGCACCCTGCTCCGGTTAATCGTGATGTGGAGATTGCTGATAGCCTGGTTGAGGCGCCTAAGGCTCGTATCGTTGCTCAGATGCAAAACGGGGTCTTTGTCCGTATGGCAATTATTGAAGCTATTTTAAATGGCAAAGCGTAAACAGCGTTAACAGATTCCTGAGAGAATCAGACGAAAAAGAACATGGGCTAAATCTTTGGAAAAGAGACAAATCTTCCTAGAGGCTAGAGCTTCTCTGTCAGATTTGCTTTTCATTCAGATTTTTAACGCCCTTTGTATCTTAGTGAAAGGAACAATTTACTATAATGGCAAAACGTTTACTTATTTTGGAAGACGGCACTATTTTTGAAGGTCAGGCCTTCGGTGCTGATGTGGATGTGACGGGTGAAATCGTCTTTAATACTGGTATGACAGGTTATCAAGAATCTATCACAGACCAGTCTTACAATGGTCAAATTTTGACTTTTACTTATCCACTTGTTGGTAACTATGGTGTTAACCGTGACGACTATGAGTCAATTAAGCCAACGACTAAGGGTGTCGTTGTGTCAGAGGCCAGCCGTCGTGCCAGCAACTGGCGTAACCAAATGACCTTGGATGAGTTTTTGAAGGCGAAAAACATCCCTGGTATCTCTGGTATTGATACACGTGCCTTGACTAAGATTATCCGTCAACACGGTACCATGAAAGCCACTTTGGCCAGCCCTGGTGACAGTATCGAGCACTTGCAAGATCAATTGCGTGCGACTGTTTTGCCAACGAACAATATTGAGCAGGTATCAACTAAGACAGCCTACCCAGCACCAGGTGTTGGTAAAAATATCGTTTTGGTTGACTTTGGTCTCAAGCACTCTATCTTGCGTGAGTTTTCAAAACGTGATTGTAATGTGACTGTTGTGCCACATGATATCACTGCTGAAGAAATTCTCCACCTTAATCCAGATGGTGTGATGTTATCAAATGGTCCAGGTAACCCTGAAGATGTACCATATGCACTTGATATGATTCGTGGCATCCAAGGTAAAATTCCAATCTTTGGTATTTGTATGGGTCACCAGTTGTTTAGTTTGGCTAATGGTGCCAAGGCCTACAAGATGAAGTTTGGTCACCGTGGATTTAACCACGCGGTTCGTGAAATTGCGACTGGTCGTGTTGATTTCACTAGCCAAAACCATGGTTATGCCATTGACCGTGAGTCACTTCCAGATTGCCTCATGGTAACACATGAAGAAATTAACGATAAGTCAGTTGAAGGTGTTCGTCACCGTGACTTCCCTGCATTCTCAGTGCAATTCCACCCAGATGCAGCACCTGGTCCACACGATGCTAGCTATCTCTTTGATGAGTTCTTGGAATTGATTGATGCTTTCCAAGCTGAAAAAGCACGTCGTTAATTGCAACTGTCTAGTGACTATAGTGGGGGGTGACTCTTGTTCGCCCCAGTCTACTACCTTATTTAATGACAACCAGAGAGTTGTCAAATAGAAAGGAGAAGATACAGGTTCACGGAAGTGAACACGCCCTAAGGACTATGTGAAAAAGATAAACGGTGACTAGACGCTTGGGCGTCGTCGTCACGTTTCCTATTTTCACTGGGTCCTTAACGGGCTTTGTATCATAAATTATGCCTAAACGTTCTGATATTAAAAAAATTATGGTTATCGGGTCTGGTCCTATCATCATCGGTCAGGCTGCTGAGTTCGACTACGCTGGTACGCAAGCCTGCTTGGCCTTGAAAGAAGAAGGTTACAGTGTTGTCCTTGTTAACTCTAACCCTGCGACAATCATGACTGATAAAGAAATCGCAGATAAGGTTTACATTGAACCAATTACGCTTGAATTTGTCACACGTATTCTTCGTAAAGAGCGTCCTGATGCTCTCTTGCCAACACTTGGTGGACAAACTGGTTTGAACATGGCAATGGAATTGTCAAAAGCAGGTATTCTTGAAGAGCTTGGAGTAGAGCTTTTGGGAACAAAATTGTCTGCCATTGACCAAGCCGAGGACCGTGACCTCTTCAAACAATTGATGGAAGATTTGGAACAACCAATTCCAGAATCTGAGATTGTCAATACGGTTGAAGAAGCAGTTGCCTTTGCGACAGAAATTGGCTACCCAGTTATCGTGCGTCCTGCCTTTACCCTTGGTGGTACTGGTGGTGGTATGTGTGCCAACGAAGAAGAACTTCGTGAAATCGCTGAAAATGGATTGAAATTGTCACCAGTAACACAATGTTTGATTGAACGTTCTATCGCTGGTTTCAAGGAAATCGAATACGAAGTTATGCGTGATGCCGCAGACAATGCTCTTGTGGTATGTAACATGGAAAACTTTGACCCAGTTGGTATCCACACAGGGGACTCAATCGTATTTGCCCCAACGCAAACCTTGTCAGATATTGAAAACCAAATGCTTCGTGATGCCAGCTTGAAGATTATCCGTGCCCTTAAAATTGAGGGTGGCTGTAACGTACAGTTGGCTCTTGACCCACATAGCTTCAAGTACTATGTTATCGAAGTAAACCCACGTGTATCACGTTCATCAGCCCTTGCCTCAAAAGCAACTGGTTACCCAATCGCCAAATTGGCAGCCAAGATCGCTGTTGGTTTGACACTTGATGAAATGATTAACCCAGTCACTGGTACAACTTATGCCATGTTTGAACCAGCTCTTGACTATGTGGTTGCTAAGATTCCACGTTTCCCATTTGATAAATTTGAACACGGTGAACGTCGTCTTGGTACTCAAATGAAAGCAACAGGTGAAGTTATGGCTATCGGTCGTAACATCGAAGAGTCACTTCTTAAAGCCTGCCGTTCACTTGAAATCGGTGTTTACCACAATGAAATGCCTGAGCTTGCGGACGTCACAGACGATGCTTTGGTTGAGAAGATTGTCAAAGCTCAAGACGACCGTCTCTTCTACCTTTCTGAAGCCATCCGTCGTGGTTACACTATTGAAGAATTGTCAGAGTTGACTAAGATTGATATCTTCTTCCTCGACAAATTGCTCCATATCTTTGAATTGGAACAAGAATTGGCTACTCACGTAGGCGATGTTGATGTTCTAAAAGAAGCTAAACGTAACGGTTTCTCTGATCGTAAGATTGCTGATCTTTGGAATCAAACAGCCGACCAAGTTCGTACGACACGTTTGGAAAATAACATTGTTCCTGTCTACAAGATGGTCGATACCTGTGCGGCTGAGTTTGAGTCATCAACACCATATTTCTATTCAACTTACGAGTGGGAAAATGAATCAATCAAATCTGATAAAGAATCTGTCATCGTTCTTGGTTCAGGTCCTATCCGTATTGGACAAGGGGTTGAGTTCGACTATGCGACAGTTCACTCTGTAAAAGCTATCCAGGCTGCAGGTTACGAAGCTATCATCATGAACTCTAACCCTGAGACAGTTTCAACAGACTTCTCAGTTTCAGATAAACTTTACTTCGAACCATTGACTTTTGAAGACGTGATGAACGTTATCGAATTGGAACAACCTAAGGGTGTCGTGGTTCAGTTTGGTGGACAGACAGCCATCAACTTGGCAGAGCCATTGTCTAAAGCTGGTGTGAAAATCTTGGGTACACAGGTTGCTGACCTTGACCGTGCCGAAGACCGTGACCTCTTTGAACAAGCCCTTAAAGACCTCGATATCCCGCAACCACCAGGACAAACAGCGACAAATGAAGAAGAAGCGGTTGAAGCAGCTCGTAAGATTGGTTTCCCAGTTCTTGTTCGTCCGTCATACGTTTTGGGTGGACGTGCCATGGAAATCGTTGAAAATGAAGATGACCTTCGTTCTTACATGCGTACTGCCGTTAAGGCAAGTCCAGACCACCCAGTCCTTGTCGATAGCTATATCATTGGACGTGAGTGTGAAGTGGATGCCATCTCTGATGGTAAGGATGTCTTGATTCCAGGTATTATGGAACACATCGAACGTGCAGGGGTTCACTCAGGGGACTCAATGGCAGTTTACCCACCACAAACCCTTTCTAAGAAAATCCAAGAGACTATCGCTGATTACACTAAACGTTTGGCTATTGGTCTTAACTGTATCGGTATGATGAACATTCAGTTTGTTATTAAGGATGAAACGGTCTATGTTATCGAGGTTAACCCACGTGCTAGCCGTACCGTACCATTCTTGTCTAAGGTTACTGATATCCCAATGGCTCAAGTTGCTACAAACTTGATTCTTGGTAAATCATTGGCTGAACAAGGTTACAAAGATGGTCTTTACCCAGAAAGTAACCATGTCCATGTCAAAGCACCAGTCTTCTCATTCACAAAATTGGCTAAGGTAGATAGCCTCCTTGGACCTGAAATGAAATCAACTGGTGAAGTTATGGGGACAGATGCGACTCTTGAAAAAGCGCTCTACAAAGCCTTTGAAGCATCTTACCTCCACTTGCCAACCTTTGGTAATGTCATCTTTACTATTCATGATGATACTAAAGAAGAAGCCCTTGACTTGGCCCGTCGTTTCGATGCTATCGGTTATGGTATCTATGCAACTGAGGGAACAGCTAAGTTCTTGAATGAACACGGGGTTCACGCAACGCTTGTTAACAAATTGGGTGAAAATGATGATAACGACATTCCAGCCCTTGTTCGTACTGGTAAAGCGCAAGCTATTATCAATACGGTTGGTAACAAACGTACTTATGACGAAGACGGAGCAGCTATCCGTAGCTCAGCTATTGAAGCTGGAATTCCACTCTTCACAGCGCTTGATACAGCAGATGCTATGGTGCGTGTGCTTGAAAGCCGTAGCTTTACAACAGAAGCTATCTAATCACGAAATAAAGTCTCAGCCTTGCTGGGGCTTTTTTATTGATGACAAAGTTTTCTTTTGAGACTTTTCTTAAGTGATGACGGACGTCAGCGACCTTCTGCGAATTTCCATGACTAAGTTTTGAGCCGAAAGTCTCAAAACTTCCGAACGCCTAAAACTAATCGTTTCAGACGTTTTTATCACTGCGAAAAGTCTCGGTATAAGCTTACTAGGTTCGCAAAATCTATTTCATATTTAAAAATAGTTTAATTATGTTCTTAGTCTCAGCCTCAGCCTTGCTGGGGCTTTTTTCTTACACAAATGTAAGCTAAGAAGTTAAAAATGAAAGCTAAGTCTATAGTTTTGTTTCCTATGATTCTGCTATACTAGTAACATGATTATTACCACATCTTTACGTGAAAATGAGGCCTTGATTGTACGTGCCCAAGAATTAGCCCACGAGTTAGGAGTTGACTACCAGCCTCGTCGCAAGTTATCCTTGGCAAAATGTTTAGAGCGATTTGGAGCTTTTTATCTTCTATATAAAGACAGATTGTCTTTTGTCAATGAGGATGGCAGTGAGCTGTCCTTTCATCCAGATACGGCAGTTCTTCGGATTAAGGCGCCACACGATGCTCTAGTCAATCTTTTGGGTCCGTCTTCCAAGTCTATTCTCGACACGACCATGGGTCTGGCTTCCGATAGTTTAGTTATGGCGGCAGCGGGAAATAAGGTGACTGCCCTTGAGAGTCAAGAAGTGATTTTTCAGGTGGTTTCTCGTGGTCTGGCCACTTATCAGACAGATGACAAGCAACTTGAAAAAGCGATGCGTTCTATTAAGGCTATTAAGAGCGATAGCTTATCCTTTTTGAAATACCAGGCTGATCACTCTTTTGATATCATCTATGCCGATCCTATGTTTTCAGAGACTATCAAGGAATCGGAAAATCTACAAGCTATCAAACCTCTAGCTAATGGCAGTCGTCTGACAGAAGAATGGTTAAATGAGGCTAAGCGTGTCGCACGAGAAAAAATTATCATCAAGGCGCATTTTCGAGATACCGTTTTTGAGGAACTTGGGTTTGAACGTCAGATTCGTCCCAATCAAAAGCTGCACTATGGTGTCATGGATTTAAGCGAAGGCCATTGACACAGAAAGTTAAAAGTATTACAATTGTTTTATTTATGTGATACAAAAGAAAAGAGAGACTTATGCGAAAGAAAATCAGTCCAAAGTTATTTAAAAATAAAAAAAGAGTTTGGATCATTGGAGGAATTGGCTTCCTTGTCCTTTTGGTCCTAGGTTTTAACCTTTTTGCAGGTGGTGGCAAAGATGATAAGGCTTTCGAGTCCCCTACAGCAAGTAGGGTAACCAAGGGGCAGTTGGCCTCGTCCACCCTTCTGACTGGCATGGTGAAGGCTCAGTCGGAACAGTACGTTTATTTTGATAATACCATTGGACGCAATGCCACTGTGACAGTCTCTGTTGGTGAGGAAGTTAGTGCTGGTCAGCAACTGGTCCAATACGACAGTACCTCTGCCCAAGCGGCTTATGATACGGCTAGCCGTGCCTATAATAAGGCAGTTCGTGACCGTAATTATTTCCAACAGTATGGGACGGCTCCTGCGGCTTCGGCACAAACAAGTAGTGATTCGGATGAGGATGATTCGACGACTACCGTTAGCCCTCAACAGCGTCAGCAAACCGAGGCAAGTAATTACCAAACCTTGCAAGATTATAATGATGCTGTTGCTAACGCAGCATCAGAGCTAGAAAAGGCACAAGACGTCCTCAATCAAACGGTCATTGTTTCAGATGTTAATGGGACAGTTGTAGAAGTTGCGGACTCTGTGGATCCTGCTTCAAAAGAGAGCCAGACTCTAGTTCATGTGACCAGTGAAGGCCAATTTGAGATTCAAGGAACCTTAACAGAATATGACATTCCAAATATTTCAGTAGGTCAAAAGGTCAAAATTACTTCCAAAGTATACCCAGATCAAACTTGGACAGGGAAAGTTAGCTACGTTTCCAATTATCCTAAGCAAAATGCCAGTCAGTCAGCGGGTACATCTGGCAATTCAGGACAGACAGGTTCCCAGTATGAATACAAGGTTCAATTGACCAGTCCTATAGGCAAGCTCAAGCAAGGTTTCAATGTATCCCTTGAAGTGACCAAAGATGATGATGCCCTGTTAGTTCCAGTAACTGCTGTGACCAAGAAAGGCTCTGACAACTACGTCTGGGTTTACGATGACGAGAGTCAAAAAATCAAGCAGGTCAAGGTTAAACTTGGCAATGCGGATGCCAAGCAACAGGAAATTGCTTCAGGACTTAAAGAAGGTCAAAAGGTTATTACTAAGGCTGAGAAATCCTTTAAGGATGGCGAGACCCTGAAGGATGTGACAGATGCCGATAGCAAAAAATCAAAAGAGACTAGTGGAGAAGAGGTGAAGTCTAGTGACTAAGCCAGCACTTATGGTCTTAAAAGGCATCACCAAGTCTTTCAAAAATGGTCAGGAGTCCTTGCAGGTCCTTAAGGGGATTGACTTATCAGTTGATGAAGGTGACTTCGTGGCAATCATGGGCCCTTCTGGATCAGGGAAATCAACCCTTATGAATATTATCGGCCTTCTTGATCAACCAACTACAGGTTCCTATCAACTCGAGGGAGAGAATGTAGCTGAGCTCTCTGAAAACCGCTTGGCCAAGGTAAGAAATGACCAGATTGGCTTTATCTTTCAGCAGTTTTTTCTCTTGCCAAAGTTAAGTGCCCAAAAGAATGTAGAGCTTCCCCTGATTTATGCGGGGAAATCTCCACGTGAACGTAAGCAAAGGTCACAACAATTCTTGGAAAAAGTCGGCTTGTCAGACCGCAGCCATCATTTGCCGTCAGAGCTGTCTGGTGGACAGAAGCAAAGGGTGGCTATTGCGCGTGCACTGTCTAACGATCCAGCAATCATTTTGGCGGATGAACCTACGGGTGCGCTTGATACCAAGACAGGGATGCAGATTATGGAGCTCTTAACCCAGCTGAACCGTGAAGGAAAGACTATCATCATGGTTACTCATGAGCCAGAGATTGCAGACTATGCCCGACGTAAGATTGTCATTCGTGATGGTGAAATCACTCAGGACACGACTGATAGCGTTCGGATTGACTAGGAGGTAAGAATGGAAAATTGGAAATTTGCTCTTAGTTCTATCCGTTCACACAAGATGAGGTCCTTCCTGACCATGTTGGGAATCATCATTGGTGTTGCTGCGGTAGTACTCATTATGGGGCTAGGAAATGGAATGCGTCAGAGTGTTACCGATAGTGTGACTGGTGACAAGGATACAGTTCAAGTCTACTATGAAGCCAAGGGTGAGGAGCTAGATCCTGCCTATGCGGACTTGTCACAACCGACCAAACCGGTTAAAGAAGTTTGGTTGGAGCAAGTGGCTAGGCAGACGCCTGGTATTGATAGTTATTTTGTGACCAACAGCCTAACTTCCTCGATCTCCCTCCAAAAAAAGACCGTGAAGAATGTTAATATCACAGGTGCCAGTCAGGGCTACTTTAAGGCTAAAAAGTTAGAAATGTTGACAGGACGTTCCTTGCAAGACAATGATTATAAAAACTTTTCACGAGTTATTGTCATTGATCAGATGGTGGCTAAAAAACTCTTTGAGACGAATGGGGATGCCCTTAACCAAGTGGTTACTATTGGGAACAATGATTATCGTGTGATTGGTGTTTATAAGAATAAAGACACAGCAATCGGTGCCTATGGTGAAATTGGAACAGCTCTTGTGGCCAATACCCAGTTAGCGGCTGAAAATAACACTGATGCTATTAGCCAGATTTTTTTTCATGTGACCGATGTGAAAAATAGTAGTAGCGTTGCTAAGGATGCTGCTAAACGCTTGACCCAGTTGGCCCAAGATGACAATGGAGAATATAAGGCAGCAGATATGAGTTCGGCCCTAGATCAGGTGAACACGATCTTTGGAACCATTACCACCGTTGTAGGAGCTATTGCTGGGATTTCATTATTAGTTGGCGGAATCGGTGTTATGAACATCATGTTGGTTTCGGTAACTGAGCGGACACGAGAGATTGGTCTTCGTAAGGCTTTAGGTGCTACACGTCGTAAAATCTTGACCCAGTTTTTGATTGAGTCGATGGTTCTGACCATTCTGGGAGGTTTGATTGGGCTAGGCTTTGCAGCCCTAGTCGTTGGACCAATTGGGAATGCCATGGACCTTAAAGCGACGGTTTCTCTTGGTGTAGCCATGGGAAGCATAGCCTTTTCAGCAGCTGTAGGGATTATCTTTGGTCTCCTACCGGCTAATAAAGCTTCGAAACTCGATCCTATCGAAGCTCTTAGGTATGATTAGAAATAACCTCTTGAAATCTTTAGATTTTGAGAGGTTTTATGGTCTTCAAAAAAAGATAGAGAAAAAAATAAAAAAAATTGCATTTTTTTCTTGACGTCTGATTTAGGTCATGATATTATAAATAAGGTTTGAAAAAACTGACCTAAGACAGTTGGGGAGCAAGACTCGTAAACATCCAACCGAGGCACAAAACGTAACTATTTTTTTGTAACGTATTGTACTTTCGTGTCTAGGTTTAGGTACGATTTTTTTGTGCCTAGCCCAAAAATAAAAACGGAGGTAAAACTACTAATGAGTGAAGCTATTATTGCTAAGAAAGCTGAACAGGTTGCTATCGTCGCTGAGAAAATGAAAGCAGCAGCATCTATCGTTGTTGTTGACTCTCGTGGACTTACAGTTGACCAAGATACAGTTCTTCGTCGTAATCTTCGTGAATCAGGCGTTGAATTTAAAGTTATCAAAAACTCTATCTTGAGCCGTGCAGCTGAAGAAGCAGGTCTTGAAGACCTTAAAGAACTTTTTGTTGGTCCATCTGCAGTAGCATTCTCAAACGAAGATGTTATCGCACCAGCAAAAGTTATTAGCGAATTTGCTAAAGACGCAGAAGCTCTTGAAATCAAAGGTGGTGTTGTTGACGGTGCGTTCACTTCAGTCGAAGAAATCAACGCTCTTGCATCACTTCCAAACAAAGAAGGTATGCTTTCTATGCTCCTTTCTGTACTTCAAGCGCCAGTGCGCAACGTTGCATACGCTGTCAAAGCGGTTGCAGAAAGCAAAGAAGACGGTGCTGCATAAGCCCATCTTCACAACTCGTAGCCTAAGCTACGTTTAAAACACTATATTAAAAAACACATTTGGAGGAAATCACAATGGCATTGAACATTGAAAACATTATTGCTGAAATTAAAGAAGCTTCAATCCTTGAATTGAACGACCTTGTAAAAGCTATCGAAGAAGAGTTTGGCGTAACTGCTGCTGCTCCTGTAGCTGCTGCTGCAGCTGGTGCTGCTGACGCTGGTGCTGCTAAAGATTCATTCGACGTTGAATTGACATCTGCAGGCGACAAGAAAGTTGGCGTTATCAAAGTTGTACGTGAAATCACAGGCGAAGGTCTTAAAGAAGCTAAAGCTATCGTTGACGGTGCACCATCAGTTATTAAAGAAGGTGTTGCTGCAGCTGAAGCTGAAGAAATCAAAGCTAAACTTGAAGAAGCTGGAGCTTCAGTTACTCTTAAATAATAAGGTAACGATTCAAGTCGCTTAATAAAGAAAACCAGGGCATAAGCTCTGGTTTTTTATTGCGATAAGCGATTGATAGAAACTGATAAATTGATTTGGTTTCCTGCCAAAAATCCTGCCAAAAATTCTTTGGCAGTTTTTTGTTTTAATAAACTTTCGGGGGTAGACACTAGATTGTCTACCCTTTTTTTGCGTTTCGGAGGTAATTATGCAAAAGGAAGAACAGTCATCACGTCAAATCGTGAAGAGCCATATCATGACCATCATGGGAGTTGATAATCTAAAAGCAACTCAACTGGTAAATGAAATGGAACAAACAGGTTTAATCTGATTTGATGAATTCGGTTGTTATATGTATAAATTAAACAATTGTGTTACAATGAAACCATATAGAATTTTAAGTTTTCTCAAAAACTTTCTATAACTAAGAACACATAAGGAGGTAAAATGGTGAAGCATTCTAAAATAACAAAAGTTTTTCAGCTTTCGCTCGTCATCATATTTATTTTAGTCTTGTTAGGGCTCTTTGTTCCCCAGCAGTTTCAAAATATTAGTTTTTACTTAAAAAATCTCTTAACAACTAGTGTTGGCTGGTTTTACTTGTTATTGGTTACGGGGATTTTAATTTTTTGTGTCTTTTTAATTGTAAGTCCGATAGGGCAGATTCGCTTGGGTAATCCCACGAGTCGGCCAGAGCATTCGACGACGTCATGGATTGCTATGATGTTTTCTGCTGGAATGGGGATTGGTCTGGTCTTTTATGGGGCAGCAGAGCCTTTGAGTCACTTTGCTATCTCGACGCCCAATGCAGAAATAGGCAGTGCGGATGCTCTCGCAGATGCTTTTCGTTTTACTTTTTTTCACTGGGGATTTCATGCTTGGGCGGTCTATGCCCTGGTGGGATTGTCTTTGGCTTATTTTGGCTTTCGTAAACGGGAGAAATATCAGCTCTCAGTCGTCTTTAAGCCTCTTTTTGGAAAATATGCGGACGGACCAATAGCAACCATTATCGATACCATCACCATTATTGCGACAGTGATTGGGGTAGCGACAACGCTCGGCTTTGGTGCCTCACAAATCAATGGTGGTCTCTCCTATGTCTTTGGTATTCCTAATAATAGTCTTGTGCAAGTCATCATTATCATCATTGCGACAATTCTTTTTCTTATTTCTGCCTTATCAGGTTTAGGAAAGGGTGTTAAAATCCTATCTAATACAAACTTGATTTTAGCTATTGTCTTGCTTGCTGGAGTCATAGTTTTGGGGCCAACGGTTAAGATATTTGACACCATGACAGACTCTATCGGCCTTTATTTTCAAAACTTCTTCCGTATGAGTTTTCGGGCGGCGGCTTTTGATGAGACCAAGCGGGCTTGGATTAACCAATGGACCATTTTTTACTGGGCATGGTGGATTTCCTGGTCACCTTTTGTGGGCGTCTTTATTGCCCGTATCTCAAAAGGTCGGACTATTCGCGAATTTTTGACAGTAGTGCTTTTGGCACCAACAGTCCTTAGTTTTATCTGGTTTTCTGCTTTTGGTACCTTATCTACTTCACTACAAGATTCGGGGGTTAATTTGATACGTTTTGCCACAGAAGAAATTCTTTTTGCCTCTTTTAATGAATATCCTCTGGGAAGTGTCCTTTCACTCCTGGCAATTATTTTAGTTTTAACCTTCTTTGTGACCTCGGCGGATTCTGCCACCTATGTTTTGGCCATGTTGTCTGAAGATGGCAATCTAAATCCAAGTAATCGTAAAAAGGTGATTTGGGGTGTCATGCTGGCCTTGATTGCTATTGCACTCATGTTTTCTGGTGGATTGACAGCTTTACAAAACACGCTCATTATTGTCGCTTTTCCATTTTCTATAGTACTAGTGTTGATGATGTGGTCGCTTATGAAAGAGTTATATCACGAAAAAGAGCAAATGGGACTCGCCATTACACCAGACCGATATCCTGAGAAGAATCAACCGTTTAAATCTTATGAGGAAAATTAGGAGGATGGCATGGAGTTAAGAGTGCTTCGTTATTTTATTACTATTGCTGAGGAGGGGAGTATCTCCAAGGCAGCTGAGAAGCTGATGATTACTTAGCCGACACTCAGTCGTCAGTTAAAAGATTTGGAGCAGGAACTTGGTGAACCTCTTTTTATCCGTGAACATATCAAGTCGCTTAATAAAGAAAACCAGGGCATAAGCTCTGGTTTTTTCTATTGCTTTTAATATTTTCATTTGTTAGAATGTAGGTAATGTGCGTGCTTGTCACGCCCTTTTTCTATGTCTTTTACGGCTTTAGTGGTTGTAAATAACTATAAAAATCTTAAAGGCATGGTAAATGCTAAAAAGAAAAGGAGAAATTTATGGCTTATATTTGGTCTTATCTCAGGCGTTATCCTAAGTGGCTGGCGATGAATTTTACGGCGGCCATTTTATTTGTTATTGCTAACCTGGGTCTGCCGACGGTTCTTGCCAGAATGATTGATGAGGGAATAAACCGTGGTGATGTTGATAAGCTTTACGCTTATGCTTGGGTCATGTTTGGTGTAGTTTTGACTGGGATTGTTGGTCGTATACTTCTGTCCTATGCGGTTGGTAAATTGACCACTACTATGGTGCAAGTCATGCGTAATGACATTTATGCTAAGCTTCAGGAGTATTCCCACCACGAGTATGAGCAGATAGGGGTATCCTCTTTGGTGACTCGTATTACATCAGATGCTTTTGTGCTTATGCAGTTTGCGGATCAGGTTCTTAAGCTAGGGGTTATCACTCCTTTGATGATGGTTTCCAGTGTCTTTTTGATTTTGACGACAAGTCCATCTTTGGCTTGGATTGTGGCCATCTCCTTGCCTTTCCTAGCCGTAGTAGTCTGGTATGTGGCGGTAAAAACGCGTCCGCTTTCTGAAAAGCAACAGGCAACTCTCGACAAGATTAACCAGTATGCTCGTGAAAATCTGACTGGACTTCGTGTCATCAGAGCTTTCGCTAGAGAAGATTTCCAAGAGAAGAAGTTTGCCTCTGAAAATGCTGTCTATGCAGATAATTCCAACAAGCTCTTTAAATTGACTGGTTTAACAGAGCCACTTTTTGTACAAATCATCATTGCCATGATTGTGGCTATTGTTTGGTTTGCCTTAGAGCCATTAGGTTCTGGGACTTTGGCAATTGGGGACTTGGTTGCCTTTATTGAGTACAGTTTCCATGCACTATTGTCCTTCCTCTTCCTAGCTAATCTCTTTACCATGTATCCTCGTACAGCGGTATCTAGTGAACGTCTGCAGGAAATTATGGACATGCCTATTTCTATCAATCCAAATGAAGATGGGGTGACAGAGACTGATACTAAGGGATATTTGGAATTTGATAATGTGACCTTTGCCTATCCTGGTGAAACTGAGAGTCCTGTCCTACACAATATTTCCTTCAAGGCTAAACCAGGTGAAACCATTGCCTTTATCGGATCTACGGGTTCAGGGAAGTCCTCTCTTGTGCAGTTGATTCCACGCTTTTATGATGTCACACTTGGACGCATTCTTGTTGATGGTGTCGATGTCCGTGACTACAATCTTAAGGCTCTTCGTCGTAAGATTGGCTTTATTCCACAAAAAGCCCTACTCTTTACAGGGACTATTGGTGAAAATATCCGTTATGGTAAGGAAAATGCCAGTCATGAAGAATTGAATCAAGCTACTGATGTGGCTCAAGCCAAGGAATTTATCGAAAGTAAGGAAGAACGTTATGATTCTCACTTGGCTGAGGGTGGTAGCAACCTTTCTGGTGGTCAGAAGCAGCGTTTGTCAATTGCACGTGCGGTGGTTAAACGTCCTGATCTTTATATCTTTGATGATTCCTTCTCTGCCTTGGACTACAAGACTGATGCGACCTTGCGCCGTCGTCTAAAAGAAGTGACTCAAGATGCAACAGTCCTGATTGTAGCCCAGCGTGTGGGAACTATCATGGATGCAGACCAGATTATCGTTCTGGATAAGGGTGAAATCGTTGGTCGTGGCCGTCATGAAGAGCTTATGGAAAGCAATGACATTTACCGTGAAATCGCTAATTCACAATTGAATCAAAAGAGTCTTACGGAAGACTAGAAGGAGGTCAAAATGAAGAATAATAAAAAGAAAACAAATCATTCCTCAAGTTTTGGCCGTCTTTGGTCATACTTGCAGGCTTATCGTTTCCCACTTTACCTAGCCATTTTCTTGAAAATTGTTAGTGTCATCATGAGTGTCATTGAACCCGTAGTCATTGGTTTAGCTATTACCGAGTTGACTAAAAATACGCTGGCCATCATCAAAGGTGTGGAAGGTGCTCGTATCAACGTCTCCTATGTTGGTTGGGTTCTAGTTGTTTATCTCTTGCGTGGTCTTATTTATGAGTTGGCCGCCTACTATTCCAACTATTTCATGACCAATGCTGTGCAAGCAACGGTTCAAGATATGCGTAATGAGATGACTGAGAAAATCAATCGTACCTCAGTGTCATACTTTGATAAGCACCAGTTTGGGGACCTCTTGGGCCGCTTTACTAGTGACGTCGAGACAGTATCTAATGCCTTGCAGCAGTCATTCTTGCAGGTTGTTAATGCCGTCTTTACTCTAGCCTTGGTTATTGGAACAGTGCTTTACCTTAATCTTCAATTGGGAGCTATAGTTGTCGTCACTATTCCCATTACTTACTTTGGCGCTCGCTTCATTATGAGTAAGTCTCAACCTTACTTTAAGCAGCAGGCTGATGCCCTAGGTACTCTTAACGGTTTTGTTCAGGAAAATCTGACTGGTTTCAATGTGCTTAAACTTTTTGGCCGTGAGGATAAATCTTTAGACGACTTTAAAGAGATTACGGAAGACCTTCAGAAGGTAGGTTTTAAGGCCAATTTCATTTCAGGCCTCATGATGCCTGTACTTAATGGTTTATCTGACTTGACCTATCTAATTGTCGCTGTTCTAGGTGGTTTGCAAGTTTTGGCTGGTCGCTTGACGATTGGTAATATGCAGGCCTTTGTTCAGTACGTTTGGCAGATTAATCAACCTATTCAGAACTTGACTCAGTTAGCTGGACAATTGCAGAGTGCTAAGTCTTCTTTGGACCGTATTTTCCAACTGATGGATGAACCAGACGAGGCTAATGATGCTACTGAAGTGCTTGAAGGAGATTTGACCGGTCAAGTTAGCTTTAAGCATGTGGACTTCCAGTATGTGGCTGATAAACCTTTGATTCGTGACTTTAATCTTGAAGTCAATCCTGGCGAAATGGTCGCTATTGTCGGCCCAACTGGTGCCGGAAAATCAACGATTATCAATCTTCTCATGCGTTTCTATGATGTGACGGCTGGTTCTATCTCGGTGGATGGTCATGATATTCGTCACTTGTCACGTCAGGATTATCGTAAACAGTTTGGTATGGTGCTTCAGGATGCTTGGCTCTTTGAAGGAACTATCAAGGAAAATCTTCGCTTTGGTAATCTTGAGGCGACTGACGAAGAAATTGTTGAAGCCGCTAAGGCTGCCAATGTGGACCACTTTATCCGTACGCTACCTGGCGGTTACAACATGGAAATGAACCAGGAATCAAGTAACATTTCACTGGGACAAAAGCAACTTTTGACCATTGCGCGTGCGCTTTTGGCTGATCCTAAAATCTTGATTTTGGACGAGGCAACCTCATCAGTTGATACCCGTCTGGAACTCTTGATTCAAAAAGCCATGAAGACCCTCATGCAAGGTCGAACAAGTTTTGTTATTGCTCACCGTTTATCAACAATCCAAGAAGCAGACAAGATTTTAGTCCTTAAAGATGGACAAATCATCGAACAAGGGAACCATGAATCCCTCCTTGCAGATAAAGGCTTTTATTACGATTTGTATAATAGTCAATTTGCGGAGAAATAAACAGAAAAATCCATCAGTTCATAACTGGTGGATTTTTTCTGAATTTGACGAACAATAAGAGAAACTTCCCCTGTAAGAGAAGTCTCAACATCACTATTTATTTTTCAGCATGTCGTGTGACGAACATGGCATCTCCGAAACTGAAGAAGCGGTAGCGTTCTTGGACGGCGTGTTTGTAGGCATCTAGGACGAATTCACGACCAGCAAAGGCTGAAACCAACATGACCAGAGTTGATTTTGGAAGGTGGAAGTTAGTTGAGAAGGCATCTACGACTGTGAATTGGTAGCCTGGTTTGATAAAGATATTGGTCCAGCCTGAGTCAGCTTGGAGTTGACCATGGAATTTATTGCCGATTGTTTCCAGTGTTCGGATTGAGGTTGTTCCTACTGCAACAATGCGACCTCCAGCAGCTTTGATACTATTGAGAGTATCGGCAGCTTCTTGACTGAGGGTGTAAAACTCTGAGTGCATCTCATGTTCGTCAACATTCTCAACTGAAACAGGTCGGAAGGTTCCCAGTCCAACGTGGAGGGTGAGGTAGACCAATTTTACGCCTTTAGCTTCAATCTTTTGAAGCAATTCAGGAGTGAAATGGAGACCAGCTGTTGGTGCAGCGGCAGAGCCATTTTCCTTGGCATAGACCGTTTGGTAACGGTCACGGTCTTCCAATTTTTCATGGATATAAGGTGGCAATGGCATCTCACCCAAACTTTCCAAGACCTCAAGGAAGATACCGTCGTAGCTAAATTCTACGATTCGACCACCGTGATCTAGTTCCTCAGTGACAGTGGCAGTCAATCGGCCATCACCAAAGCTGACTTTAGCACCTACTTTAAGGCGTTTGGCTGGTTTGGCCAAAACTTCCCATTGATCACCTTGGGTATTTTTCAAAAGGAGAAATTCCACATGACCGTGGGTATCAGGCTTTTCACCGTAGAGACGGGCAGGAAGCACGCGCGTATTGTTCATGACCAAGGCATCGCCAGGGTTAAGCTGGTCAATGATGTGGTCGAAGTGGGTATCAGTCATTTCCTTGGTTACAGGATCAATGACCAAGAGTTTAGAGGCATCACGTTGTTCCAATGGGGTTTGGGCAATCAATTCCTCTGGTAGTTCAAAATCAAAATCGTTTGTATTCATTTGTTTCCTCGTTTAAAAATTTTCAGCCTTTTTATTATAGCACGATATAGGATGACAGTCATTAAAGGAGTTGAGTGAAAGCGCTTGACAAAAGTGTTAAAAAAAGAGATAATAAAGAAAATGGTATATACCAATATCGAGGTGAATAGAATGAAAAAGATTTTAGTTAAGAATCAAGTTGAGGGAGGCCAAGTTGCCTTTGATCTTCTTAAAGAGAGTCTTGCAGCAGGTACTCAAACCTTGGGCTTGGCGACAGGTAGTTCGCCTATCGCCCTTTACCAAGAGATGGTTGAGAGTGACGTGGATTTTTCAGAACTTTACAGCGTCAATTTGGATGAGTACGTCGGACTAGCACCAGACCATGAGCAGAGCTACCATGCCTTTATGAAGGCTCAACTCTTTGATGCCAAGCCATTTAAGGAGAGCTTCTTGCCTGACGGCATGGCTGAGGACTTGGAGCAGGCTGCTAAGGATTACGATGACGTCTTGGCACACCATGCTATTGACCTGCAAATCCTAGGAATCGGAAGTAATGGGCATATTGGTTTTAATGAGCCAGGTACGCCTTTTGATAGTCAAACTCATGTGGTCGACTTGACTGATAGCACCATTGAAGCCAATAGTCGTTTCTTTGCCAGTCGTGACCAAGTCCCTACAAAGGCTATTTCAATGGGGATTGCTTCTATTATGGCTGCTAAGAAGATTATCTTGTTTGCCTATGGTGACAAGAAGGCAGATGCCATTTTCAAGATGGTCAAGGGTCCTGTGACAGAGGAAGTCCCAGCCAGTGTCTTGCAAAATCATCCAGATGTGACTCTTATCTTAGATGAGGCAGCCGCTGCGAAATTGTAATACTATCTTTTGAAAAACAATCTTAGGAAACTCAGGTTGAGCCATTTGGCGCTCAGCCTTTTTCTTTTGTGAAAAGTCACTTCCAAGCAAATCAATTGCTTAGCTCTCTTTGATAGCGCTATAATAGTTAAGTTGACTTTGACTATCAAACAACAGATATAGATATTTCATAAAGAAAGAGGACATACAATGGCAAAACCTATTCGAGTATTGCTTTATTATAAATACCTTCCCATCGAAAACGCTGAGCAATTTGCGGCAGACCACTTGGCTTTCTGTAAGTCAATCGGTTTGAAAGGACGTATCTTGGTTGCTGACGAGGGAATCAATGGAACGGTTTCTGGTGACTATGAAACCACTCAAAAATACATGGACTACGTTCACAGTCTTCCAGGGATGGAGGACCTCTGGTTCAAGATTGATGAGGAAGAGGAGCAAGCCTTCAAGAAGATGTTTGTTCGCTACAAGAAGGAAATCGTTCACCTTGGTTTAGAGGACGATAACTTTGACAGCGACATCAATCCACTTGAAACAACGGGTGCTTACTTGTCACCAAAAGAGTTTAAAGACGCCCTTTTAGATGAGGACACTGTTGTCCTCGATACACGTAATGACTATGAGTATGACCTTGGTCACTTCCGTGGAGCCATTCGTCCAGACATTCGCAACTTCCGTGAATTGCCACAATGGGTCCGTGACCATAAAGAAGAGTTCATGGACAAGCGCGTGGTTGTGTACTGTACTGGTGGTGTACGCTGTGAGAAATTTTCAGGTTGGATGGTCCGTGAAGGCTACAAAGATGTTGGTCAATTGCACGGTGGTATCGCGACTTACGGAAAAGATCCAGAGGTTCAAGGGGAGCTTTGGGATGGTAAGATGTATGTCTTTGACGAGCGTATTGCCGTTGACATCAACCATGTAGATCCTGTCGTTGTCGGTAAGGATTGGTTCGATGGGACGCCTTGCGAACGCTATGTCAACTGCGGTAACCCATTCTGTAACCGTCGTATCCTTGCTTCAGAGGAAAATGAAGATAAATACCTCCGTGGCTGCTCACATGAATGCCGTGTTCACCCACGCAACCGTTATGTCTCTGAAAATGGTTTGAGACAAGAAGAAGTTGTCGAACGTCTTGCGGCAATTGGTGAAAGCTTGGATGTAACCCCTGCTTAAGGGTAAATAGTGAAGAAGCTGAGAGGGATCTCGGCTTTTTATTTTGCAAGTTATTTCTAAAATAATGACATATATATATTGCAAATAGAAACATATAGTGTATAATATAAATGAAAAGAGATGGTAATCACAATCGATTTCGAAGAAAATATCAGATATGATGTAAAGGAGGGGCATGTGGCAAAGAATTTACGCTTAAAAGCAGCTCGAGCAGAGCATGATATGACCCAGGGTGACTTGGCAGAAGCGGTAGGTGCAACAAGACAAACCATAGGCTTGATTGAAGCTGGAAAGTACAATCCCAGCCTAGGTTTATGCATTGCCATTTGCAAAACACTGGACAGGACTTTGGATCAACTGTTTTGGGAGATTTAGGAAGGAAGTAAAGATGATGAAATTTAAGCTTGTTAATAATAAAGTTACAGATGAACGAGAAAAAGCTCTAAATAATAAAGTTGGTGCAGAATGTTTTTACATAATGATTGCTGGGACGCTTGCGTGCTTGGTCTATAGTTCCTTCTTTAACAAGGGGGTTATTACCTCTAATTACTTAGCCTTCCCATTGTTTATAGCATGGATTTGGTCTATTTATAGATCTGAACGACTTAGTGTTAACACATTTGGGGGTTCCGGAATGACAGTCTTAGGTTGTTTACTGGTGACTGCGCTTATCACTCTTATGATAATGTCAGCTAACTATCAGTTTAACCACAATGTCTATCATAATAATCCCCTGGATCCTAGATATCTCATGGCTTGGCCACTTACTTATATTTTGTATATTCCCTTTGTCTTTTTTATGAATTGGGCTCTCACAGCACTGGGAAGATATGAGAGAAGACGTCTTGAAAAACAGCTGGACGATTTGGAGAATGAAGAATAAATAGTGATAGAATCAGACCGTTCTTTTTGGTCTGATTTTTTTGTGTTATAATGGGTCCTAAAACCTAAGGAGGTCACGTATGCTACTAACTGAATTTGATGATAATAGACAAGCGATTATCAATCCACAAGACTTACACGAACCAATTGAAGGATTTCCCAAAGTTG
>OGHB01000117.1_pt1 | contig 61429 bp, 58 predicted proteins | sample 1571451 | NCBI WGS metagenome assembly OGHB01 (sample SAMEA2582071, study PRJEB24529) | metagenome | biome: Human gut stool | place: China | collected 2011
TCTTAACGGCTTATAGCCGTGGAGCAAACCACCCGTTTTACGGGTGGTTATGATTTTGAAAGAAAGGAGGTTAAATTCAAGTGAAAGTTCAAAATGAGATGGCGACAAAGATTACGGTGGATACAGTCCAAGCCGCTAAGAGTGTTTCGGCATTCAGGAATGGTACTACAGCCTTAACTAATTCATGGAAAGCCAACGAAATGGTATATCGAACAGCTGACGATAGTTTGAACGCTTTAAAGTCAAGATATGAAGGCATTGGTAATGTTATTGAACTTCAGAAACAAAAAATTGACGAGTTGAAAAATAGACAAGAAGGACTTGATAGGACTAATAAAGATCAAGCTAATACTTGGTTAAAGTTAGAGAAAGATATTCAAACTGCTACACGTCAATTAGCTAGTTATGAGGCACAACAAAAAGGACTTGAAGATTCGCTAAAGAACTTGAATAAGCAGTATGAAAAACAAAAGAAAGAATTAGATGAATTAGTTGATAAAACTAATGAAACTACCGAAAAAACTATCAAGGCTAGTGAAGCCTACAAGAAACAGCAAATTAGATTAAATGAAACTGCCACAGCAATCGCCAAAGCTAAATCAGAAACTAAGAAACTACAAGATGAAATGGATAAATTAAATCTTAGGGGAATACAGAGAATAGTGTCATTTAATGATAAGTTGAATGAGAAAATAAAATCTAGTAGAAAAAAGTTAATTGATTATACAGTTAAATTCTCTACTGTTTTATCAGGAGTAACGCCTATTATCAAAGGTATAGGAGCTGCTACAGAGGCTACTAAAAATGTAGCTAAAATGCAGGCAGAAGGCAAAGAGATGTTTGTACAGTATGGTGTCAGTCAACAAAAGATTGCTGACGGTGGTTATTCATCTTCACAAGCACTCGGTTCAATGAAAACAATGCTACAGCCAGTGTAGCGTCAAGTGAAGATTTTAATGACGTTGTACATAATTCTACTGCTGCATTAGAAGTTTTTGGAGAAAGTAGATGTAACAAAGAAAATGGCGACAAATACTAAATATATTAATGAAGTATTTCATTTAAATAAATTCATACATAGCATTGATTTGAATTTATATTATTTGTATAATTTTATTTAAATATTTAATTCGTACAATATTTTTCTCAGATTTTAGAAATTCTTGGTATTAATTGTTGTAACCGTTAACACTAAAATAAGAATTGTAATAAAGATATAAAGTTATTGGAGGAATTCTTATGAGTGAGAACTGGCTAAACTTAAATGAAAAGGTGTACATTGTAACAGGTGGTTCTTCTGGTATCGGGGAAGCAATTGTAAAAGAATTATTAAATGACGGCGCATATGTATATGATGCAGATTTGCAACCAGCTAAGGAAGAACATGATCATTTAACATTTGTAGAAACAGATGTAACAAATAAGGAACAAGTTGATGCATTAGTTGCTAGAGTTGTTGAAGAACATGGACATGTTGATGGTGTTGTAAATAATGCAGGTATTAACTTACCAAGATTGTTAGTGGATGCTAAGGAAAGCAATAGTAAATATGAATTAACTGAAAATGATTTTGACAAGATGTTCAATGTCAATGTAAAGAGTGTATTTTTGATGTCACAAGCTGTTGCTCGTCAATTAGTAAAACAAAAATCAGGTGTAATTGTTAATATGGCTTCTGAAGCTGGCTTGGAAGGTTCACAAGGACAAAGCATTTATTCAGGAACTAAAGCAGCAATCGTAGGTTTAACACGTTCATGGGCAAAAGAATTAGGTGAATTCAATGTTCGTGTAGTAGGTGTAGCTCCTGGAATTATGGAAGCAACAGGTTTAAGAACACTAGCTTATGAAGAAGCTTTAGCATATACAAGACACAAAACGGTTGAAGATGTCCGTGCAGGATACAAGAGTAAGAGTACTACACCATTAGGAAGAAGTGGTAAATTATCAGAAGTTGCTGATTTAGTTGCCTACTACTTATCAGACAGATCAAGTTATATAACAGGTGTTACAACAAACGTTGCCGGAGGAAAATCTCGCGGATAGAAAGTGGGATAGGTTATGAATGTATTAAACTATCAATTGTTTAAGATTATTACGACAAATGATTCGATTACAGTAGATAGGTTAGTTAGTGAGTTACAGGTATCTAAGAAAACTTTACAAAAGTATATAACGAGTTTGAATGAAGAATTAGGTGAAATAGCTGAGATTCAAGAAAAAAATCAAAAATATTATTTGAAAGTCGAAGATTATGCTAGATTAGCTAAATTTCAGACACATTATTTAAAGACAACTTTGGATTTCAATAATCCTTTAAAACGTCAAGCGTACATATTATTGATGCTGATTAAATCTAAAGGATATATGTTACTTGATGATTTATCTGAATATTTGATGGTAAGTAAAGGTACAATCAATCGTGATATTAAAGAAATAAAACTTCTATTAAAAGATTACGATACTACTATTCGATCGGTAAGTAACAACGGGGTAATGCTAGAAAGTAAAGCAGATTGTCAGATTGCTTTCATTCTGCGTAACTTTGTTTGTGACTACTATGATTTGGGCGAGAAACTAGCAATTGAAGAAAAGCAGGAAATAACCAAATTAGTTAGAAAGTACGATAAAAGTAAAACAGTACGTAATTTAATAATAAGACATTTGAAAATACTTAACTTCTTACATGAACATGGTAGAAAAATTTCAACGACTCCAGACTGTTATTATGAATTGACTAGTTCTGAAGTAAATGACGAAATTATATCTATATTGAAGAAGTATTTACATTCTGAGGAAATAACAGAAGCAGAAAAAAGTTTCCTATTGATACCGCTGAATATCAACTATAGTAATAGAAATACTGAACGAATAAATAAACGCTTGATGTGGATAGATGAGTTGTTCGCAGAAATTTTTAGTCAAGTTAAGGAAAATATCAGTCTAGATATTGATTACAATCGAGTCTTTGAACAGATAAAGTATCATTCAATTTTCATGATAAATAGAAGTGCTACATATATGAGAAATGATGATCTATTTAGTCGAGAAATTGTTGAAAAATATCCAGTAGCAGTAGATTTAGCTATTATGACAGTTAATTTACTAGAAAGTAAACTGAATATTAAGATTTCAGATAAAGAGTTGGGGTATTTAGCACTGTATTATCAAATGGAAATAGAAGATGAAAAAAGAGGGAATCCTCAATATCATAAAGTTGCGATTGTTGGTGAAGTAAGTAAAAGTATTCAAAATTTGATTATTAGTAGGTTAAATGAAACTTTTCAAGGAACAACTGAAGCGGATATTTTCAAGAGTAGTGAAAGTTTCAAGAAATCATCTGAACGTTACTTGATTGTATTTTCAACTTTACCACTTGAAAGTAAAGATGTTACAACTCCAATTGTTAGAATTCAGAGTATCTTTAAGAATGATGAATTAGTTAGCAAAGTAACTCTATCGCAAGTTATGGCGGGAATTAGTAGCCAACAGGTAAAATTTAGGATTCAAAGATTTGAAGAAAGAATTTCCTATTTGAAAGCTGTTGAGAACTTAATTGATACAGAAATTTCAACAGGTGAATTATTACCAGAATTTAAGCTAGATTGGAAGAAAAGAGAAGAAAAAATGAGTAATGTCTTCCAAAATGGAATTGCAATTCCACATATGGTTGATAAATCTAATCATTCTAGAATATTGTTGACGGTTGGCATCTTATCAAAAGCTGTAAAATATCAAGGAAAAGAAGTAAGAATCATTTTCTTAATAGGTATACCGCAAAATCTAAACTCTAAATTAAGTAAGATTCTGTCTCGCGTATACGACTTAATCTTTATGATTTCAGGATATGATGAAATTTATAATAATTTGTTGGAATATGACATGGATTTACCATTAACACAGATAACGGAGGGAATATAGATGATTATTTTAATAGGATTGATTGTTGTAGGAGCATTTCTCTTACAAGGCTTGTTTGGAATCTTTCAAATTAAAAATTTTTCCAGAAATTATCGTGAACTAAGATTACTAGGACCTTATCGCATTCTGATTGGTAAAAATCCTAAACGTTTCTTTTCAGGTTCATTGATGTTGATAGCGATAGATAATGATGGAAATATAAAAGAAGCTCGTTTAATGCAAGGGGTTACAGTGTTCGCTACATTTAGAACATTGAAGAAACTCGAAGGTAAAAACATCGCGGTTTTAGCTGCAGATTATCAAGAGTTAAAGAGAATGAATAAATTGACTAGACAATGTTTATTGAATGCTTACAAAACTTTTGTTGATTTTAAGACACAAAAATTGTCAGCAAGTGCTTACGATACAAGTGTAAATGTATTCAACATGCCATTATTTACGAAGATTGGTTTAATGGCAAACAATTTGAAGGCAAATATGTCAAAGAAATTTAATTAGGAGATGATCTCATGGATATAGTTGTAAATCTTGCATCAGGTTTTATGAACCTCTTTGAAACAGGTGGAAAAACATTCATTGGTTGGATGAAGACAATCGTACCAGTTGTATTGCTATTATTGGTTTTAATGAACACAATTATTGCATTCTTAGGTGAAGAAAAGATGGATAAGATTGCTAGAGGAGCATCTAAAAACATCTTTACACGTTATCTAATTTTGCCATTCTTATCAGCATTTATGTTAGGTAATCCAATGTCCTTTACAATGGCTCGTTTCTTACCTGAATACTACAAGCCAAGTTACTACGCTGCACAAGCTCAATTCTGTCATACAAGTAATGGGGTATTCCCTCACATCAATCCAGGTGAATTGTTTGTATGGATGGGTATCGCACAAGGTGTACAAAAATTAGGTTTGAATAGTATGGACTTAGCTATTAGATACTTATTAGTAGGTTTGGTTATGAATTTCATTGGTGGTTGGGTAACTGACTTTACAACTGCTTATGTATGCCGCACAACTGGAATCAAGTTATCTAAGACAGTGGATTAATTGGAGGTAATGAACTATGAGTAAATGGAACAGTATTAAAATCGTAAAAGGCTCAGGTGGTTGGGGTGGCCCAATCGTTGTAACACCAACAGAAGAAAAACATAAAGTAGTTTACGTAACAGGTGGTAATAGACCGGATATTGTTGATACAATTGTTGAATTAACAGGTATGGAGGCTATTGATGGTTTTAAGACAGCAATTCCTGATGAAGAAATCGCATTAGCAATCGTTGACTGTGGTGGTACTTTACGTTGCGGTATTTACCCAAGTAAAAATATTTTAACAGTAAATGTTCTTCCAACAGGTAAGAGCGGTCCTTTAGCTAAATACATTACTCCAGAATTATATGTGTCTGCTGTAACTCCAAAACAAATTTCATTAGTAAATGCTGAAGACGCAGAAGCAATTGTTAAGCAACAAAATGAAAAGGCTGCCAAAGAAGAAACTGCAGCTGGTAAAGAAGACGGAATAGATACTTCTAAGACGTTGACACAACAAGGTCATGGTGGCGGATTTATCGCTAAGATTGGTATTGGTGTAGGTAAAGTTGTTGCTACATTTAACCAAGCTGCTAAGGAATCAGTACAAACAGTTTTGAATACAATTATTCCATTTATGGCATTCGTTGCTTTGCTAATCGGTATTATTATGGGTTCCGGTATTGGTAACTGGTTCGCTAAAATCATGGTACCTCTTGCAGGTAACGTTTGGGGTTTGATGATTTTAGGTTTCATTTGTTCATTGCCATTCTTATCACCATTGCTTGGACCAGGTGCTGTAATTGCCCAAGTTATCGGGACTCTAATTGGTGTTGAAATTGGTAAAGGTCATATTCCTCCACAATATGCATTACCAGCATTGTTCGCTATCAATACTCAAAATGCTTGTGACTTCATTCCTGTTGGTTTAGGTCTTGAAGAAGCTAAGCCAGAAACAGTTGAAGTTGGGGTTACATCTGTATTGTACTCACGTTTCTTAAACGGTTTACCTCGAGTATTTGTAGCATGGTTAGCTAGTTTCGGATTATATTCAGGAAAATAAAAGCAAAAAATGAATTGATGATGAGGTGTGATTTATTATGTTCTTACAAAAGAAAAAGACTAAACTTTACGAAACAGAAGTTATAGAAATTGGTGAAGAGGCTAAGAATTTCAAGGAAATTAAGATGGTTATCTTATTTGGTGAAGGTGCTCCAGATGCACTTAGACCATCCTGCTACATCATTAAAGTAAACGAATTATCTGGCGAAATAAAGGCAGGCATGACTTTACAAATTGATGATGAAAAATATAAAATAACAGCAGTAGGTAACGAAGTTCAAACTAACTTGAAGAACTTAGGTCATATAGCTATTAACTTCACAGGGGATAAAACTGCTACATTACCAGGATCAATGTATGTAGAAGAAAAGGAATACCCTGAAATTAATGAAGGTACAAAAATTGCTATTATAAAATAAATTAGGGAAGCATAGGGAGCGTTGAGGCTTCTCTATGCTTTTCTAGCATGAAAGGACAAAATAGATATGGAATTTTTATTAGATACAGTTGATTTGAAAAAGATTAAATATTACTGTGATAAATTAAATGTTAAAGGAGTAACTTCTAATCCAACGATTCTAAAAAAAGATAGAGTAGGCGATTATTTATTCGCACATCTAAAAAAAATAAAGGAAATTATTGGAGATGAAAGAGAACTCCACGTACAAGTTGTAGCACATTCTGTATCTGGAATGATAGATGAAGCTCACAAAATTGTAGATGAAGTAGGCAAGGATGTATATATTAAAGTTCCAACTACTTTAGATGGGTTAGAAGTCATGAAAAAACTAAAGGCTGAAGGAATTAGAGTAACAGCAACTGCAATTTATACGGAATTTCAAGGTTATCAAGCAATTAATGTTGGTGCTGACTACTTGGCTCCTTACTATAATAGAATGTTAAATCAAAATATTGATTCAGCTGAGGTTATTAGAAATCTAGCTAAAAGAATTAACTTAGATAATAGTAATACTAAAATTTTAGCTGCAAGTTTCCATAATGTAGCACAAGTAAATGAAGCATTAAGCAATGGTGCTCAAGCTGTAACAGTTGGTCCTGATATTGTGGCATCTGCTTTTAAGATGCCATCTATTTCTCAAGCTGTGGCAGATTTTAGAAATGACTGGGAAAGTCTATATGGTGACAAAAACATAAATAACTTATAGTAAGTATAATAAAAAACCTCGGAGATAGATTCTCAGAGGTTTTTATTAGGAATAAACTAATTAGTTTACACGTGTTGAAGCATCGCCAGTTTCCAATACTTCTAAAGTAGCATTTAAACCACCTTCAACTAAGTTTCTAACAGCTTCATCAGTGTAGTATGCTATGTGTGGTGAGTAGATAATCTTATCAGATTCAAGTACTTTCTTGAATGTTTCGTCTTCAATATCTTTTCCAGTTAGGTCAATAGGAACTAATGGACCTTCGTGTTCGTAAACATCAAGACCAGCTCCAGCTAAAAGGCCATCGTCTAAAGCTTTCAATAAATCTTCTGTATCAATTAAAGCACCACGAGCCATGTTAACTAATACAGCGTCAGATTTGAATTTCTTGAACATTTCGTAGTTAAACATGTGATGGTTTTCCTTGAAAGCAGGCATATGTAAAGAAATAATGTCTGCATCGCGGATAGCATCTTCTACGGAATCACGATATTCTAAGATACCGTCTAATTTGTCACTAGGATATAGGTCATAGCCGACAACTTTAGCACCAAAACCATGGAAGATTTTAGCTACATGGTAACCAATACGGCCAGTTCCGATAACAGCAACTGTCATGTCACCGACAACACGACCTCTGATTTCAGGTTCCCATGAGAAATTATGTTCCTTAACACGTTTTTCGATTAGTGGGAATTTACGTACTAAGTTCAATGCTGTAGTTACAGTGTATTCAGCAATTGATTCTGGGGAGTAGCTAGGCACGTTAGTAATAATAATGCCATTTTCTTTAGCAGCATCTAAATTATACATATCATAACCAGCACTACGTTGTGCGATTTGTTTGATACCAAATTCTTTCAATTTAGGATATAAATCATCAGTAACTTCCGCTACTTGCATTAAAGTTAGACCGTCAAAACCCTTAACTTCATCAATAGTATCGGATGTAAGGATGTCACTAGTCATATCAATGTTAACGTTGTGTTCTTTTGCCCAGTTTTCAGCCATTGGACGTTCTTCATCACGAACACCAAACATTTTGATTGAAACCATTAAAAATTCCTCCTCATATAAATGATAACCTTTACAATATGTATTATATCATTATTATAGCAGAATACTTAAATATAAGTGTTAAATTTAATTAATTTTTTACGTTTTTCTCTAATAAAAGAAAGAAACTAAAGAAAAATATATTTACATTGCTCACAATCTCACTTATAATAATGTGTATATTTTATATAAAGAAGGTGACGAATTTGGAAACAAAAAAGATTACACCCAAAGTTTTCATTGATCGTGTTTTAGGCGGTACTGCCATCGGGATTATAGTTGGTTTAATTCCTAATGCTGTTCTTGCTGCTATCCTCAAAATGTTCGGTACTAATCCTTTTGCCGTACATCTAGGACAAGCAGCAATTATTTTCCAATTAGGAACACCTTTAATTATTGGTACATTGATTGCTCAAAAGTTTGGCTTTGATGGCATGAAGATGACCGTAGTTGGTGGAGCCGCATTTGTAGGTTCTGGCGTAATTAAATACTTCCCAGCGTTGAATAAAACAGGTGCCTATGTAGGTGCTGGAACAGGGGATATTATTAATACCATGTTAACAGCAGCGATTGCAGTTGGATTAATTCTGTTGATAGGCGATAAATTTGGATCAGTAGCAATTGTTTTAACACCAATTGTAGTAGGAACAGGTGCTGGCTTAATTGGATTCTATATGTATCCATATGTTACAGCGATAACTTCCGCAATTGGTAATGTGATTAACACATTTACAGAATTACAACCAGTTTTAATGTGTATTTTAATTGCCTGCTCTTTTGCAGTGTTAATTATCTCTCCAATTTCAACAGTAGCGATTGCAATGGCTATCCAAGTTAACGGCTTGGCTGCTGGTGCTGCTGCAATGGGAGTTGCTGCAACAACACTTGTACTTGTAGTAAACTCATGGAAAGTTAACAAGCCAGGGGTAACAATTGCGATTGCCTTAGGTGCGATGAAGATGATGATGCCTAACTTATTTAGACGTCCAATTATCTTAGTACCATGTTTCTTTACAGCAATAATTTCTGCAGTTCCTGTAGCTTTGATGTCAATTTCAGGTTCTCCTGCTTCCGGTGGTTTTGGTTTAGTAGGTTTAGTAGGACCATTAGCATCAATTGAAAAAGGCTTAGGCGTTGTCGCAGCATTGCTAGCATGGTTAGTTATTCCAGTTATTGCGTCACTTGTCGGTCAATTCTTATTTGAAAAAGTATTTAAGTTATATGACCGCAAAGATGTTTTTGAATTTTTAGGTTAGAAAATATTAGAATTGAATAATTGATGAAGGCACTAGAGAAATCTGGTGTCTTTTTTTGTTTGTAACGATAATTTTTAAATTCTATACAAGTAATTTTAAAAAATTACAGAAAAAGTATTGTCAAAAACATCGAGTAATGATATTATAAAGTTGTAAGTTGTTATGTAATTTAAAAAAATTACTCAAAGGAGTGGGGAGTATGAAATTAAAAGAACTAATGAAAATTGAGAGTGGAGTGAATACTGTTCGTTTAAAGGATAACGAGTATGAACTATATACAATTGAAGATGTAAATTATGACTTAGGTCATGGAGAGATTTATAAGCATGAAGTAAGTTATGAGAAAAATATTGTAGCGAGGGGAGACGTTGTAATTAATACAGTGGGAAATATGGCTAGTGTGGTGCATACTAAAAATTCAGGTAAATTACTTAATCAAATTTTTATGAAATTAAGTATCAATAATGAAGATGTATTAGATCCGTGGTATCTATGCTACTTATTAAACGAATCGGAATATATTAAATATCAAGAGGCAAGTATTATGGGTGGATCAGTCATTAAAAAGTTGACTAAAGTAAATCTTGAAAATTTAGAGGTTAATTTACCAACTATTGATGAACAAAGAAAAATAGGTGAAGCGTATAAAGAGACTTTAAGAAAATATACTTTAATAACGGAAAAAGCAGAATTAGAAAAGAATTTGTATTTACAAATGTTAGGGGAAAAAGATCTTAATAATAGGAGTGTGGTTGAAAATGGATAGAGAATTGGAAAAGAGATTATCAGTTAATGATTTTGAAATAAGTAACGAGGAATATATGATTAAGATAGCTTTCTATCTAGAAATTTCTAAAAAGACATTGAGAGCCTTTAATGCTACTGAAGATATTTTAGAAGTTCAAAAACAATATGAAATGAATGGTGGTGCAGTTAAAAATGCACAATTAGTGATCGAACCTAAAGATACTTATTATCATCATTATCTATCATATAAGGATAGAAAATTTAAATATGAAGATCTTATAAAATCACTTTATAATATAGAAAAGAAAAATCCTGTTTTAAAAAATATGTTTAAAGATATTAAAGGAAGTGATATGGCAGGACGTGTAGCTGATTTGACATTCGCTATGATGTATCTGAAAAAGGAGCCAAGTTTTGAAGAACTATTAGACTGGATTGCAAGAAGTTCTGGATCAAGATCAGAATTTAGTTTTACACCACTAAGTATCAATAAATTAATGGTAAAGATAGTTGGTTCTTTTAAAGAAAATATTACAGTATATGATCCAGCTGTAGGAACAGCAAATTTATTATTAAATGTAGATAGTGAAAATTTCGAAAAGAATAAATATTATGGACAGGATATTAATAAATTTGTGTTAGAAATTGCTAAAATGAATGCTATCTTACAAGATATAAATAGTAAGAACATTGAATTGAGATTAGGTGATTCATTAAATAGTAATTGGAATTTTGGCAAGGCTGATGTTGTGGTAGCTGATATGCCATTAGCGATGAGTTGGAGACCAAGTAAAGACTTAGAACAAGATAATCGCTATAAAAATTATGGAAAACTCCCTAATAAAAATGAATGGCCATTTATTCTAGAAGGTTTAGATAAATTATCAAATGATGGTACGATGATAGCACTATCAGCTCAAGGAATTTTATTTAGAGCTGCTAAAGAATATAAGGTTAGACGAAAACTTTTAGAAGATGGAATGATAAAAGCAGTTATCCTATTACCAGAAAAACTTTATTATGGGACAAGCGTAGCAACTTGTTTGTTAGTACTTAAAAAGTCATCTAAAGACAGAGATGTATTCTTTATTAATGCAAGTAAGGAATATCAGAAAGTAAAATCAAGTAACACTTTAACAGATGATAATATTGGAAAGATCGTAGATGCATTTAACAATCAAAAAGAAGTAAAGAATTTCTCTCGCAAAGTATCTTTTGAAGAAATACAAAAAAATGATTTTAATTTAACAATGGCTCGCTATATTAATCAATATCAATTTCAAGAAAAACTAGATCAACAAAAAGAATTTGAAAATTTGAAAAAGATGGATAATAAGATAGGCAATGTTGATGAGAAGCTAAATAAAATAATGAAAGAATTAATAACCGACGATAAATTAAAGAAAGTAGAAAAATTAATTAAGTGAAAGCCAATTTTTGAATATTAGACACAGGAGAAATTCTAAAATTTATGCAAATAAAGCGACATCAGAAATAGTTTTGCATAAATTAAGAAATTGGTCCTGTGTCGAAATCGCGAAAATGAGCCTAACAGTTTATAGTTTAATGACCTAAGCTTTGTTAGCATATAAGTATACCAATGAATTACCTTAAATCTAAGGGTTGTGTTTACTTTATCAGCTACCTTTAAAATTGTCCATTTTTTAATATAAAATTCTCAGTTTCTAATATAAAAATTCTATTATCTTCCTTTATTAATGGTTTTAAATTCTTTGTCACTATTATATTTTTTCACAATATTTTAGTAATGAAAGTTATTTTGATAAGCAATCGCTAACAGTAGTGTGTCTGTCTCTGAAGTATATTTTTTCATGTATGCTATTTCTACCAAATTATCTATGCTGTTATTTTTGATAACTTATTAGTGTGGTAAACTACTTATTTTACAGATAACTATGATAATAAGGTGTTTTTTTGAAGATATAATTTAGTAAGCTATAAAAACAAGAGAAATAAAAAATTAAGATTCAGCATTACGAAAAAACATAAACCTTAAAACTGTAGGTAAACTGAGATAATATTTGCATATCATGATATAATATAACTTAAAAGTTTAGAACTAGAATATTAAAGAAACTGAGGTGAAAATGTGCCGATTACCTATAAAAAACTATGGAAATTACTAATTGATAAAGAAATGAATAAAACTCAATTACGTGATGCGGCTGGAATTAGTGGAAATGTCATTGCTAAGCTTGGTAAGAACGAGCCGGTGTCCTTAGAATCTTTGCTGAAAATCGCTGAAACGCTGGACGTTGATATTGGCGATATTATTAGTTTAGAAAAAAGTAATGTCAAGAAATGAGAGGCGGAGGTTATTTGCTTGTGTCAGAAAAAGAAATAGGATTGATTAATAATCGTGATGATATGATTGAAAACATCAGTGCAGCAAATATTCAAGAAAATTTACTTCGAGAAAGGATGCCTGCAATTCTCGATATTTTATTGATTGACCGTACTACATCAACAACGAGAACAAAGAGAAATATCATTTGGGCAAATGAAAATTATATTCATTATGGCTTTAAAGATTATTCAGCTAAAGCACAAATAAAACCTGATTTAGTGACTGGCAATCGTGGACAACTTATTATGCCACGTGCTTTAAAATCTCGAGAGTTGCAAAAAAAACGAACTAAGTCAAAAGCGGAGGTATTTACGCCCCCTTGGATTATCAAGAAACAAAACGATAAAGTTGATAAAGATTATCAAACTGATGATTTGGAAACATATGTAAATCGTACATGGCTTGAAATTACTTGTGGAGAAGCACCTTATATGGCATCGCGCTATAATATGGAAACAGGAGAAATTATTCCATTCAGGGAACGTGTGGGTTTTGTTGATCGTAAGCTGAAACGAATTAATGATGAAGTAGAAGATAAAGCAGAGTGGCAACGTTTGGTGGAAGAAGCATTTAAGTCGAGCTATGGTTTTGAGTGGAGTGGTGATTCTTTGTTACTTGCTCGTGAAAACTTACTTTATACTTATCGTGATTACTATTATGCCAAGTGGTCGGAGGAGCCATTATATGGCTTATTTGAAGATATTGCAGAAATTATTAGTTATAATGTTTTTCAGATGGATGGTTTGAAATATATCATACCATTGAGTGAAAAAAAAGAAAAAAAAGTTGAGCAGCAATTGTCATTGTTTGATGAAGATTATTTGGAAGAAAAATGGATTACCAAACCCGGAAAACGTGTCAAAATAATGAATTGGAAAACAAATAAGATGGAGTTCTTCGATAAGGGGGTCAAATAAATTATGAATGATAATACAGTTATCAAAACAACAAAAACTATCTATCCACAGATATATGCCTATACCTTACCAACGATACCTGAAAATACGGGTTGGATTAAGATTGGCTATACAGAGCGAAAAAATGTTGATGAACGTATTCTAGAACAAACAAAAACTGCAGCAGTGAACTTACCATACGATAAATTATGGTCTGAACCTGCAAAGTTCAGTAATATTGACAAATGGTTTACGGATAAACAACTGCATTCTTATATAAAAAAATTTAAGAAAGTTAAACAACGTCCTAATACGGAATGGTTCTATTATGATGGAACACCAGAAAAAGCGCATGCAGATTTTGATGACTTTCGTAATAATGAATATAGTCAGGTTAAGGAACATTTAAACTATACTTTGCGATCTGAGCAAGAAGAGGCGGTCAATATGACTCTTACTTATGCTAAATCGCATGAAGGTGGAGAGTTCTTGTGGAATGCTAAACCGCGGTTTGGTAAGACTTTAACAACTTATGATTTAGCACGTAAGTTAGATGCAATAAATGTTTTAGTTGTAACTAATCGTCCAGCTATTGCTAATTCATGGTTTGATGATTTTCAGAAATTTATTGCTTGGCAAACAGATTATCTCTTTGTTTCAACTTCTGATTCATTAAAAGATCGTCCCGTCTTAACTCGTGACGACTTTCTAGATGTAGCTAGCGAGAATGAAAATATCCGTCAAATTGCTTTTATTTCATTACAGGACTTAAAGGGTGCTATTCCTTTTGGTGGTAGTCATAATAAATTGAAATGGGTTAAAGATTTAGATTGGGACCTTTTAGTAGTAGATGAAAGCCACGAAGGTCGTGATACATTTAAGACTGACATTGCTTTTGACCAGATTAAGCGTAAGTTCACTTTAAATCTTTCAGGTACGCCATTCAAGGCATTGGCTGCGGATAAATTTTCTGACGAACAAATATATAATTGGACATATGCTGATGAACAAGAAGCTAAACAAAGTTGGCCCGTGGATACAGAAGAAAATAATCCTTATGGAAAGCTTCCACGTTTAAGTATGTTTTCGTATCAAATGAGTCAGATGATTACAGATGAAGTGAATAAGGGAGCAAAGATTGATGGTGAAAACATAGATTATGCTTTTGATCTTAATGAGTTCTTTGAAACCAATGATGCTGGTAAATTTATTCATGAAGCAGATATCAAAAAGTGGATTGATACATTAACACACAATGAAAAGTATCCGTTCTCTACACCAGAATTACGTAACGAACTTAAGCATACTTTCTGGCTACTGAATCGTGTTGCTAGTGCGAAAGCTTTAGAAAAATTGCTGAGAAATGACCCTGTTTTTGAGAATTATGAAATTATTTTAGCAGCTGGAGATGGTAAGTCTAATGATGATGATCAAACAATTAATCAAAAAGCGCTAGACCGTGTTCGTGATGCAATTAAGAATCATGATAAAACAATTACTTTATCAGTTGGTCAGCTAACAACAGGTGTGACAGTTCCTGAATGGACTGCTGTGCTGATGTTGTCTAATATGAAATCACCTAGTTTGTATATGCAAGCGGCTTTTCGTGCACAAAATCCATGGAATTATAAAGTTGATGGTCAAATGTATCAGAAAGAAACCGCATATGTCTTTGACTTTGCACCGGAACGTACGTTAAAGATCTATGATGATTTTGCGAATAACTTAAGTTCCAAGACGGCTAATGGTGGTGGTACATCAGAAGATCGTAAAAACAATATTCGAACATTACTGAATTTCTTTCCAGTTATTGCAGAAGATAATGAAGGTAAAATGGTTGAGTTAGATGTCAATCAAGTATTAACAATTCCTAAAACGGTGAAAGCGCAAGAAGTAGTTCGTCGTGGATTTATGTCAAATCTACTCTTTCAAAACATTTCAGGTATTTTTGCTTCTGCAGGTGCTCGTGAAATATTGGAACAACTAAACCCTGTGGATCAAGGCAAAATTGTTCCACGTAAAACTGAGGAACCAATTGATACTAAAGGTGTTCGGGTTGATGATAACGGAGAGGCTACGGTCAAACAAGAAAATATTATTGAAACTACTAATGCCCATTTTGGACCAAAAGTTTATAGTGCAATGCAGGATGTTGTAAGTGAGGTTGATGATCCCACAGAAACAAAACTTCCTACAAGGATTGCTAATGTATTCAAAACAAGTACTAAAGATGTTGTGAAGACTTTAGCAAAAGAAAATGGATTGACTGCAAGAGTAGCAGAACAGGTCGTTCAAAAAAATGCCAATGTGATTGCGCGTGAAGTGGAAACGGTTCAAAAGAAAGCCGAGATCAAGTATGCTGAGGCTAATGTAGAGTACAAAAAAGTTATTGCTGAATCACATAATGACGCAGAAAAACTTGCAGAGGCTAAGGTGGCATATGAAACTAAAAAGCAGGAAATTGCTAACGATTTTCAAAAAGATATATCTGCAACTGTTGAAATGAAGACTCAAGAGTTGTCGCAACAATCTACCGAAACGATCCTAAAAAAAGTTGAAGACAGTAAGAAGAACATTGTTGAAAATGACGTTCGTGCTCGCTTACGTGGTTTTGCTCGTACTATTCCTTCATTCTTGATGGCTTATGGTGAATCAGGTACCAACTTAAGTAACTTTGATACAACAATTAAGGATGAAGTTTTCAAAGAAGTTACGGGTATTACCTTGGAGCAATTTCGTGAATTACGTGACACCTATAAATTCTTTGATCAGGTGGTTTTTGATGAGTCAGTACAAGAATTCTTGCGTAAACGTCAAGAGCTAGCTAACTACTTTGATGAAAGTCAGGAAGAAGATATTTTTGATTATATCCCACCACAACAAACTAACCAAATCTTTACACCTAAGAATGTGGTAAAGATGATGATTGATAAGTTACAGGCTGAAAATCCGGAAGATTTTACTGATCCTAATAAAACTTTTGTTGATTTATACATGAAATCAGGACTCTATATTACTGAAATTGTAAAACGCTTGTATGTAGGATTGAGGGAGCAGATTCCTAATGATGAAAAACGCTTAGAACATATTTTAGAACATCAGGTCTATGGTTTTGCGCCAAGTGAAATTATTTACCATATTGCACGTAATTTTATCTTTGGATTTGATGAAAAAGCCAAAAGTATTAACGACTCACATATCGTATTCCTTGATACTACACCTTTTTCTCATGGGGAAGGTGACTTTGAATTAAAATGTGATGAATTGTTTGGTGATAACCTATGATAGAAAATATTGAATTACTTGATGAATAGTCAGATGCTGAGGGTACATATTTTTAATTTCGAAATATATAAGCTTGAAAGTAGGTAAAACGAATCATAATAGAAGTATTTATGATTTGATAAGTGAAATTAATCAATATTTCTTTAAAGGAGACGAAAAAATGAAATTTGATATAGTAGTAGGAAATCCTCCATACCAAGACGAAGTGACAACTAATAATAGAAAAACTCCAATATATCCTTATTTTTATGATTTGTCATATAAAATTGCTAAAAAATCAGCTTTGATAACTCCTGCTAGATTTTTATTTAATGCTGGCCTAACTAGTAAGGCTTGGAATAAAAAAATGTTGAATGATGAACATATAAAAGTTCTATTTTATGAAGATAATGCATCTAATGTATTTCCAAATACTGATATTAAGGGTGGAGTTGCAATAGTTTATAGAAATGAAGATAAAAATTTTGGCGCTATTGGGCAATTTGTTAAAAATGATGATGTTAGAGCGTTGTATATTCGTATTCATAAAACTAAATTTACACCTCTAAGTTCAATAATGATTGGTGGTCGTGCTGATTTTTTAATGAATGAAAAGTTCCACACAGCTTATCCAAACGCAAAAAATGATTTATTAAAAGCAATACAAAAAACGGCTGCAAAAAGAGGAAATAACATACCTATGTCATTGGCACCTGGATCAGATAATGAAATTGTAACCTCAACTTTAGAAGTTTTATCGTATGCGTTTGTTTCTGAAAAGCCAAAAGATAATAATGAATATATTGAAGTAGTTGGTGTGATTAATAATAAGCGTGTTTCAGGATGGGTAAAGCGAGATTACCTCACAACAAGGCGTCCCCAAAAAAATAATATAGATTACTACAAGGTTTTTATTCCTAAAAGTATGGGATCTGGAAAATTTGGTGAATCTTTAAGTGAACCTCTCGTAGGCCGTCCAGGTACTACATCAACACCAACGTTTTTGAGAATTGGAATGTTTGATACTGAATTAGAAGCAAAAAATTGTGCTAAGTATATTAAAACTAAATTTGCGCGAGCAATGCTAGGAATTAAAAAGATAACGCAAGATAATCCTGTTCCAGTATGGGAAAATGTACCATTACAAGATTTTACTTCTAATTCTGATATTGATTGGACGATGTCCATTTCGGAAATTGATCAAAAATTGTATAAAAAGTACAATTTAGATCAAAAAGAGGTTAACTTCATTGAAGAAAAAGTAAAGACAATGGATTAGAATAATTCGATGTATATAATAAAGTGAATTGTAGAGAGGTGATTTTGAATGGGTCATAGACACTCAGAGCATGAAAAGATATATGGGAATTTACATGTATTTTATATTAGTTTTGATCTTGACGATAATGGGGATTATGTTCAGATAAAGAGTGAGTTTTATGATGAACTATTTAATGATATCACCTCTTTTGCATTTGGAGCAAAAAACGTAATGTCTAGAATCAAGGAACCACAAGATATTACGAGGATTCAACGAGAAGCCCTCAGAAAGATTTATTCAATACCAGAAATAAAAGAGGCAAGTGACTATTATTTGAATTCTAATATTGTTGAGGATAAATACTTGAAGCGTGGTGAATTTGGTGAGCTTATGTTATACCACCTTCTTCATGAATATTTTAATGCTGAAGCATTAATTTCTAAAATATACTTCAAAGATAGTAATGGATTAGCACCACATGGATTTGATGCTGTCCATGTAGATTCCAACAATAGGTTACTTTGGCTTGGAGAATCAAAACTTTATAAAGACGGAAATAAAGCGATTAACGCATTAATGAGAGATTTAGAGGAGCATTTTAACCGAAATTTTTTTCGAGAAGAATTTACAATTATAACAAATAGAGTTCACGACTCAAATATGGAAGTTGATGAATTTATCAAATATTTGATTGATCCGGAAACAAAGGTCCTAGACAAACTTGCAAAAATAAATGTTGCACTATTTGCAGGATTTGATTCAAAAGCCATATCTGATAAAAATAAAAACCAGCTACAGTTTAGAGAAAAATTAAATGAAGAAATAAAGCGTCTATATAACAAAGTAGAACAAAAAAGAAAACAGCATAAATGGAATGAACGTTTAAATCTGTATTTATTCTTATTTCCGTTGGACTCAAAGAATGAGTTTGTTAAGGATTTACATTGTAAGTTGAAGGGGGCTCAAAAATTGTGATGGAAATTATAATAGAAAATATTTTATCTAAGAGAGAGTTCCTTAATTTTCAAGAGAGTTGGGACTTAGCAAAGTATGTAACACGTGTTGTAGATTCAAGTGATGGACGGAAAATATTGATACATCTATTAGATATCTGGGATAAAGTAAATGAAGAAACAAAACCTATCTGGATAGATTTGATTGAGAGAGCAGGTTTTTATCCATATTATATTGATAAGATTGATACTGTTAATAGTAAAAAAGTATCTCTTCAGTCATTGATAAGAGCTTCATTTTTCAAATCAAATTATTTGGACGGTATATATTTTCATGAACAACAAAAAGAGATTGAAATTGCTATTTCTGAAGGAAAAAATGTTGCAGTAAGTGCTCCAACTAGTTTTGGAAAAAGTTTATTGATTGAAGAAATTGTTGCTAGAAATCAATTTGATAATATATTAATAATTCAACCAACGTTAGCGCTTATTGATGAAACTCGCAGAAAGATGCGTAAATACGCTGATAGATATAATTTAATTGTAAATGCTCGTCAGAAGATAAAAGAAAGAAATATATTCATTTTAACTGCTGAACGAGTATTAGAAGTTGTGAGACTTCCCAAAATAGATTTTTTTGTTATTGATGAGTTTTATAAGATTAGTAATCGAAGAAATGATAGTCGAATCGATGCTTTGAACGTTGCTTTGTTGAGAATAATGGATATGAAACCTCAGGCAATGTTCTTAACACCAACTGTTGATTCACTCTCTGAAAAATTTAGGAATAAATATAATGTTACTTTTTTTAAAACAGATTATGCATTGGTCAATACTAACGTTGAAGAAATTAGAACAAGATATGGTAATATATATACAGGGAGAGAAAAAAAGAAAAAACTGTTTAAACTTCTTAAAGAACAAAAAGAACCGAGTATTGTATATGTCAAATCGCCTAGTGAAGCTTATAAACTAGCAAACGAATACTTAAAATGGTTGAAACCTGAAACAATTGAAAATAATGATTTAGATATTTTTGAATGGATAGATGAGAATATATCAAGTGAATGGCAGTTAAAAAAATTACTCAAAAATGGAATAGGTACGCATAATGGTGCTTTACCTAGGCATGTTGTGACGACAGAAATTGAGTTGTTTAATTCTAGGAAGATAAAAGTGTTATTTGCAACAGTTTCATTAATTGAAGGTGTTAATACGGTCGCTAAAAATATGTTTATCTACAGTGCTAATAAAGGCAGTAATCTAATAGATTTTTTTGATTTTGCCAACATACGCGGAAGAGCTGGAAGAATGGGGAAATATTTCACAGGTAATGTGTTTGTATTTAATGAAGAGCTTGAGCCAAAAAAATTTGTAATTGATGTACCTGGTGTGGATCAAGAAGAAGTTTCCGATGAAATATTAGTAAATATACCAGAGATTGATATTAAAAATAAGAAAAGAATTAAAAGTTTAAAAAATGGATTAGATGATGAAATATTGAAAATTATTCGAGATAACTTGGTTTCGATAAATGGACAAAAGAAACTATTAAACTTTATTGAGTTACATTATCAGGATTTAGATTATTTAAAATGGCGTAATATTCCTTCATATGATCAGCTATGGCGAACATTGCATTTGGGATATAAATTTTTATATAGTACAGATAATGTAGGATTATCTCAAAATAAAGCTGTTACTGCTCTTAAACTTGTGGAGGATCCACTTAAAAAAGTTATTTTTGAACAGAAAAAATATTTAATTGAAAAAGGCCATAAGAACCCTTTAGACACCGCAATTCATCAGATTTTAAAATTTCAAAGAGATGATGCAAATTTCAAAATACCTAAATTGCTCGCGGTAGTAGAATCAATACAAAAATATGTATTTAAAAAACATAATATAGTTGAATGTGGAGAATACACATCGTTCGCAGCATTACTTGAAAATGATAGGGTAAGTGAACGATTGCAATTTTTAGTTGACTATGGTGTTCCTAGTTCTGCTATTAGAAAGATGGAAACAATCCTTCCTTCTGATATTGAATCTGATGTTGATATACTTAGATTTATTAGGGATAATAAAAATAGTGTTGAAGAAAAACTTATTAATTATGAGAAAAATTTAGTCTATAAAGCAATAGTATGAACTATAAATAAGTAATATTTATACTACAACAAAAATATTTATCAGTTATCTTGTAATTCAATGGATACATATAGAATGAATATTATAAAAAATAATGGAACTAATAATAAAATTCATTGACAAAAGTATAGTAAGGTTATATGATTTGATTAAAGAAATGAGAGGAGTGTGAATCACTATGTCAAACTATATCAATACACAATGCTGTTGTTTGGTAACATGTTGTTCAGTAGGCAACATGGATTTTGGTATGCAGAAAATTAGATTCACACTTCCAAGATTGGATTAAACTGTATATATTTATTATCGGTACCGATGCAGATTAATTTAATCAGTTAGATTATATGAGATAATAATAACTGGACTTGCGATTCTAATTTTTTGGAGTTGCAAGTCCTTTTTGTTTATCTGGAAGGATGGATGATGAACTGTTTATAGATTAAAAACATATCTTACATAAAGGAGAAAATAAAGATGAAAAGAATTAAAGCAATTATTACTGGAATATTTATAAGTTTAGCCGCAGTTTTGTTAGTTGCATGTGGTAAATCGACTAGTGAAAATTCTAAACAAGTTTTAAATTTAAGTACAACTGGACCATTGGATACCATTGATATTTCTAAGTCTACCGGTTATGGTCAAACTGGGAATGTTTTTGAAAGTTTTTATCGTTTAGGTAAAGATGGTAAAGTAACTCCTGGATTAGCTAAAAGTGGCCAAGTTTCACAAGATGGCAAAACATGGACTTTTACTTTAAGAGATGCTAAGTGGAGTAATGGAGATAAGATTACTGCTCAAGATTTTGTATATTCTTGGAAAAGAACAATTGATCCTAAGACAGCTTCACCATACGCTTATTTGTTCTATGATGTAAAGAATGCCCAAGCTATCAATGAAGGTAAGATGTTAGCTGATAAGTTAGGTATAAAGGCTGAAGGTGATAATAAGGTTGTTATTACATTAGATAGACCTATATCATATTTTAAAGTCTTAATGACATATCCATTATTTGGACCACAAAATGAAAAAGTAGTACAAAAGTATGGTAAGAAATATGGAACTAATTCTAAATACATGGTGTATTCAGGACCATTTAAAGTTAAAGACTGGAATGGTACTTCGGATAAATGGTCATTTGTAAAGAATAATCAATATTGGGATAAAAAAGTAGTGAAACTACAAAAGATTAATTATCAAGTAGTTAAGAATACAAATACAGGTTATCAATTATTCCAACAGGGCAAGTTAGATTTAACACCATTATCTAGTGAACAAGTTAAGAATTTACATAACAAGCCAGAATTTAAACAATACTCTTATTCTTACGTTGCGTATCTAGACTACAACTTTAATGATTCTAATGAAGTAAATCGTAAAGCACTAAATAATAAAAATATTAGGTTAGCTCTATCATTAGCAATCGATAGAAAGACACTTACAAAGAAAGTTTTTGGTGATGGCTCTAATGTACCAACTGGATTTGTAGCATCCGATTTAGCTTCTAATCCAAGCACAGGTAAGGATTTCGCAGAAGAACAAAAAGTAGATAATACGGTTGATTATAATGAAAAATTAGCTAAGAAATATTGGAAGAAGGGATTACAAGAAATTGGTGAAAAGAATTTGAATTTCACAATTCTAGCTTCCAACGAAATGGCTAATAATGATGCTTTAACTCAATATCTACAATCACAATACACAAAGGTACTACCGGGAATTAAGATTTCTGTGCAAAATATTCCTGGAAATAGTGCATTATCTAAAGCTCGCAAAGGTAACTATGATATTTATGTATCAGGTTGGGGTGGAGACTTCAAAGATCCAATCACATTCATGCAGATTCCAGTTACAGGAACTTCGTACAATTATGGAAAATATTCTAATAAAGAATATGATGCTTTAATTGAAAAAGCGCAAAATGAAGATGCCAATGATGCTAATAAGCGTTGGGAAGATTTAGTAAAAGCAGCTCGAATCTTTAATGCTGATCAAGGTGTAACGCCTCTATATCAACAAACAACATCTTATATGCAAAATACAAAAGTGAAGGGTATTATTCAAAATACTGCAGGCACACAATGGAATTACAAATACGCTTATATTAAATAGGTAAAAACTCGTCTAGAATGGTTTCTAGGCGAGTTTTTAAGTTGTGCTAAATAATTTGTATAAGAGTATTGATTATGTTGTATGTAAGCGTTATTCTATATTTGTAAACTTATTATAAAGATTATTACTTAATTACAAATAAATTTAAGGGAATATATTGTAAAAATACTTAAATCCAATCGTTAAGTTAGGTAATTTGTCTTATAATGTTATTGATAAGAAAATTCCAGGAAAGGTAACTATTATATAGTGGTGATTTAAATGTCAGTATTAGAAGTTAAAGATTTACATGTAACTGTTGAAGGAAAGGAAATTTTAAAGGGCGTTAATTTAAAGATGTCAACTGGAGAGATTCATGCAATTATGGGTCCGAATGGTACTGGGAAATCAACACTTTCTTCAACTATTATGGGAGATCCTGCTTACAAGATTACTAAAGGGGATATTTTATTAAATGGTAAGAGTATCATTGATTTACCAGTTGATGAACGTGCTAGAATGGGACTATTTTTAGCAATGCAATATCCACAAGAAATTCCAGGAGTAACTAATGCAGAATTTGTTAAAAGTGCAATTAATGCTCGTCGTCCTAAAGATGATCCAATTCCTTTAATGGACTTCATCAAACGTTTGGATGAAACTTTAGAAACATTGGATATGTCTGAAGAAATGGCTGACAGATATTTGAATGAAGGCTTTTCTGGTGGTGAAAAGAAACGTAATGAAATTATGCAAATGATGATGATCAGGCCTGAATTCGCAATTTTAGATGAAATCGACTCTGGACTAGATATCGATGCTCTTAAGGTTGTTTCTCGTGGGGTTAACCAAATGCGTGGCGATAATTTTGGATCCTTGATCATTACTCACTATCAAAGACTTTTAAACTATATTATTCCAGATTATGTACATGTTATGATGGACGGTCGTCTTGTTAAAACTGGTGGTCCAGATTTGGCAATCCGTTTGGAAAAAGAAGGATATGCAAAACTTCGTGATGAACTTGGTTTAGATATTAAATTAGTTGATGAAAATGCTTAGGGGGCTTGTACAATGAAACAACTATCCATAGATGAATTAATTGAACTTCGAAAAGAGCCCGAATGGTTTAAAGCTAAGCGAAATGAAGCTAAGCAACTAATTGAAACTACTAAATTACCTAGTTTCCAAAAAATTAAATATCATGATTGGAATATAAATGTTGATGGAACAACCGTAATTGATAATCAACCTGAATTTGATACCAATGCTGACGTTTATCAATATGCAAGTGACAAAGCACAAGTTAAACTACCACAAGAATTTCTTGATAAGGGAGTAATTGTTGAAGATTTTGAAGATGCTTTGGTTAACCATGAAGGTATTATGAAGAAATACTTTATGGAAAAAGGACTAAAAATGGACGATAATCGTCTATTAGCAGAACATGTAGCAAATCTTCAAAGTGGTGTTTTAGTCTATGTACCTAAAAATGTAGATTTAGAAACACCATTAACTTGTGAATATATCCAAAATTCACGAGTTGAAGGAGATTATGTTCATCATGTATTAATTGTTACTGAAGCAAATAGTTCACTATCTTATGTAGAACGTTTAAAAACAGATGGTGATAAGAGTAATACAGCTAATATTGTAGTTGAAGTTATTGCTGGTGATGGAAGTCGAATTCACTTTGCTAGTGTAGATAATTTAAGTAAGAACACAACTGCTTATATGAATCGTCGTGGATACTTACAAAGGGATTCCAAGATCGACTGGGCAATGGGAATGATGAATTCCGGTCTAACAATCGGTGATTTTGATTCTGATTTAGTTGGCGATGGCTCTCATGCTGAATTAAAAGTCGTAGGTATTTCAACAAGTGATCAAATTCAAGGAATTGATACACGAGTTACAAACATTGGAAAGAATACGATCGGTCATATCTTACAACATGGTGTTGCTTTAGATGCATCCGAACTAACTTTCAACGGTATTGGACATGTAATGAAGAGAAGTAAGGGCTCTGATGCACAACAAGAAAGTCGTATTTTAATGTTATCTCCACAAGCTAGAGGGGATGCTAATCCAATCTTACTAATTGATGATAATGATGTTACTGCAGGACATGCAGCAAGTATTGGTCGTGTAAATCCTGAGCAATTATATTACTTAATGAGTCGTGGCTTACAAAAACGTTTAGCTGAAAAATTAGTAATTAGAGGTTTCTTAGCTCCTGTTTTAGATGAAATACCTTTGAAAGAAATTCGCAATGAGTTTAGTGAATTGATTGAAAGAAAGGTAAGTTATGATGAAGAAAACTAGTGATTTAAGAAAAGATTTTCCTCTTTTAGAAACTAAAATGAACGATCAGCCTTTAACTTACTTAGATAGTGCAGCTACTTCGCAAAAGCCTAAGCAAGTAATTGACGAAATTGCAGACTACTATAATAAATACAATAGTAATATTCATCGCGGTGTCTACAATTTAGCAGTCGAAACAACTGATAAATATGAAAATGTAAGACATAAAGTGGCAAATTTTATTAATGCTTATCGCGATGAAGAAGTACTTTTTACTAAAGGAACAACTCAAAGCTTAAATTGGATAGCACAAGGTTATGTTAGATATAACTTGCATGAAGGCGATGAAATTGTTACCACCTATATGGAGCATCACAGTAATATTGTTCCATGGCAAGCAATTGCACAAGAAAAGAATCTAAAGGTAAAGTATGTAACTTTAACTGAAGAAGGTAAACTTGATTTAGATGATTTAAAGCAAAAGATTACTGATAAAACAAAGATTGTAGCAGTTACTCATGTTTCTAACGTTTTAGGAACAATTAATCCAATTAAAGAAATTGCAGCTATTGTTCATCAAAGTAATGCAATTTTAGTAGTTGATGGTGCTCAATCTGTGCCACATTTACCAGTAGATATGCAAGATTTAGAAGCAGACTTTTATGTATTTTCTGGTCATAAGATGCTAGGACCTACTGGAATTGGTGTTCTCTGGGGAAAGTATGAACTCTTAGAAAAAATGCATCCTTTAGAATATGGTGGAGAAATGATTGACAGTGTAACAACTGAAAAATCAACATTCAAAGAGATTCCTTGGAATTTTGAAGGTGGAACACAAAATATTGAAGGCGTACTAGGTCTTGGTGCTGCGATTGATTATTTAGAAGAAATCGGAATGGAAAATGTGGCTCGAAACGATGAGGACTTACAAAAGTATGCACTCGAAAAGTTAGCTAATATCAAGTCTATTGAATTTTATGGTCCTAAAGATCCTAATCAAAGATGTGGAGTAGTATCCTTTAATTTGAAAGGTATTCATCCTCATGATGTAGCAACCTTTTTGGATGCTGATGGAATTGCAGTTAGAGCTGGTCACCATTGTGCACAACCACTTATGGATTGGTTAGGTGTTAGTGCTACTTTGAGAGCAAGTTTCTATTTTTATAATACTTATGAAGAAATCGACAAATTAGTAGATTCTCTAAAGAAAGTAGAGGAATTTTTCCAAATATGAGTAATTTAAATAATTTATATCGACAAGCAATTTTAGAAGAAGCTAACCATCCACGACATAAAGGTAAGTTGGAAAATAAAAGTGTTGAAGTTGAATTGAGAAATCCGACTTGTGGGGATGTTATTACCTTAACTGCATTAATTGAGGATAATAAGATAAAAGATATTGCTTTTGATGGCTATGGTTGCACAATTTCTCAATCATCCGCAAGTATTATGACAAATGAAGTATTAAATAAAGACTTCGATACAATAAAAAACATGGTATTGTCATTTTCCGATATGATTACAAAAGAAGTAAAACCTGATAGAAAAGTTTTAGGTGAGGCAATAATTTTAGAAGGGGTTAAACAATTCCCAGCTCGAATTAAATGCGCAATGTTATCATGGAAGGCAATTTATCAACTTATTGAGAAGTATGAAGGAAAGGGTGAAAAGAATGATTAGTGAAGATATAAAAGACATTGGTGGCCAATATAAATATGGCTTTAAAGATGACATTGAACCAATTTATACAACTGGTGAAGGTCTTAGTGAAGAAGTTGTAAGAAATATTTCTAAAGCTAAAAATGAACCTGAATGGATGCTAGATATTAGATTGGCTGCTTATGAAAAGTACAAGACTTTGAAGATGGCTAATTTTGGACCAGATTTGTCAGAGTTGGACTTAGATCATATTAATTATTTTAGACGTGATACTGATACGGTAGCTAGAAAGTGGGAAGATGTACCACAAGAAATTAAAGATACATTTGATCGTTTGGGTGTACCAGAAGCTGAACGTAAATATTTAGCTGGTTCTTCTGCTCAATATGAATCAGAAGTTGTTTACCATAATATGAAAGAAGACTTTGCCAAAAAAGGTATCATATTTATGGATACAGATTCTGCAGTTCAAGAATATCCAGAATTAGTAAAGAAATATTTTGGAAAGTTAATCCCAGCAGATGATAATAAAATGGCAGCTCTTAATACAGCTGTTTGGTCTGGGGGAACATTTATTTATGTACCTAAGGGAGTAAAGGTTGAAACACCTATTCAAAGTTACTTCCGAATTAATGCCGGAAATTCAGGACAATTTGAAAGAACACTAATCATTGTCGATGAAGGTGCTAGTGTTAACTATGTAGAAGGTTGTACAGCTCCTAATTATTCACAAGATTCCTTACATGCGGCAGTTGTTGAAGTAAATGTTTTGAGGGATGCTTATTGCCGTTATACAACAATCCAAAACTGGTCCAACAACGTATATAGTTTGGAAACAAAACGTGCCAGAGCTTTGGAAAATGCTACTATGGAATGGGTAGATGGGAATCTTGGTTCCAAGGTAACTATGAAATATCCAAGTATCTATTTAGATGGCGAAGGGGCACATGGAAATATGTTATCTATTGCATTTGCGGGCAAAGGTATTGACTCTGATACTGGTGCAAGAATGATTCATAATGCTAAGAATACATATTCGTCAACTGTATCAAAATCTCTCTGTAAAGATGGAGGAATTGCTGACTATCGTGGGTATGTAAGGTTTAATAGAGATAGTGATGGTTCGTTTGCGCACGTTGAATGTGACACTATCATTATGGATGATGAGTCTTCAAGTGATACAATTCCATTTAATGAAGTATTAAATAGTAATGTATCAATGGAACATGAAGCTAAAGTTTCGAAAATTTCAGAAGATCAGCTTTACTATTTGATGAGTAGAGGTATTTCTGAAGAAAAGGCTACTGAAATGATTATTATGGGATTTGTTGAACCATTTACTAAAGAACTACCAATGGAATATGCAGTCGAATTGAATAGATTGATTGAGTATCAAATGGATGGTAGTGTAGGTTAATTATAAAAAAGCATACTTTTTAAGTATGCTTTTTTATATTATTGTGAAACATGTATATAATTATAAATTTTGCTAAATTAGTACTAATTACTCATATGATGTATAATTTAATCGTGATGAAAAGCGATTTATATAATTTAAATATATATATAAAAACGGTATTATTTTTATATTTCGTGAGGAAGTGTACAAATTGAAAGTTACGCATGTATTGAAAGTTAAGACTAATTTTTTTTGGGATAGTTTAAATGTTATAAGGGCTAGTATTTTAGGGGCCAATGATGGGATTATTTCAGTATCTGGAATCGTGTTAGGTGCTGCAGGGGCTAATCTTGATAGTAAGACCCTTTTAATCAGTGGTTTGTCTGGCATGCTAGCTGGAGCTTGTTCAATGGCTGGTGGAGAATGGATATCTGTAAGTACCCAAAGAGATATTCAAGAAAAGACAATGGAAAGACAAAGTCAGTTGGAAAATGAAGACTGTGAAAATTGTCCGATAAAATTGCAAAAGAATGATATCTTAATGCCGTTTCATGCTGCAGCCAGTTCTTTCTGCTCATTTATAATTGGGGCAATGATTCCATTATTGACGATGATTCTAGCAAGACCAGAACATCGCGTGGTATTTACATTAATTGCGATGATTGCCTCATTATCAATTAATGCAGTAGTTTGTACACACAACTCTGAGGTTTCAACTAGCAAAACAATTTTACGAAATGTTATAACTGGATTGTTAACGACGTTAGTTACCTTTATTTTAGGGGCATCAGTATAAATACTTTTAAAGACTCTATATCTAAATTTTTTTGGATATAGGGTCTTTTTTTGTAATTTTAAGAAATTCTAAAATAAAATTAATGAAATTTATATTTTGATACATAAATCACATTTTTAAAGTTTATAAACTGTTGTCAAAAATATTGTCATATTAACATTTATAATGATTAAAATAAATGATAGCGTTTATAAGATTTTTTGAAAATAAAAAACATTGTGAACGATTTTTCATTGAATTTAATTTAACTAAGGTGTAGTATTAACAGTGTAGAAAACGTTTTCTTGAAAATCACAAAGGAGGCTTTGAGTATGGTTGAAAAGACTCAAATGCAAAACGTTGATGTAAAAGATGTTTGGGAAGGATTTAGAGGAAAAGAATGGAAAGAAGAAATTGATATTCGTGAATTTATTCAAGATAACTTCACTCCATATGATGGAGATCAATCTTTCCTTGAAGGACCAACCGAAGCTACAACGAAGTTAAACGATAAATTAATCGACTTAAAATTAAAAGAACGTGCACATGGTGGACCTCTTGAAGCTGATACAAAAGTAGTATCAACAATTACATCTCATAAACCAGGTTATTTAGACAAGTCATTAGAAAAGATTGTTGGTTTACAAACAGATAAACCTATGAAACGTGCACTTATGCCATATGGTGGTATCAGAATGGCTAAAGGTGCTTTGGAAGCTTATGGATTCAAGATTGATCCAGAAACAGACTTCGTATTTGAAAATCTATCTAAGACGCATAACCAAGGTGTATTTGATGCATACACAAGCGAAATCATGAAAGCTCGCCACAACAAGATTATCACTGGACTACCAGATGCATATGGTCGTGGCCGTTTGATTGGAGACTTCCCACGTATTGCATTATACGGTATTGATCGTTTGATCGAAGGAAAGAAGAAGGATTTGGAAAATTGCGGCGATGGTGAAATGACTAACGACGTAATCCAAATGCGTGAAGAAATTTCTGACCAAATCAAAGCCTTAAACGATATGAAGATTATGGCTGAATCCTATGGCTATGACATTTCTAAACCAGCTACAACAGCTAAAGAAGCAATTCAATGGCTATACTTTGGTTACTTAGCATCTATCAAGCAACAAAATGGTGCTGCTATGTCTATTGGTCGTATCGATTCATTCATCGATATTTACATTGAACGTGATATGAAGCGTGGTATTTTAACTGAAAAAGAAGCACAAGAATTAATTGACCAATTCACAATGAAATTGAGAATGGTATGCTTCATTCGTACACCAGCTTACAACTCACTATTCTCAGGTAACCCTATCTGGGCAACATTATCAATTGCTGGTATGGGCTTAGATGGACGTCACCATGTAACTAAGACATCATATCGTTTCTTAAATACATTGCATAATATGGGTGCCGCACCAGAACCAAATATTACATTACTTTGGTCTGATCGTTTGCCTGAATCATTTAAGCACTATGCTGCAAGTGTATCTATTGCAAGTTCTACAATTCAATACGAAAACGATGACTTAATGATGAAGACATGGGGAACAGACTACTATGGCATTGCTTGCTGTGTATCTGCACAACCAATTGCAAATGGTATGCAATTCTTCGGAGCTCGTGCAAATCTAGCTAAGGCTGTATTGTATGCTATCAATGGTGGTAAGGATGAACTTACAAAACAACAAGTAGGTCCTGCATACGAACCAATTAGCTCAGAATACATTGACTACGATGAATTCATGAAGAAATTCGATGACATGATGGAATGGATTGCTGATATTTACGTAAATGCTTTGAACACAATTCATTACATGCATGACAAGTATTACTATGAATCAGCACAAATGGCATTGAAAGATACATTGGTAGATCGTAGCTTTGCTACAGGTATCTCTGGATTGTCTGTTGCTGCTGACTCAATTTCAGCTATCAAGTACGGACATGTTAAAGTAATTCGTGACGAAGATGGTATTGCTGTTGACTTCAAGGCAGATCATGACTTCCCTCGTTATGGTAACGATGATGATCGTGTTGACGATATTGCTGCATGGCTTGTTAAGGAACTATTTACTAAGATGAGCAAGCATCATCTATATCGTGGAGCTAAGTTAACAACATCCGTTCTTACAATTACTTCAAATGTTGTTTATGGTAAGAACACAGGTACTACTCCAAATGGTCGTCAAAAGGGTGAACCATTTGCACCAGGTGCTAACCCAGCATACGGAGCAGATACAACAGGTGCTTTAGCATCACTATTATCCGTTGCTAAATTACCATACAAGTATGCTACAGATGGTATTTCTAATACATTTGCTGTAACACCAACAACATTGGGTCATGATGAAAAGATGCAAGAAGATACATTGGTAAACATGATCGGAGGCTATATGAGAAAAGATGGTCATCATTTGAATATTAATGTATTCAACAGAGATACTTTATTAGATGCTCAAGCACATCCAGAGAAGTATCCAACATTAACAATTCGTGTTTCAGGTTACTGTGTATACTTTGCTGATTTAACTAAAGAACAACAAGATGACGTTATTGCAAGAACCTTCCATGCTTCAATGTAATAATTAGAAGAGAGTAGGTGGAGAGAATGAGTGCTAATCCTTTATTGAATCCAGTTCCAACTAAAGACGGTCATGTCGTAGGATATGTACACTCTTTGGAAACTTTTGGAGCTGTTGATGGACCAGGTATACGTTTTGTCGCTTTTATGCAAGGTTGCCATATGAGGTGTAAGTTCTGTCACAATCCGGACACTTGGAAAACAAGGGTAGGTTCACAAATGACGACTGAAGAAGTTCTAAACAAGGCACTTCCTTATCGCAGCTTTTGGGGCGACAAAGGTGGAATAACTTTATCAGGTGGTGAAATTCTATTGCAAATAGATTTTGCACTAGAGTTATTCAAGATGTGCAAGGAAGAAGGTATTAGCACTTGTTTGGACACTTGTGGACAGCCATTTACAAGAAGAGAACCTTGGTTTAGTAAGTTCAATGAGTTAATGGACTATACCGACATTTTATTAGTTGATATCAAGCATATTAATTCGGACGAACATAAGAGATTAACCGGATTCCCAAATGATAATATTTTGGATATGTGCGAATATCTTTCTAGTATAGGGAAACCTGTTTGGATTCGTCATGTCCTTATCCCAGGCATCACGGATAATGATGAATACTTGAAACAATTGGGCGAGTATGTTAAGGAAAATCTTCATAATGTCGAAAAATTTGAAGTATTACCTTATCATACAATGGGCGTTCATAAGTATCAGGAAATGGGTATCAGATATCGTCTTGAAGGTGTTGAGCCTCCTACGCCAGAAAGAGTAAAAAATGCTGAAAAACTGCTAGAAGTAGATAGATATCAAGGATATAAAGATTGGTATCCAGGCATTAATACTTTGGATCAACAACCAAGCTAGCTAAATTGGCAAATATAAAATAAAAACATGGTATCGCTTAGTTTTGCTAAGTAGATACCATGTTTTTTGGTTTTAAAATGTATTTTTAGTCATATAGGGGTTCACTTTTTTGAAGATAGTTAAGCATTGCTTCAAGATTACTTTCAGCATCATTTCTACCTATATTATAGAGTTCAGTCATCTTTTTAGTATTGTGTTCAAGCCTACCAACTTTAACTGGATCATTGGGTGCTAAACAAAAAATTTTGTCGTTGTGTTCAAGTTTATTTAAAACTTCAACAGAATGGTTATACATTTCAGGACGTCTGATAGCCGTTTTAACGAATTCTGGGTATTCCTTGAAGCTATTACTGTAGAGGCGTTTTAAAGCAAAACTAGTAGGCTTTTTGCGATAATCACGTGGGCGAGTACGAACAACTATAATTTTTTGAAAACCCATTTTTTGAGCGATATCAAAAGGGATAGAGTTAGCAATACCACCATCTAGACAAAGTCCTTTAGAAGTATTATGTGGCTTTGAGATGAAAGGCATAGATGAAGAAGCTTCTAAGGCATCAATTAAATCTTGACCAGGTTGGGGATTACGTAGCGTTACAGCTTTTCCGCTTTCTAGAGAAGTAGCTACAACAATAAAATCAGTTTCAGACTTTAAATAGGCTTTATTATCGAAATTATGCCAATCTAATCCATGATCATCAAATAAGAAATCTAAGTTAATAATACTTTCATGCTTAAAAGGGCGTGCTAAGGAGATATAGTCATGATCTTTACGGTATTTAACATTTACATTATAAGTTCTTTGATATTGTTTTGAAACGAAATTAGCGCCATTTAGAGACCCTGCAGAAACTCCATTAACACAATCAAATTGAATATCATGTTCCAAAAATGTATCTAGAACGCCAGAAGTATAGAGGCCACGCATTGCACCACCTTCTAAAACTAGAGCTGCATTGTAATACATGTAACCATTCCTTTCGAAAAATAACTAGAATTAATATAAACCTAAAAAGTAGAGATAGCAAGAATACAAAGGAATAATAAGAGAATTTAAATATTTAATTAGTCAAAAACAATGCAACTGTAAAATATTTAACAAAAAAACAACCTCTATCATCAAAATAGAGGCTGTTGACAGATAAATCTTTAATCAATTAAGAATACTTAAGTATATCCAAGATAAGTATTAAAATAACAACTTAATTTAATGCTTATAATCACTTATTCGACGGTTTTCATATATGATAATGCGTCGATACCCTTTAATGGTAAATAACTAGAACTAATATTTGATTCATCAATATTAAGAACGTAGTCTTCTTGAATGTTTGTAACTAAGTGAGACAAATTGTTAATTTGTTCAGATTCAAAGCGGTTAAAGGATAAATTACGCTTTTTCTTCATAGCATCTTCTAATGCACGGGAAATTGAAATATTTAAGTAATGTCCAGTTTCACTGTTAGAAATACGCCATTCAATCTTATTTTCGTCATTGTTTAACTTGCTAATAATAATTTTATTCATATATAATTACCACCTTAATAAATGTAAATGCTTTCCTTAACTTACAAGTATAACTCTACTCTCATTTACGAATAAAAGCAAGGGTAAAATTAAAAATATAAGTAAATAATTGTTTTTGCTTATTTAAAAAGTTGAATATCAATATAATATAAGGATTGGTATGTTAATATAATTGTTTTGATGAAGAATTATTGAATGGAATCAGTTGTTATAGCCAAATTAAAAGTATGCAAATTTGTTTTTTTATAAATAGCAGATTGTAGATAGATTATTAAAGTCAAACTTAGGAAATCAATTTTTGATAAAATAAAAAGTTATTTTAACTTTCTGAAAAAATATGATTTTTGATAAACATCAAAATTAATCAATAAAGCTATAATGAGATTATATTACACTGTTTGGATTTCTCTCTATCCATCTTTATGAAAAACGTACATTTTTTAGAAAGATGAATTAAGAATTAATCATGACAAAAAAGCCCCCTAATCTTTATAGTAAATTGGAGACTTTAAAGTGTATCTATTGTTAAACAGTGTTAGAAGATCTTTGATCTAAGAATTTTTTATACTTTTCAACATACCATGGGTAATATGGACGATTATTTTCTTGATAAAATTTTTTATTCTCTAGCATAATGTATCCCAACAACTCATTTTTACCTTTTGTAGTGTTAGGTATAGGCAAAGCATCTTTACCATTTTTATGGGGAACTAATTTAACTTTTGTTGGACGTTCTAATTTATAATCTATTTTATGTCCTAATTTCTCATAGCTAGCAACTCTTGCATTAAAACTAATAACATCCCCAACAATTAGTTTTCCCAACTCAGCAAAGCCTTTTGTGTAGTTGAACCACAGATGGTCTGTAACTAGATTGTTATTTATCTTAACATTTTTGAACATAATTGTTGGAGCTAATTTATCTCTATCTAATCCACGCCTATATGTAACTTTGTAACCACACCTTGCATATTCAGCTGTAAAATTGTACCGTTTTTGACTTCCTAATTGAAGTAATTTTTCCCGAACATTCGAATCATGTATAGTCATTTTTCCCCACGCTTTCATCAATATATAAAAATAGAAGATACCACTAATCACAGTAGTATCTTCTATATATTAATTACGTAATTTATTTATTCTTTCAGCATGAGTTTCATTACCAGAATTAAAAACGTATGATCCGGCAACCGCAACTGTTGCGCCAGCTTCTCGACATAACTTAACGGTTTCTTCGTTAATTCCACCATCAACTTCTATATCAAAGTTAAGATTTCTTTCTTCTTTTATTTGATGTAGTTGGCGAATCTTTTCTAATGTTTCTGGTATGAATTTTTGTCCACCAAATCCAGGATCAACTGTCATAACAAGTACTTGATCAACAATTGATAGAACACTTTCAATTGCACTAACTGGTGTTCCTGGATTAATTACTACTTCAGCCTTAGCATTGTTTTTCTTGATTAAATCTAATGCACGATGAATGTGTGGTGTAGCTTCATAATGAACACCTACAATGTCTGCACCAGCTTTTATGAAGTCTTCTACCCAATTTTCAGGGTTATTCACCATCAAATGAACGTCAAACACCATTTTACTTTGTGGTCTTAATGCTTTAACTACATTAGCACCAAAAGACAGATTGGGAACAAAATTTCCGTCCATAATATCAATATGGAGATATTCAGCACCGGCATCTTCTACCTTTTGTACATCAGCACCTAGATTTAACATATCAGCGCTAAGAATAGAAGGAGCTATTTTCATATAAATTCACCTCGAATTATCTGGCTTCAAGAACCTCAGGGCCATCTTGACGCCCAACAATAACAGTATTTACGATGTCTAAGAATAATCCGTGTTCGACAACTCCTACTTGATTAATTAGGTAATCTCCAAGTTCTTTAGGATTTTCAATTTTACCTAAGTGAAGATCGATAATATAGTTATCAGAGTCTGTATGAAGTAAACTGCCATCTTCATTTTTTCTAAATTCTGGATTTAATCCTTTTTCTTCAAAGCGTTTAAAGACAGTACCACTACCATAAGGGATAACTTCAACTGGTAATGGGAATTGTCCTAGATCATCGACCATTTTACTTTCATCGACAATCCACATATTCTTATTAGATTTAGTTGCAACAATCTTTTCATATAGTAAAGCTGCACCGCCACCTTTAATTCCTTGGAAGTCAGAAGAAATTTCGTCAGCACCATCGATTGTTAAATCAATATGATCAACTTCATCAATATCTTTGATAACAATGCCCAAAGACTTAGCTTGTTCAGCTGTTCTAATAGAAGTTGTAACACCAACAATGTTTAGACCTTCTTCGTTTACACGTTTTCCAAGTGCATCAACCATGTATTTAACAGTTGAACCTGTTCCTAGACCGACAATCATGCCATCTTTAATCCATTCAACTGCCTTTGTACCTACTAATTGCTTTAATTCATCTTGGTTCATTAATTATACCCCTTTCAAACATCGCATACCTAAATTATACAACAATTAGTATAGTTCCGGCACCATGAATAGTAAGTATTTTCAAAATTATTCTAATTATTTACTTAATAGTATTAATTCCAAGCATCTTAATAGTTCTTTTAACAATTAACAACAAGCGTATTTATAATTACGGTAGTTATTCCATTACATATGTTAATATAAACGCCTTAAATCATTGCCGATGTTATAAGGATAAGCAACAGCATTACAAATAACATAAAGTCCCCTACTTGCTTTGGAGATATTGTCTAGCTACTCTTACACTATTTTATAATTTACTTATTAGCTATTAGACCCTGTAAAAAGGCTTTGAGCGCGATTATATCAGTACTTGAAAGTGTTTTGCCATTGTATGTAACACCTTCTTTTAATACGGTATCTAATTCATTGTTATCATTAGATAGACATAATAAACCCTCAATACTTGTATTGTACAATCTGCTTAATTTTAAAACTATATCAAGGGTTATTTTATTAATGCCGTTTTCTGTTTTTGCATAAGACCCACGAGCAATACCTAAAAATTTAGATACTTCATCTTGTGTTAACTTCTTTTCTTTTCTTAGTTTTCTAATATTGTTAAGCACCAATTTTTCATTGTATAACATATAATAATATCGTCCTTTTGATTTTGTATATATTTAGTAGAAACACACGTAAGTTTCTGGTTTTTATTATACCGTACAAACGTTATTATATCAAAGTTTATAGCAATAACCACATACTTAATATAATCACGTGTAAACTCTTTAACAATAAAGGTATACTTTTGTTAAGACTGCTTGTACTTTGAATACAAAGCATCTGTAAGCTCTCATCATTCTAGTTAATTATATAATAGTCATCGCGACGTATTGAACAAGGTAACCCTTGAGTTTCCTCGTTATAATTCCAATGTTAAGGGGTAACTATAAAGTACCCCAAGTAGCAATAAACATATAAGAATACAAAAAATACCACCTTCTTACTAAGTAGATTTATACAATCAATTTTAACAAGATAGTGGTATTCTATGAAAAATGTTGACGTCAACACGGTTACATTTTATTGTACTTTAGTTAGTGCATTGTATCCGATGTTGAAAGATATATTTTGCTAATGTTAAAGCTTTAAAACGCTTAGTTGATAAGCATGAACATTAGTATCCAATCATAGTGAGTTAGAAACTCGTACTTTCTAACTTACTATGATTATTGTAGTACTTGAAAACACTCTATACAATACTAATATAATCTTAATTCACCGCGATGTATCTTCTCTAATTGTCTTAATACAACAGCTATATCACTAAATACATCTTTATTAACTCAAAATTAATTTTGATAGGAGCAGCGTTTCTAAATTCCCTCATATCATTCTTGATGTTGCTTAGTCGGTTAGATATACCTTTTGTGTTTATCTTTGGAGTAATCTTAAAATTACTATTCAAAACTGACCTTAACTTACTCTTAAAGTGATTTACATCTGATTCTACCCTTACTGTACCTAGGTTTAAACTCTTTAAGTTCGACTCGTCAAAGTCTAGCTTAACTTTTATGTTTAAGTTTTGACTAGCCAATCATTTCAAAAACATCTTATTATTTTATTAGTAAGCGATCACATATTGGCGATATATAAAAGCCTAATTACTAGGGCTTAAATATTAATTATAAAGTACCATTGAGTAATAATGGCAAAAGTATTACTAAGATAATGCCTATAAAAACAGCAGCTGTAAGATAAAAACCTTTGTCATCCATATTATTTATAGGGTCGTCTACGACCTTCTTTTTATCTACTTCGTTTTCTTGCAACAACATAATCAGCAATGCTACTTGTCCAACAAGCGGTATAAGATTAAGTAATACATATGCACCGCTTTTATTTATATCGTGTAATCTTCTCACGGAAGCAGATAGTGTTGCAATAAGGAAGAATAGGTCGTAAAGATACCATAATATCATAGCTTCTGTACCATATGATATCGCTACAATTACTATGTTAATAAGTGCCATTATGAACACAGCAACCCAGAAGTTATGTCTATTCATTTTACCTTCAAAATTAACAATATTAGTCCAAAAATCAATTAGGGGATTAACTTCTTCTGCTACAATTTCGTCAGTAGTATCAGTAGTATCATCTACCATAGTTCTTGTTTTATCTGTGTACATTTCATTTCCACATTTATAACAAAAAGTTGCATCTTCTGGGTTCTTTGCTCCGCATTTAGTACAAAACATATTTTATCTCCTTTTAAAATAATTCCTTTATTGATTGGTCAATTTGTATATCTTTTTCAATTTGTTGTGTCAATTCTTTTACAGTAATTTTATTCGCATTATCTACGAGGTTGTGTATGTTTAATTTAACAGAATTTGGTGTAGTAATATAATCTAACATTATTTTATTTAAAATATCATCAATACTAAAAATCGCTAAATCTCCTTTATTCGAATATACATATATATTATTAGAATATTTTCTGTAATTTCTGTCAGATAACCTTTTTAAATTTGGATGGTATATGTGGAATTTATTATTGTTTAATAACAATATGAAATCTGCTATCAATTTTTTACGTGTTTCAGGAGTTGGAATCATTCCATCTTTTAATAATGATAATCGTTCGACTGACAATGGCTTTATTTTGGGATAATTTGCCATCCTTAACATGATAGAAGAATCAACTTTATACCAATAATTATTGCGTCTTTTACCAACTACCATATTAAATTCACCAAACTTCGATACCGTTATCTTATGTTTTTCATATCCATCAAATCTTAGCATATTTGATAGACACCAATTTAAAAATTCTTCATTTTTAATTTTAATAGCTATATCATTAGTAATAATTCCATCACTTTTACTAACATTATCATATATCTTATTTGCTTCATCTTTTTGACCTGTAATAATCATGTTTGTTAGTATAGAAGTGGGAAATCTCGATGGTGTATCTAGATTATCTGTGTGATAATTCATCAACCAATTTTTATATCTATTGAACTCCTTTGTGTAAAGACTCAAATCCCCTGTTCCACTACCTTTTCCACTAATATACCTACGGACTATATTGTGACATTTCTTAACTATATTTTGTAATTTATCCAACTCTTTCTTGCTTAAAACCAATTTGAACATATATCTAATAGCTAACACATTATATTTTGCTACTTCAATAGCTTCTGGATAATTTGCTTGTAATTTTTCTAACCGTTTTTGCTCTCTAGAGTTTTTAGCCAATTGTGAATTAATCATAAATTCTGGATTGGCTATTTTTTTTACACATTCTGAACCAACCTGAAAAACTTTGTCATCCTTATCAGTAACAAAATAAGCTTTTGATGTCAAAGGTTTATTACAAAAATAGCACGTAAATTTTTCACCATTTTTTACATAATACGGACTCCTACTTTTATCTTTTGTTAAGTCCAAATATGTAACTCTTAACCAATCAGCTTTATGCTTCTTGATCCTTCTAGCCATTTCAGTTGACACATCATTTTCACTGATATGTTTATTATGTACAAGCAATCTTCTGATATCATCCAATTCAGGTGTATTTTTTAAAAGATAGCTATTAATCAAAACATTCCGCTCATAGTTAGTAATTAAAAGTTTTGTCATCATGTTTCACCCTTGTAACTACAATATGTATTATACACACCGCTTGTTCGGTGCTTTGGTATTTTAATCCTTCTTTATATTTTATGAAATTATCTTCCTTATAGCTTGATAACTTCCTCCTTTAAAAATAAAAACGCAATTCTGTATTATTGTGTGTGTTATGAAAATTAGTCGTAACTAATTTCTTTGCTCTCCTCTGACAATAATAAATTTGACTTAATAATATTATCAAAAATTTTATTATACATCAATATAACGTTCAACTCATCGCGATAAAATAAGCAACATAAAAAACTCCTTAGCAATGTAAAGGGCTTGTATAGATTTATTTTAGGCTCTGAGTTAGGTCTGTATTTTTACATAATTACAAGTTATTTATAAAAATCACCATAATTCGAAATTATTTATTTAATAGTATTAATTCCATACATCTTATGACAATTGTCACGAAGAGTAATGACTTTCAATTCTATTAACCTTAACTGATTTTGTTTATATTGAAGATGTAATACAGGGAAGGATGATAAATTATGACCACCGCACTTGAAGTAAAAAATATCAATAAAAAATATAAAAATAAAGTTGTTTTAAATGATATTAATTTTTCAATTCAATCTGGAGAAATTGTTGCCTTAATTGGTAAAAATGGTGCTGGGAAATCTACTTTGATCAATATTATTACGAAGTTAATTCAACAAGATAGTGGACAAAGCAAGATTTTTGAGAAAGAAAAATTTGATAAAAATTTAATTGGAGTAATGATGCAAGAAAATATCTCCTTAGATCGAATAACAGTGAAAGAAATAATTAAATTAACTAGAACATATTATCGTAATCCTATGTCTTATCAAGCGATATTAGCTTTATCAGAGTTGCAAAATTATACAAACCATCCTATGGATAAATTATCTGGAGGTCAAAAAAGAAAGCTACAGTTCGCTCTTACTTTAGCCGGGAATCCAGATTTAATTTTCTTAGACGAACCTACTGTAGGAATGGATGCAGAAAGTCGCACTAAATTTTGGAAGCATGTCGATGAGTTAAAGAAACAAGGGAAAACATTTTTAATTACTAGTCATTATTTAGAAGAATTAGAAAAAGTTGCTAATAGGTTTATTTTTCTGCATAATCAAAAGATTATTTTTGATGGTAGTTTAAATGAGATGGGAAAGCAGTTAAAAAAGGTTCAAGTAACCTTCAATAGTGAGTTGATAGAAGATATTTTTAATAAATTACCAGCTGTACTTAGAGTAAGTGAATTGAACCACCATTATACACTTATTACAAGTGATGTTAATAGATTAATAACTCAGTTAGTCCCCTATTTATCAGCAATTGATAATTTAGAAATTAGACAACAAAACTTAGACACATTAATGGACTCTTTAATTAGAAACGAGGAATAATGATGACCAATTTTTTATATCAACTTGAAATTGATTTTAAACGCATAATCTTAAGAAATCCGGCATTCTTCATGTTTGATTTAGCAATGCCTTTGACTTTTTATTTACTTTTTACAAAAGCCTTACCACATTATAGTAATACAATGCAATGGAAGGTAGATTATTTAGTAAGTATGGCGATTTACGGAATTCTACTTGGATCTATTATGACTGTTGCACATACACTAAGTTCCGATATAGACCGCAAATTTACACTATTTATAGATTTAAGCCCTTTCCCTAAATTTATGTATTATATTGAAATGATCATTATTTTTGAAGTATTAAACTTACTTTGTCTTGTAGGAATTGGTTTAGCCGGTATTTTAGTTAATAATCTCACATTACCGACAAAGGTCTGGATACTTTTATTAATTCTAATTCCTATTATGAGTTTGCCTCTCGTTTTATTAGGAATTTTGATTTCATCATTTAAAGATAGTAATGTTATCAATGCCTTAGCCAACATCTTAGTTTTTCCTATGGCAATTTGTAGTGGCTTATGGTGGCCGCTTAGTGTACTTCCACAATGGCTACAAAAAATTGGTAAAGTAACACCAACATACTACATTTCAAATTTGTCTAATAACATTTTACATGGAAATAGCATCAACTATAATTCGCTTGTAGGTTTAATAATTTGGTTTGTTGTGTTAGTCTTAGCTCTAGGAATTAGTTATATATTTACTTCAAAAAAGGATTGGAAAAACTAATGAAGAAGTTTCTAAAAAAGCACGTATTATTTCCAAGTTACGTAGGACTAGCTCCTTATTTCTGGTTACTATGGTTATTTCCAGCAGTAAGTGTGTTACTTACATTGCCCACTATTATGCGTAATATAACGTTAATTTTACTAATTATTTTTGTCAAAGTTTACAGAGATTGTTTTTTAGCCAGAGATAAAGGAGTAGTTATTAATATCTTTTGTCAATTAATTTTGGCGGCTACACTCTCTTTCTTTGCAAGATATCCATTTTTATATATTTATACGGGCTTTATTATTGGAACCTTTAGTATTAATATGAAAAACGCCAAATTAGTGATTGTTCCTTATTATGTTTTATCTACGATAAGTTTATATCTAGCTTATCCATTACCCAGTATGGCAGTGGGAGATGTACCAGCAGCTATTATCAATTATTTATTCATTTTTGGAACAATTCCAGCTTCAAATTCTTTATCAAAGAGCTATCGTTTAGGAAAACAAAATAATCGTTTAGAATTAATAACTAGGCACAGTGAACGTGATAGAATAGCTCAACAATTACATGATAATTTGGGACAATCCTTTTCTATGCTTGCCCTAAAAGCTGAATTAGCTGAGAAATTACTGGAGAAAGATCCAGTATTGGCTAAACAACAATTAAAAGACATTGCAGCGGCTTCTCGTCAAAATTTAGACTTGGTTAGAGAAATTGTAGCAGATATGAAACATTCTACAATACTACAAACTTTGGATATACAACAATCTAATCTGGATAAATCTGGTATAATGCTACATACAAAAAACGAAGAGATTACAGTAGATTGGAATAAGGATATTCAAAATACAATAAGTCAAATTATTACTGAGTTGGTTACTAATGCTATTCGCTACAGTCATGGAAATCTCTTTAGTGTTACTTTTAGTCAGAACAAAAATCAATATTTAATAACTGTACATGATAATGGGATTGGTTTTGATAAAAATATATCTTACAAAAAATCATTTGGTTTATCTGGAATAAAAAAGAGAATTGATTATCTAGATGGTAATGTTAATTTTGATAATGACAATGGTGCTAAAATAGATATAAGTATTCCTATTGTAAAGGGTGATTAAGAATGGTCAGTATATTTTTGGCTGAAGATCAGCAAATGTTAAATAGTGCTTTGGCGATGTTACTTGATTTAGAAGATGATTTTTCAGTAGTCGGAACTGAAACAGATGGTCAGGCAGCATTGGAAAAAGTTATTACGCTAAAACCAGATGTCGCTATTCTGGATATTGAAATGCCAGGACTTTCTGGATTAGAAATTGCCAAGCAACTTCGGCTAATGAAATTAGATATAAAAATCATAATTTTAACTACATTTGCACGTAGCAAATATTTCAAAGACGCCCTTGCAGCAAGGGTTAATGGATATTTATTAAAAGATAGTCCAAGTGATTCTTTGGTTAATGCAATAAAAATGATAATGAATGGTGATGCAGTATTTGATCCTAAACTTGTTACTAGTGTTTTGAACACTGTTGATAATCCCCTAACAAATCGCGAGCAAGAAATTCTGGCGGCTTTAAAAACTTGTGCTTCAACTAAAGAATTGGCACAAAAATTTTTCTTGTCTGAAGGTACTATTAGAAATTATATCTCCTCTATTCTCAGTAAGACAGGAACACGTTCGCGCTTAGAAGCTGTAAATTTAGCTGAAAAACGAAACTGGATATAATAACTTATATTTGGTAATAGGCTTATTTTTTGTTAAAATCATATTTAAAGCCACACTCCATGGAGGGATTATATGGAACAAAAACCACTATTACTAGATATAAAACATGGATTTAATTTTCGTGATTTAGGCAGTTATAAAACATTAGATGGACGTAAGATTAAAAAGCATAAAATTCTGCGTTCTGCTAATTTGGCATATTTGTCTGAACGAGATGTTAACTATTTAGATGACTATGGTCTTAGATATGACGTAGATTTTCGTTCAATATCTGAAAAGGAAGTTGAACCTGATCGGATTAGCAATAATGTTCATTATCATTTTAATCCAGTTTTTTCAGAGGATGAGACTCGTAGTACTAAGAAAGATCAAGAGACTAGATATAAGACCTACAGCAAGATTAAAAATGCTGGTTTTGAGGATATGTTGAAAGCATATAAAGATATTGTACTTACAGATGGAGCTAAAAAAGCATATCGCCAATTCTTCGATTTATTGTTAGCTAATGATAAAGAAAATGAAGCTCTATTGTTCCATTGTACAGCTGGTAAAGATAGAACTGGTATGGGAGCTGTTTATTTGTTAACTGCACTAGGTGTAGATAGTAAAATAATTCATCAAGATTACTTAGCATCTAACGTTTATACAGAAACTGTTCGAGCAAAGAAAATAGCTGATGTAAGTGGAATGGGTCCAGTGATGTCCGCGAATATTAAGGCCCTATTTGAAGTTAATGAAGCTTATTTAAATCATGCTTTGCAATTGATGAAAGATAACTTTGGTGGGATAAATAATTATTTGCATACAGAATTGAAGTTGAATGAACAAGAAGTTTCAGATTTAAGAAAGATATACTTGACAGACAAATAATACTTAATGGCTGAATTAAGTTCAGCTTTTTTTGTTTTAAAATGCTTATAGTTGCAATGTAATTCTATATTTATCACAATAAATAAAACTGGTACCCTACTATGATACCAGTTATTTTGCTTAATTCAACTTATTTATTATTTGTTTCCTTTCAAATGGATATGTAACTAACCTATTACCGTCCTTATCTTTATTTAAAGTGACAGCCACTATTTGTCTATTTTCATAGGTTGTATAATATAGCGTCTTGTTGTCCAAATCATAGCAATTCGAATATACAGTGTATTCTTCTTTTCCTGATTCTGTCTTATTAACGCCCTTTATCTGTTCTACTGTCCCTAGTATATGGAAAAACTGAGTAATATCTTCTTCTACGGTCGTCCCTTTACTTGAATTTAACTTGCTAAAAGCAGCTCTCACAAAACGAGATTCGGGAGATACATCGCCTGGTAAGCCAATACCACCAAAACCAGTACCGTCTACCTTTAAATCCACGCTATCTGAGAATGTATTTTGTGGTGTACTGATAGATAAATTGCGATATTTATTCAGATTGTACATCTGATAATTAAATTCTGGATTATTAGTCAATATTCCAATTGGATTATCATAAATATGTACTCCAGATTTAGTTACTTCTACTACAATGGATTTTTCTCTATCTGCAATTAACCAATGTAATCCTGCTAAAGGTAACTGTTCGCTAAAACTAAGATTAATGAGATTTATTTTTTCAACTAAATTTCTTGCTTCATTAACATCGCTACACTGTCCCAGAATCCATGGAATAAACTCGAACGGCGTAATATTATCTTTGTCATTCTCTAAAGCATCGCTATAATATGCATTTCCAGGAAAATTCAATCCTGCCATTCCTAGTCCATCCTCATTAATAGCATCAAAATACAATGGGTAATCGTTAGCGACAATTCCAACACCTATTAATGATTTATGATTCTTTATAGCCTTTTCCTTTCTAAATTTAAACTCATACTCAGCCGGAGTAATGATTACCTGCTCGCCATATGAAAAATCCAAATCTAAGTTTCTTCCAAAATAATTACTATTACCATTTAAAGTAATTGCTGTACACATTTCTATCACTTCCTATAAAACCTTTTTAAACTAATAATTACTAGTAGTTTTTAATTGTAAAAAGCAGTTTAATAGCTATTATCTATTCTTCATCTACCAAATTCACAATATCACCTTCAAATTTACCATGGACTACTAAACCAGTTATATCTTTGAAAGTACGACATATATGCTCAAAACTATGCACTTCATACACTGTACCATTTTTATCCATTATTTTATCTCCAATTTTAAATTTTTTTGTTCTGGGTACAACAACACTTGAAATATCTTCACTTTCTAAATAAAAAACATCTATAGCTTTCATTAGTATCTCTCCGATTTCTTGAGACTACTTAAATCTAGATTAATATTATTATATTATTCCTTATGCTTATATAACTCTATTCTATTCATATCTTTTAGGTAATTGGCATTCCCATAATCTAAACTACCAGTTGTATTATATACAATAGCATCCCCTACATCATTATCTTCAAGGAAATCTATATCTAAAAGAAACACTTTTAATATCTTTCCATTATTTAACCACACATTAACCCACTTACAGTGAAATTTATCCCAAATATCATACAAATTAGACTTAATACTGATTTTCATTTTATAACATCTCCCTTTACTTTGTTGGAATAGATATTATAACTATCTTTTGTCCTTATCTAGATATACCAAATTATATATAACTTCATTCATATCTATTATACTACTTTTCAATTTATGCAATCGATCTCTAGTGTAATAGAGACTTTTCTCTTTGCTAAATATAATTCTGTATTTTTTATTGTATACAAAAAGCTCCCATTACGAGTGCTTCATCCAACGGCAACCAATCTTTAGCTTCTTTAAGCGTATTGTATGCCTTTCTTATCAAAGAATTTTCTTCTAAGTACTGAATACCATCACTTGTGATATACCAACTTCTAGGATGGTTAATTTGACTCATCTCTGGTGGTATTACATCTAGAAACTCAATGCCTTTAATATAACCATCATCAGTCAACATCTTTAGCGTTTGATAATACTGTCTGTCTGAAATACCTAATCTATTAGCGTTAAGTGATTCAATGTTTGGTTCTAAATCATTCTCGTAACAATCGTTCGAATACTTTAGAATTTTAGTTGCTACTTTTGCATAACTGGACATGATTATCACTCCAAATATTCAGCAAACTTCACTTCATTTTCAGGGCACTGTACACGTTTCCCTTTTAAAGGCCCACTTTCAGGAATAATTGTTAAATATGCATATTTATCATCATTATCGAAACTAGATGTATAATCTACTATCATTCCAATAATACTTTCACCATCATTAAATACTACTTTACCCCTAGCAGTTTTTTCAAAATCACTTAAAATCATTAGAATCACCTTTCCAAGGAACTAAATGTACCCCAGTTTTACTGTAATGAATTTTTATACCATTTAATTTTCTACCTTTATTGTCAATTGCTACTACTTTACTCAAATTAATTACTTCAGTCGGCAAAGATTCCCCATTTCTAGAGAATTCAAATTCGCCAGTTCTTTTATACTTATAATACCATTCATCAATCTCTTTTTCGCTAATATTACCATTGAAATCCGTCTTGTGGAGTATCTTCGCCATCTTTACTTAAATGTCGAGCTTGTTTCTGTATATTTACTGAATCTTTCCAAATTCCTTTGTTAAAATTCTCCATTAAAATGTCTGCATTAGTTTCTTCTGATGTCTTCTCAGTATTCTCTTTTTTATTATCACGTTTACCAATACCAGATACAATTCCTGCAGCTAATATTTTCTTAATCTATCTGCTTTTTCGTCAGTTTCTACTTCAGTAGGAATTCTTCTACAACGGCAATTAGGATGTGAACTTCCTGGAATTCTTGGACTAACTTCATCATCAACTTTATATGGCTCTAAAGCTCCAATGATTAAGTGCTTTGTTGTCTTTTAACATCAATTTGCCAAAGTTTCCTTTTACTGTTAATTAATCTTAGACAATACGCATTCCAAACTATCATTTTGGTATATCACCAATCTAGAGTTAGTATAGTTTTCATTTTAAACTTATTAACATTTCTATTGTACTTGCTCTTATATTTTAATGGATAATTCTATTAACTCATTTCATTACCATTTACCACTTAACATATATATTTACATTATGAATTAACACAAAGTATAAGTTATATTTAACACGAAACTTAAATTTCATGGTATAATACTATTATCAAATGAATGTTCGGAGGATAACTATGCAAAAAGAAGTTGCAAATAAAAAAATCGATGAGTTGCTACATGAGCTCCCTTATTATATGAATGATTTTGTTATTGTAAAAACCGCTGATGAATATTCTCCTAATACTATTCTTGAATACTTGAAGAATTTCCATCAATTTTTGATTTGGTTGATTGAAAATCATTATGTTAACGAAAATAAAACTAGTGACATCGCCCCAGAATCTCTTGATAAGCTTACAGTTCGTACTGCTACTGAATACAAATCTTATCTTTTACGCCGAAAAAAGCAAAATAAAAAAGCTCTTGATAAAAATGGTCATAAAGAAGAATCTACTGAGACTCTATCTAAAGTAACTATTCAGCGCAATATCACTGCTTTAAAGGTGATCTTTAAGTTCTTAAGCAGAAGCGCTAATAACTCTCAAGAAAAACCTTTTTTAACACACGACGTTATGCAAAGTATTGATAATGTGGCTGATAAGCAAACTCTACAAGCTAGAGCTGATGCCTTAGAAGAAAAGTTATTTTTAGATGATGAAACTGATGAATATCTGCAATATATCAAAGAAGTTTATCCTCAGTCACTATCTACTCAAGCTAAGAAATTCTACAATCGCGATGTTGAAAGAGATTTAGCTATCAATGCTTTAATGTTAGGATCCGGTCTCCGTTTATCTGAAGTTGTTAATATCAATATTGAAGATTTAGATTTCGAAAACAATCGAGTTGCTGTACTTAGAAAAGGAAATAAAAAAGATTCTGTCAGAATTGCCGCTTTTGCAATGGAATATCTAGCTAATTATCGTGATATCCGTGCTAGCCGTTATCGTGCAGACAAATATGAAAAAGCATTCTTCTTAGCAATCAGTCGAGGTGGCTCTAAGCGTATTACTGGATCGGCTATTGAAAAAATGGTCTCCAAATACTCTAAAGGCTTTAAAGTCAGAGTTACCCCTCATAAGTTAAGGCATACTCTGGCTACTAGATTATATAAACAAACCAATAACCTCGTTTTAACTGCACAGCAATTAGGACATAGTTCCACTGCTACAACTACTCTTTATACTCATATTGATAATGATGAAACTACAGATGCATTAAATTCTTTATAATACATCTAAAAAAGAAGTTGAACCAAAAGTTGATTCAACTTCTTTTTGTTTGTTCAATCTTTAATGTATCTAAAATTCCTTTTAAATTGGTACTTTCAATCTGTCCCGGTGCGGAAGCATCACCTACCGTACCGAATGTTAGACAAGAGCCAAAGACTTCACCACTTATTCTGGTTACCTTACCTAAATCTCCCATCGCCATTGTAATTAATGGACAATTTAATTTGTACTTCATATTATCTGTGGCTAGCAATAGATTTAGGACATCACGTGCACTATTAGGTATTACTGCGATCTTAGCAATATCAGCACCGTAAGTCTTCATCAAAGTTAGGCGTCTTTCTAATTCAGAAGTTGCAGGAGTTTTATCGAAATCATGATTACTCATAATAATATAAATATTATTTTCATGAGCTTCAGCAATGACTTTCTTTAACTCGCTTGTTTTTCTAAATAATTCTAAATCTAACAAATCTGTTACTTCTTCTTTAATTAATACTCGGCAAATATCAAAATAATCTTTTTCTGATAGTTTTTTAACTCCACCTTCGAAATGAGTTCTAAATGTAGTTAATAAAGGCATTTCACTCATAACTTGGCGTAGTTTTTTGGCTGTTTCAACCAACTTTTCAGCATCTTCAACTTGATCAAAGAAATCTATTCTCCATTCAATTAAATCAGCGTTATTGCTAGACATAATTGTTTCAGCTTGTTTTATGATATCATCACTTGATTTTCCGGTAATTGGAACAGCTATTTTAGGACGGCCCGTACCGAACTCAACATTTCTTACTTTGACTATCCTCATCAAATTCACCGCCTAGTTATCTTCGCTAAATAATAATTCTCTGATGTAGTCTACAGGCATATCTTCACCTGTCCATAACTTGAATGCTTCTGCACCTTGTTCTAACATCATACCTAAGCCATTAAGAACATGATCTACGCCAGCTTCTTTAGCAACTTTCATTAATTTTGTTTCTCTTGGTGCATAAACTGTATCGAAAACAATCATATCTTTGTGGAACCAACTAGGATCTTCAACTAATGTCATGTCTTCTAATGGTTTCATACCTACACCTGTAGCATCGCAATAGATATAACTTGAAGCAATTTCCTTCTTAAAGTCTTCTTTATCTTCTAGATGATGTAATGTTGCTTTACAATCTGTTTCACGATTAATGATTTCAACGTTCTTTTCAGCTTGTGCCCATTGAGCATCATCTAAATTGAAGATAGAAATTTCCTTTACTCCATCAAGTGCTGCTTGAATTGCGATTGGAGTACCAGCACCACCAGCACCTGCTAATGTCATCTTCTTACCACGAATGTCTAAGCCTTCATCAGCTAAAGACTTCATGAAACCTGTTCCGTCAGTTGTATATCCAGTTAATACACCATTATCGTTTACAACTGTATTTACAGCACCTGCCATTTTAGCTGCTGGATCTAATTTATCCAAATAAGGAATAATCTTTTGCTTATTTGGCATAGATACGTTAGATCCACGCATATCTAAAGTTCTAATTGCATCTACAGCTTTTTCTAGTTTATCATTATCAATTTCAAATGCTAAATATGCATAGTTTAAACCTAATTTAGCAAAAGCATTGTTATGCATTGTTGGTGACATAGAATGTCTAATAGGATATGCCATCAAACCAATTAATAAAGTATGTCCATCGATACGTTCCATTTTAATTATCCCCTTTAAAGTTAATTTTCACTTATTTCAGCTGCTTCTTTTCCTGCTACAAATCCGGAAGAAATACCCCATGAGTTCATCATACTTGGCATAGAATCGTGTCCATTTGCTCCACCGATTACTTCACCTGCAGCAACTACATTAGCCAATTTATTACCATTTTCAAATTGCAGATGTAGATCTGCATCTGTTACAAATCCACCTAATGTGGTTGCAAAACGATCACGTTGTTCAATGATGTAAAATTCATCGCCTTCATATTCATGTAAGAATTTACTATCTCGGCCAAATTCTTCATCTTTTCCTTGTTTAGCATAGTCATTGTATTTTTGAACAGTTTCACTTAAACCAGCTACATCAATACCTGCTTTTTGTGCAACCTCTTGTAAACTACCCTTCACAAGAATTGGATTACTCTTTCCGTCCTTTGCAAAGTAATCAGCGATTTCACTTTCACTAAAGTCATGTAAGACTAACAACTTATAGAATTCATCCCATGTTCGCTTATCCATTACTAAGACTGCCACTCTGTCTTTTTGTTTTAAGACTGCATCTCTTAATTCAGCATATACATCAGATTCATTAACGATTCGTTTACCATCTGTATTAACATAAATTGCTCCCATATCAGTAGCAAGTTTAGATGCATATGTTGTTAACTTAGCAATTCCTGGTTCGGTTTCTACCCCATGAGGATATACTTTATACCAGCCTAAGTTTCTTGTCTTCAATTGTAATGGAGCTAAGAATTGATAAGCATCGCCAGTTGATGTCATTGGACCATAATAGTATAAACCTTGACTTTCTGGTCCACGCATCTTTGTATTAGCACCATAACCACCGGAAGCTAGAACTACTGCCGAAGCAAAAATCTTGGTTGTTTTATGCTTTCCTTCAGTCACAATACCTGTAATCTTATCACCGTCAGTTATAACTTCTTCTACTCGGCTATCAAGTAAGATTTGACCACCTTTTTCTTCAAAAGCTTTAGCAACTTTAGTGATAAATTCATAACTACTTGATGTTGGTAATTCAACTTGACGTTCAACTGAATGTTCTGGTGTTTGAGTTTGAGCTTTTCGATATTCTAAACCAGCAAACTCAGAGATAAAATCAATTGCATCACCAATGTTATTTGCCATTAAATTAGTTAACTCAGGAACATTAGTATCTTTTGATTCACGTCTAACATCATCTGCTAATTTTTCTGGTGTATCATTATCCGCTTCATCACCAAAAATATTCTTAGCAACTTTAGAGCCTGTTGCAGTTACATTAGAACCATTTAGGATTGTAGCTCCACCTAGGTAACCATTTTTTTCTACTAAAATTACTTTCTTTCCTAGTTTTAAGGCACGACATCCAGCAACTAAGCCAGCTTCTCCACCACCGATAACAACAACATCTGTATACAATTCTTCGGTTACATGAGGAATATCTTTTTTCTTAGAATCAATCTTTACTTCTGCTTCTTCCACCGCATCTTTAGCTGATTTCAAAATTGCATCACTCATGACAGTAGCACCACTAATTGCATCAATATCAAAACTTTGATTATCAAGAATATCATCTCTTAATTTTGAGAAAACTTGATTAAAGATACCTTTTGTTTCAGAATGTTTCTTTACATCAACATTTACAATTTCTTGATTTTCAACTCCAATTTCCAAATCAATTGGTCCGTTATGCCCTTGAGCTTGAGCAGTAATTACTTTCTTTTCAGTCATATTTTTCACTCCACTAAATTACTTCTTGTGGTGGTCAATTGCATATTGACGACGTCCACCTGGCTTTGGAATCATATCTTGCATCATAATACCGATACCACCATCAACATTGATTTCATCACCATTTGTATAATCTGAACGATCACTTGCTAAGAATAGTACAGTATTAGAAATATCCTTTAATTCACCAATACGCTTGCTTGCTACTAAACGACTACGTCCATCTTCAACTTCTTTATCTTTGTAGAAGTCTTTTGATAATGGAGTCTTAACTAAGCAAGGAAGTACACAGTTACTACGTACACCAAATTGTCCCCATTCAGCTGCTATTTGTTTAGAAATCATGTTTACAGCAGCTTTAGTTGTACTATATGCACCAGAGTATGTTTCTGGGAAATGAGAAGCAACTGTTGAAATATGAACCATTGTACCTTTCTTTTGCTTAATCATTTGACGACCAAATCGTTGAGAAGTTAAGAAATAACCATTAATATTAATATTAATTTGTTGTTTCCATTCATCAAATGTTAAATCTTCTAATGGTGAGAAACGAAGAATTGCTGCTGTGTTAACCAATACGTCAACACGACCAAATTTATCAACAACCTTCTTTACAGCTTCATCTACATCATGTTCATCTGTAGAATTACATACAACTGCAAGTGTTTCTACTTTAAATTCATCAGCTAGTTCTTTACTTAATTTTTCAACACGTTCTTCAGCGATATCCATCAATACTAATTTAGCGCCTTGTTCAGCAAAGTCATGAGAAAACTTTGTTCCCATACCACCAGCAGCACCTGTAATTACAACAACTTTATCTCTTAATCCTAACCATTCAGTCATAAATATTAACCTCTTTTCCTCAATTCAATTAGTCTAAAATTTCTGGCCAAGCTTCTTTCAAAACTTTTTCTGTATTCTTATAAGTATAATCAGCTACCCAATCAATACCTTTGGACATATAGTTATCAGAAATAACTTCAACCCCAACAACTTTTGGATCTATTCCTGCTTCTTTGATCATCTTTAAGAATGCTACTGTGTCAGCTTGTCCCACACCTGGAGCTAAACGATCATGCATTGATTCGTCTCTCAAGATTGAATCTGCATATGGTCTTTCATAAGCATCATCAATTTGGATAGAAATAACTTTCTTAGCTTGTTCTTTTGTCAATAAATCATAAGGTTGGTTAGCACGAACCCAGTGCCATGTATCCAATAGCATCATTGCGTTATCACAATCAGCTTTTTGCAATACTTTCCATGTCTTATCTAAGTTTGGTAAACCACTATATGGCATTGGTTCAAGGGCAATAATTAAATCTCCGGCTCTATCACATAACTCTCTAAGTTTTTGTGCGGTATAGTCTACAGGATAATCTTCCATTAAACCTGTATTAATATGCTTTACACCAAATAGTTCACACATATGGAAACACATTTGTTCCTTATACTTTTGTTCATATGAGCGAGGTTCTTCGCACCATTGAACGATGTATTCTACTTCTGTACAAGTGATATTGTATTTATTTAAAATATCTATAATATCTTTATCTGTAAGCCCTTCATTTAAAGCATCTACATATGTTTCGGCTCTTAAACCGATGCCATCATAGCCAGCTTCAGCAGCAGCTTTACAACGTTGTTCAAATGTACACTTGTCTCCCAATGTCCAAGAACTTATAGTAATAGGATTTTTCTTACTCATAATAAAACCCTCCTCAGAGTTTGTGATTTCTTTAATTAATTTTTACACTTTTAATATATATCAATAATTTCTATACGTCTAATTGATATTTTTTCTATAATTGATATAATATTTCTATACGTTGCAATCGTTATCAAAAATTGAAAAGAGGGCCTTTTATGAATTTACAACAATTACAATATCTTCATGTCTTAGCTCAGACTGAGAATTATACACAGGCTGCTGAAATGTTACATATTACACAACCTTCTTTAAGTTACGCCATTAGTTCCTTAGAGAGTCAAGTTAATATCAAATTATTCGAAAAATCTGGTCGAAACATTAAGTTAACTCGTAGTGGGAAAATCTTTGTTGAAGAAAGCTTAGCTGCTATTGAATCACTCAATCGTGCTATTGAAAGAGCCAAGAAATCCGAAAATAACAAAGAAGTTATTAAAATTTCTATGCTACGTTCTATTAGTTCTCATTGGCTACCTGCTACTATTCGAAAATTCCTAGATGACATTCCTGAAGAAAAACAACCTTCCTTTGAATTTGAAAGTGGTATAGGCTTCTCCCATTCAATTCTTGATGAATTAAGAGAAGAAAAAGTGGATGTTGCATTCTGTTCAAAGATTGACAACTTAGATGATGTTGATTATTTTCCTGTATATGAACAAAAATTAAAATTCATAACTCCACTTAATCATCCTTTAGCCGATAAAACCAAAATTAATTTAAAAGATACTTTAGATTTTAAATATATTACTTATTCTTCTAACACTGGTTTACGCGCAGAAACTGAGCAACTATTTTCAATTTGCGGTGGTACTCCTGATAGTGTTTTTGAAGTTGATGAAGATGAAACTGTAGCTGGTATGGTTGCAGCTAACTTTGGTGTAGGGATTGTTCCAGAAATGCCAATTTTAAGAACATTAGATGTTAAACAAATTCCAATTGAATTTCCTAAATGGCATCGTTTCATCTACATGGCCACTCTTAAGCGTCATTACCAATCTCCAGCTGCTTTAGATTTCATCAATTTTATTAAACAAAATTCCGATGCTGGAAAATAATAAAAATCACTAGAACTGAATTTCAATTAATTCATTCTAGTGATTCTTTTTTTAGATGAATTTATACTTGAAGCAACGTACTGCTAAAATTATCATTACAATTATCCCTAACACGGAGACAGCTACATCTAAAACAAATACATGAACTAAACTGGCTGCTGTATCGTCTAGGATAAAGGTAGACACAATCGGACCCACAAAATATGTTAAAGCAGCCGCAAAACTATAGTATCCTGTAACTCTCCCTTTTTCTCGTGGAAAATAACGAGATAGAATTGTTAGACCAACTTGCCATATACCACCTGCTGCAAAGAAACCAATTGCGATACTTGTCAAACGGGCAATTGTTGGAGTTGGATGAACAACCATCACAGCTAACATCGCTGCAGCAACAATTGAATATGCCAACAATACTTTAAATGGATGTACTTTTCTAACTACAGTCGATGTGATAAATACCGAAATTAGAGAAGAAATAGCATACCATGAAATCAACGTTTTAGAAAAAACTGGTGTTGATCCGATAACTTTTTCTGCAAATACTGGTGCATATTGTGAGTACATATAAAATATAAATGATAAAGTAAATCCCAATATTACCATTCCTACCCCATCAATCAAAACAGAAGGCTTGTTTGTAGAAGTTTCCAAGATTTCTGTTTGTTCACTAACTGTTTCTTTAACTATTGTCTCATTTTTACCAAAATTAGTTACACTCACTTTTAATAGAAGTAATCCTAGCATCACTGCCATAGCTGGAATAATGATGTATGCACTGTGTACAGCTGCAATTACTAACGGTAAGATTGTTTGCGATAATGACATTGAAGCTTTTACTAAGGCATTCATACTAGCAGGTTTCTCTGGAAATTTCTCTGTTAATAAAGGATAGCTACCAGAATCATTAAATGAATTGGCATTGCCTAAAAATAAACTACAAATTGAAGCCATCCAAATATTTCTACTTATTAATAAACCTATCAAAAATATGATGTTGGAAATTGTTCCGATAATTATCGTATTTTTTCTACCAAACTTATCTGAAAACCAACCCGCTAATAACACAGTAATCAAATGTCCTAAACCTAACATAGAAATAACAATTGAAATTCCTTTTAGATCTGTATGCCATAATTCCATGAACCAACTATGGAATTGAGAAACCAGAATGATTGATGATCCCCAGACAAAATAATTAAAGTATACATAGAAGGCTAATACTGATCTTTTAGCTTTAGGTTGATTTTTCTTACACACAATAGGGAATTCCATTCCGTTCCCCTCCTAACTTGTTATCTTTTTCACATTTATTATACGTTAATTTTATCTATTATTTTTGAAAAATTCCAATAGACTTTATTTATTTTAATTTTCGATTTTATCTATATGTATAATTATTTTATATTTTATATGCTATAAAATTAATATTGGTTACGGTTACTAAAACATTTATAAATAATTAGATCCTATAGAATATTTATATGATTAACTTAAAATATATCAATTAGACAATACTCAATAGATGACTTATATTAAAAATGTAAATAGATTGATAAAAAAATCACAATTAGGTGGGTGGAAAGTCATGAAAAAACAAAATTATTCTGGCGTCGCTGCCAGTGTTTATATCAACTTTGCTTTAGTTGGTATGGCAACAATCATCATTTCACAATACAGTTCCTACTTCCAAAAGGCGTGGAATACTGATGTTAAAGGTATCTCAACTGTGCTTTCAGTTGTTGGTATCGGCCGTATCTTAACAATCTTATTTGCCGGTGTTATTTCGGATAAAATTGGCCGTAAAAAAACCATGATTATCGCAATCACTTCCGATATTATTTTCTTATTAGGTGCTGCATTTGCTCACAACCTCTTTATGGCTTGTGTTGCTGCTTTATTCTTTGGTGTTACTAACTCCTTTGGTGATTCAGCTTGTTACCCAGCCCTAACAGATGCTTTCCCAGAAAAATCAGCTACAATGAATTCATTGGTTAAAGCTGCGATGTCATTATGTCAATTCTTGTTCCCATTCTGGGTAGCTTCTGTTTCAAATGCTAGATTAACTGCAATTATTTTAGCTGTCGCATTATTCTTAGATATTTTACTTGTTATATGGGCACCATTTGCTCCTCATGATGAAAGCAAAAAGGCTGAACCAAAGGCTGAAGTTAAGCAAGAAACAACAACTGTTTCATCAGCTAACCAACCAAAAATGGCAATTGATGGTTCCTTAATCATCGCTCTAGGTTTTACAATTTGCTTCACTTTCTACGTATTCTCACAATATATTCCAAACTTTGGAATCAACGTATTAGGTGTTGCACCTGCAACTGCTAAAACTCTATTATCTTGGTACGCAATGTCATCTATGATTTCTGTTTTTGTGACTGCTATTGTTGTTACAAAAGTTAAGCGTTTAACTTTAATCTTACTTTACTCAACATTATCAGCACTTGGCTTATTATTGATGGTACTTTCACCATCTCTAATGACTGCACGTATCGGTAGTATCGCAGTTGGTTTCTTCGGTGCTGGTGGTATCTGGCAAGTTGGTCTATCTGTATTAACAAGTTACTTCCCTACTGGTCATGGTAAGTTGACAAGTTACTATAGTTTCATGGCTTCCTTGACTTACTTCTTAGGACCTTTGTTATCAAGTTTCGTAATTAGTGATACTGCAGCAAGTGTACTAAGTGTGTTCTGGATCACAGCCGTTGACACTATCATCACAGTTGTTGTGACACTTCTACTTATTCAACGTAGTCGTAAATTTGATGTTAAATAATTAAGTTATTAATAACAAAGTTGAAAAATAAAGTACCTTATAATTGTTGAACAGAAAATAACAATTATAAGGTACTTTTTAGGTAAATCTGCATAGAAATAAGATTTCATATACCCTTATCAACTAAGTTTAGATATAATTATCCTTTAAGTTTCTGATCCCATTAAAGACTTTTCCCAATACGCAAAAAACTATTTTTTGAATAAGGGACAATCAGTGCCTATGTTCATCCTCTAATTTATTCTTAAGATATTTTTACTTTCTCTGCAGGTGTTGATACTTCTTTTTGTTCTTTTCGACCTTTCAACTTATACTTCATTAATCTCATGCCATTGAAAATTACCACCAAGATACTACCTTCATGAACCAACATTCCGATAGACATATTCATCCATTCGCTGAAGAAGACGCTAGTCAACAAGACCAACACTACTCCAATTGAAATCACGATATTTTGTTTCATATTATTTGCAGTGGCTTTTGCTAATCCTAATGCGTGAGGCAAGTTGCTGAAGTTCGAGTTCATTAAAACGACATCAGATGTTTCAATCGCTACGTCCGTTCCACTTCCCATTGCGATTCCAATGTCTGCTAAAGCTAAGGACGGACTATCGTTAACGCCATCTCCAACAAAGGCTACAATTTGACCACGTTGTTGTAGTTTTCCGATATAAGCCGCTTTGTCTTCCGGCAACATGTGGCCGTGAGCTTCGGTCAAACCAAGTTCACCGGCGACCACATCAACGGTTCCTTGGTTATCTCCTGAAAGAACGACTAGATTTTTCACGCCTAAGTCTTTTAATTCCTGCAAATTAGCTTTCACACCCGGACGGACTTGATCACGAATGCCCATCAGTACTTTTAATTCACCGTCGACCGCTGTCAAAACGAGAGAGTTCCCTTGTTGTTCAAACCGTTTGACATCTTTTTGCACTTTTTTGCTGAGAGTAACATTTTCTTTTTCCATCAAGGCCACATTCCCAATAGCCACTCTATGTCCAGCTACACTTGAAACGATTCCGCCGCCTTTCACGACTTCAGTTTCTTCAACAGGATAAAAATTTGTTTCTCCAATTTGGTTTAAGACCGCTTTTGCTAATGGATGATCTGATTCCCGTTCCACACTGGCCAGATAGCCAAGCGTTTCAGCAGAATCTTTTTCATACAGTTCAGTCGCTGCAACGGTTGGGTTTCCGACAGTTAAAGTACCTGTCTTATCAAATACAATTGTATCCACATTGCTGAAGTCTTGAATGACTTCACTCCCTTTTAAGAGAACACCGTTACGAGCACCATTCCCGATACCGGCAACGTTTGAGACAGGCACTCCGATAACTAATGCGCCTGGGCAACCTAGAACCAAGATGGTGATTGCTAACTCAATATTTTGACTGAACGCCCATACAACAATTGCCAGGACCAAGACAGCTGGTGTGTAGTATTTAGAAAAGCGATCAATGAACCGTTCCGCTTCGGATTTAGAATCTTGTGCTTCTTCCACGAGTTCAATAATTTTTCCAAATGTGGTGTCCTCACCAACTCGGTCAGCTCTAATTTGAATCGTTCCGTTTTCTAAAATGGTTCCTGCAAAAACTTCTGCATCAGCTTGCTTGTTGACCGGAACAGCTTCCCCTGTAATGCTAGCTTCATTGATATGCCCTTCGCCCGTAAGGACTGTGCCATCCACTGGAACTTTCGCACCCGTTTTAACGAGCAAGATATCCCCTTCATCTACATCATCCACTTCTACTTCTTCAAATTTGCCATTATCTATTTGTTTCAAGGCGCTTTCGGGTGCCATTTCAGTCAATTCTTTGATAGCAGATCGCGTTTGGTTCAATGTTCGTTGTTCCAAGTAGTGTCCGAATAAGAATAAGAACGTGACAATAGCCGATTCTTCATAATTTTGAATAAAAAGCGCACCAATCGCTGCAATACTGACTAAGACATCAATACTGATGACTTTGACTTTCATTGCTTGAAATGCTTGAATGGCAATTGGCGTAATCCCAAAGACAGAGGCGATGATCAAAGACCACTCTGAAAGTCCTACGTTTTCTAAAACAAAGTGACTGAAGAAACCGAGTACGATTAACAATCCACTGATGACGGTGATAACATTTTTCTTGCTTAATATATATTGTTGCATGCTTTTTCCCTCCAAATTTAATTTCTATTTTATTAATAAATACAGTATAAGATAATTGCCTAAGTAATTAATTGACTGACATCAAGTTTAGAAAGTTCTCTTTTATCGTTTCTAAGCACCTCGAATCGGATTGCAACAAAAAAAGCAATCCTGAAAAAATAGCTTTTCTTCCAGAATTGCCTAGTTCATTTAATCTGTTAAGCGGCCTTGACTTTTGCTTTAAGGACCGGATAGCCTACGTTTTCGATAGCTTTTTGAATCTCTTCAATCGAAGTGACAGCTGGATCAAAATTGGTTTTGACTTTGCTGGAGTTGAATAATACTTTAATGCTGTCTTTATCAACACCGTTAACTGATTTTACGGCACCTTCAATTTTTTGCATACAACTTGGACAAGATAACGTTTCTAATTGCAATATAGCTTTTTCCATAATTCCTATCTCCTTTATGTGTTTTTATTTTATCGGCAGCAGATTAATGAATACTGCCTTTTCCTCTTTACAACTGTAATATAGCTCACTTTTAGCAAACAAAAATTGACGCATATCAAGTTTGGCACTTCTTTTGGTTCTGTTGCAAAATTTTAAATCTACTATCAAATAAAGTAGAATAATAGAAAAAGATAGCAAGAGGAATGACGATGAATCATTTTAAAGGAA
>OGHB01000134.1_pt1 | contig 58197 bp, 54 predicted proteins | sample 1571451 | NCBI WGS metagenome assembly OGHB01 (sample SAMEA2582071, study PRJEB24529) | metagenome | biome: Human gut stool | place: China | collected 2011
GTGGCAGGCAAAGGATTTTACGTCTGTGAATATAATGCGGATTACTTAAAAGAAAAACAGCTGGTGCTGTTGGAAAAACGCTTAAATGAAGTGATAGAGGAAGCAAAACAGGCAGGGCTTGCCAAAGAAGATTTTGTGGAAATGGTGCGGGCATTATACGAACAGTAGATTACAGATTAGAAAATGTCTGTGCAGTGGGGGCAGGCGGCATCAGGTATCTGCGGTTTATTAGATTGTGGCGAATACAAAAAAAGAGGAGGAAAAGAGCTTGGAAAAAGAAATATTGCGGTTTGAACAGGTGACGGGAAGGGGCAGGAAATTCCCGATTCAAAATGTGGATTTTACGATGAAGTCCGGTTACATTTACGGATTAACGGGCAGAAACGGCGCCGGAAAGTCAACGCTTATCAAGACAATTCTGCATGAGCAGTCCCGGTATAAAGGTGCAATTTACGTGGATGGAATCCCGGTAAAGGAAAATTATGCGGCGGCATGCCGTAAAATCGGATATGTATCCGAGGACAACGTATTTTTTGAAAAATGTACGGCAATGCAAAATGCAGAAGCGTTGGGCGTTTTTTATGATGATTTCCAGATAGAACGGTTTTGCAAGCAGATGCAGGCATTTGACGTGCCGGTTTCAAAGCAGTACGGAGCAATGTCAAGAGGTGAAAAGTTAAAATGTCAGCTGGCATTTGCCATTGCCCATCAGCCGGTTTTATATCTGATTGATGAGGCAACGGCAGGAATGGACGCAGTATTCCGGCTTCAGTTTTTTGACTGTATGCGCAGACTGGTGGAGGACGAAAGCTGCGGTGTGCTTTTGACAAGCCATATTACCACAGACCTTGAAAGAAATACAGATTACAGTGCGGTGATGGAAAACGGACAGTTTAGCGGGTGGACAGAGAGCATTGACGGGATTTTACGGCAGGATGACCGGGAACAGGAGGCGTTATGTATCGAATAACAGACGACAGACAACAGCAGTGTTTGGAAAAATTTTTTGCGAAAGAAAAAACATGGTATCCCGATTATTTCGGGTGCAAATTTGCGGCATATATGATGTTTTTTTGTGGCATTATCGGCTGGCTGTTTCCTTATCAGGCAGAGTGGGTGTCCATTCATGAAAGCATAAAGACGTATGGGATTTATACAATGATATATTTGCTGGGTTTTAGTTTTTACAGCCAGATGTTTACATCGTATAAAGGCAGTAAAAGAAACAGAAATCTCGGTGAAATACTGCAGAATTTACCGGTTTCGTCAGTACAGACAGCGATTTTTAAAGCGAAAAAGACATTAAAAATCTGTGGGAGAATTGCGGTGATTGCGGCAGCCGGACAGACATTTTTTGCGATTGCGGCATTACATACTTTTTCAATAGGAAATATATTGATTCCGCTTGCGGTATTATACGTTCTTCCGGCAGGAATCTGTGCCATGGAAATTGCAGTTGAATTATGGAAAGGGCAGATGCCGGTCAGATAAAAAAAGGCTGACCGGTGATAAAAATAAGTGCTGCCCCGCACATTTATTTACAAGTTATGCGGTTTCCTTCGGAGCTTTATTGACAATATAAATGCCGGTACATACAAGAAGCAGTGCGGCAATACTGCTAAAGCCCAGTGAATCCTTTTCGTTAAGCAGGACAGCGGATAAAAGCACACCGATAACCGGATTCATAAAGCCAAATACCGCAACCTTGGAAATCGGATTGTATTTTAACAGCAGACCCCATAAAGAGTAGGCCACTGCCGAGATAACACCAAGGTAAAAAAGCATGGCAAACGCAGGCAGGGTAAATCCGGAGAGGTGTCCACCCATAAAAAAGCCGCACACAGCCATGACAATGCCGCCTAAAATAAACTGATAACCGCTTAACATTACAGGATTGTCCTGAACGGAAAAGCGTTTCATAAATACCGATGAAAAAGCGTATGCAACGGTTGATAAAAGAATTGCACCGTCCCCGTTTACGGTAAAATGTAGGTCCATCCCGTTTCCGGCAACGTTGACAAGTACAACACCGGCAAAACCGACAAGACAGCCAAGCATTTTCCGTGCCGTAACCTTTTCCTGATGAAATAAAAATCCGGCAACGAAAATGGCGACAAACGTGCTGACGGCTTCAATAATAGAAGCCTTGACACCCGTCGTATGTGCCAGTCCGATATAGAAAAACAGGTATTGTAAAATGGTCTGTAACAGGCTCAGTTCCAGAATGTGCGGCAGGGAGGCTTTTGTCGGAAGCAGAAACTGCCGCTGTGTCAGACTGCCAAGAAAGACAGCGAGGATTCCGGCAAGCGTAAAACGGCATCCGGCATATAAAATCTGGCTTGCCGTGTCGGAAGATGCAATGTGCATCATTTTGTAGCCGATTTTAATACAGGGAAATGCACTGCCCCATAAGGCACAGCAGATTAATGCGCCAAACAGCACGACTACAGGGTTACTAAGAAAATTTTTTTGTGTATTCATGAGTTTCTCCTAAATATAACTTCACTTTTTGCACAGGATATTGTAGCATAAAAGTACGGAATCGTGGAAAAAATTTCCATATAAAGGAGAATTAAAAACATGAAAATGACAACGCTGTGTTATATTGAAAAAGACGGACAGTATCTGATGCTGCACCGCACCAAAAAGGAAAAAGACATCAATAAAGATAAATGGATTGGTGTCGGCGGTCATGCGGAAGGCACAGAAAGCCCGGAAGAGTGCCTGTTAAGGGAAGTAAAAGAAGAAACGGGACTGACACTGACAAGTTTCTGCTTTCGCGGGTTGATTACCTTTGTAAGTGATGCGTGTGAACCGGAGCAGATGTGTCTGTTTACGGCAGACGGCTTTGAAGGTGAAATCTCTCCGTGTGACGAGGGCGAGCTTGCGTGGATTGATAAAACAGAGATTTTAAAGCTGCCGACATGGGAGGGCGATGCCGTCTTTTTAAAGCTGCTCTTAGAAGGCGAACAGCGGTTCTTTACCTTAAAACTGGTCTATGAGGGCGAAAAACTTGTAGAAAAGCAGCTTCGTTTTTATAATTAGTTTATAAAATGATAATTTGACACTGAAAAAGAGCGGGTGCTATAATTTTTCCTCGATATTTAAAAACCGGCGGGAAATGCTGGATAAAAAAGAATCGGACAAGGGAGAATTTATGACATTTTATCAGGAACTACAATTAAATCAGGCAGGCTCTAAAGCGGTGATCTGCGCATCAAAGAGCAAAAAGGAAAAATACAGGCACATTGCCGTTTATCTGTTTAAAATATTATTGACAGTGGCATTTTGTACCGCATTTGTAATGGCATTCGGCGCAGTTTTCGGAGAAGATAACAATATCGTAGGTGTTGTTATGCTTTTGTGCGTATTGTCGTTTAGGTATGCGGATTTAGGAATTAAAAATAAGGATGCCATGTGGGCATTTGCAGTGATTTTTGCCATTCTGGCAGCAGGACCGCGGCTTGCCAACGCCTGCGGACTTGTGGCGGAGTGTATGATACATATTGTCTGCATTATGGCGATTATGATTCTTAGCTGTCATAATGTTTTAATGTTTAATCATGCGACACTGGTACTCGGCTATCTTTTGTTATACGGATATGATGTGACCGGTGAAGCTTATTTATACCGTCTTGTGGCGATTGCGGCAGGCGCGGCTCTGACAATGGCGGTTTATTACCGCAATCACAGAAAGCGGACATTTAAAAGAACAATAAAAGATTTATTCAAAGAAGTGGATTTCCAGTCGTCAAGAACACAGTGGCAGCTGCGCCTTGCACTTGCGATTGCAACAGCACTGCTTCTTGCGGGAATCCTTCATCTGCCGCGCCGTATGTGGGCAGGCATTGCAGTGATGTCAGTAACACTGCCGTTCCCGGAAGAAATCAAGGAACGTGTAGGGGGAAGAATCCCCGGCAATATCATCGGCGGACTGGTATTTATATTAATTTACTGTTTTGTTCCGAAGTCCCTTCATTCATATATCGGGATATTTGGTGGAATCGGTGTGGGACTGTCAGCCACCTACGGCTGGCAGGCGGTGTTTAATTCACTTGGAGCGATGGCTATTGCAGTCAGCTTCTTAGGACTTCCGGGGGCTGTATTTTACCGGGTTTTTCATAATGCGTTCGGTGCATTGTACGGAATGTTTTTTGAGAAAATTTACAGCAGATGTATAAAAGCTTAATAAGGACAACAGACGAGACTGCCGTGCGATGCCATTCGCACGGCAGTCTTTTTTTGTAATAGGAAAATCCGATAGAATTCCCTATTACAAAAAAGGCACTACGTGCCGATGATGCGCACTCGCGCAAAGATGTAGTTTGTCGCAAACGACCGCGCTCGGCGCGAGAATGTGCTTTGCATATTCTTTTTTGGCACAGACAGCTGCAAATCAGTCCAAATTTTGTTGACAAAAGTATTATTTGTATTATAATGTATGATACAAATAATACAAAAGCACGGCAGGAAAGGAGCGAACATATGGTTATAGAATTGGACATGGAAAGTGAAGTGCCGATATATGTGCAGCTTCGCAATCAAATAGTGAAAGGAATCGGAAAAGGTGAACTAAAGGCAGAAGAAAAGCTGCCGACAGTCCGTCAGATGGCGGCAGAAGCCGGAATTAATACGATGACAGTCAACAAAGCGTATCAGATTTTAAAAGCAGAAGGATATATTAAGATTGACAGACGGCACGGCGCTGTAGTGGCAGATGTCGTTGATATGGATTTGCAGTTTAGGGAAAAGTTAGAAGCGGAATTAGAGCTTTTGTCGGCGGAAGCCAGCATTACGGGAATGGATAAGAAAGAATTTTTAAAGCTGTGCGACGGGATTTATTCTAAGATGAAGGTGTGCAGACAATCCTAAAATCAAAGATTTTCGTATAGCGCTTTGTGACATCTGTGGATAGGAGGAAGTATGGGAGTTTTTATGTTTATAACATTTGCATCGGCAAATTTAATTACAATCGGTGCAATGTGGTATGGATTCATGAGCCAGTACAGGTACAATAACGGAATGGTTTTGGGGGTGCATATTCCGCCGGAACACGCAGATAAACCGGAGGTGACAGAACAGGTCACGAATGCCAAAAGAAAAATGAAGCGGTTTCATATCATTAATCTGATTTTAATCATGGCACTCAGCATACTGTGTTTTTTTAATATGGCACTTTATGTTATCATCTGGATTGTGTGGATTTTTGCATACATGGGAGCGGCGATTTACTTCAATGCCGCAATGCACCGGAAATTGTATGATTACAAGGTGGCGCAGGGCTGGCTTGTAGAAGGGCAGAAAAAGAAGGTCTACATCGACACGGCGGTACTGACAATGACAGAAAAAAGCGCAGTGCCGTACCGGTATCACGCAGTCGTTATTTTAATAGAAATCCTGTGCGTATTGCCGTTTCTGTGTGGAAAACGTCCGGTTTTTTGGGAAGAAATGGGGATATTCTGTATCTGTGCCGTGGCGGTATCGGTAACGGCGTGGATAGCGCATGTTTTTATCAACCGCAGACAGCATACGGTTTACAGTCAGGATACGCAGAAAAACCAGCAGGTCAATTACCTGATAAAAAAATATACCGGGGAAGCACTCCTTGCCATGAGCAGCTGTAATGCGGCGGCATGGGTGATGATTGCCGTACAGGCACTTATTTTTAACAGTCTGAACGCGGTTGTGTTTTACAGCTATGTCGTACTGGAAAGCCTGTCAGGCGTGGCATTTCTGGTGCTGATTTTCCGGATGTATAAAAAGAAAAATGAGTTTTTAAATGCAGATAACACGCCGGTATATGTCGATGATGACGAATACTGGAAAACAGGATTTTACTACAATCCCAATGACAGACATATCCTTGTGGCGGACCGTATGCAGTCGGGAAATTATTCCTTTAATTATGCAACGGCAGGGGCAAAAATATGGACGGGCATTATAACCTTTGTTGTTGCAGGAACTATCGTATTTACGGTTGCGGCAATGCTTCCGCTGATTCATGTCAAAGTGGATTTTACCATGGATAATAACAGGGTAACGGTTGGGGGCGGCGGTTATAAAATCACATTTGATAAAGAATCCATTCAGAAAGCAGAGCTGCTGGATACAATGCCGCGTGATAATTTCACAAAAACCAACGGCGGCGCAACAGAAACCTATGCGGTAGGGCATTTTAAAGGAAATACTTACGGAAAATGTATGCTTTTTATATATAAAGGAAATGCGCCGTACATTCTGATTCAGACGGACACACAGACGATGTTTTTTAATGCAAAAGACAGCAGTATGACAAAGCAGTGGTATGAGCAGCTGTGTGAGTAGAACACACTTTTATCCAAATAATCAAATAAATTTCAATTTTTGTAAGATTTCCATATATTTTTATGTTTTGCACTGAAATTGTAGGTTTGTGTCGAAAGATTCTGCAATTTTTACACGATATTTATTTTTCATTCACACAGGATTGTGGTATACTAAAGTAAAAAACAAAACGGGAAAGGTAAGAAATGGCAAAGAAAAATAAAATAAAGAACTGGGTCATTCCGGGTGTAGTCGGAGGCGTGGTCATTATCCTGACAGTTGCTTCCATCGTTTCCGGTTCTATACAGCAAAAAAAGGAAAAGGAAAGCAATGCGGCGAGTGTCAGCGTAGACCGGATTAAGTTAAAAGATGATTCGGCGCAGGCACAGCAGATGAGCAATACAGAAACAGAAGTAGAGATTGAATTTGAAGACTGTGCCGTTCCGGTAGGCACGCAGTTAAAGATGACAGCACTGGTTGTTCCCGAAAATACGGACCAGGCACTCATCTGGAGCAGTTCGGATTCGTCTGTGGCAGAGATTGATAAAGACGGAATTCTCACAGTGAAGGCAGTGGGAACAACCGTTGTAACAGCAACAGTCGGTACCGTTTCGGATTCTGTTGTGATTGAAGGAATTGAAAATGTCGCACAGGGGTCTAAAAATAATCTTCCGGTCTATACCGGTACAACACTGGCGAAAAGCAATGCTTCATCAGGAAACAACAATACATCGGGCAGCAGTCTGTCCGGCGGCGGTTCTTCAACAGGCAGTGGAAGCACCGACGGAAGCGGACGAACCGGTGGAACAGGTACAACAGGCGGCAGTTCTTATACCGGCGGCTCAGATAACAGCGGTTCATACGACGGCGGTTCCAGTGATTCGGATTCGGACGGCGGAGATGATTCCGGCAGTTTTGATGATGGTTCGGACAGCGGCTCAGGGTCCGGTGGTTCTTCCTCCAACAGTAATTCCGGAAGTTCAGAAAATAACGGCAGCAATAATAACGGAGGTAACGGTAATTCCTCAAACAACAGCAACAGCGGCAGTAACACCAGTTCCGGTGATAACAGCGGCAGCATTTCAGACGGACTTTCAGGAATCGGATTTACACAGCGTTATTCCAATGTTTATGTATGCGAAGAAAATGATACATATTATGGAGAAATCATTACACAGCCGAATGTAACCATTATCTATATCAAGCAGAGAAGCGGTGCATTTGACAGCAGGATTCAGACGGTGCTTGCCAGACTGCTTCCGGACGAGTATGGACAGGTGTGGAGTAATTACCTTTCTGCCAACACAGACAGAACTTTTACGGCAGAGGGCAGACGGGTACGAATCGTTGTAGCTCCGAATGGCGGTCACTCGCAAATAGTAATATACAATTAGATAAAAATATGATATGCTTACACTAATATGACTTGCAGTGAGGTGAATTAATTGCTGAATGAAAATAAGATTAAAATGATGACGAAAATGGCAATTTATGAAAAAAACGAAGGCAGGCAGATGATTAAAAATTCCCGCTATTTTAAGGGGGATTATGTAGCGTTTGGCGTACTCCGTACATTAATTGCAACAACATTTGCATATATAATCATGGTGATACTGTATGTGTTATGCAACCTTGAAAAACTGGTTGCCGACATTAATTCGCTCGATTATGCGGCAGTGGGAAAAAGACTGGGAATATATTATATCCTGATGTTAATTGTATATACCATCATTGCGGCAATGGTCTATGCTTATCAGTATAATCATTCGCGGAAAGGTCTGAAAAAGTATTTTTCAAGACTGAACAAGCTGGAACGTTTTTACGACAGCCAGAGAAAGAAAAAATAGTATTGGAGGACTCACATGGTTTTTTTACTGGAATTAAAGGAAGGATTTAAGAAATTCTATAATAAATACGATACGTATCTGGTTCCGGCAGTACGGTTTGTGATGGCATTGGTTTCTTTTCTGATGCTCAATGCAAGCATCGGATATATGTCAAAGCTGAAAAATCCGCTGATAGCCGTGGCAATGGCAGTATTGTGTGCCTTTCTTCCAAATGGATTTATGATATTTTTCTTATCGGTATTTATGTTGGTTCATTTATATGCGATTTCTGCGGAATTTGCATTGATTGTACTGGGAATCGTGCTTTTAATGTATCTGCTGTATTACCGTTTTACACCGAAGCAGGGGTATCTTTTAGTGATTACGGTACTGCTTTGCTGGATAAAAATGCCGTACCTGCTTCCAATTGCGGCGGGGCTGTGCTTTAACGCATTCGCCATGATTCCGGCGGCATTTGGTGTGATTATTTTTTACATTATTAAGACAGCCAGTGAATATGAAACGGCACTGACGACAAAGTCAGTCAATGACAGTATGCAGCAGATTTCGTATATTGTAGAAAGTCTGTTTAATAATAAAGAAATGATTCTGTTTGTAATTGCAATGGTTGTTACGATTACGGCAGTATATGCAGTCAGACGGCTAAAGATTGATAATGCGTGGACCTATGCCATTGCGGCAGGGATTGTGGTACAGTTTATCGTACTGCTTGCAGGAATTTTAGTGACAGGTGCCAAAATCAATCTGATTCTGATGATTGTGGGAACCGTGCTCGGCGGGGTTGTAGGGTATCTGTGCCAGATTTTGTTTTTCAGTGTGGATTATTCCAGAACGGAATACGTACAGTATGAAGATGATGAGTACTATTATTACGTAAAAGCTGTTCCGAAAATTAATATTGTCAATGCCGAAGTCAAGGTCAAGCAGATTAATGCGAGAAAGACGAAAAAGGCGCATGACATCAGTGATATGACTTCATCAGAACAGGATGACGAAAATATTTAAAAAAGCTATAAGCGGTAAAATGAGTAAAGACCGGAAGGAACAGAAATGAGGTGAGTATGTGACAGCATGGAATAATTTTTTCAGCGATTATTTATCAAAATTATATATTCCACGGATTGGGTGGACAGATGTCATTGAGATTATCATTATTGCAGTGGTACTGTATAACATTCTGGTGTGGATTAAAAATACAAAAGCATGGGCGCTGCTCAAGGGAATTATCATTGTAGTATTATTTGCGCTGTTTGCATATATACTGAATTTAAAGACAATTCTCTGGATTGCGGGAAAAACCATCAGTGTCGGCATTATTGCGCTGGTGATTATCTTCCAGCCGGAGCTGCGGCGTGCGTTAGAGCAGCTCGGGCGCAAAAAACTGGTTGTCGGACTGTTTAACTTTGGTGAAGGCAGGGAAAAGGGTGAACGCTTCAGCAGCAAAACAGCCGATGAGATTGTCCGTGCCGCTTATGAAATGGGAGCGGTGAGGACCGGTGCATTAATCGTTATCGAGCAGGATATGGTTCTGGAGGAATATGTCCGCACCGGTATCGAGGTAGACGGTGTTGTAACAAGCCAGCTGCTTATTAATATATTTGAGCATAATACACCGTTGCATGACGGCGCGGTAATTGTGCGGGGCAACAGAGTAGTAGCGGCAACGTGTTATCTTCCGTTGTCAGATAATTCAAACTTAAGTAAGGAACTGGGAACCAGACACCGTGCGGGTGTCGGTATCAGTGAAGGCACCGACAGCTTTACAATTATTGTATCAGAAGAAACCGGTGCAGTATCCGTGGCGGTGGGCGGTTCAATTATCCGCGACATTGACAGGGATTCTTTAAGAAATAAGCTGGAGTATCTGCGCAAGAAAACAGTAGATGTCAAGTCGTTTAAGATTTGGAGAGGAAGGTTGAAAAATGAAAGAAAAGATATTTAGAAATTTCAGCCTGAAAATCCTGTCAGCTTTATGCGCAATTGTATTGTGGACGATTATTGTCAATATTTACGACCCGACCATGGGGGTGACAATCAGTACCGTTCCGGTGCAGCTGATTAATACAGAAAGTCTTACGGATAAGGGCTATACGTATGAGATTACAGATGGCAGTAAAATTTCGGTTTATGTAAGCGGACCTAAAAGTGTTATCACGGATATTAAAGCGGCAGATATTGTAGCTACGGCAGATTTAAGCAGGATTACGGCATTTGCCGATTATGCCGATATTGATGTAAAGGTTGTCAAAGACGGCAAAACGCTGACCAATGTCGAAGTAACGCCAAAGACAACAGCGGTTAAGCTGGATATTGAAAACAGGGTAACACAGCAGTTTGATGTTGGCATGGAAGTCAACGGTACGGAAGCGGAAGGCTATGTAGTCACGAAACAGTCCGTATCGCCATCGACCATCAAGATTACCGGTTCATCAACCACCATTGCAAAGATTGCGCAGGTTAAAGCCATCTGCGACATCAGCAATGCACAGGATAATATCCAGAGTGTTGTACCGATTGTTTTATACGATGCGGACGGTAATGTAATTGATGATCCGCAGCTTGAACTGTCAAAGAGTGAAGTGGAATATACGGCAAGTGTCAAAAAGTCTAAAACTGTACCGTTAAAATATTCTGTTTCGGGTGAACCGGCGGACGGTTATACCGTTCATAAGGTACAAAGTTCCGCAGACCAGATTACGATTTCGGGAGAGACAAAGGTTTTAGACCAGATTACACAGATTACGATTCCTTCCGACCAGTTAAAGGTGACGGGATTAAGCAGTGATAAAACATTTCGTCTGTGGATGGAAGATTTTGTGCCGTCTGATGTGAGTGTGGTATCGGATTCGGTTGTTTCCATTACGGTAAAGATTTCCGATGTGCACAGCAGGGAATTTACGGTGAAGACATCTGATATTACATTTTCCGGTTTATCATCAGGTCTGGAAGCAGCAATTACCGATCAGGATACCATTCATGTAATACTGACAGGTTCAGATGAAGCACTGGCAGCAGCACAGGCATCGGATATCAAAGCTACGGTGAATCTGACAGGCTTAAAAGAAGGAACATATACATTATCGATACAGTTTCAGCTGCCGGGCGGCTGCAGTCTGGACGATACCTATAAGGCAGCCGTAAAGATACAGGCGCAGACAGCACAGACACAGCCGGAAACAACAACACAGCAGACACAGGAAACAACAACAGCCGGTACCTCTGAAACAACCGGCCAGAACCGGTAGAATAAAAAGCTGAAAACAGCGGATGGGAGAGAAAAGATGGTTAGTGAAAAAATAGTCGTAGGAAGTGCATTGGGAATACATTTAAGACCAGCGGGGGCAATGTGCGATGCTGCTGTCAAATACGATTCCCATATTACATTTGCTTATGGAGAAGGAAAGACTGCCAATGCAAAGAGTGTCATTTCAATTTTAGCAGCAGGAATTAAATGCGGTGATGAAATAGAGCTGATTGCAGACGGTCCGGATGAGCAGGAAGCGTTAGAAAATGTTGCTGCTGCATTTAAAGAATCATTAAAAGATTGATTTCAAAAAGGGATTGTATTATAATTTTTATAAATTCAATCAGTAAAAAGAAGAAATATGGAGGATTAAAGTTATGGGTTACATGGAGTCTTACAAGGCGTGGTGTGCCAATGAATATTTTGATGAGGCAACAAGAGGTGAATTAAAATCAATTGAGGGTAATGAAAAAGAAATTGAAGACCGCTTTTATAAAGATTTAGAGTTTGGTACAGGTGGTTTAAGAGGTGTTATCGGCAACGGTACAAACCGCATGAATATTTATACTGTCAGAAAGGCAACACAGGGACTTGCAAACTTTATTAAGAAGGAAAATGCAGCAGACAGAGGCGTTGCGATTGCATATGATTCAAGAAGAATGTCCCCTGAATTTGCAGACGAGGCAGCATTATGCCTGAATGCGAACGGAATCAAGGCATATATCTTCCCGTCATTAAGACCGACACCGGAATTATCATTTGCCGTAAGACAGTTGCACTGCATCGCAGGTATTGTCATTACAGCCAGCCATAATCCACCGGAATACAACGGTTACAAAGTATATTGGGAAGACGGCGCACAGATTACAGCACCAAAGGATACACAGATTATTACAGAAGTAAAGGCTGTTACAGATTATAATACGGTAAAGACCATGGAAAAAGACGAGGCAGAAGCCTGCGGTCTTTACAATGTTATCGGCTATGATATGGATGAAGCTTATATCAAGGCTTTAAAGAAAATGAGCATCAACGGTGATATTATCAGACAGGTAGCGGATGATATCAAGATTGTATACACACCGTTCCACGGAACAGGTAACGTTCCGGTCAGAAGAATTTTAAAAGAACTGGGCTTTAAGCATGTTTATATTGTAAAAGAACAGGAAAAACCGGACCCGGATTTCACAACACTTGAATATCCAAACCCGGAAGACCCAAAGGCATTCACACTGGCATTAAAGCTGGCAAAGGAAAAAGATGCAGATATCATTCTGGCAACAGATCCGGATGCCGACAGACTCGGTGTATATTCAAAAGACACCAAGACAGGCGAATACAAGGCATTTACAGGAAATATGTCCGGTATGCTGATTGCAGAATATCTGCTTTCACAGCGTAAGGAAAAGAATCTGTTACACGATAACGGCGCATTTGTAAAGACTATCGTATCTACCAATATGGCAGATGCCATCGCAGCAGAATACAATGTAAAGCTGATTGAGGTATTAACAGGCTTTAAGTATATCGGTGAGCAGATTAAGTTCTTTGAACAGCAGGGTACATACGAATATGAATTTGGTTTTGAAGAAAGCTATGGCTGCCTTGTCGGTACACATGCAAGAGATAAGGATGCAGTTGTTGCCGTTATGGCATTATGTGAAGCAGCAGCATACTACAAGACAAAGAACATGACTCTGTGGGATCAGATGATTCAGATTTTTGAAAAATACGGATACTACAAAGAAGGTCAGAAGGCAATTACCATGAAGGGTGCAGAAGGGGCTGAAAAGATTGCAGAACTGATGGATAAGCTCCGCAACGAAACACCGAAGAAGTTCGGTTCATGGGACGTACTCGAAGCAAGAGATTACAAGAAGGATGAATGTGTTGATTTAAAGACCGGCGAAAAGAAGTCTACCGGACTTCCGTCATCCAACGTATTATATTATGCACTTTCTGACAATGCATGGTGCTGTGCAAGACCGTCCGGAACAGAACCAAAGATTAAGTTCTACATGGGCGTTAAGGGCAGCAACTTAGCGGATGCAGATGCAAAACTTGAAGAACTTACAAAGGCTGTTATGGAAGTAGCGGGACAGTAGTAATGTGAAGAATCCTTAAATTTAAGATTCTTCACATAGATAATTGTGCTGCAGGCGTCACAATTATCTTTTTATCGCAGAGCGAGTTCAGAAATTCTTAACAGAGAAAACACAATTAGAACACATTTCGTTACTATACTACAAAGCATAGACGAGATGTGTTCTTTTTTATCTAAGAACAAAAGACACGACAGAGAGGAGAAATCGATATGTATAACGACGAAAATAACCAGTATAACCCAAGACCGAGATTTGACCCAAAGACAGGAGAACGAATTCATTACGACGATGAAAATACAGCGGGAACAACGCAGACAGAAAGTTCAGAATACAGATACAGCGCAGGAAATATTCCGTTTGAACAGGAAAACAATAACACTTCCTATTATCAGCAGAGTAGTACATTCCAGCAGGATACGTCCTATCAGCAGGCAGGCGCAGGACAGGGCAGTATGAATCAGCAGAATGGAAGGCAGAAGAAAAAGAAGGATAGAAACAAAGACGGTTTTGGAGAAAGGCTTGCAAAACTGGCAGGTTCGGCAGCCGTGTTCGGTGTAATTGCCGGCGCAGTAATGTATGGTGTATATTACACGGGAAGTACGATTCTTCCGGTAAAATCATCAAGCGACTATAACAACATCGCAACCGTGACTTCCAATGTAACAGCAACGACAGCACAGAGTACCGCTTCTTCAACAGGCATGGACGTACAGTCTGTTGCAAATGCAGCACTTCCGGCAATGGTTGCCTTAAACGGTACAACGACGGTATCGTCAGGAAGTTCATCTTCATTTTACGGATTATTTGGCGGCAGCCAGTCTTATGAAGCACAGACGAGCGGAACCGGTATTATTGTTGGTAAAAACGATAAGGAACTGCTTGTTGTAACCAATGCACACGTTGTAGAAGATGTGAATGATTTAAAATGTGTATTTGTAGATGGCGAATCTGTCAGTGCAACCGTAAAGGGTTCTAAGACCGATAAAGATATTGCGGTAGTGGCAATCAATCTTTCAGATATTAAGGATTCAACCATTAACAGTATTGCAATCGCAGAACTGGCAGATAGTGATGATGTAGCCATCGGACAGGAGGTTGTTGCTATTGGTAATGCATTGGGTGAAGGACAGTCTGTAACAAATGGTATTATCAGCGCGACAAACCGTTCTATTACTGTTAATAATGTAACATTTTCAGGACTTTTAATGACAAATGCAGCGATTAATTCCGGTAACAGCGGTGGTGCATTACTCAATGCAGAAGGTAAGGTTATCGCAATTAACTTTGCAAAGACCTCCAGTGATGGCGTAGAAGGTATGGCATACTCTATTCCGGTATCGAATGTCATGGATATTATCGACAGCCTGATGAGCCGTGAAACAAGAACTAAGGTTTCAAGTTCAGAATCCTCTTACCTGGGAATCAGTGGTGTGGATATTACAAGTGCAATGTCTTCTTCATACGGTTATCCGCAGGGCGTTTTAATCAGAAGTGTTGAAAATAATTCAGCAGCCGCACAGGCAGGTCTGGGTGCATACGATATCATCGTAAGTTTTGATGACCAGTCCGTAAGCTCTATGTCCAGCCTGAAATCCATCATGGAATATTACGCAGCCGGTGAAAAGGTAACGGTTCAGTACTATCATCAGGAAGGCAGTGAGTATGTATTAAAGAGTGTTGAAGTAACGCTTGGCAAAAAGAGCTGATAAGTATTCCGGTATAATTCTTTAAAAGGAACCGGCAAAGCACATAAAGCACAAACACAAATCTGTAAATCAATAAAGTAAAATATCCGGTAAAATGCAGGGACAGATGATGTCCATCCGCATCATACCGGGTATTTTTTTATACAGATTTTATTGTAAAAACAAAGACAAATCTGTATACTAAACGTATATACAAAATTACAGTAAAAGAAGGTGCCGTATTTTGCGGCAGAATGGTGAAAAAATGAGTGAAAATAACGATACAATCAACAATCAGGAAGAGGAATACGAAAAGATTTGTTATATATGCAGAAGACCGGAAAGCAAGGCGGGTAAAATGATTGCAATGCCGGGAAATGTCTATGTGTGCCAGGACTGCCTGCAAAAGACATTTGATACTATCAATAACAGCGGTATGAATTATGATGATATGATGAAAATGAGCGGGATGCCGAATATGGGAATGTTTGGCAATATGAACTATCAGGATATGGATATACCGGAAAATCAGAAAATAAAGAAAAAGAAAAAGGTAAAGAAACCGGAAGAAAAACTGGATTTACGCAACATTCCCGCGCCGCACGAAATTAAGCATATGCTCGATGAATATGTGGTCGGACAGGACTATGCAAAGAAAGTCATGTCGGTTGCTGTTTACAATCACTATAAAAGGGTAGCTGCAGGAGATCAGGCAGATGTAGAGATTGAAAAGTCCAATATGTTAATGATCGGACCGACCGGAAGCGGAAAGACCTATCTTGTAAAGACCCTGGCACGACTGTTGCAGGTGCCGCTTGCAATCGCCGATGCAACGTCCCTTACGGAAGCAGGCTATATCGGTGATGACATTGAAAGTGTGGTATCCAAGCTTTTAGCGGCGGCGGATAATGATGTAGAACGTGCAGAACACGGCATTATCTTTATTGATGAAATTGATAAGATTGCCAAAAAGAAGGAAACTCGAAGCCGTGATGTCAGCGGGGAATCCGTACAGCAGGGCATGTTAAAGCTGTTAGAAGGAAGTGATGTGGAGGTGCCGGTCGGTGCAACCAGTAAAAATGCGATGGTACCGCAGGTCACAGTCAGCACGAAAAATATTTTATTTATCTGTGGCGGTGCGTTTCCGGAGCTGGATGAGATTATTAAAGAGCGTTTAAACCAGCAGTCGTCCATCGGATTTGCAGCAGATTTAAAGGATAAATATGATGAAGACCAGAACCTGCTGCAGCAGGTAACTTTAGAAGACCTGCGCAATTTTGGCATGATACCGGAATTTTTAGGCAGACTGCCAATTATCTTTTCGCTGGAAAACCTGACAAAAGATATGCTGGTTAAGATTATGAAAGAGCCACGCAATGCGATTTTAAAGCAGTATGAAAAGCTGCTGGAACTTGATGAAGTAAAGCTTGAATTTGCGGATGATGCGCTGGAAGCAATTGCCCAAAAAGCAATGGAGAAAAAGACTGGAGCGCGTGCATTGCGGTCCATTCTGGAAGATTATATGCTGGATATTATGTATGAAATTCCAAAGGACAACAATATTGGAACAGTCATTATCACAGGCGATTACATTAAAAAGACGGGTGCGCCGGTAATTCAGATGCGTGGCATGGAAATACCGGCACTGACACAGCAGAACGGATAAAGCAGGCTGATAAAGTAAATCCATAGGATAAAGCAGATATAAAACGGATACATAAGGAAAGGCATAACTGAATATACTATACAAAAAGCGGGAGTAAAAAAGTGCCGGATTGCAGTTCACTCATTGTATCGGAAGAAACGGGGGATTATATTATTGAATCTAATTCCCTTTATTTTGAACAAATCCAAAGACAGGACGGTGTCTGTATTTCCTGTGTTAATGATACGTGGTGTATTTTGTATACAAATTATCCGGGCAGCCGGAATATTAATATACAACAGGGATATTATAGTGTGCCGAAACTGTACGGACTGATGGATACGACCAGCTTTGATGCATCGGGAATTACGGCAACACTGAATCAGCCCCTGTTAAATGTGCGTGGGCAGGGCGTGCTGATTGGCTTTTTAGATACTGGAATCGACTATTTAAGAGAAGATTTTAAAGTGTCAGACGGCAGAACCAGGATTGCGGCAGTCTGGGACCAGACGATACAATCTGTAAATTATGAAGAAGATACAGGAGAAGCAGCAGGGACAGAGCAGTATGACAGAAAACAGGCACAAGGCATGGTGCAGTATGGTACGGTGTATACACGGGAGGTCATTAATGCGGCACTTGCGGCAGAGCGTGAAGGACAAAATCCCTATGATATTGTGCCGTCAAGAGATGAAAACGGACATGGAACATTTCTTGCAGGGGTTGCTGCCGCATCGGAAACCGCAGATTACATAGGAGCAGCACCGGATGCGGAGATTCTGATGGTAAAGCTAAAACCTGCCAAAAAGTATCTGCGGGACTTTTATCTGCTGCCGGAGCGGGTAGAAGCCTATTCGGAAACGGATATGATGATGGGGGTGCGCTTTTTACAGCAGTATGCCATCAGAGAAAAAAAGCCGCTGGTTATCTGTGTCGGACTGGGAACAGCTTCCGGTTCAAGAACCGGTGCGCTGCCGTTTGCAGATTTATTAAATACATTGGCAAGGCAGGTCAATACAGTAGTTGTAACCTGTACAGGAAATGAAGCTAATAACAGAACACACACATCAGGTCTGGCGGTATCAGATACAGAACCCTCCGAAATAGAAATTACCGTTGGTGCAGGTGAACGCGGATTTGTGATGGAAATATGGGCAGAAAGTCTTGATATCTTATCGGTGGCAATTACCTCACCTTCTGGAGAGCGGATTCCACGGATTCCGGCAAGAATTGATACAGGAGGAGTCTACAATTTTTTACTGGAACGTTCACAGGTTGCAGTGGATTACAGAGTAGTGGAATCTGCATCAGGTTATGAAGTTATTTTTATGCGTTTTATAAATCCGGCACAGGGAATCTGGAAAATTCATGTATACAGCCTGACTAATATTGTGGGACGATATAATGCATGGCTGCCATTAAAGCAGTTTTTATCAGGGGATACGTATTTTTTGAATTCCAATCCTTCCACAACACTTACGGAACCCGGTGCGGCAGAGCGCGTAATCAGTGTCGGGGCATATAATCATATTACAGATGCATCTTATGCAGCATCCGGACGCGGCTATACAGCGACCGGTCTGATAAAACCGGACTTTGTCGCGCCTGGAGTAGATGTCTATGGTGTCCGGGCAGGCGGGGGATATACGACACGGACAGGAACAAGTGTTGCGGCAGCCCACGCAGCAGGTGCCGCAGCCCTTCTTCTGACATGGGGTGTTACGGACGGCAATCTGCCCTATATGGGAACAAACGAGGTTAAATCGGTGTTAATCCGGGGGGCAAAGCGCGAAAACAGTACGGTGTATCCGAACAATATTTATGGTTATGGAAAAATGGATGTCATTGAAGCATTTAATAAATTGCGGACCGGTTAAAACAGGAACTTCCGATTGAAAACAGAAGCAGGGAATGATAAAGTAAATAAATGTATAGTGATACTGAAAATTGGAACTATTGCAATAAAAATATAGAAAGGATAATGCAACTGCAGGTAATAAGCAGTTTATGGAACGGAGAGAAAATGAAATATAAAGCACTTGCCCTTGATTTGGACGGTACATTAATTAATAGTGAGAAAAAACTTTCAACTAAAAACAAAAAAGCGGTTATAGAGGCGGCACAGCGCGGTGTGCATATTATTCTGGCATCTGGAAGACCGCTGTTTGGCATAGAGCCGGTAGCAGAAGCGCTGGAGCTTTCCCGTGTCGGCGGTTATATTCTGGCATACAATGGCGGCAATATTATCGACTGTAAGACCAAAGAAGTCATTTACAGCCGGAATTTTCCGCCGGAATGTATACACGATGTCTGTACACTGGCAAAAGAATACGGTGTGTATGCTCTTTCATATGACAAGGATGAGGTGATTTCGGAAAGTGATACAGATGAATATGTGCTGCGGGAGGCAAAATGTAATGATGCATCCGTCCGCCGTGTGGAAAATCTGGAACAGTATGTAAATTATCCGGTTGCTAAATTTTTGATTGCAGGGGAGCATGAAAAGCTGATACCGATTCAGCAGGAACTGCAGAAGTGGCACGGAGATGTCATTGATGCATTCTGTTCTGCCGATTATTTTTTAGAGATTGTACCGAAAAATGTGGCAAAAGACCGTTCCCTTGCGGCGCTGCTTGAAAAGCTGGGACTGCAAAGGGAAGAACTGATTGCCTGCGGTGACGGCATGAACGACATTTCCATGATTGAATATGCCGGTCTTGGCGCTGCCATGGAAAATGCATATCCGCCGGTGAAAGAAAAAGCGGATATCATAGCACCGTCTAATGATGAAGATGGTGTTGCCGAAATTATTGCTAAGTATTTTTAGAAAATGTGCCGATACTATAAATAGGACACAAGATGTGCCGATATAGTATGAAAGAACTATAAAACAAAAGAAAGTACAGCATAATTTCAAGGAGGAGATTACAGCAGAAACATTTATCGTAAACAGGGTGGAACTCATTAACAAAGTCGAAAGTGTTTCAAAAGTTGGAAATACAGCCAGAGTTGCCGCTGAACAGAAAAACAGCAGCAGCGAAAGTTTTGAACAGATGCTTGCATTAGAACAGAGCAGACAGAAAGCACGCGTAAGACGCGTCGATGAGAGACCTGTCAATGTGAATCCTGACGTGTTAAACGGCAGAATGAACGGCTACAACAATAAAGCAAGAGAAGCGTACTTTTCAATGGTATTTCCGACAATGGATCTGAAAGGCTGAACAGCACACGGAGGTAGCTGGTCAGACAAAAAACTAAAAAAACTGCCGGGCAGGCAATGTATTTTATATACATATCCTGCACCGGCAGTTTTTTTACAGATATCTGATTAATTAGAAGAAACGTATTCTGAAACATCGAATACTTCGCCGTTATTGATTTTCTGAATCAGTTCGACTGCTGTATTTACGGTATCGTAATCCGGCAGGTCAACAGACTTCTTTGAAAGGTTATATACGGTACAATCGCGGGATGCCGGCGTTCCCTCTACGCTGTAAGACTGGACATTCCATGAAGTTGTGTTGGCAATCTGTCCTTTAATTAATGACGTCATCGTTGCAGGCGGCATATTTGTTAAAATCATATTAGAAACAGAACTTAACACTGCACTGTAATTGGCAAGAATTGAAGGTGAAGTCGCCTTGTCAATAATTGCTGTGATGGCAGCAGCCTGGTTTCGTCCACGCTGGAAATCGCCATCGCCGAAAACGTGTCTTTCTCTTACGAAAGCAAGAGTCTTTTCACCGTCACACTGGTTTTCGCCGACTGTAAAATGATAGCTTTCAGGAGCAGCATCCTGACCGTTTGTAAAGTCCACGCTTGAATTGATGGTAATGCCGCCAAGTGCATCAACCACCTTTACACAACCGGTAAAGTTAATCTTTACATAGTAATCCACGGTAACACCGTAGAGATTTTCCAAGGCCTTAATAGAGTAATCGACACCGGCATTTCCTGCGTGTGTCAGTTTATCAAGACCGGACTTTCCGGAAGCATTTTCAATCGTGATATAGTAATCACGCGGTGTCGAAACAAGCAGTACCTGACGGGTTTTAGGATTGATGCAGGCAAGAATATTGACATCGCTTCTGCCGTTGGAAGAAACCGGACCGTATCCGTCATTTCCGGACAGATAAATGACAAACGGTTCTTCATTGACCTTTTTATCGGAAGCGGAAAGCTTGACCTGGGTAGTAATCGTAATCGTTCCGATAACCTTTGTTTTATCTTCAAATGTTTCAAATTCCTCCGTTAAAGTTGAACGGAGTGAATCACTCATGACAACAGCCTGAATATTCTTATTGGCATATAAGGCATTGACCATTTCTGACCAGTCGGTGTAATCTTTCGTATTTAATGTCGTATTATTTTTAGATTCAATTTCTGAAATGGCTTTTGTGGCAGCCTCACTGTTAATACCGCTGTTATATCCGAAAGAGTAAGACAGGGCATCCTGCACGGAGTTGGCTTTGTCATCTGCCAGTACGATAATATCCACAATGTCGGTCTTGGTCGAACCGGACATCAGATTAAAGGTCTGTGCAAGCTGTGTCATAAAGATAAATCCAAACAGCATGACACACGACATAATCACGGCTAAAATTTTACCGAGAATATGTGCTTTTGTAAACTGTGAGCAAAAATCATACAGCAGCAAAAGAATCAGGATTGCATTGACAATCAGCAGATACTGAACCGGAAGGATTGAAAATGTAATGATTCTGAATAAAAAAAGAATTGTAAGAATCAGCTGGATCAATACAAGAACCAGTCCTGCCGCAACACGTTTGCCGCGCTGTTTGCGCTTGAGTGCTTTAGGCGAGAGCTTGTCGCTGTCTTTGAAAAGATACTTCAAATCGCCCTTTGTACGTTTAATAATATTTGACATAATAATCTCCATTCCTGAGCGGACAATAATTGCACGGGCATTATTGTTTGCACGAGTTCCTTATATAATGCACAAAAAGTACATAAACTTCATTATACATATTTCTGGGAAAATAACAAGAGCTACTTTATATGAAAGAAGGTATAAGAAAAAATGAAAAAACAATTTATTAAATTAATAAAAACAGGGCTGGAACTTATTTAATAACAGAAAAAGTGTGAAAAAGATTAATTAAAAGATAATTAATGTAAAAGCACTTAATAAAATTAAGTTTCATCACTACGCTAAAGCGGCAGAGCGGACAACTGGATTTACATTATTCAAAATAGCATTGTTTTATTAGCAAAAATAGCTAAAAAACTTGCAATGGGAAAACTGTTTTTATATAATAAGCATAGATTCCGCCAAAGGCGTAAAAGAAAAGGAGTTTTTAAGGTTATGGGATATGTTGATGAAGTCTTAGAATTAGTTTCTAAGAAAAACGCAGATCAGCCTGAGTTCTTACAGGCAGTAACAGAAGTTATGGAATCTTTAAGACCGGTAGTAGAGGCAAATGAAGACCTTTACAGAAAGAACGCAATCTTAGAGAGAATTACAGAGCCAGACAGAGTGTTAATGTTCCGTGTACCATGGGTAGATGATAACGGACAGGTACAGGTAAACAGAGGTTTCCGTGTACAGTTTAACAATGCAATCGGACCTTACAAGGGTGGTCTTCGTTTACACCCATCTGTAAACTTAGGTATTATCAAGTTCTTAGGTTTTGAACAGATTTTCAAGAACTCACTGACAAGCCTTCCTATCGGCGGTGGTAAAGGTGGTTCTGACTTCGATCCAAAGGGTAAGTCAGACAGAGAAATTATGGCATTCTGCCAGAGCTTTATGACAGAACTCTGCAAGTACATCGGTGCTGATGTCGATGTTCCTGCCGGTGATATCGGTACAGGTGCAAGAGAAATCGGTTATATGTTCGGACAGTACAAGAGAATCAGAGGGATGTTTGAAGGCGTTCTTACAGGTAAGGGCCTTACATACGGCGGTTCTTTAGCAAGAACAGAAGCTACAGGTTATGGTTTATTATACATCACAGAAGAATTAATGAAGTGCCATGGCGATTCATTAGAAGGCAAGACAGTTGCTGTTTCAGGTGCCGGTAACGTTGCAATCTACGCAATCCAGAAAGCACAGCAGCTCGGTGCTAAGGTTGTTACATGCTCAGATTCAACAGGCTGGATTTATGATCCGGAAGGAATCGATGTAGAACTTCTCAAGGAAGTTAAGGAAGTTAAGAGAGCAAGATTAACAGAGTATGCAGCTGCAAGAAAGTCTGCTGAATACCATGAAAAGAAGAACGGCGAACACGGCGTATGGTCAGTGAAGTGTGACGTTGCACTTCCATGTGCTACACAGAACGAACTTGACCTTGATGACGCTAAGCAGTTAGTTGCAAACGGTGTAAAGGCTGTTTGTGAAGGTGCTAACATGCCTACAACTCTTGAAGCTACACAGTATTTCCAGAACAACGGTGTATGGTTTATCTGTGGTAAGGCTTCTAATGCCGGTGGTGTTGCAACATCTGCTCTTGAAATGAGCCAGAACAGCGAAAGACTCAGCTGGACATTTGAAGAAGTTGACGCTAAGCTCAAGAACATCATGGTTAATATCTATCACAATATTGATGATGCTGCTAAGAGATACGGCATGGAAGGCAACTATGTAGCCGGTGCAAATATTGCAGGTTTTGAAAAGGTTGTAAACGCTATGCTCGCTCAGGGTGTTTGCTAATTAAGAATTTCTAAGATAATATAAGATATTGAGAAGTCCTGGAAATGTTGAATTTCTGGGGCTTTTCTTTATGTACTGAAGTGACAAAAGAATTGTCAGAATATTCATAAATAGAAGATAATTTACGTTATTTTGAGGTCGTTATATACACGCGGTACACAAGTGATATACAGGTGGTATACACTCGTTTTTACTGATTTTGAATGTTTTTGGAAGCATTTCATCCTTTGCTTTTCAAGATGATTTAGGCTGAACATAAGTGTGACGTTAAATAAAAGAAATATCATAAGTGTATCCAGCAATCAGTCTTGATTTATTGTTTTATATCTTGTTCACTTCTGCAAGAAGTTCTTCTAAAGTCTTATGGGTGTAGGTTCCTTTGGTGGTGTCGTTCTTCATACTGTGTCCCATAATCAGTTTGATACATACGTCATTTGCTCCGGCGCTGTCCATAAGTGAAGCAAAGGTGTGTCTGCCATCGTGTGGCAGGTGTTTCATTTTGAGTTTTCCCATGCACGTATTAAAATTGCCGTTCATGTAGGTTCCGTAGGTGTAATGATTTCCAAACTTGTTATTGATCAGGTATTTCTTGTTTGCGTCGTAGCGGTTCTTGACGAGAGGTATAATCTTATCGTTCAGTGGGATAATTCTGTCTTTCCCGGCTTCGGTTTTCATGCCACCTACCATGTACTTTTCGTCTAAATGGACATTTTCCGTCTGGATTTCCAATAGCTCGGTTGGTCGCAGTCCGGTATAAATCATAATCAGGATAATATCTACATTGTTGATTTCATATAGCTTCGACCAGAGTGTTTTGATTTCTTCATCGGAATACCTATCATGGATCTGCTCCGTAGAGTTTGTCCATTCATAAACCAGACCTTCTGTTAAATCCCTGTCTATGTATTCATTCAATTTGGCGTATTGATACATAGCCTTCAGGACGGCTCGCATGGAAGAAATCGTAGTCTGCGATTTGTGATTGTAGGCATTTAAGCATTGCTGCAAATCATTTGTCCTGATGGAAATAAATTTGCGGTCATGTAGCTCGCTGAAATGATTAAAAGCAATCTCATAATTTCGCCATGTGGAATCGCTAATCTGGTTTTTAAGCGATTTTCGGTATTTCTTCCATTTCTCGTACATCTCTGCAAAGGTTGGAGAGTCCGAGTATTTCATATGTTCCGGAACAACGGCTCCGCTATTGTATTCAGCAAGATAGGTATAAGCCATTTCCGGTTTGGAGAAGTAAGCCAGGTAGGTGTATTTTCGCCTGACCTTCCCGGTATCGTCTTCCACAAGTTTTGAGATACGGACAGCGTAGGGCTTTCGTCGTTTGCCACCAAGCTTGATTACGCTGCCGTAAGAGTTTGGTAACTTCATATTTAACCTTCTTTCTGCATTTGTTCTAATTGTTTAAGGCAATACTCTGCATATTCCTTGTAGCGTTTTACTCTTGCAATTTCATTTGGAATATCAAAAGCATAAATGGACTTTGGAAGCAGGTCAGAACGTTTGGTAGGATTAGCCACCTTGTATGTAGATAGCTTATATTCTACAAAATCTTTTACTTCTTTTTCCAGTTCAGACAGTTTGGTTAATGGTATCTGGGCAACGTCTTTTCCAGTCTCATTTGAATAGACGTGGATCACGCCATCTTCAGCAAATTCTTTTACATCAACAGATCCGGTTGCAGTATCGAAGGAATCCTGTAAATGGGCTTCTTGAAGAAGTTCATATTCAACCGTATAGCCGATATCATACAGATAGGAGAGGACACCGTAATAAGGCTGTTCATATTTGTTAATGTAGTATTTGCGTATTTCAAAGGAATTGAAATAGTCATCAATGATTGCATTCACAAAATCATTGGTGCATTCGCAATATTGCATTAAATCTCCATTCTCATTAGGAATAAATGCTTCCATAGGGATCTTGTAACCGCTGGCTAGTACTTTGAGAAAGCTCTCTGTTACAGGTTTCTTACCGTTCTCTACGTTGCAGTAATGCGTTCTGGAAATTCCAAAGTCTTTTGCTAGTTGGTTCTGTGATAACCCCCTTTCTTTTCGGATTTGAATGATCCGTTCCCGGATTCCATCTTGATTTGTCAACATTTTCATGTACTCCTTTCATTTACACATCATATTTGCTCGTACCATATAAGAAACAGAATTGCTTATATGTACTATATAGTACATAATTAGTATAGACAACAACAGCAACAATGTCAACAAAAATATGGAGGAGAAACAGGTGAAAAAAGATGAAGTAAAACTGCTGATGAAGCAAAATCAGGTAAAGCAGTGGGAAGTGGCGGAAGCAATGGGGATTTCCGAATTTACGCTTTGCAGATGGCTCAGGAAGGACTTGAAGGGGAAACAGCTTGAACGGCTGAATTCGGCGATTAAGAAGGTCAGAAGCGGCAAAGAGGAGACACATAGAGAGGAGGAACGCTAATGGAACGAGTTACGACAAAAGAGGCTGCAAAGCTGCTTAACATGGATGTTGTGACCTTACAGTTTTTGATGAGACAGGAGCGGCTGCTGATTGGATATGCCATCAAGAAAGATGGAAAGAGCCGCTATCATTACATCATTTACAGAAGTATGCTGGAGGCGTTTATTCAGAGCGGAGGGAAATGCTAAATGGCAGGAAAACGATATTACTGGTTGAAATTGCAGGTGGGTTTCTTTCAGGAACTGATCATCAAACAGCTGCGAACTTTGCCGGAGGGAGACAGTATCGTCCTGCTTTATCTGAAACTGTTGTTAAAGGCAATTAATACAGAAGGGATTATTTACTATCAACATATTTTGCCGACTTTAGATGAGGAAATAGCATTGGATACGGGAGAAAAGTCGGCACTTGTGAAACTGACGATTTCTGCTTTGTGCCAATATCATGCGGCTGTGTTCTTGGACAATCAATCGTTACAGTTATTGTACTTGGAGGACATGGTTGGCAGTGAGAGCGCTTCAGCATCGAGAGTCAGAAATCATAGGGCAAATCAAAAGCTCCTAAAGGAAAAAGAGCAGGCAACGTTACAATGTAATGCAACTGTAACGGAAGGTAACACCACAGAAATTTCTGGTAACGCAGAGATAGAGAACAGTGAAAAGGAAGAAAAGAAGCAAAAGGAAGAGGGAGAAACAGAGATAGAGGAAATTTCTTCTTACTTTGCTGATACGGTGCTGAATAGTATGTTTCTTTCTTACCTGGAATATCGAAAAGAAAATGGCAAGGAAGTGAAGGGGAAAGCAATTGGTTATTGCATTGATAAGCTAGAAAGTATATCGAATTCTCCAGCAGAACAAGTGGCAATTATTAAGCAGACAATTCAGAATGGATGGACGGATTTCTTTCCATTGAAAGGGAAAAAGGAAAAGGTAAGCGGAAGCAATGTAAGCTCATGGTTGGGGCGTAAAAAGATACAAAGTAGGGGAGGTGTTTTTGGTGACTAAACAGGAATTTGCAACATTAGTTGTAGCCATGCAGGCAATGTATGGAAAAGATTTTATTGGGACGGAAGAAGCGTTGGACGTGTGGTACGCTCTATTACATGATCTGGACTATCAGATATTATCAAAGGCACTCCAACAATATATGCTGATAAATAAATTCAAGCCTACCGTTGCGGAACTGCGGGAGATTTATACAGAGCTGGTAAGTCCAACGATTTCTGATTGGAGCAAAGGCTGGGAGCAAGTCAGTAAAGCAATCGGGCATTACGGAATGTATCAGGAGGAAGCGGCAATGGAAAGCTTTGATGAAGTTACCAGAGAAGTCGTAAAGCGCCTGGGCTTTCAGAATATCTGCCTGTCAGAAAATATCGTTGCGGATCGGGCAAGATTTGCAGAAATCTACCAAGCGATCCAAAGGCGGAAAAGAACAGAAATGAACATAGGCAGTGCATTGCCAAACTTACGGGAAATGGTGCAGAATCGCTTGGCTGAACTGGTACAGAAAGGGCAAAAGGCAATAGAGCTGAAAAAGGATAAAAACTAACTTAGCAAGCACTGCCTGTGTTCCCTCACAGGCAATAAAATGAGCAATTTCTTTTACAGAAGAAATGTTCAAATTTATCATTTAGGGAGAATTCCCTACCCCTTAAAATCATTTGAAAGGATGGAGCGATATGCCAAAGGATAGAGCCAATAGGACGAGGAAAAATGAACTGAAAATTTATTTGAGTGATAATGAAAAATATATCTTGGACAGGAAGGTGGAACTGTCTAAGCGGAAGAGTGCATCGGATTATATTAGAACACTGATACTCTTTGGATTTGTTTATGATGTGGATTATTCTTATCTAAGACAATACAATGAAACGCTTGGAAAAATCAGCGGCAATCTGAATCAGATTGCGAAGAGAATTAGCAGTACTGGGAATGTTTATGAAGAGGATATGGCAGAAGTGAAGGCGATTATGGATGAGGTGTGGAGGGCGCAGAAGGCGATGCTGAAGAAGCAGCCGTTGATACATAATGGGTAAACAGAGCTTCCGGTGCAGGATAGTGTGGTGTGGGAAGTATTGCTCTAAGCGGAGGAAAAGGTAGTGTTTGATTTATTTGATATTTCTGAAAGGGGTTGAGATAAAATATTGGTTTAATAGTTTAATTCGTTTTAAGAAAAAATGAGGAATCTTTTAATCATTTTAAGTGCATAACCCGTTATTATATATATACAGATATTCAATGGAAAGGAGTCTGATGCGTGTTGAGTGATGACGAATTAGTGGAACAGATTCTACTTGGAAATGAAAATGCAGCAGAAGAATTGATAAAACGCTATTATACATCTATTTTACGTTACTGTAGGTGGCATTGCTCTAATCTGGAAAAAGCAGAAGACCTGACTCAGGAAACATTTTTGAAGTTGTTTAAGAATTTATCCGGATATAAAGGGAAAAAGAAATTTAAGGCTTATCTATACATGATTGCAAATCATTTATGTATTGATGAAAGTAGGAAGGTTGAGTTTTATCCATTAGAAGATGAAGAAAATATAGTGCATGAGTATAACGACATAGTTCGGCTAGAGGATAGGGCAGAGATAAGCTATTTTTTGAATTTTTTATCATCAGAACAAAGGGAAGCAGTCATTCTACGCTTTGGAGAACAACTTAGTTTTGGAGAGATTGCAAAAGTGATGGGATGCAATATGCGAACAGCACAAAGCAGGGTTCGTAATGCTTTAAAAATTATGAGAAAGGAGCAGGAAAATGAAAGATAAAAATTTGAAGGGCTATTTACAGCAATCTTTAGGAGAGGAAGTACAGCCTAAAAGATTAGAGGAAACGATTAAGCTTTGCACTGAAATTGTACGGGAACAGGAAGTGACTAGGGCAGAACCGAGGACAGGTTTCTTTCACTATCTTTCAGATGTATTTCGCTTTGAAGGTATTCCAATATTTGGTTTGCAGGCAGTAACGTTATTTATAGTTTGTTTAACAATTGCCAGCATTGCAGACGTGCCAAAGAATATACCAATTTTTATGCCGCTGTTTGTATTGGCTATCATGCCAGCAATTTTTAAAAGCCAGTATTATGGAATGAGCGAGATTGAAGCGGTAACAAGAGCTTCTGGTGCCCAAATCACGTTAGCGAAGCTGGTTTTGGCTGGGGCTGCTAATTTGGTGTGTATAACAATTCTTTTATGTATGGAAGTTTATTTGCAAAATTCTTATAAAGAGATTGGACAGATGGTTCTATACTGCCTGGTTCCGTACTTAGTGTGTATGGTTGCGTTGCTACGTTTGATCCGTTTGCAAAAGAAACAGAGTTTACAGATATGTGCGATTGTAATGCTGGGTTCCTGCATTTGTTGGGGGATGTCAGCAAGAATATTGCCATGGTTATATGAAACATCAGCAGTGGGGGTGTGGATTGTTACATTTTTGATTTTTGCTATGTTCTTTATAAATGAAATTCATTATATTGCAGAGATGAGAAAGGAAGGAAAAATGTATGGAATTGTCGCTTGATCGTTTAACAAAACAGTATGGCAGGAAAATAGCGGTAGATTGTGTTAGTGCAACCTTAAAGCCGGGAGTATATGGTCTTTTGGGGGCTAACGGTGCAGGTAAAACAACATTGATGCGTATGCTATGTGCTGTTTTGGAGTCAACCTCAGGGGAGGTATTGCTGGATGGAAAAGAAGTAACTTCGATGGGGGCAGATTACCGGAATGTGTTGGGTTATTTACCACAGGATTTTGGATATTATCCAAATTATACTGCAGTGGAGTTCTTAATGTATATTGCAGCACTGAAAGGAATACCGAAGAATGTTGCAAAAAAACGTGTGACTGAATTGTTGGAAGTAGTTGATTTAAGCCATGTGGCAAACAAAAAAGTAAAAACTTTTTCCGGTGGTATGAAACAAAGAGTAGGAATTGCACAGGCGTTACTTAATAATCCGAAAATTTTGATTTTGGATGAGCCGACTGCAGGACTTGATCCGAAAGAGCGTGTCCGTTTTCGTAATCTGCTCTCAGAGTATGCAGGCGATAAAATTGTAATTCTTTCCACACATATTGTATCGGATATAGAAGCAATAGCAGATGAAGTGCTATTGATGAAAAAAGGAAAATTTGTATTGCAGGGTACGGTTCCTGAGTTGATTCACAAGGCAAATGGTAAGGTTTGGGAGCTTTCTGTTTCTCCACAAGAAGCTAGACAATGGCAGACAAAAACAACGGTTGCTAATTTACGGCACGAAGGAAAAGAAATTATATTGCGTATTATTTCAGACAATATGCCTAGTGAGCGAGCGGTTCCTTGTGAAGCTACATTGGAAGATCTTTATTTATTTTATTTTCCCACAGAGGAAGGAGTGAAATAGAATGGAACTATTTTGGTTAGAGCATAAAAAGTTATGGCGAAAGAAAATTGTTAAAATATGTGTGTTGTTGTGTTTTGTTTATTGTGTAATTTTTGGAAGCATACTTTCGTTTCAATGGTTCGGTTTTGGCAGTTCAGATGACTATACAAGTGCTTTTGGCAATAATTTTGATGGATATACAGTAATAAAGGATAGTCAGGAATATGCACTTTCATTTGGTGGAGAATTGACGGATGAAACCTTGCAGCAAATAGTAAGTGATTATCAGCAAATGGAAGCTGACGGTATGGAGAAAGAACTGGAAAAGACAGACTGGCAGATAGTTAATAGTTGGCTCGGAACATTGTATCCGGAGCTTCGAGATACCAATAATTATAAAACGATGATAAGCTATGTTGATCCGGATAAGTTAACAGGCTTCTATGAAAGAAGACAGCAGGTGCTTGATGAGTTTTTGGAGGTCAGTGGTCAGGTAGGAGCTGAAAAAGATTTTTTACATCAGATAGAGAGAAAGGTAGAAAAACCATTTCATTATGAGTGGGTAGAAGGCTGGTCAACGCTTCTTGGTAGTATGGTTGCGGATCTGGGAGTTGTGATGGCTTTGTTTCTCGGTATTGTTTTATCCTCTTTATTTGCGGGCGAATGGCATGATAATACAAGCACACTAGTATTGACGACTCGAAATGGTTGGGGGAAAATTGCTCTTGCCAAAATTCTTACTGGTTTAGCGTTTACAGTGGAGTTATTTGCATTACTTGCTGTTTCAAATGTTATATCACAGTTGTTTTTTATGGGAACTGCCGGATGGGATATGCCGATTCAGAATATCAAGCTGATTGCTGTTGCACCTATGAATATGCTGCAGGCAGAAATTTATGAATATGCTTTTGTACTGCTTGGAGCAATAGGTTTTGCCGGAATTGTTATGTTTATATCAGCGGCTGTAAAAAATAATGTACTTACCTTACTGCTTAGTCTGGCTGTTGTATATGGACCAATGATGATTGCAGAATATCTTCCTTATGAAATGCAAAAAGCATTGGATTTAATACCATTGGTAGGAAGTTCAACAGATATTTTCAGAACTAATACTTTTCGTATTTTTGGGAAGCTTATCTGGTCACCATATCTACTTATTACTATTCCTGTCTTGATTGGTATTCTATGTATGCCATTCGCTATAAAGAGCTGGTCAAGAAGGATGAAGGCATAAATAACAATATGGCAAAGAAAAGAGATAAAAAAAATAAGTTGCGAGGGAAATGGTTGAGAGGAATTATCATAGTTTACTTGCTTTTGATACTATGTAATCTATTTCACGAATTTCCTTCAAGATTAGAGAATTTACATAGTATTCCGGTTTCGGAGGAGTGGTATTTAATTGTAGTAAACCGTTGGAATGAAATACCGGAAGATTATAGAGTGGAATTAACAGAATTATCGAATGGTCAAAAGGTGGATAGCAGGATATATCCGTATTTACAAGAAATGTTTGATGCAGCAAGGAAAGATGGAATATATCCGGTTGTTCGGGAAGGCTATCGAACTTATGAAGAACAGCAGAAAATATTAGATGATAAGATAAAAGCTTATATAAATGAAGGATATTCACAGTCAAGAGCAGAAAGAACTGCTAAGGAATGGGTAGCTTTGCCCGGAACAAGTGAACACCAATTAGGCATTGCAGTTGATATTAATGCTGATAAATCAAAGAGCTCAAATGATGAGGTATATACGTGGCTTGCCGCAAATGCGCATAATTATGGTTTCATATTACGGTACCCACAAGGGAAACAGGAGATTACAGGGACAAGCTATGAGCCATGGCATTATCGATATGTAGGAGTAGATGCGGCACGAGAAATTTATGAAAGAGGAATATGTCTTGAAGAATATTTTGAGCAATAGATTGGGGAGTGAGGATTATAGCTAAGTTACTGTTGCTTTCACTTGAGGAAGATGAAGAAGTGGTATTAAATGCAGTTATGTCTGCATTGGGAAGTTTTGAAAATAAAACACAGCTAAAAGAAGAAATAGCGTGTGAAAAATTAGCCTTTAAAGGAATGGAAATAGATGCATCAAAACGGTTAGTATATCGTGGTGAGAAAGAAGTAAATATTACGTTTACAGAATTTGAAATATTGCATTTATTAGCAAGGAATCCAGGCAGAGTGTTCAGCAAGGAGCAGATTTATGATATTGTCTGGAAGGAATCCTATTCCGGCGATTACAACATCGTCATGAGCCATATCCGGAATATTCGGGAGAAGATAGAGGATAACCCAAGCAAGCCAATCTACATACAGACGGTATGGGGAGTCGGCTATAAATTTAATAATAAGTTAAAATGAGCAGATATTGCATAGCGTTTGTAATATTTGTTTTTTATTAGGCTGCTAATGTGAAATGTCTTGATAATAATAGGACTTTATGTGGATTAATAATTCATTTTACGGACAAGAGTATAATATTTAAAATTGAAAGTTGTAAAATTCCACGTTGAATTTTACAACTTTATTTCGTATGATGTATATATAAATGAAAAAATTATATTAAGGAAAGGAAGTTGATTTTATGCTGAATATATTACTTGTATTAGATTTAAGAAATTATAATGAAGTACTGAAAAATTGTCAGTTACAATACACCGGATGAGCCAACCATGGGTAGCGGAAGCTATCCGGATACGTATGAAACAGATACAGAAAAAACAATGGAATACTGATCCTTGATGCAACAAAGTATACTCCGTTCCTGACAGGATTATCAGTATCAACTAGCCTAATATCCGTTCGATCGTTTAGGAAAAGGCGGCTGCACCAGTGGAATTAGGAGCAAAAATGGAACTCGGCCATGGCGAAAAAGGAATGACTCGGATAAAAAGATGTTGTTTGATGACTATAACGAAAGCGATGTTCTCATTGCGACTGTGAGCGGTACTTTGAAAGAGTGGGTCATTATTCAGAACGCATTAAGGCAGATAAAATCTACCGAAATAGAAACAACTTTGTTTATTGCAGGGGGCACGGAATCCGCTTAAACGGACTGGTTCATGGCAGACAAAAGAAAAATGATGAAATCGACAAAAAGACCGAATACAAGGATAATGCTGTCCGGATTGCAGTGGAAAGGGCCATCATTCTGGCAAAGGAAAAATAAGGGATTGGACTGATTGACCGCAAGATGGATGAGACAACAACGAGGTGCTTCATAGAGTTGTCCGTCATTGCAATGAATGTGGATTGGATATGTAAATCACTTTTACACTTATTTTTCGATACCGTTTTTCAAGGTACAAACAGGATGAATTCATGCTGATATATATAACAATAACCTGAAAAATTAGCATGTTGTTTAAAAACCATTAATTAGGGCAATCTTGTGATAGCTTCCTATGTATACAGGGTTATTTGTGTAAAGAAAAAATTTGAAAGATACATATATAGATTTTTGAGAAAGGTTAAAAGGAAAAGCATATGTCAAAACTATATGAAGCCAGAAGATCAAATTTAAGTAATCCATTGACTAAAGACGAAGTGGGATACACTTTTAATTGTGAAAACATAAATTACATTATTAATAACATTGATGAAGAAAAATATGGCTCATATTTAATTGGTGGCATTGTTGGAACTGGAAAAAGCAGTTTGGTTGATATTGCAGCGGCATATTCAAAGAAAAAAACACTAACAATTCATGTTAATTTTTATAATGAAAAAGAAATTATAGAAAAGTTTTCTAAGATTGTTTTGGAATGTTTAATTGATAAGATAGAAAATGAAAGCGGAATTCTTGATGACAAATTGTCTAAATTAGTAAGAAAATGTAAGTTGGAATTATATTATTCAATAGATGAGCAATTGGACAAAAAGGAAACGACAAACAGTGGGATAAAACAAATGCAAAAAGAGCATGTTTCTTTATTTTCCAAAATGAGACTTGCAATAAAAGGGATTTTTTCATCAGAAGCTAATATCGAGGGAGAGGAAATCCTTGAAAATGAGAATTATAGCGATGAAAATAGAGAGATAAAGAAATCCATTTCATTGACTAAAATAGAACATGATAGAATAAAAGATATTTTAAATATCATTAGGCAATTAGATAATTTGAATACTATTTTTATTTTCGATGAGTTGGATAAAATGAATATTGATGTATTAGAGAGTTTGTTCGAAAAATATAAATGTCTTTTTGTCGAAAATAATATCTTCAATTTTTTCTTGGTTGATGATGAAATGTATCTGAAATATAGTGATAATAATATTTGTAAGAATAAGCTATATACATATTTTTCGGGGAAGTATTATTTGCCGCTATTAAGTTTTGAAGAAACAGTACGCTATTGTGTAATGATGTTTGGAGAAAGTGATTATTTGACGTGCTTATTTCAATATTACAACACATTAGGAAATTATAGACTTTTAAACATCAGTTACAATGAAGATAAGTATTTAAAGAAAATGACTGTAATAAAGGCTTATATTTTCATACGTGTAATAGACAAAATAGATGTTCCGTATTTAGAGGCATGTTATTTAGATTCAATTATTAAGAAAATAAAAATAGTAATTGAGGAGTCAATCAAGTTAAGAAATTTTACCATAAAGGACTTTGAATGTCATTTAGAAAAAAGTAATGCTATAGATAACGTTTGGCCTGGAAATCAAGAATTAATAAATTGGGTTATTGAGGTAATAAAGGATATATTTCCACAGGCAATAGAGATAGAGGATAATCGTGTTAGTATAAATGCAACAACTTTGTATAATCAGTATGAATTATTTGAAAAAGCTGCTTTATCATATCGTAAAGAAAATTTAAAAGAAGAAGCTAGAAATATTCAGTTAAGTGATATGTACCATTATCTGAAGAATGGCGACAAGGTATATAAGCAAATTGCATTTTTAAGCGAGAATATTATTCCATTGGAAGTTGCAAAAAACAATCCTAAGACATATGAAGAAGCATTAATAAATCTGGTAAAAGCCAATTTATATCAAAAAAATATGCAAGTTATCATTCTTCAAAGAGAAAGGGGAGAAGAATCATACTATAAAAATGACCATGAGTACACAGGAATAATTGTAGTTGATAAGGGAGCAATTCAAGTAGCTTATTATGTTGACCGTGGAAGCTATGATTCTGATTCGTTTGATGCTATGGAGAAACTGGTAAATGTTTCTAACCAGTATGGAGTAGATGTGAAAAAAATGAAAATTGAAAATTATATAGATTTAAATAAAGATATACGACATATTGTTAAAAAATATAATGCTGTTTAGATTGAAAAAGGGGGATGAAGAAGAGGTGATTAACACTGTAAAAGATTTGATGGATTCATTAAAAGAAAAGGGTATCAGTGAAATAGAAGACTTTCTATACATTAAGCACGGTCCAACAATCGGTGCAATGTATGAAGGATTAACAAAAGAACTAATGGATAAAGCAATTTTTAAAGATGTTGATTTAAAAGTATGTTCTGGATTTATTTCAAATTCTAAAGGGGAGTTAAGCAAACAAATTGATTGTATGATTGTAATGGGTATAGGTAAGCAAATTCCATATACAGGGGATTATATCTATAATATAAATCAGGTTGTGGCGGTAATTGAAGTGAAGAAAGATTTGTTTGCTAAAGAAGTAGATTTGGCATACAAGAATTTATTAAGTGTAAAGAGTATAGTTCAACCAGATCAAGATATGTCAATAGATAAATTGGAACAGGCATATGAGAATGTAACCGGTAGAAAATTACCATCTGTTGATGAGGTAAAAAAATTACCTGAATATGAACAATATTTATATCATGCATTAGTTGTCGAAGCATATCTTCCGGTAAGGATTACAATGGGATATGGTGGATTTTCAACGGAAAAGGCGTTTAGAAAAGGGTTTGTGAAATATCTTACGAATCACCAAAAAATTAAAGGATATGGTATTACGAGTATGCCATCATTAATGGTTGCCGGTGATAATTCAATAATAAAGACTAATGGATTACCATTCGCAATATCCGAACGAAATATAAAGTGTGGAGAATGGATTGCAATGGGAACGAGTAATGAATCCCCATTGTATTTTGTTATATATTTGATTTGGACAAGATTGTATTACATATTTCCCAATTTAGAGGAGAATATATTTGATAATACGGAAAAAAAGATGAATCCATTATTAAAATGTAGATGTAGTTCTAAGGGCTGGGAGTATACGGTTATAGATGTTGAGCTGCAGGATACAACAGAGAAAGATTGGGCGCCGATAGAAATAAGCTTGATGTCAAATGTATTGTTAAAAATGATTGAAGGCGGCAAAGAAATTAGAATTGATGACATGGATGTAATCAAAGTATGTAATGAAAATGGAGAATGTTTAGAAGATATTATAGAAGATTTGAAGTACAAACGCATTATTTATGTGAGGGATAATGTAATAAAAGTGCTTCCAGAAACGTGGATGACTGTAGTGTTTAAGGGAAAGTACTATTTTGGTGATAATTTTAACAATAGAATGTGTGAGTGGTATCAAAAAATGTTAAGATGATTATAAGGTGTACAACATTCCATATAATGGGAGGTAAAGGTCAAATGAAAAGCTAAATTCCTGTTCGAATTAGGAATGTAATATCGAAATTTGAAAGCTGTAAAATTTCACGTTGAATTTTACAGCTTTCTTGCGTATAATATATATAAAAGAGAAACTATATCAAGGAAAGGAAGTTGACTTTATGCCGAATATATTACCTGTATCAGATTTAAGAAATTATAATGAAGTGCTGAAAAATTGCCAGGTTGGAGAACCCGTGTTTTTGACCCAAAATGGTAGAGGTAAGTTTGTGGTTATGGATATTGAGGACTATGAGCGTGAGAAGGCAGAGAAAAAGCTGTTGATGAAGCTGCAGGAAGCAGAAGAAGCAGTTAAGGATGAAAGAGCCTGGATGAGTTTGGATGAACTGAAGAAATCTGTCGGGGTATAGCTTATGATGAAATTACGGATTAACCCTATTGTAGCAGAGGACTTGAAGAACATTAAAGAGTATATTGCGGAAGACAATGAAGAAATGGCAGTAAAGACCATTCAGGAGATATATGCTCGAATTGAGAATATACAGCAATTTCCGTATATGGGAGCTGATCTTGCTAAGAGGGTCAGCTTTCGGACGGATTATAAATATGTGATTTGTGGGAATTATGTTGTGTTGTATAAGATTGGAAAAGCGTATGTGGAGATTTACCGGGTTGTGAATCGGCATCAGGATATTACTAAAATATTTAGTAAATAACGATAAGGAGGAAATGAACATGCTTAGCGAAATCGCGTCTTTTTGTTCTGGGATTCTTGCATCTGTTTTAGCCAATGAGTTAGGTGATCTTACTCACAATAAAGTAGATGACAAAAAGAAACAAAAACTTGAAATAAAAACTTTGGATAACATTGAAAAACAAGTTAAAGATTTATTTGAGCAAGAGCATGTAAGAGAGTGGTTGTTTGAACAGCAATATGAAATTGAGCAAGTAGGATGCCTTTTTAGTGAGGAGGAAAAAGAAAAGTTTGTTGAGGATTTTTTTGTGCAACATGAGGAATTAAAATATGTCCATAGTTTAAGCGTCGAGAATATAATTAAAGAATATTTGGAAGATGTGAATAAATGGGTAAATAGCATTTTGTCTACAGAAGGAAAATTAGTAATACATTCTATTAAAAAGGAACAAAATCTGCAAAGTGATAGAATTACAGAACAGATAATCTTGAGTACACAAGAGATAATAAAAAAAATAGAAGAAACACAAAATGGAGATGGAGAGGAACAAAAAATACATAATAGTGTAGAACGGAAAAGATGTCAAGGATTTGGGAATAGAAAAGGAAAATGCAGGAATTCAGTAGCCACAGGAAATGAATTGTGTAAAGAATGTAGAGTACTAGAGTATTACGAGAAGATAGAAAATCTATATAAAATACAAAACTACTTTATTACAGAAGAAAAAGAATATTTTTGTGCAGAACAAAAATCTGGGATTATTAAATCGAGTGCTTTGGTATTCCCATTATATTCTGAAGAAGTAGAAATTACCAAAAATATTGCATGTGAATTATTAGTAAGAATAAATAATTTAATTATGTTAGAAGAATATCAATGGATTCATATTGTATCTAATGGAGAATTTCATGATGAAATTAGAAAAAGTTTTTATTCATATGGTAAAAAAGTTAAGATTTTGTCTGAACAGGATATCATTGATGGAATTATGGATTTTTCTACATATCTTCAGAATACAATTGAAGAATATGAGAATAGTATTCTCTATAAACATTACTTAGATGTATATGATGAAAACTCAGAAGAATTATTGGCATATAGTGTTGATGATTTTTTGAATATGTACGATGAAAATGCATTTTTAATATTGGGCGATTATGGCTGCGGAAAGACTTCTTTTTTATTGAACTTAGCTTATAGGTTGTCTGAAGATTTTTTGAGTGGAGAAGGAGAGTTTATTCCATTATTCATCCCGTTAAAAGATTATGCAAAATCAATTAATTTTGATAATCTGTTTTTAAATTTATTTATTAATAAATGCCATATGTCTAATATTAGTATAGACGCATTTAAAATGTTATTGAAATATAAAAAATTTGTTATATTATTTGATGGATTTGATGAAGTGGCAAAACGTGTAAATTATGATGTGAAGTTCGAAATATTTAATGAAATTTGTAGGTATTGCATAGGAAATACAAAAGTAATTATTACCTGTAGACCAAATTATTTTCAAGAAAAAAGAGAGTATAAGAATTTAATTGAAAGTGCACATTTGCAATTCGAACCTAATGCATCTAATAATGCAAAATTTGAGGAAACATATATTGCAGAATTGAATCCAAAGCAGATAGAACAGTATATAGAATCGTTTGAAGAAGAATTAGCAAAAAAAGATCTTAAACCATCGGATTTGCAATATTTGATTGGAAACACACATGATTTAATGGATCTTTCAAAGAGACCTTTTTTACTAAATATAATTGTTCAAACTTTACCACAATTAGTGAAGGAGTTTAATAGTGAAGGAAAAGGTGAATTAAAAATTAATGCAGCATCATTATATAAGAGATACACGGAAATATGGTTAGATAGAGAAAATTCAAAAGGGAAAACCTTAATTAGAAAGGAAGATAAACTACATTTTTGTATACATATAGCATATAAGTTATTTAATAACGATCTATTATATCTTCATTATAGTGAATTTCCAAAAGAGATTAAAGAATACTTTAAAGATTTGAGCAAAATGGATGAGATTGATTATTTTAGTCATGATATTCAGAGCTGTTCATTTATGAATTCTGATGGGATGGGGAATTTCAAATTTATACATAAATCATTTATGGAATATTTTGTTGCTTGTTATGTTGCAGATGGACTACGGAAAATAGTTAGAGAAAAGGTGGATATTGGTGAGGTGCTTTCTGTTAGAGGAATTTCCTCAGAAATAGCAATGTTTATAAATGATATATTGGAAGAAAACAATAATCTACATAAGCAAGTTGTAACAGTTCTAGAAGAAAATATTAATTATAGAAATGAGGCTGTTAAACAAAATATTGTGACAATTTTGTCCAAGATGAAATATAATATGAAAAGAATTATTGAGAATGATAAATCTTATGTAGGGGGAGACTTTAGTCATTCTGTAATAGAAAATGCAGTAATAAAAAATGTTGATTTTTCAAATGCAACTTTTTATGGTGCAGTTATACGGAATGTAGTTTTTGACAATTGTGTTTTTGTAGACGCTTATTTTCAAAAAGCGACTTTAGAAAATGTTGATTTTTCAAGGCAAAGTTTAGAGTATGCTGATTTTTCATATTGTTATGTGGAAAAATGTAATTTTAGTAATAGCCTTCTTGCACAGGCGAATATTTCTCAAGCAACAGTATCAAAAAGTGACTTTAATGATTGCGACATGTCTGGAATTGAGTCAGTGGGAACTAAGTATATGCATAATTACAATTTAGAAAATGCGATAGGTATTCCGTATGATATGACATGAGTGATTTTTATGAATAACTTCACGCCAACGGTTGCAAATCGAATTTAAATTGCGTATTTATATATATTCATTTTTTATTATGAGAATTTTTATAAAGCCTGCGTAAGCCTACTCATGCAGCAAGATATTTACAATGTTCCTATAGAAATGAGCAAATAGTCAAGTATAAATAAGGCATTTTTTGAACCTTGGAATTTTGCTTTCTTAATTTCTGGATTTGTGACTTGGGAGCACAAGAATATTCACTGAGAAAAGAAATTTTGTGTACTGAACAATAGTACATAAGAGAAGTAAAATATCCTTTTCGAATATCCCGGGATACTGCTTCTGAAGAACAAATTTGTCATAAAGGGATTTTACGGTACTAGGTAATAATTGAAATTATCAGACAATCACTCTATACACGTGATATACAAACGACCTCAAAACCCCGATAAATCTGCGGACACCTTAGAAGTCGCTATGCTCGCTCAGGGTGTTTGCTAATTTAAAATAAATTTCATCACACAGACAAAAAAAGACACATTTTTACACTCCGGATTCGGTATGATAGCGGTTGTAAGAATGTGTCTTTTTATAATTCCATGAGCTATGGCTATGGCAGGGGTAATGAATCCGTGGTATAATACCTAAAATAAAAGAAGAGGAGGCTGTTGCAGATGATGAACTTATTTGAAGGTGTCAGAAAGATGACGGATGACGAAATCCGTATGCAGATCGCACTGTTTCGCAATGTCACCCTGCTGAATGCCGCGAAAGAAACGTCGGGTAAGGTGCTTGGCGGGCTGGCAGACATTGCCAATGCATTTGCGGAAAGCTTCAGCAAAAGAACGCCGTTTGATTTTCAGGTAACGCGCGTGTGTGACATGGTACGAAAAGAATATGACCGTTTAAAGGCAAATGACCGGGTGCAGTTAGAATACGAACTCAAAAAAATTCTGACCGAAAAATGCAGGGAGCTGGTGCCGGAAGAATCCGAAGAGCCGGATGAAGAACGGCTCTCCTTTTTAATCATCAATGAAGCAGCGAAAGTCTACGGAATCCATAAATATAAGACACCGTCGGGTAAAATCGAAGCTGTCAGTACAGCTTATAATAATGCACTGCTGTCCGTGATACATACAAGACTGCAAAAGCAGGGCAAAGAAGAAGTAATTCATACCGACCAGAAAATTCAGGATGCCATGAATGCCGTATCATTGGATACCAAGCGCCAGCTGCAGTCTGCGCTTATGCCAAAGGAATTCAGCGGACGGTGCATCGGACGTATTTTAAGACTGGAACGTTCCACAAAGTACCTTTCGTATACGGTGACATTTTTAGGCTACGGCTGTTTTGATGAGGTATTATCCAACGTATCTGCCGTCTTTTCGGCGATGCGGGCGTTCAAACGGATTTCACGTGTACTGTTTGCACAGATGATATGGAAAATAAAAAATACAAGTCATTTGACATTTACCATAGCAGAAAATGTCCTTCCGGCATACCTGGACCCGGTCAGACGTCAGGAATTTATGATACAGGAACAGGAATTCCGTGCGGCGCTGGCAGGAAGAATTGAATCGGAGCAGCAGTATGTAAAGTGTGAACAGGCAGTCACAAAACAGGAAGAAAAAGCAGCCGATGCAAAACAGCGGCTGGAACTGATGCAGCGGGATTATGATGAATTACAGATGAAATTTATGGGGCTTGAAAGCCGTAAAGATGAATATATGAACAGGACAAGACCGGAAAATGAAACAAAAGACTATTACAGCGAAGTCAATGAAACGAAACGCCGGTTAGACCGGGCACAGGCACAGCTGTCAAAGGCCGGAGCAAAATACCGCGAGGAGGAAGAAAAGCGCGGCAGGGCAGAATCCGAAAAGAATACGGCGATGCTTAACCTGGAAGTGGTAAAGCGCAAAACGGAAGAAGAAGTCCGTGAACGGGCGCGGGAAATTGAAAAAGTGTGGAAAGCTTTTTTCTTCCGGTTTTCATTTGAGGAGGATTTGTTTGAGTCGGTTGTGATTCATTTCACAAGGGATGAGGTTTTAATTATAGAAGAAATGTTAAAAGAACTGCATGAAAGCCGGAATACGGGAAGTTTTGCCTATGAAACAAAACAGGAAGAAGACCATACGGAAAGCGTGACCTATACGGTGACACCGGGCGAAAAGGTTATCCGTATCGTTTATGAGAAAACACACATTATGCAGATAGGATAAAGAGGACAGTGAAAAATGGCGGAAAACAGATATTGTGACATAGAAGCGTTTCTGGATACGATTCCACAATATGCAGGAGAAAGCGGTGTTGTGCGGGCAGGCGCACTGCTTGAAGAATTGGGACATCCGGAAAAAACATTAAAAATCATTCATGTTGCAGGCAGCAACGGAAAAGGTTCAGTGTGTGCCTATTTAAACAGGATTCTGATACAGCACGGCTTTAGGACAGGACTGTTTACATCCCCGCATTTAGTTGATGTCAGGGAGCGTATCCGCATTGATAATGAAATGGTTTCCAAAAGTGATTTCGTACAGGCATTTGACAGGGTACACAGTGCAGCAAAACGTCTGCAGAAGAAAAATATCACGCTGGCATATTTTGACTGGCTGTTTGGCATGGCACTGCTGTTATTTGTGCAGAAACAGGCCGATTTTGTCATTCTGGAAACCGGACTTGGCGGGCGGCTCGATGCCACCAATGCAGTACAAAATCCGATACTGTCGGTGATTACCACCATCAGTCTGGAACATACGGCAGTGCTTGGGGATACCCTTTCACAGATAGCAAAAGAAAAGGCAGGCATTTTAAAGAAAGGGGTGCCGGCAGTTTATTCGGCAAAAAAACCGGAAGTCATTCACGTGATGGAGCAGACCGCGGAAAATGCAGGCGTTCCGGTATTGGAGGGCGTAGCGCCGGCAGACTATCAAATTACGAAAAACACAGGAAAGTGTATTGATTTTTCACTGCATAATGGTTATTATAAGAATGATTGTTTTTCTCTGGCAACAGGAGCTGTTTATCAGGTGGAAAATTGCAGCCTCGCTTTAACCGGTGCGGCATTATTGCAGAAGGCAGGTATTTTGCAGCTTGATGAGGGGAAAGTAAGGCAGGCTGTTTTTGAAACCTGCTGGGAAGGCAGAATGGAAGAAATTGAGCCGGATATTTATATTGACGGTGCACACAATCCTGAGGGCATTGAAGCATTTATACGGTCGGCGCGTTCTATTTGCGGGAAAAGACAGGCAGTTCTTTTATTTTCAGTTGTAAAAGATAAGAATTTTGAGCAGATGATTGGGATGCTTGCGGCATCCGGGGTATTTACCCATTATATTATTGTACAGATGCAGACGAAAAGGCATCTTGCAGGTGAAAGTATCGAAGAACTGTTTGCGAAGTATACATCAGCCCCGCTGACAGAGTTTGACGAATCCTTTGACGGATATTTATATGGAAAGAAACTGCAAGAGGAGATTCCTGACAGCGTATTATTTTGTGCAGGGTCTTTATATCTGGCAGGTGAAATTAAACAGAAGCTGCAAAATGGCAGATAAGGAAAAAGGAAAGGTTTGGTATAAGATTATGATAGATTTTGATGAAGAAATTAAGAAGTTTCAGCCGAGTCTGGAGGTCGATGATGCGGAAGAAGCGATTTATAATAATGATGTGCCGGACATCACCGACCTGATTGCAAAGATTATGGAAGATATTTCAAAGTAAGACGTACTGGATTTGGAGGAAAAGATGAGATGTTATAAATGCGGTGCCACACTGACGGCGTCTGACAGATGTCCGCAGTGCAAGGCAGACGTTTCAGTCTATAAAAGAGCGGCAAAAGCTTCCAACGCCTATTATAATCTCGGTCTTGCAAAGGCAAAGGTCAGAGATTTGACAGGTGCGGCAGAAAGCTTAAAAACAAGTGTGATGATTCACAAAAACAACATAGAGGCAAGGAACCTGTTAGGACTTGTTTACTGTGAAATGGGTGAAGTGGTTGAGGCACTCAGCCAGTGGGTTATCAGTAAGAATTTACAGCCGGACAACAATCCGGCAGGGTCTTATATTGCACAGATTCAGTCGAATCAGGGCAGGTTTGATGCGGTAACAACAACGATAAAGAAATATAATCAGGCATTAAACTATGCCAAAGAAGGCAATCTGGACATGGCAACCATACAGCTTAAAAAAATTGTTGGCCAGAATCCGCATCTGATAAAGGCACACCAGCTTTTAGCGCTGATTTATATCAAAGACGGCGAATATGCAAGAGCCAGAAAGCTGCTGATGTCTGTTTTAAAAATTGACCGCAACAACACGCTTGCGCAGCTGTATTTAAAGGAAATCGAAGAAGCACAGCAGTTAAAGAAAAAGCAGGGTGCGCGTTCCAATGAATTTTTACCGCAGAAGCGTGAAAAGCGTGAAACAAAGGTGATAGAAAGCCAGCCGCTCAGTGGAAATGATGTGATTCTGCCGCGGTCATCGTATAAAGAGCCGGGCAACGGTGCTATTACGATTGTGAATATCCTTGTCGGTGTTGTAATCGGTGCTGCACTCATCTGGTTTTTAGTAATGCCGTCCCGTTACAAGGGCATTACGGAGGATTATAATAAGAGCCTTCAGGATTACAGCGAACAGCTCTCATCCGGCAATGTGGAAATCAATTCCCTCACGAAGCAGTTAGAGGATATAAAGTCGGAAAAAGAGGCACTCGAAGAACAGCTTTCGGGATTAAGCGGAGAAGGCGGAAGCAATAAGCTGTTAACTGCCGTTATAAGTGCAGCTAATTCATATATTGCAAATGATACTGCAACCGCAGCCAAGGAACTCATGGATATTGATGTCAGCTCACTGCCGACAGATGATGCCAAGAAATTGTATAATACCATTGCAGAAGCGGCGATGAAGCCTGCGGCAAATGAATTTTATACACAGGGTACAACAGCTTACAATAAAGCGGATTACACAACAGCCGCCACTGCATTTGTAAATGCGTATAAGTGTGACAGCACGAAGGCAGAAGCAGCTTATTATGCGGCAAAGAGTTATGTGGCATTAAACCAGACGGAAGATGCCAAGAAGTACTATCAGTACATTGTGGATGGATTCCGCTCAAGCTCGTACTACTCAGAAGCCAATGCATATGTAACATCGCATTCATAAAGATACGTAAAAAAGATAAACCTGTCAGACGGTAAAAACCGCTGGCAGGTTTTTTGCTGTCTGAAATGAAAGCTGTCTAAAATGAAAAGCCACAGTAGGGAAAAATGTGACGGCAGACGACATTTCAGGCAGGAACAGCCGGACAGGCACAAAAAGCGGAAAGTGTTGCAAAAAGAAAGGGAGGATTGGCATGGAAGCAGCAAAAAGTGCGGCAAATGAAGAAATGCAGGAAAATAAGCATACGGATTACATTTATATGGTTACAGGGGACAGGCTGGTAATCAGTATGAATGCGGAACTTGACCATCATCTGGCAGATGAAATGCGGGATGTGATAGATACGATTATTGAGGAACGTGGGGTGCGCCATCTCATTTTTGATTTTTCAAAAATCAGTTTTATGGACAGTTCGGGAATCGGGCTGATTATGGGGCGGTATAAGAAACTGCAGGAAAACGGCAGTATCAGCATTGCGGGGGCAAATGACAGTATCCAGCGGATTATTTTAATATCCGGACTGCATAAGCTGGTACATACCTGTAAGGACGTTTCGCAGGCGGCAAAAAATATAGAAAAATAGGAGAGGACATGGAAATGAAAGCAGATAATGCGATGGAAGTGATATTTGATGCAAAATCTGAAAATGAGAGTTTTGCAAGAGTAACAGCAGCGGCATTTTGCACACGCCTAGACCCGACGGTGGAGGAAATTGCGGATATTAAAACAGCGGTTTCAGAGGCTGTTACAAACAGTATCGTACACGGATATGAGGGCATAGAAGGAAAAATCACGTTAAAGGTAAGCCTAGTAGGACAGGAAGTACGGATTGAAGTCCACGACGACGGAATTGGCATTGAAAATGTAGAGCAGGCAATGGAGCCGCTTTATACAACCAAACCGGAGCAGGAACGTTCCGGTATGGGATTTTCCTTTATGGAAGCTTTTATGGATGAGTTAAAAGTGTATTCCGGTAAAAACAGCGGAACAACGGTGATTATGAAAAAAAGAATAGGTGTAGAAAATTAGCAGATAGGGTGTGATTATATGAATCATACTAAGGAACTGATTGAAAGAGCGCACAGAGGAGATGAGAAAGCAAGGGAAACACTTGTATTGGAAAATATGGGACTGATTGGAAGCATCGTGCGGCGTTTTGCCGGAAGGGGGTATGAGCAGGAAGATTTGTTCCAGATTGGGAGTATCGGGCTGATTAAAGCTGTGGATAAGTTTGATACGGCATTTGACGTTAAATTTTCAACCTACGCCGTACCGATGATTACCGGGGAAATTAAACGGTTTCTGCGGGACGACGGCATGATAAAGGTCAGCCGGACACTGAAGGAAAATTCAGTGAAAATGGCGAGAATGATTGAGGAATACAGAAAAGAACACCTGTGCGAGCCAACCGTGGAACAGATTGCACAGCAGACGGGAATTCCTCCGGAAGAAGTTGTCATGTCTTTTGAGGCGGCGGCAGATGTGGAATCCATTTACAGGACAGTCTATCAGGGGGATGGAAGCGAAGTCTGCCTGATTGATAAAATCGAAGAAAAACGCAATTATAATGAAGAAAGTGTTAACCGCATGGTGATTGCACAGATTATGGAAGAACTGCCTGAAAAAGAGCGTACACTAATCCGGATGCGCTATTTTGAAGAACGCACGCAGACCGATATAGCGGCAAAGCTTGGAATCTCACAGGTACAGGTTTCCAGAATGGAAAAGAAAATTTTAGCATCCATGAAGAAAAAACTTGCGTAAAAGCGCATAAAAACAGAGGTCATTGCAGATACTTCCCTTGTAAACAGCAGAAAGGGACAGGAAAGCGATGAGTGAAACATTATATATCCAGATTAACAGAAATATTCAGGTCGATAAACGGGAAATCACTATCGGCGATGTGGCAGCTCTCCTTTGTAAGAACGCCGGCATAACAGCACGTGTAAAAACGATAAAGCTGATTACGCTGCCGGATGTTCCGAAAAGGAGAGTTTCTTTTTCTGTAATAACCGTAATGGAAAAAATCGAAAAGATTTACCCGGATTTACAGCTTGTAAGCATTGGGGAAAGCGACTTTATTGTGGATTATATCCGTCAGAAAAAGAAAAGCCGGGTATGGCAGGGGCTGATGGTAGCATTTGTTTCCGTTTTTACGTTTGTCGGAAGTGCTTATGCCATCATGGCATACAACAATGATGTCAGTACCAATGAAATCTTTGAAAAGGTATACGAGATGATGGGAACGGGCAATTTTCAGGAATATAAGGTCATCGAAATTGCTTACGCGGTGGGTCTGCTGCTGGGCATTGTCGTTTTCTACAATCATTTTGCGGGAAAACATTTTACGGGCGATCCGACACCGATTCAGGTGGAAATGGACAAATATGAAACGGATATTGACAACTGTATGATTGACCGCAGCAGCACGGAAGGGAAGGAAAAATAATGGATGGGATGGAACTTTTAAAGCTGGCAGTACAGATTGCCATCGGACTGGCAGCAGGCGGTTTTACGGCGGCGGGATATTTTGCGGTAATTACCAGTGTCGGCATGATAAACCGCATTGTCGACGTCACCAATACCAAAGCGTACATTCCGTATTTTGAAGAAGTCATCATCTGGGGCGCATCCCTTGGAAATGTATGGTTCATCTTTGACCTGCCGCTGCCGGCCGGTATGCCGGGTGCTGTTTTATACGGTCTGCTTTCCGGGATGTTTATCGGATTGTTTGCCGTCAGTCTGGCAGAAAATATTAAGGCACTGCCAATCTTTGTAAGGCGTGTGCGGATTGGTGCAGGACTTGGCTTTGTCGTGCTTGCAATCGGTCTGGGAAAAGCAGCAGGACATCTATTGTATTATCTGAAATTATATCCATAATACAGTATACAGAATACAAAATGAAAGAAAATGCAGCGGGCATCATAAGTATATCAGGGCATGCAGCGCAGATGTATAAGGAGGCAGTGTAATGGGAAAAGAAAAAGACGATAAAAATAAAATTGAGATTGTAAGTGCGGGTGCAGAGCCGGGAACGGACGGCGGTCCGGTTAAAAGAGAAGAAAGCAGGGAACAACAGCGAAATGAGCAGTATAACCAGTATGTAGAGCAGGTGACGCCAAAGGCAAACTGCCTGTTAAACTGTGTCAAAGCATTTATCACAGGCGGTTGTATCTGTACAGTTGGACAGATTCTGACGGTGCTGTTTTTAAACAGCGGCATGGGAAAGGACGAAGCTGCTGCGTATACGACAATCAGTCTTGTTTTTGCCAGCGTTGTGCTGACGGGATTAAATATATATCCGCTGATTACGACATGGGGCGGTGCGGGAAGTTTAGTGCCGATTACCGGCTTTGCAAACAGCGTGGTAGCGCCTGCGATTGAATATAAAAAAGAAGGACAGGTATTCGGTATCGGCTGCAAAATTTTTACTATCAGTGGTCCTGTGATTTTGTACGGCATTTTAAGTTCGTGGATACTGGGCGTGATTTACCTGATTGTTGTCAGCCTGCGTGCTGTGTAACCGTGTAAAAATGAAGGGAGAAGTTGATGCAATGATTGTGGGAAAACAAAGTATTTTATTTGAAGAAAATGTATATATAGAAGAAACGGCCTGCGTTGCAGGACAGAAGGAATCGGAAGGACCGCTTGGAAAACTTTTTGATGTGGTTGTGGAAGATGCGATGGCGGGCATGGAAAACTGGGAAGAAGCAGAAAGTACCTTACAGCAGCTGGCTGTGGATAAACTGCTTGAAAAATGGGATGGCAAAAAAGAAGATTTGCGTTATATTTTTGCAGGAGATCTGCTGGGGCAGTTGATAGCCACATCATTCGGGCTGATGCAGTATGAAATTCCAATGTTCGGATTATACGGGGCCTGTTCTACTTTTGGTGAAGCGCTGTCGCTTGCGGCAATGACGGTTCATGCAGGTTACGCCGGTCATGTCATTGCACTGGCTTCCAGTCATTTTGCAAGTGCCGAAAAACAGTTCCGTTATCCGCTGGAATACGGCAACCAGCGGCCACCGGCTTCGACATGGACAGTTACAGGCTGCGGGGCAGCCGTTATTGGTACGGAAAAAGGCGAGGTCTGTATCCGCGGCATTACGACCGGAAAAGTGATTGATTTTGGTGTAAAAGATTCAATGAATATGGGTGCGTGTATGGCGCCTGCAGCAGCAGATGTCATTGCAGCCAATTTAGAAGACATGCAAAAGGATGTTACGTATTATGACTGCATTATTACGGGAGATCTGGGGGCAGTCGGTAAAACTATTCTTATGGATTTGTTAAAGGAAAAGGGATATGACCTGACGGGCAGATATACTGACTGCGGACTGGAAATCTTTGATGCGGAAAGCCAGGATACGAAAGCGGGTGGAAGCGGCTGCGGCTGTTCTGCAGTTACAATGTGTTCATATATTATGAAAAAAATGAAAAATCACAGCTGGAACAGGGTGCTGTTTGTACCGACGGGAGCGCTTTTATCCACAGTCAGCTACAATGAAGGAAAAAGTGTTCCAGGTATTGCGCATGCGGTAATTCTGGAAAGAAAGGGGAACAGAAAATGATGGTATTTATAAAAGCATTTGTAATCGGCGGAATGATTTGCGCTCTGACACAGATATTAATGGAAAAAACCAGGCTGATGCCCGGAAGGATTATGGTACTGCTCGTAACGCTGGGAACGTTTCTGGGGGCAGTCGGTTTATATGAGCCGTTTGCGGAATTCGCTGGTGCAGGTGCGACTGTGCCGCTGTTAGGTTTTGGAAATGTATTGTGGAAAGGTGTCAGAGAAGCAGTCGATGCCAATGGTTTTTTAGGGTTGTTCCAGGGCGGTTTTAAAGCCTGTGCCGTCGGCGTATCCGCCGCGCTCATCTTCGGATATCTGGCATCCGTGCTGTTTGAACCGAAGATGAAGAAGAAGTGACGCATGAAATATGATTGCGACTCAACGCTGGCGCTTAACTTCGCTGCAATCATATTTCATGCTTGGAGTGATGGCGGACGGAAAGTTACGGAGATGTGAACGTATGATTGCGGCTCAACGTTAGCACTTAACTTCGCTGCAATCATATTCCATGCTTGGAGTGGTGGCGGACGGGAGGTTGCGGAGATGTGAGCGTATGATTGCGACTCAACGTTAGCACTTAACTTTGCATGAAATAAAAAGAAAAAGGCTTCTGACAGTACCGGGTTAAACGGTGTTTATCAGAAGTCTTTTTCTTTAGTTTGCAGATATCCTGCATTATTTTAATTGGTTATTCCGCGGTGTTCCAATTCTGGCTGGCAGTAGTTGGATTCTGGGCAGCGGAGCTGCTTTGGTTGTTGTTGTGTGCGGCGCTTGTGCCGGTTGTGTTGGAAGTATTTCCGTTTGTTCCGTTGTTATTTGCGGCGGTTGTTCCTGCCGTGTTGGACGGAGTGGTTACCGCCTGTGAAGCTTCGGTTGTCTGGCTTCCGGGTTTTACAGCGGAAGCATTGGAGCCGTTGTGCAGGCTGCAAAGTCTGGAAAGCTTTTCATCTGTAATTGCGTAAGAAGAATCATATGCACTATAAGAAGATTCTTCATCAGAAGCAGTACCGGAGGATGATTTTTTAATATAAACACGTGTAGAGGTGTTTGTACATCCTGAGGAAGCGACATCGCCCGAATCATTACAAATTGTTACTTTAACATGGGTATCACATTCTTCTGTCGGCACATTATCCGCCGAAAAATATTCTGTAATAACCTGGCTGCCGCGCGGGTCTTCATCACATAATCCTGCAACAGCGAGTTTACCGGACTGTGAGCATACCTGAGCAGTTACAATGCCGGACGGCTGTGTAAATTCACCGGTAGAAAGTCCCTCGTGAATCTGTGACATAATCGTCTGCCAAATCTTTGTATGGCTGATAGACTTGGACAAAACTTTAGAGTTATCATCATAGCCCAGCCAGATAGAAGCCGTATAATACGGTGTAAAACCACAGAACCATTTATCGGTTTCATTATTGGTCGTACCTGTTTTACCGGCAACCGGCTGGTTGGAAAGAGCTGCAGATGTACCGGTACCCTGTGTGATAACGGATTCCAGTGCACTGGTCAGCAGCCATGCCGTCTGTTCCTTTAATACGGTATGTGTTTCACTGGAGGAATTGTCAAGCAGCAGATTCCCCTTGTAGTCGTATACAGCGGTATAATATACCGGTTTGGTGTACGTACCGTGATTTGCAATGGCAGCGTAAGCTGCGGTCATATCAATATTGGTAACACCCAGTGTCATACCACCGAGGGCGAGCGGCTGAACAATATCGTGGCTGCCGTTAATTGCCTTTTGTGGAGATACCAGCGTGCTGATACCGAATTTTTCCAGATAATTAAAGCCGACCTGCGGTGTGATTAACGTCAGCACCTTGACAGCAGGTACATTCTGCGAGCGGTAAATCGCTTCACGCACGGTCATCAGTCCGCGGTATTCTCCGGCAGTAAAGTTTTTAACAAGCTGTCCGCTTGAATAATAGTACGGAGAGTCATCAATAGCACTGGCAAGTGTAATCGCACCGGTATCAAGCGCCGGACCGTAAGCTGCCAGTGGTTTAATGGAAGAACCCGGCTGGCGTGGCGAATCAGTTGCACGGTTTAAAGTACGGTTGCCTGATTTTTCTCCGCGTCCGCCGACAAGTACCTTTACATAGCCGGTATGCTGATCCATTAAAGAAAATGAAAGCTGCGGCTGGATTACATAATGCAGCGATTCTGCAACAACCGTTTCACCATTTGCCGTCATGGCTTCGCGGTAGGTATCCACATACTGCTGTGCGGTATCTTCGTTAGTCTGTGTCAGACTGAAATTATAATTGCCCTGTACATTCTGATACCATGTCTGCATGGTCGAATGGGAGTAATTGATAATTTTTCCGTCAGCGTTTTTTACACTTAATGCATAGTTAATCGAAAATTCTGTTGAACTCGGATAAAATGAAGGGTTGTTAATCGCTTCATCGGCAATTTCCTGCATGGAAGTATCCTGTGTGGAATAAACCTGCAGACCGCCTTTGTAAATGAGGTTGGTTGCCTGTGTTTCCGTATAACCTTTCTGTGTCATCAAGTCGTCAATCAGCTGTTCAATGAGTGTATCAACGAAATAAGAATATGTGGAAGAGGAGCCGGTTGCAATGTCAAGACCCTCTACACGCGCATATACATCATCTGCAAGGGCTTCATCATACTCTTCCTGTGCAATGTAACCGTGCTTGAGCATATTGCGCAAAACCTTCTGCTGTCGTTCCTGATTGTCTTCCGGATACTTTAACGGGTTTAACTTGGTCGGATTCTGTGTAATGGAAGCAATCACGGCACATTCGCTTAAAGTCAGTTCGGAAACGTCTTTTCCGAAATAACCGTTGGCAGCTGCCTGTACACCATAATAGCCGTTTCCAAGGTTAATTGTATTTAAGTAATTTTCAAGGATATCGTCCTTGCTCATATACGTTTCAAGCTTAATTGCAAGATACTGTTCCTGCACCTTACGCTTAATCTTTTCAATGTCTGTTTCGTTATATGCATTAAAGACATTGTTTTTTAAAAGCTGCTGTGTCAGGGTACTTGCACCCTGTGAAAGACCACCACCGGTAATAGTGTTATAACCGGCACGGATAATGCCACGGATGTCAATGCCGTTATGTTCGTAAAAACGTTCATCTTCAATTGCAACAAAAGCATGCTGCAGTTCAAGAGGCACAACGTCCAGCTCCACGGAAATACGGTTGGAGCCGGTGGTAGAGAGCGTCTGGATTTCATTGCTTTCGTTATCGTAGATTTTTGTGGCAAATCCGTCAGGTGATACGTCAATTGTCGAAACGTCAGGGGCGCTCGAAATAATACCCTGTACAGAACCCAGTACCAGACATGAGCCTGAAACCACAACGGCAATTGCTAATATCAGTATAAATTTGATGGCGAAAACGCCAAGTTTTGTTCGAAGTCTTGTAGCGGCGGAATTTAGCAGTTTTTTCTTTTGTTTTATGCCTTGTCTGCCATAATTCATAGATTGTCCTCCTTGATAAGTTCTTACTATTATATCATAACGAAAATACTTTGACAAATTGAAATGAAATTCGTACTATATAATAAATGTTTGCTGCGGAACAATCCATAGGGGAAATTTTACTTCCGGCGGTCATTAAAAATGTAAGGCATACAGAATGGAGAAAATATGAAGATTATATATAAGGAAGGCGAAGGGGAGATTGAAGAAAAAAAATCCCGTTTTATTGCACACGTATATCCGGTACAATCGGAAGAACAGGCAGTATCATATATTAATGAAGTAAAAAAGAAATACTGGGATGCAAGGCATAATTGTTATGCCTATGTATTGGGAGAGGATGCGGGCTTTCAGCGGTTTAGTGACGATGGAGAGCCGCAGGGGACAGCAGGAAAACCGATTCTTGACATTATTATGAAAAGCGGCATCTATAATTGCCTGATTATTGTGACAAGATATTTCGGTGGTACGCTGCTTGGAACAGGCGGATTAATCCGTGCTTATCAGGCAGCTTCCAAGGAAGGACTGGAACACAGCACTGTGCTTTCGGTATCGGACGGGGTTCTGGCACAGATTGATGCGGATTATAACAGCATTGGGAAAATCCAGTATATTTGTTCGGAAACGGACATAGATATATTAAAAACCGAATATACTGAAAATGTTTATATGGAAATGATTGTACAGGCAGAAAATTATGGACAGTTTGTACAGAAAATAACCGATGCGTTTTCAGGGAAAATTTCTGTTGTAAAAATTGAACAACAGAAATTTGGCAAAAGTGAAAGCGGAGAGGTGATTCTGCTTTCCTGAGCAAAATAATGGGAAAAGATAGTAATATATCACAAAAAGAAGTTTTGAAAACCGAAAAATTCAATTTGTATTGTAAATGTGATGTAAAAATAAACAAAAAATATGGTACGGATAGTGCATAATTTACATAATGCATGGTATATTTTGCGCAGAGAATTTATTTAATAAGAATAAAAATATAAGAAAACTGAAAAAAATGTAAAAAAAAATAAAACTGGAAAGCCGCATAAATACTGGGGTTTCACAAAAAATTCAAAAAAAGTACAAGAATTGTTCAAAATAGTCTTGTTAAAATCACACAAAAATGCTATTATACCTATGTCAATGAATGTTGGCTGGGGGTGGTTCCCCCGCGAAACCAAACAAGGAGGGTTTATAGGTTTATGAAGAAAACAATCAAAAAGCTTACTGCTGTAGGTTTAACACTTACTTCAGTAATGGGACTCGTAGCTTGCGGCAGCTCAAATGACAGCAATGCAGCAGGCGGATCAAGCTCAAGCAAGGAAGTAACAAAACCGGATAAGTTCACAATTATGTGCGATAATACGGTAGTTACAGAAACAAATGGTGCTGCGGCATTCTACGAACAGTTAAAGACTGCAACAGGTCTTGACTTCCAGTGGACTCGTCCGGACCACAGCGGTTACTATGATGCAGTTGCTAATGCATTTAACTCAGATGATACAATGCCAGACGTTGTATTACTTTCATCTGACTACTATGCATTATATGCTTCAAATGGTTTCCTTTGGAATATGACAGATGCTTGGAATTCATCAGAAACAAAGAAATCAGGAAGATTAATCAGCACAGCTGATAACGTTCTTTCAGCTCTTATGGTTAATGGTGAAGACGGAACAAAGGCTATGTATGGATTCTCTCCATACCGTGGTAATGGCTGCTGTACTTATATCAAGAAGGCTTGGTTAGATGCAGCTGGTATCAGCACAGCAGATGTTGAAGGCAAGACACTTGATTTCAACACATACTATGGCTACTTAAAGCAGATGGCTGCTAATAAGGGTCATTATGTAATTTCTGCTCCGGGCTTCATCAGCAATGAAGCACCTTACACAAACTACCTGCCAGAATTCTATCAGCAGGCTAACTACACATTCTACAAGAATTCATCAGGACAGTATGTTGATGGTTTCTCAGAAGACAAGATGAAAGAGGCTCTTCAGAGAATCCAGACAGCTGTTAATGATGGTATTATTGATAAGGAATCTGTAAACAACTCTACATCTAATGCACGTGATAAGTTCTACTCAACAGATGCTGGTTCAGAAGCCGGTGTATTCACATACTGGGCTGGTACATGGGCTAACACATTAAAGACTCAGCTTGCTTCTAAGGGTCTTGACAATGAACTGATTGCTATTAAGCCAATCAAAGAACTTGGTACATATGTAGAAAGAATCGCACCATGCTGGTGTATTACTACAGCAGCTAAGAACCCAGAAGGTATCTTTAAGTACTTCATCGATACAATGTTAGATGGCGGCGACGTTCAGACACTTTGGGAGTACGGCGCAAAGGGAACCCACTGGGATACAAAGGCAGAAACTGTAACACTTGCTAAGGATGACGAAGGCAAGAAGACTAAGACTTATGAAGAAGGCCAGTTCCACTTCCTTCCACAGCCGGAATCACCGGATAAGTTAATGTCTAAGAACCACATCGATCCAATCCTTGCTCTTGCTAAGTTCCAGGATGGTAAGGAAGATCCAGGTGCTAGTGCTATGACAGAAACAGCTAAGGCTAACGGTGATTTCTTCGCTGAAAACTCAACTGTAGCAGTTCCACTTCCAATGACAACTGCTCTTTCTGAGAACATCACTGATATCAACACAGCTAGAAACTACGTTATCTCTCAGGTAGCTTTAGGTTACATGACAGTTGATGAAGGTATGAACTACTACAAGACAACAGTTGGTTCATTAGCTGATACAGTACTTAAGTCTTTAAACAAGTAATCAGTAACTGATTATGTAAACACGGCTGTATAGCCACTTTATAAGAATCCACTTTCGGGTGGGGGAACCCACCCGGAATGGATTCTAATTTTTAGCTTATTTATATCGAGAGTAGGCTTGGAATTTTACAAAAAATATTAGGAAAGAAGGTATGAAGATGCAATGTAAGTCTTGTGGAACAGAATTACCTAAAAAAGCAAAGGTTTGTCCGAAGTGCGGAGAACTCGTTGGAAAGCAGAAGTCAGACAACCTTAAAGTAATTGCTGTCGCCGGTTTAGTTATTGCGTTAATAGGCGGGCTATTGCCTTTTGTTCAGAATACAGATGTTGAGTTGATTTCTGATGCCTACAGTTTTATGAACATTGATGTACCAGCTATGTGGTACCTTTACATGCTTGCTATTGTAGTATCTCTGGTACTTTTAGCAACAAAGAACGATATGCTTTCAATTATACCTACTGCTATTTCAGGTATTATTTTTATTGTTTCATTCGTAGGAATGAACTTCAGAGGTTACGAGAGCAGAAAGCTCTATAATCTTCATTCATTGACAGATTTATTATCAAACGGATATGAAGGTTCTTCATATTCAGTAGGTTGCGGTGTATATGTAGTTATCATTGGTCTCATTCTTGGTATTGCAGGATGCTTTATTGATATCATGAAGTACTTCAAGAAAGATATCAACGTTGACTCTAAGTACATGACAAACTCAATCAACAGGAAAGTATGGTCAAAGATCTACTACCACAGATGGTTCTATGTAATGTTTTTGCCGGTATTAATCATGATTTTACTGTTTAACTACTGGCCAATGTTAGGTTGTAGATATGCCTTTACAAAATATATTATCCGTTCACCGTATTATGTAGGTCTTCTTCACTTCAATACGATGTTCACAAACGATGTATTCTTCTGGGATGCATTCCGTAACACATTACTGCTTTCTATCGTTAAGTTAATTCTTAACACTGGTGCAGCCGTTATTATTTCATTATTACTGAATGAAATTACAAACCTTGCATTTAAGAAGACAGTACAGACAATTGTATACTTACCTCACTTTATGTCATGGGTAGTAGTTGCTTCTATCTTCCGTTTAATTCTTTCAGTTAACAGTTCAGGTATGATTAACCAGATGTTAATGGGAATGGGCGTGATTGATAATCCAATTTTCTTCCTTGGTGATGTAAGATACTGGAGAGGCACATTCTTCTTCATCAACGTTTGGAAGGATACAGGTTGGGGAACAATCCTTTTCCTTGCTACATTATCAGGTATCAGCCCAGACCTTTATGAAGCTGCCCAGATTGATGGTGCAAACCGTTGGAAGAGATTAATTTATATTACACTTCCTGCTTTAGCAAATACTATTATTACTGTATTCATTCTGAACCTTGCTAAGGTTATGAACCTTTTCGAATCAGTATTCGTAACAATGAACGATGCAGTCGTTAACGTTTCTAACGTACTTCAGACATATGTATACCGTAAGACATTCGGTAGTGGTAACTCCGATTATGGTTATACAACAGCGGTTGGTTTATTCAAGTCATTTGTAGGTATGATCCTCGTACTTGGATGTAACTATGCAAGTAAAAAAGTACGTGGTCGCGGTATTGTATAGGAGGGATAGATAATGAGTAAAGAACAAGTAGTAGTTGCAAGAAAAAAGAAGAAAAAAGTCAAAATCTTCCCTATCGTAAACGTAATTTTGTTTTTGGTAATTTCATTAATTATCATGGTTCCTATCTGGAAGGTTATCGTCGATTCATTCGATGCAAAAGCCGGTTATGGTATGAATTTCCTGCCACAGACATTTACACTCGGTGGTTAT
>OGHB01000144.1_pt1 | contig 54767 bp, 79 predicted proteins | sample 1571451 | NCBI WGS metagenome assembly OGHB01 (sample SAMEA2582071, study PRJEB24529) | metagenome | biome: Human gut stool | place: China | collected 2011
GAAGCCCTGCACATTTGTTTCATCGAAACTTTGTTTAGTTTTCAAAGATCATATATCCAAATCGCTTGATGCGACTTTTATATTTTATCACTTGATGAATATTTGTCAAGAACTTTTTTTGAATAAAAATTCAAATTATATTCATAACTTTCATCTTGCGACAACTTTTGTATCATATCATCAACATCAATTGATGTCAACAACAATTTAAAAATTATTTTTGATGTCGTCTTTCGTAACAGACAACGATATATACTATACCTTGATTTTAATATCTCGTCAATAGTTTTTTTTATTTTTTTCAATATCTTCTAATGCCTCGTTTATCCACTTAGACATTCTCTTAGAAATAGGCTTGAACCCTTCTTGAACATGCTTATTAGTCCAATATTTTCGATGATTAAATCCTGGGCGTCTTTTTTCTCTAGAAAAATCAAAAGCTTTTTCCAAGCATCTTATTGATAAACTTATCTTCCCAGTATACTCATCGATATCTATTATCATGACTCTTACCATTTGCCCAACTTTCAAAAAATTTCGAATGTTATCTACATATCCATGGTGACATTCAGAAATGTGTATCAATCCTTGAGTACGATTATCTAAACTGACAAAAGCTCCATATGGTTGAATACCAGTTATTCTGCCTTCAATTATCATTCCTATACGATAACGCATATATTAACCTCCCATTTATTTCTATATTCTATAATAACTGACTATCAGTTCTTTTACCATTTTATTTTATTTTTTATTTATGCTATTGTATCCTTAGTAATTTTTTAGGAGGGTAATTTATGCCTGAAGATAACTTATATGATATTTCTATTATTGGTGGTGGCCCTATTGGTATGTTTGCCGCTACTTATGCAGGAATGCGTTCAGCCAAAGTCCAATTACTTGAAAGTTTAGGACAACTTGGAGGACAACCTCAAGCTTTGTTCTCAGAAAAGACAATCTACGATATTCCTGGATTTAGTTCCATTTCCGGTAAAGACTTAATTAGAAATTTAAATACACAATTACAGCAATTTAATGTTGACGTATATGTTAATAGTCCTGTTTTAAATATTCAAAAAACTGAGAAAAACCAATTTAAAATAATTACTAATAATAGAATCAGTTATAGTAAATCTATTATTATTTCTACCGGAATTGGTTCATTCGAACCACGTCGCCTTAGAATAGCGAATACCGAAGCACTAGAAAATGATAAATTATTTTATACTGTCAACGATCCATCAATATTTGAGAACAAAACTATTGCTATTGCAGGTGGTGGTGATTCAGCTATAGATTGGGCATTAGAATTAAATACTATTGCAAAAGATACTATTGTCATTCATCGTAGAAATCAATTTAGAGCTATGGAATCAAATGTAGATAAGTTAAAAGAGTCTGGTTCAAAAATAATGACCCCTTACACTATAGATAATCTTAGTACAGACAATTCTCATAATAACCTTACTATACAACTTAAAAAAGTACGTACTAAAGATACTGTTGAATTATCAGTAGATGCTTTATTAGTAAATTATGGTTTTATGTCTAACAATAGCATTTTAAAGTCATGGGATTTAGATCTAATAACCACCAAAAATAATTTAATCCCTGTTAATTCCAAATTAGAAACAAATCTTCAAAATGTTTATGCTATTGGAGATATTGCTAATTATCCTGGTAGAATAGATTTGATAGCCGTTGGTATGGGAGAAGCACCTATGGCTGTTAATAACGCATTGGAATCACTTTATCCTGAAAAAATTCAGCCAAAACATAGTACTCAACTTGTTAAAAATATTAAAAATAAAGAAAATAACTAATTATTTTCTTTTTTATATGGTATTATTAATTTTCAAATAACTTATTAAGGAGTAAGTACCTTGAACTTTTTAATTGATTTCATTCTACACATCGATGCACATTTAGTTAATATTGTTAATAGCTTTGGTAATTTAACTTATTTAATTGTTTTTGGAGTTATTTTTATCGAAACAGGTGCCGTTATAATGCCATTTTTACCTGGTGACTCTCTATTATTTGCTGCTAGCGCTCTATCAGCTAGTAGTGAGTATCATCTAAATATTTGGCTTTTTATTATACTATTTTGGCTTGCTTCTGTTACTGGCGACTCACTAAACTATTTCATTGGTCATAAAGTTGGACGCTCTGTTTCACAACATCACTTTTTTGGTAAATTTATTAAAGAAGAAAACATGAAGAAAACTGAAGCATTTTTTGAAAAACATGGTGGCATTGCTATCTCATTAGCAAGATTTATGCCTATTATCAGAACCTTATCTCCTTTTGTTTCTGGTGGTACAGGAGTTAAATATTCTACTTTCATTAAATATAATTTACTAGGAGCAACAGCTTGGGTTCTCATTTGTTGTGGTGCCGGATACTTTTTTGGTAATATTCCGGTTGTTAAAGAACATTTTTCCTTAGTTATTATTGGAATAATTGTAGTTTCTTTAATTCCTGCTATTGTAGGAGCTCTCAAAAGTAAACTTTCAAAAAATTAATAATAATTTTATTTATATACTAAAAAAACGGATAGTAGATTCAAAAATGGATCCACTATCCGTTTTTTTACTGTACAAAACTTTTACGTTCCTATTCTCGCCTTAATCTATTTTTTAAAAACCAATTGAATGTATACATAACCAATTCAAAAATTACTACTATTTCAATAAAACATGTTTCAAAAAATAATTCTGGTAAAGCTTTTATAATTGGTGTATTTGCCGGATTAAATATCCAGTCTCTATTGTTAAATAGCAATTGATGAAATACTATAAATGCATTTGAAAAGTCCAAGCAAACTATACATACCAACATTAAAATAATTATATTTGATACTTTAAATAAATTTAATAAATTCCACCATTCTGTTTTTGTAAAAATTCTTCGCCACATAATTCCAATCATTATTGAAGTAATTAATAAAACAATGTAGTTAAATTCAAATAATTTTTTTACATCTTCAAAGTGATGTATCGCGCTAACAGATAGTGGTAATTTAGTATGTAACGTTTCTATCCAAGGAAAATTCAAATAATATAAAATTGTTTTATATTCATGCCACAACTCATTACTAGTTAAAAAAACTTTTTTATCCAAGTGCTCTAACTTTATAAAAATATAGTATAACCAATCTGAATTAATAGTGATACTTATTGCCAAAGATAATACAAAAAAGAATAATATTACGCCAAATAGTAGTAATATTACTCTTTCTATCCATATAGATCTAATCATTATTGCCACTCATCTAAGCTATTAATTTCATATGTTGGCTTAATTTTTTCTTTTGCTACATCTTCTCTAGTAGAGACTCCCGTATATACCAATAATGTATCTATATCCGAAGCTATTCCTGCTTTAATATCAGTATTATAATTATCCCCAACCATAATTACATCATCAGCTTTCATATTCATCTTTTTCAATGCTTTTTCCATAATTATTTTTTCAGGTTTTCCAACATAAGTCGCCACTTGCTGTGTTGCTCTTTCAACTAAAGCAATGACGGAACCTGCTCCTGGCACTAAGCCTCTTTCATTTGGCAAATTAGTATCAGGATTAGTACCTATAAATTTTGCTCCTCTCTTAATAGCCAATGTAGCTAATTCGAATTTATGATATGTAACATCATAGTCTAAACCTACTACAACATAATCAGGAGTAACCTCTTCAAAGCGGAATCCTTTATCCATCAATGCTTGCTTTAAACCAAGTTCTCCAATTGCATATACTTTTCTTTTATTTTCATCTAAATCAGCTACATAATCAGCTGTTGCCAATGCTGTAGTATATACATTTTCTACACCAACATGAATATCAAAATTCATTCCTAAATTTTCTACTACAGCTTCCGGAGTTTGAGTACTATTATTGGTTAAAAATAGAAATGGAATATCTTTCTCTTGTAATCTTTCTATAAATCTCTTGGCTGCAGGAATTTTTATCTTTCCTTTGTACATTGTTCCATCTAAATCTATCAGGTATCCTTTATACTTTTCTAAATCCATAAAATTCTCCCTATTTTTGCCTAATTGTAAAATGTCTATGCTTTGTATTTTTCTTTGATACAGACTTCAAATGAGCATTTTTCTTATTTTTCTGTGATCGTATATTATATCTCTTTTCATTTGTGAATACATTATTTTTAGAGTTATGTTTCTTAGAACTAGATTGTGATTTTCTCTTTGAACTCTTCTTCCTAATATTAGCAGGTATTGGCTCTGGTGTCTGCACTTCAAGATTATGAAGAATAAAGTAGGAACAACCAAAATTACAATATTCATATAAGTAATCATCTAGCCTCTCTATACTTTGATAAGGTGATCCTTTCTTGCTACCAATCTCATAAAAACCACGTAATCTTAATTGATCATATCCCCAATCACCTACAATATAATCATATTTAGTCAAAATTTGGCTAAATCTCTCACCTAATCGTTCTGCGTTAAAACCTTCATGATAATTCTCAACTAAATCATAAGGTCTCCCATCAATTTTTATTCGGGTCTCGTTAATTACTAATACTTCACTTGCTGCTGCTTCGATAGTTTCAGCCTTTTTTGCAAGTTGTACTTCCCGCCTTTCTTTTCTTTCGCTATTCAAAAATCAATTCCTCCTAGCTTAAAATCATCAGTTAATTATATACCTTATATTCCCACTCTTACAAGTTTCTTTCTCATCTACCATCTTTTTTTATGATCTATTAACTTAGCCTCTATAATCTTAAATAAATTCTTTTCTGATATAGGTGTTCCAAATGGTAGTTTATTAATTAAATAATCTATATCTGCTGAGTCAACTCCAACATTAATATTCCACGGTGAATTTACACTGGAATGGTGAATATGTCCATGAACATTAACTCTATTTTTAGATGGTCCTACCAATAATGGATAATGAGTTAAAAATAATTGATAATGATTTAATTTTAAAATTAAGCCAACATCTATAAAAGTAAATTTCATTCTTCCATCAGGTAAAATAACATTATTTTTATCTATAAATTTAAATAATGCTCTTGAATCATGGTTTCCCTTCAAAAATACAATTTGCCCCTTTAATTTCTTCAATATTTCCAATACTCTTTTTAAATCTTCTTTTTTACTATTTATAAGTGCTATATCTCCTAAATGATAAACCGTATCATTATCATTAACAACACTATTCCAATTTTCAACTATTGTATTATTCATATCATTTACTGAAAAAAACATTCTATTAGCAAATCGTGTATCATGTATCAACTCTTTATGGAAAAAATGTGTATCTGCAGTAAAATATTTCATTTCATACTCTCCTAGTTAGTTATTAACATATTATTATAATAATAAAATAAAAAAACAGAATTAAAAATACTTAGCGTATTTCTAATTCTGTTGAATCCTAATTTCTTTTTTTAATACTACTAATCATATATAACATTACAAACCAAGCAATCGCAGCTATCAAAGCAAATAATGTTGTTTTTTCCAAGCACATTATTACTCCTACGAATATTAAGAAAGCCAACACTAAATAATCAGTCCATGGATGAAAATGTAATTTAAATTCTCCCTCAGGAATGTTTTGTTTCTTTTGTTGCTTTTTAAATTCCAAATGACATACAACAATTGCGCCCCAAATAAATAAGAAACAAGTTGTCGCAACACTAGACACAAATGTAAATAAAGATGTATTAGATACTACAAAGTTAGCTAATACTGCTATTGCTATTATAATAGCAGAAAAAATTAAACCATTCGCTGGAACTTGTTGTCTGGACAATGTGCTCATTTTTTTTGCGAATTTTCCCTTTTTACCCCAGTTAAGCGAGAATAACATTCTTCCGGTACTGAATAATGCACTATTAGTAGCCGATAATGCAGCTGTCAATACAACAAAGTTTATAATTCCAGCAGCAAAAGTTATACCTATATTCTGAAATACTTGTACAAAGGGGCTTTCATTTATTGAGATGGAATTCCATGGATATATGGACATTATTGCTAGTAAAGACCCTACGTAAAAAATAATTATTCTTAACGGAATTTCATTAATAGCCTTTGGAATAACTTTTTTGGGATTTTCTGCTTCTGAAGCAGTAATTCCAACCATTTCAATTCCAATAAAGCCAAAAGTCACCATTTGGAAAGATAGCAAAAATCCTTTTAAGCCTTTTGGAAATAATCCCCCATAACTATACAAATTCCCTAAAGTAGCATGTCCTACCGGTGTCTTATAACTAACTATAACCATCGCAATTCCTGAAACAATTAGTGCAATGATAGCAATAATTTTGATTAAAGAAAACCAAAATTCTGTTTCTCCAAATAGCCCCACTGTAACTAAATTCAAAGATAACAATACAACTACTGCAACTAATCCTGGAACCCACTGTGGTATATTAGGGAACCAATATTCTATATATAGACCTGTTGCCGTAACATCTGCCATAGCAATCGTTATCCAACAAATCCAATATGTCCACCCAGCTATAAAACCTATTTTTTCTCCTAAATATTTAGTAATAAAATCTATAAAAGAATGTGTATTTAAATCTGATAAAAGAAGTTCCCCCATTGCTCTCATCAGAAAGAAACATATTAACCCTGTTATACAATATGCTAAAACAATAGATGGGCCTGCTAAGTGGATAGACTTTCCTGATCCTAAAAATAGTCCAGTTCCTATCGTCCCTCCTAATGCTATTAATTGGATATGTCTACTTTTTAAATTTCTTGCATATCCTTTATTTTCTTTGTTCATATCAATATATCTCCAATTCATTAATATTCAATACTATCCAGTTTAAAACATTTTTTTATTTTAGTAAAATTCAACTATTTCATTTATAGTTGAATTTAATTCACTTTTAGATAAAAAAAGAACTATAAATCCAAATTATTGAAATTATAGTTCCTTTTTTCTAATTAAAATAAATATTTTTCTTTGCCCAACTTACTATTTCATTTATAAATTTTTTAAATTCCTCTTGTTTTTTAAAGCTAGGGAAATCGCCCAATAATACTTCTTCTGCCTGTTTAGCCTTATTTCCCTTCTTTTGTACAACTAAAATTGATTTCATCGATTGTTTATCATTAAATAATTCTGTTGGTAAGTTTAATAATCCTTGCAAATAACCAACTTTTTGAATATATTTAAGCAATTTAACCGAATCTTTTACTTCAAAAATCCCTCTAGGTACAATAAATATTCCTATTCCATCTTCTTTTAATTGCCTTATAGATTTTTCAATTAATACATAATGAGCATATGAATGTCCATCATTATTTTTGGTGATATAGTCACTCACTTTGTCATCTATTGGATAATATCCAACCGGCAAATCTCCAACTACTAAATCCGTTTTAGGGATTAACAACTCTTCTATAGCATCCTGATGATATAGTTCAATATTTTGCTTTTGGAATTGCGTGCTTATACTTGCTAAAGCTAATAGCGTATCATCATTATCTATTCCATAAGCTTGAATATTTTTGTTTTGCTTATCTAAATTATTATAAATATCAGTAAGTAAGTTCCCTGTACCTACACAAATATCTGTAATTGTTAATACTTTTTTAGAGTCAGCAAATAACTCTATTAGATAAGATACTATCATTCCTATTGAATCTGGTGTCATTTGATGATTAGCCTGAATCTTATCTTCGCTATAAGATTTTAAAATTAATAATTGTATAACCTGTCTTTTTTCATCAGCTTCTAAGTTCTTTATATTACTATCAGCGTACAATTCTTTTAACTTTGCTACTGTCTTTTTATCAGGCTTATCATCCTCTACATGAACTTGATTATTATCTAAGATATTCTCTAAAGTTTCAATTAACGCATCAAGATAAGTTGTTTGTAGATTTTTTTGCAGTTCCTTTACTGCTTCTTCAAGTAAACTGTATTCTTTCTGTATTTTTTTCATTTTACCTATCAAGAACTAGCCCTCCTGTTACTATTAATCTTTAATAGTGTAGCTAGTTTATGCAAAATTTTCAAGTTTATTGGCTATCACTTAAATTGATACTCTCTACCATTTTTTAATATAATAATGTATTTTCTTCTTTCTTTATCCCACATAACTTTGCCATAATTAAAGTTCTCGCTATCACAATTCTTTCTTTTGACTACTTCATACATCACTCTAGCTCTATAATAATTTACCTCTCTGCTATAGGCTAAAATTTGCCATTTAAAAAGTAATGTCTGTCCTAAAAATATCATAAGAAAGAACATCAAAAAGTATATGCTAGTATATATTAAATAACCTTCTTTTCTGAAACTACTTTTCATTTTTTTCGATCCATTATATATTCTTCGCTATATTCTCTACCGTGTATCCGAATTGAAATAAAAATCGACTTCCTATTTTCATTATATCTCCACTCTACCTTTTGAACATTGTATAACAAGGGCATATACCCATCAATTTTTCTTCGCATCCTGATTTGTTGCTTATATAAGTCCAATTCATAAAAATCATCCATCGCATCGCTATATAAAATCAATTCATTATTCTCATTGTCAACACGTACATATTTAAAATCCAAATTACTACTTTCTATAACTGATCTAAATTGCTCCCACTGCAATCTATCATTTTTAGTTTCATTTGCATTGATTTTCCACACTATTTGGAGTGTAGAAAATATCATCATACATGTTAAACAAGTAATTCCTATTGCTATTATTGTTTCTAATAATGTAAATCCACTCTTTTTACTCTTTTGACAAAGTTTCAACTTTATTTTCATAACTAACTTGTATTTGTTTAAAATTTACTAATTCATTCTTGTCCATACTTCGCACTCTATTGAGTAATAAATGCATTCTTTCTTTATCCTCAATCTTTAAATTCTCTTGATTATTTAGAGATTGATAATTTGTTAATAATATTAAAATTCCACTACAAATTATTATTAACCCTATTATCGAATCAGCTAATACAAATCCTTTATTGGTAAGTTTTAACATAATATTTAGCACCATATCCCATTTGAAATACAAATACATATCTTCTTCCTAATGATGAGAAAATTTTTATTGTTTTAGGTGTAACACTACCATTATCACTAATTTTTACAATATTAGTATCTCCGTGCATAGTAGACGGATATGAAAATTCATAGTCATTTGTTGTTCTATCTTTATTATATTCAGAAAATCGAACTAAATCGTGATAAAAATAAACATTAGTATGTTTTTCCTCTTGAATAGATTTTATTGTACTTTGGTTCCATTTTCGTTCAAAATTTTTTATAAATTGTCTTTCTTCATAATTTTGCCAAGTTATTTTTATAGGACGATATGCCAACAAAATCAATACCATAAATATTCCTAAAACAATTATCATTTCTAGAAGAGTATACCCTACCAAATTATTCTTTCTTACCATTATCTAGTTTAATCTCTATATTTTTCTTCTTAATTTGATCATATTGATCATTATTTAAATAATTAGCTGATTTCAACTCATCTATTGTTACTGTATTAGTATTCTTTTCATCCATATATAATTCAGCTTGTGTATTTAATTGAGTCTGCAACGCCTTATCATTTACAGTATTTGCATGCTTTCTCTGTGTACCTATATTCGGTAATATAATTAAAATTAATAAGCTAATAATAAATAAGACAATTGCCATTTCTATTAAAGTAAATCCACGCCTTTTCTTTTTCACTAATATAAACCTCCTAGAGTTTTGTATATTGGTAACAGAATTGTTAAATAAGTTCCAACAATAATTATCGCTATCACGATAAATAGTATCGGTTGAACTAACTCAATCAATTTATGACATTTCAACACAAACACTTATATATCAATGTTATATTAAATAATCACTTAAAAAGTGCATACTTTTTGCATACTAAGAAAGTTTAAGAAGAATGTTAGCAAAAAAAAGACACCTTGCATCTACTCATATAATAGTAGAAACAAGGTGTCTTAATTTATTTCTATTTAAATTTACCCCAGCTACTTGTGCGTTTACCACCAGAACTTTCGCCAGTTGGCAGATAACCGAATTGTCCGTTGCCTCTAGGTTGTCTGATCCATACATATCCACCTGAATGGCAGAAAGCATCATACTTAATGACTGAACCTTTTGGCAGAACGCCAATTTTGGCAGATTTGGTTGTGGCTCCCCAGCGTAAAACTATCCCTTCGTTGACAGTGATGGTGAATTTTCCATCTTCCTTAAACCACTTCACGCCAAGATTATCAGTCCAAGAATCATACTTAGTACTGTTTTGACTAGGTGCTGGAGCTGGCTTAGATGCTTCAGTTTGTGGCTTTGCTCCTGGTTTAGCAAACTTATCCCAAGCATTGGCATCCAAATACCAAATAGAACGGTCCATGTCTCCTCCTGTATATTGCCAACCAGCAATAGAACCAAAAGCATCACTAGATACAGACATATCAGGTACTGTCCAAGAGTTCCAGTTCATTGATGCATATTTAGCTACCCAAACAGCACAATCTTTTGCACAGTTAGCCACTTGATTTAAAGCCGATTCTTGAACATAGATAACACACCAAACACCAGTTAAGCGGTGTACTTCATCTACAAACTGACGAACCCAGCTAGAATTACCCCAAGCTGAATTTTGGTAACCTTCCCAGTCAATGATCAGCATACCTTGACCTACATAGTTCTTGATGTTATTGATAAAATATTGTGCTTCTGCTACTGGGTTCCCACCGCCAGCGTAATGATATAGTCCACGCTTTTTACCTAATTGTCCTGCCAAGTCCCATTGATGGTTACACTTTGGATTAACATATCCTGTTCCTTGAGTAGCTTTAACGATAACTCCTTGAGCATGTGGGTCACGAATGATATAATCTTCAGAACCTGAGTAAACGTCTACTGTGTACATAACCATGTTATTTGTCCTCCTTAATCTTAACTGTTGGTGTTAAATCTGATTTTTCGTAAGCTGACTGAACTGCAGTGTGAATTGTTTGTGAGTCTAGCTTATAGCCTTGTTTTTTCATCACGTCATTTACTATCATACTAGCTTCATCAAACTTCTCACGTCCAGTCTTGTCTTGACTGACTAGGCTTGTAACCGCCATGTCTGCTACTTGCTCAAGTAGAGTCCACAAAGCCTTTGATTGTTCTGTTGACGCATGTTCAGCTTTGTTGTCTAAAATTGGTTTGAGTTGCTTGAGTAAAAAAATAGCCAGTACAGATAAAAGTCCAGTCTGTACTAGCCACTCAATAATGTCATTGACTACTTTCATTATTTTTCTTCTCCCTTCTCAAATAATGTTTTAATTCGTTCGTGATGTCTATCTAGTCTTCTATCATGTTCATCAACTCGTTTTTCTAATCGTTCAAAATTTGCTTGTTGTTTATCAAAACTAGCATTTAACTTTTGAATATTAGTATTCAATGTTCTTAATTGTTCTGAAAAAGGCTTTAATACTGAATTGATATTTTTATTGAAAGCCTTACTGCCATGATTTATTAACCAATAAACTCCACTAAAAATGACGGAAATCACCGCCAGTATCGACGCTATCTCCGCCCATGAATATCCTAGTAATGTATGCACATATATTCACTTCCTTTTTATATTCCTCCCACCCACCCTTTCATTATCTTAAATTGTTGGAGCTACAGTTGGTTGTGCTGATGCGTCTTCTGGAAACATCTTATTATAATCTTCTTGAGTAAAGTAATTTACTTTAACAAAAAGTTGCACATTTTCCTTTGTGAATAATCCTAAATCATAGAAACGTTTTACAATATCATAGCTATATCTCATCTTACTTACCTCCATTTGTTCCTGCGTTAGTTGCATTTTGTAACATAATTTGTGCCAAAGTTGCGTTTAGTTCGTTATTAGACTTACTTAATTTATCCACTGTTGAAGTTAAAGTATCAACTTTTCCTTGTAAGTTAGCTACTGCTAGCATTTGTTGTGCTGCAGCTTGTTCTCCTTGCGTTGGTTCTGGTTTTACTTCTGGAACAGTGTATTTCTTCTTCCATTCTTCCTCCGTCAAACTATTCCAACTGTTAGTTGTTTCGTTCCAAGTTGGATCATACAAGCCAACACCATTACTATCTACCGGTTTTACTGTTGTAGCGTTAGCTGGTAAATCATAATTATCTGGATAATCACTTACTGGATACATATATCTTTTTGTTTCTTTATCGTAAATAAAAATTAACATCTGTTCCCCTCCTCTATTGGTCTCTTTGTCCATCAATTCTGGTCCATTCTTTCCAAGTATGATTTACATAAGATCTAAAATAAATAGAACCAAGGTTTGCTAAAATTAATATTTGTGTAGCAATATTTCCACTCTCATCTCCGCACTGTATTAACGATCCCCAAAATGATTTTCTATTTTGTAAAGATTTTGGCCATGAACTATCTGACATTTGGTCCCATAAACCAACTATATGCATTCCTTGCCCTACACCATTTAGGCTTACGCTACCACTAGCTCCACCGCCAATAAATTTACCAATTTTAAAATTAGCTGTATCTTTTTGGTTTAAAGCTGTTACTCCATCATCAATAGTTTTAACTTTGTCGAAATTCTCTTTAATTTTTTCTGGTCCATTTGCCATTTCAGAAAAAATAGGTTCAAAATTTATTGCCATTATTATTCCTTCTTTCTTTATTGTTAAAATAAATAGCCCTTAAATCACTTGAGCTGTTGGATAATTAAAATAGCCTGTACTATAAATGACTACTGCCTTTACCATCTCCAGCTTTAGCAGCACTATCATCAACATTACCCAGACTAATCTTAATTGTTTTATTGCCACTTCCTAAATACCAATCTCCATATTTGTAGTATGGTTTAGTATCCATGTAGAAATTACGTGGTATACGAACAACGATTGAATTATTATCCGTATATTCTGCCTCACAAGGAACTAACTTGGTTAACGTTTCACCAAATGACCCAGCACCTAAACCGCCGATTTCAGTACCAATCGCATTTTCATAGTAGAAAACTGTTGGTTTAGGATAGTCTTTTTGATTGTGTACGATTGTAATTTTGTATCCGTAAAGTAATTCCTCCAGGCTGTCAGCTGTTACCATTTTTATCAAAATTGATTTCTTAAATTTTTCTGCCTCACCTTGAGTGAAAATCCCATCTTGTTTAATCTTATCTTCTAAAGTCCCTAATGCTGTTTTAGCACTATTCAACTCACTCAAAGTAGCTGTATTAGTTTGATTTAAGGTAGTCATCAAGTTAGTAATTTCCGCAACCTTATCATCAACAATCTTCTTCAATTCAGCTACATTTTTAGTTTCAGTTTCCTTGATTGTGTTAAACAAGTCATCTAACGGGCTGATATAATCTCTAGGAACTAAGCCAGTAACAACCATATCAGCCAGTACTTCAAACTTAAATTCAAGTGTGGCAATATTACGATAATCTTTCATCACCCGGAAAAATGCTTGTTTATACTGCCCGGCTACGCTAAAAGATTGTGCTGGCATATCAAAACGAAACTTACCAGTTGTTGGATCTTCATAAAATACAGCATGAGAGTTATCCAAAATCTTGTGTTCGTTGTCTGGCAAAATACCTTCAAATAGGACATTAGCTCCTGTTAAATCATAGGCAGAACCGTCTTCGTTGGTAATCTCAACAAAAACTTGTCTCAAACTGTCCTCATACTGACGGGCTTGCACCCAGTTAGATTTATCATAGTCAGGCGTAAAAGTATTACCACCCTTAGCCTCTAAAACAGTCAAAGGTCTGTAATCTTTACCAATCACATATTTCAATATTTGAGCCATTAGATTACTCCTTTCTCAATTAAAATTTTCGTCACTATATTCTCAATCGTTTCTTCATCAGTACCTAAAGTTACACGCTTTAGCCTTGCCTTCCAATCTTCATTTAAAGCGTCTATTTTATCATTAATATCATGCAAATTAGCTTTGCTATCTAATTCACTCTTAATCTCATCAGTATTGCTATTAACAGTACGCTGAATTTGATTAAAATTAGCAACTGCTGCGTTATACTGAACTCTATCAGTCAAACCAATATCATCAAGGTTCAGATGTTCCATCACTACCACCTTCTTCTTTTCCAGTTTTTTCAATGCTATCCAATCTTGTATTTATATCTTTAAATTGCTTTAAAATTTCTTTGTTCCTAGTTTCTTTTGAATGTGGATCGTATAGTTATCAAAATAGAATTCATGTATATCACCGTTCCAACTAAGCACTAAATATCAACTCCTTAAATCTCTCACTTGGTTCTGCACTCATATCTACATTTCCAGTAATACCATTTACGCTACCCTTGCTTGTATATTGATGTAAGTCATATGGATGTGTAGGTTTCAAACTATTAGCCAATGTTCCATCATTTTGTCCGTAACTTGGTATCCAGATTGCTCCAGGACGGGCTACATTCAGATTGAATTTATCGTATAAGTGATTAGCAATATACAGAACTATCTTATTATCTGGAACACCTAAAGTATTGAGTTGCGACATATAAGCCTCTACTCCAGCTCTCATTTGGGTAATATCTCCACTCATCTCAATGCTCTCAACATCAATTGCGTAAAAAATAGGCTGTTGCTTACCTGCGACAACCTTTTGAGTTCGATTATAAAAATCTCTAGCTTCTTGTTGAGCGTCTGATGTAGATGTAGCAGCAAAATATGCATACACCGCATACTTTCCGCCAGCTGAAATACATTGTTGCAAATTCTCCATGTACTTCAAATCTTGGTGAGCAGAACCATGTTGAACTCGGATAATACTCAAAGTAACATCATCAGCTATCACACTAGGCCAATCAATCACACCTTGCCATTCTGATACATCAATAATCTTATCAATGTGTTGTGGTTGTGGTTTAGGTATATCTGGAGTTGTTGGAGTATTGTTGTTGAGTTTATTGTCAATATACTCTTTTAATTTCTCTTCTAGTTCTTGCGTATTTCCACCATTTAATTTTGTAATAGTTTTAGTAACACTTGTACTGATTTCATTCATTTTTTGGAGAATATTAGTATTATTTCTAAGAATTGAATAAGGCAGATTATTCAATGTTAGTTGTGTTTGTTGTGTTGGATCGAATGGATACCATGTAAATCCAACTATCATTACTTCGGTAACTAACTTAACTGTCTTTACTTCTAATCTTCTAATCTCACCTGTATCAGGCTTAACATTACTAGATTCATTAGCAGTACCTGATATTAATGGTTCTAGTTGAAACTTACTTCTAACATATGCCTCCATCGCATTTTTATCATGGAATCTGTCATCTGACATATCTGCCGCTGGATGTTCTCCCCATTTTGCAATAGAATCTTTATCTTCAACTATAAAATCATCAAAATACTTTTCTGTATGAGTTTCTTCTTTTGTTTCAGTATGAGTAGTAGAACCACCACTTTTAATTAAATCTAATGGATTTAACCAAGTCCCGTCATTAGTAAAAGATTTTCCAACTGCAACATTGAAGTCTTGACGTGTTACCCCAACATGTAAATGATCTGTATCACGATAACCTATTACATCACCTGTTCTTACAGTATCTCCCACATTAACTGTTATTTTACTAGCACTTGAAAACGCCTCTTGATAAACAACATTATACCCTCCACCAGAAATAACAACATAATTTCCAAGCCCACCCATATAGGACTTGATTGTAACTTTTCCACCATGTACTGCATGAACTTCACTTCCTGGGTGATCTACTGAGCCAAAATCTAAACCGTCATGGAATCCATTAGGTCTAAATTCACCACCTGCATTAACACCGAATAATTGACTTCCCATAAATTTTCCTTCACCTACGTCTGGAAAAGGCCAACCCCAACTACTACCATCAGTAACTGCGATTTCTGTGGTGGTTGTAACTTCATGTTCAGTTCCTATTGCTCTAATCTTATTAATAATTCCAGTTGAATCAATATTTAACTGAACTTCACTTGTATCGTGCAGGTAGTCTAATCTTTTACCTTTATTTTGATAAAAATCTTTCTTGTTATAAATTCGTATATTTCTATTATCTGGATAAAAAATAGCATTTTCCCAAGTAGATAAAATCTTAGATATCATATCTTTACCGTTAGTATTTCCTAAATCCGTTATTTGTTGATTATCAAAATTACCGATAACTTGATATGAAAAACCCTTGTTATTTTCATTGAGATAAAATGCTAATACATCATTAACTGTGTACGTCTTTTCGCCACTATTGACCTCATACTTCCACAAATTAGCTAATTCATTAGATACATGTGTCGCCGTTATTTGTATAGTTGATACTCCTGCAGCATAATCTACTGCAAGTGTTTTAATAATATATTCTTGACCGTCAAAAAATATACTAGACTCTACTGCAATTATCTTAAACAAGTCTGAACCATCATCGTACACTGTAAAGGATAGTTGATAGGTATCATTTTCAGCCCACTGAATGTTAAAACTATTCCATAAGATATTATTCAAAATAAAAATCTTATCTTGATTTCTAGGTTTAAATTTAACTATTCTTTCATTCAACTACTTCCACCACCTTTAGAATGTATAGATAAATGGAAATGAAAATGTTATATCTGCTACTTTATCAAGTGTTATTTCGTTCCAACCTTTTTCTAGTTTGATATATCCAAAATCAGTTTCCATTGAATCATAACTATTATTCTTATAAGTATTGATACCGACCAAAACTACTGTATCATTGCTATTTAATGACCCTTTGAACGTCCAACTTGTTTCATTTGTCGTATTTTTAACCGTTAGTCCACCATTTGCAGATTTAATTGTTATCTTCAAATCGTGCTTTTGAAAATATGGATCTACTGCAATATCACTAGCGTTAAATATTCTAAAACTCGTTTGATTATTGAAATGATAGTTTAAATTTGGAACGTCAGCTAAATTCAATCCATATCCCCAACCATTAGATTGAGAAATTTGGTCTGACCTTAAATAGCTATATTTAACGCCACTAGGATTTTCAAACGCTACTGTGAATGTTGCCCAATGTGAACCGTCTTCATTAGGAGCTATCGTAAAAGGTGCTGTTCTAACATACCTTACTAGATGTTTATCAATATCAGTTCTAATTCTAAATAGCTCTTTTTGCATAAAAGCTTGCATTATATCATGTTTTGCTAACAAGTAATCTTGCCATGTTGAAAACCATAATAAAAATGTACAGCTTACCGTTGTAGGTTGGTAAGTTGTGTAATTCCACATTTCACCATCTTGCATAACGTTATTTTGATACACGTTTGAAATTGATGGGTTTTCATCTAGTTTTAACAAGGTTAAATTAGAAGTAATATCTTTTAAACTAAATTCTGGATTATTTCCATACTTAATATAAAAATTATTTTCCATAATTTATGCCTCCTAATAACCTTGATAATCAGCCAATCTTTGATCTAATGCTTGTTGCTGATACTGTTTTATTTTATCAAATCCACTCTCACGAATAGCTTTAATTTGTTGATTGTTTAATCCTAATAATTGACTGAACATAGCTAATAGTGAATCAAACTTATCATTTAATTCTTTTAGATCTCTATTATCTGATACATTTATGTGTTGTGGTTCTTGATTAGTAAATTCAGAGGTTAATTCGTGCATAAGCTGCCATGCTCTAGGCCTTTTAGCTGGATCAGTTGGAATAATATACTCTGGCTTATTATTTTCAGCAACTTCGATTAATTGATTTGTATCAATTCTTCCACCATAAGCCATCATTCTATGACCTGAAGGCCCCCAACCTCTCTTTACTCCAATTGGGGGAAAATCGTTTCTCCAATTGCTATCATTTAAAACTGCCATAATTTGGTCTAAAGCAGAATGAATATTTACATGTCCTGGAACCGCCCAACTTCTCCAAGTACCAAGTTTATATTGGAATAATCCAATTGGTAAACCTGTTCCGTCATGATCGTCATAACCACCATTTTGAGCAGGATCTACACTAGATTCAGTTGATGCTTGATAGTACAAATGCTCTATATCACGTTCACTAAGTTTTTGATGCATCAATCTAGCAGCGTGTTTAGCTATCTTGGCAAATTCAGATTTAGCCATTCTACCAGCAGGACTATTTCCATCGCCACCAGCTCCAAAATCTTCAAATAATTTCTTTACCCAGCCAACTGCTAAACTTGCTAATTTATTAGGAAAGTTAGTAATAATATCGCCAGCTAAGCCTTTAGCTGATAAATTACCAATATGTTTTTTCAAAGACTTCTTTTAAAAATTCTGCTGGCTTTTTCAAAATATCTTCTGCTTCATCAACTAAATCAACAGCACTATTCCAAACACCTTTAAAGAATTTACCAATACCATTAGCATATGCTGGAATACCTAACATTGTAGTTAATTTATAAGTATCTTCACCATTTAATACACTTGATCCTTTAGGTAAAGGTACCACCATATTACGTTGTTTAGGAAAAATACCTACTTTTCCGTCAGGTAGTCTAAACATTTCGCGATAATGTTCACCTACACCATCATTAACTAGCGCTAAGCCACCTTGGTGAGTTCCATTGACGCCCTGCATATTAGGTGTACCTTTAGCATAAGATACTGTTGGAATTTTCCAACTAGCATTTATTTGTGGAGCACCAACTTTATCAAGAACCCAGTTGATACCTTTCTTTAAACCACCTAACATATCATTAACTGGTTTAATCACACCATTTACCAAATCTACAGCTTTATGCTTAACACCTTTAACTGCTGAACCGACAATATCTTTTAGTTGTCCGAATTTATCAGTAAAAGTATTTACCATATCGCTTAATCTGCCACCAGTCTTATCATTCAACCAATCATACATATCCTTGAATATATTTTTAGTAAATTTACGGATATTTTTAGCAGTATCGTTAATATCACCGCCTAATTTATCCCAATGTCCACTGGTAAAATCTTTCCAAGTATTAGTGTAGGATTGAATAGCATCATAGCCTGATTTAAACTGTTTAGGATTCTCTTTAGCCATTTTTTTAGCGACATTAAGCGTTGCATTATTAAGATTATTCCATGATTTTACAACCTTATCTTTACCATTATCAGCATTCTTCTTTAAACTATTCCAGCCATCGCTAAACTTCTTCTTAGTGTCTTTCCACATATTATTGGCAAACTTAGCAACATCTTTATTAAACTTATTCCAACTCTTTTGAGTGTTCTTGATACCTTTGTTAGTTGTATCTTTAATTGATTTCCAACCTTTGCTGAAGAAACCTGTAATGTTCTTCCATACTTTAGATATCTCTTTAGGTAAGTTTTTAGCATCCTTTGCCAAACCATCAACAAACTTCTTGAATTTATCACTATGGGTATACAAATACGTTAAAGCTAATGTAATACCTGTAATTGCTAATCCCCAAGGTCCTAGTGCTCCAGCTACACTTGCAGCTGCTGCCACAAATTGTTTTATCCATCCCGTAACTTTTACAAGAATAACCATCGATTCTATTACTTTGACAAAACTTTTAACCGTACTTTGATGTTTAGCTAGATATGCAAGAAATTTTGCAGCCTGCACTGCGACTTGTGCAATGTATTTACCAATTTGTTGAATTCCTTTTTGCGTTTCTTTATCATCTAAAGCTTTATTTAATTCATTTAGTCCAGTAGCTTGAATTTTCACTAATGGTTCAGCCAGTTTTGCTTGTGTACTCTTCCAGTTTTCTTGCATTTTCTTCAATGCTCCACCAGAAGTTTCGCCAAATGCCTTACTGTTTTTCTTATAATCTTCTGAAGCTTTTTCCAAGATGTCATTAAATTGGCCGCTTGTCATTTTTCCCGAATCAAGTAATGCGTCAAATGCTTCTTTGCTTTCACCAGATGCCTTTTGTAGAGCTGTAGTTAACCCAGGAGCTTGTTTTTCTAATTTTTGTAAAGAACTCCTAGTAACTTTTCCTGAAGCTTCAATTTTACCTAACCCTGTAGCAAAATTATTTGCTTGGTCTTGAGATAACTTTAATTGTAAAGATAAGCTAGCAACACCTTTACTTAAAGTGTTTGTCTTTTCCACAGATCCAGTTATTCCATAAAAGTTAGTTTGCATTTTATTTACTGCTTCTGCGGTCAAGTTCGAATTTGTCTTTAAATCAGATAACGTATTTGTTAACTGTTTTATATCATTAGCACTTGCACCTAAATTCTCCCAACGTTTCTTCATTGCTCCAGCAGTTTTTGATACTTGAATACCTGTAGAAATAATACCTTTCATTTGAGAAGTCAAAAGCGTAAATCCACTAGTAACCGCATTAGAAATAAGATTTACCCCAACTAATCCTTTAAAAGATAGGACAGATTCTTTTAATTTGCCCATTCTTCCGTTTAGTTCATTAGCTTTATTTTTCATCCTGGTAAATACACCTGGATTTAGTACTTTCATTTCTGCATTTAATTGCTCTATTGATGATTTAGCTTTTGCCATTGCTGTGGCAGTTTCATTTAGCCTAATTTGCTGTTTCATGTAAGCTTCACTTGTCATCCCTGATTTTTCAGCAATAGACTGTAGCTCTTTTTCCTGCAGTTGGTACTGTTTGCTTAAATTAGTTAGTGAGTTCTTAACCCCGCTTAACTGTACTTTTTTAGCGTCTAATGCTTTACCTTCTGCCTGCAATCTTTCAGCATAACTTTTAGATAAAGCTTGTGTATTTCGATATCCTTTTTGTAAATCAGCTAAACCAGATGTGTAATATTCCATTGATGATTTAGCTTTTTCCTGTTGAGCTTCATAGCTTGTTAATTGTCTAGTAGCCGTTTGAATATCTTTTTCTAATTTTAGCCAAGTTTCAGCTTGAGATTTATTAGTTCTATCTAGCCCTTCTTGACGACTTTTTAACTCTTCTATTTTTTGCTTTTGTACTTCAATAACATTTCCAATGCCATCAAATTTAGCTTTTAAAGCTCCTAAACTATCTCCAACCGCTTTATGTGCTGCTTCGCTTGCTTTCCATCCATTAGTTAATGCTGATATTCCAGATGTGAAACTCTTTAAACTGCTAGCCGCTTCAATTGTATCTAGGGTTATTTTAGTGGCCATTTCATTTTGTACTTTCACTGATAAATTAACCTCCTTTCCTCCAAAATAAAAAAGCCAGTTCAAAACTGACTTTTATAAATCCCCATTTTGCTCGCTGATTTCAATCATCTTACTTCCAAAATCAACATTCTTATATTGCAAACTTAATCCAGCTACACTTTCTTTTAAAGTTTTTCCATGCCTGATGATTTCTTCGTAAGTAAAACCATCTCTAAATTCTAGTACCATTTTAGGATTATAGTAATATTTTTCTTCTTCCGGAACGCTGCTAAGCCCTCTGGCATGATAAATCTTTCTGGATTGTTCATTAAGATAAATTCTTCCATACTTTAAATCGCTATAATCGTACATTTTACAATTTTTCAAAAAGAAACTTACAATCAAAATTTTCTGTAATTTATCGTTGAAATAAACATTACCGCACCTAAAATGCTTGTGAAAAATAAAATATCGGATATCTTTTCGCGTTACATCAGTTTTCGTCAAATTAACCACCTCATGTATGCTAAGTAACCTAATTATAACACGAAATATTATTGTCCTCTAAAACGTCTCAACATTTCTCTTGGTGAAACTTCTCTGTCTTCTTTAGCTTTAGCATTTATTACTTCAACTAATAATTGAAAATCTTCTTTATCACTAACTGATACTGGTATACCTGATTCTAATAGCAATGTTTTTTGTAAAAATAATAAATCAGCTTGTTCATCCTTATTTTTGTAATATTCATCGGATAACAGCCTTAATCTTTTTTTGGATCTTTTTCTGATATTGTTTCTGGCTTTCCTTTAATTCCTTTAACTCTCATTACTACATAATTTAGGTATTCTCCTAATTTTTCCATCGTTAAAGTGCTTTCAGCAAGTTCTTTTTCTTTGCTAGATAACTTAAGGATATTTTGCAAAAAAACAAATGCATCATCAATGTAGCTTGCTTCTAAAGTATTAATTTCTAACATTTTTTCAGTTGTTTCTTTTTCTTCTAATTCATCAAAATTGATTGCCACTACTTTTTCTTGCTCAATACCTAATTTAAGCATTTTATTCATCATTTCATTAGCAAGCTTTACATTTTTGACACTTTGTTCAACAAAAATAGGTTTCTTTAATCCTAACGGCTTAGTATTAATTCTAATTGACATTTCTTTGTTCCCTTCTTTATTCGCCTCATATTAATCGTCTCTGTTGATTTTATTGTGCAGTTACTGAAGTAGGGCTAGCGCTTGTTTGTGTAACTGTAGTTGTTTTAAACTTCTTAGGAATGCGTAAACTTTGTACATCAGAAAATCCGCCAAATACTTCTTTATACATTAGATTTAGGTCAAATCCGGGTTCATCGTCTGCCCAAACTTTATAAGGTTGTTGAACTCCTTTATCATCCATGAAAATATCTGCTTTTAATGGTTCTAATGCTTGGAAAGTTAATGTTGCATCAGCTCTAGTTAAGTTATTATTATCTGTTCCGTGGTTACGTCCAGTTTCAGTAACTTCACCATGAGAAAAGCCTTCATAAATTAAAGTCCCATCAACATCTTCAGAACATAACAGTAAAGCTACGTTAGGTTTGTCTCCAGAAGATAAAACGTATCCGCCTTTACCATCAGAAACATAACCTTTAATCTTGCTCAAAACATCATTATTCATATTCAATACTGTCAAAGCTACTTGTGGTTGTTGTTTTCCGTGTTGAATTAATTTAACTTGATTATTTGCATATACTGGGGTTCCTGCTTGTTCTAATCCAGTAATGTTAGCTGTAATCGTACCTTCGCCTTTTCCGTCGATGATGTAGATACCATTATCGCTAAGCCCAGATTGTCCCTTTAATAAAACGCCATTATCGTCAATAGTTGCTAGCCCAATATAACGTACACCATGTGTACTTGATTTAGCCATATTAAATACCTTCTTCCATTTCTAAATTTTTTGAAAAATAAAAAACCTTAGTCCATTGTTTAGTGTCTGGGTCTTTAATCCTATTTCTTGATGTGTCAATTTTCCAACGATTATCATTGAATAATCTAGCTACTTGTATTTCACAATTTTGAAAATCTTCTCCATCAAGTTTATAGAATATCTGTACTTCAACACCTACAAGCCAATACTTTATTTCCATATTGGCATACTGACTAGGTTCATTTAAATACTCAGTAATCAATACTGTATTTTTATTTGTATTTACTTCCACATTACTTGGAATAGAACCAGAGTATAACTCATCTATCCAAGTAATATCCTTCAGTAAATTTTTAGCTATCGTGGTTGGTGTTTCCACTATTTACCACCTCGCACTATTTTGTCATATTCAGCCTTATTAGCTATTAAAACTTCTGTTTTGGACTCATTAACAGCATTATCAACAAAATGAGTTGCTGGCATTTTAACTGTTCCGTCATTTAAGAATCTAGCAATATAAGCCTTTTTACCAAAACCAACTGTTGAGCTACCGTCTTCTTGACCGTCAACATTAGTATCTTGTGACATAACATATTCTTTTAAGTGTTTTTCTTTCTTGTGATTCAACTTAGAAACTGGTGTGTTTTGACGTATTTTTTCTTCTATTACTTTAGCTCCAGCTTGAGTAATTTTCTTTTTTTGCTCCATATTAGGAACAAGTTTATTCAAGCTTTTACTGAAGTCTTGGAGTAATTTTTCAAAATCGTTATCCACGCTTACCAGCCCCTTTCTTTTTTCTAATAACTACATAATCATAAGCCATATAGTTATTAGTATCATCAGGAGAAATAGACACTACTTCATAAGTTTCATTTCTATATTTAGCTAATGTAGCTTCCTGAACTTTATCATTGTGTCTGATTGCCACAGTTAAAGTATCATCAAGCCCTAAACCTGTTAACTGAAACTGTTGAGACATGGTTCGTCTCTGCGGTGCACACCAACATTTAAACAAGCTAACTGGCTTTTCAACTGTATCTCCAGTTAAATCATTAGCTGCAAAACTAACAGATTGGAACTCGATACGCTGATTAAATGAAGAATGTAATAACTTCTTAGGCATCGCTATCACCTTCTTCATATAATGCTAACTTCCCACGTAATTGTGAGATTATCGCATTTAAAGTTAGATTAATAGGATAAGTCATTACATCTTGCAAAGCCACTCTATAATCATAATAAGCACCAGCTAAAGCCAAAATCGCTATTTTTTGAACTGCAATAACATCTTCTTGTTGCCAAAATTCATCATCGCCACCTACTGCAGTTTTAATATAAACTTCAGCAGCATTAATATATGAATTTAGTAATCTATCGTCATCATCGCCATCGATTCTAAGAGACAACTTCAAATCATCAAGTAATATTTCCTTATCCATCTAAATCACCTCTAAGCGTTGTTGGTTGCTGCTAACTTAGCTTCTTGATCTTTAATAGTCTTGAATGAACCAGCTACCCAAGCTTCACTATCAGTTGCTACTACGTCAAAACGGTCAATTACACGTACTTTTGTTAAGTCTCGTTTAAATGCTCCATCACCAATATTAGTAGATAGTAAAGACATATTTTCACGGTCAAACAAAGTTACTGCTTGTTTTAAATCTCCATAATACAATGGATGACTTCCTGCATTATCTGGTAACCAACGATCAGCAATTTCAATTACTCTCTTGCCTTTAATCATATATACATCTGGTTGTGTAGGGTCATGTTGCAATAAGTAGCGTCCCATTGCGTCTTTAACTTTAGATAAAGTATTCAAGCCGGATGTATTAGTCATCAAGAATGATGTTGTTTTAATTGCAGGATCAACTCCTGTATTAACTAAATCAATAACTCCATCAAAATCTGTGATGGTTGGTTTCTTAGGAACTACACTCATTACATCAATAATTGCCTTATTGCGTGTAACTACTACTTTTTTAGCAATCCATGCAGATAACCAAGCTAAAATATTTTCTGCTGTATCTTTCAATAAAGTATTTGTAACAGTAGTAATACCTGCATAACGCTTAATAGCGAACTTGATTAATGTTAATTTTGGATCATCATTATCTCCAATCTCTGCAGTTTCGTCATCCAAATTAGCTAATGGTGTAACGTCAGTCCATTTTTCGTATACACGAGAACCTGTTGGCATAGAAACCGCTTCACGATTTACGTATTGTTCTAAAGAATTGAATTGACGTACTAATTGATGAATAGCAGTTTGAACATCAGACGGGATTGTTAATCCTGCCTTATCTCCGTTATCATCAACAGAAGAAGTAACCATATCCACAATTTTAGAGTTTCCATTCATCATACCAACAAAATTTTCTACAAATTTATCTTTTAGATTCTTTTCGCTATCGCTTAAAGGCTTTTTATCCTTATCTGGCATGTTATAAACTTCTTCAGCTCGTGCAGTATCTAATTGTTCTTTTAGATTATCACGACGTGTAACTTCTTTATCACGTTGAGCTTTTAAATTAGCAAATTTTTCTTCATCATAATTATCATCAATTAAAGCAGCGTTAATTTGCATGTTTAAATCTGCTACTTTTTGCCCAGATTCAATCCAAGCATTATTAAGTTCATTAATATTCATTATTTTTCCTTCTTTCCATTAAAATAGCCAGTTTCTTATCCTTTAAACTTGGATTTTCAAACTGGCTTGTTGTTTTATTTTGTTGTTTATCTGCTTTTAAAATTAAATTCATTAACTTATTAATAGCTGATTTACTAGGTATATCTTCCATAGAATTCATAACTGGTTCGTCTTCTTCATTAACGAACATAATTTCATCAGCGAAACCTTTATCTACTGCATCTTGAGCAGTCAACCACGTTTCATTTGACATCATTTGCAAAAGGTCAGATTGTTTCATGCCTGTTTTTAATTCATAGGCACTGGCAATCGATTCGTCAATTCCACTTAGGACACCTGCTTCATGATTTAAATCGTCAGCATTACCGTCTACACTAGTCCATGCTTTATGTATCATGATTTGGGCTGTTGGTGCAATTGATACTGTATCTCCAGCCATTGCAATTACTGATGCAGCAGATGCAGCTAAACCAGTTACATTAACTTTTACATTGGCTGTATTATTTTTCAGCATACTATAAATTTCAGAGGCAACAAATACATCTCCACCATTTGAAGCAATATCAACAACAATATCATCATCACCTTCAGCTACTTCCTCATCTAAAATCGCTGATACTTTTTTGGGACTTGTACAAGTCATGCCAAAATAATCATAGAACATCGCTGTATTATCATCGACAATAGCTCCTTTAATTGGAATCTTCCGCATCGCTATCACCCCCTTTCGATTTTAACAATGCAGGTTGTGCTTCTGGTAAATCTTTTGGAAAATAACCTGTTTCTTGAAGTAAGTATCTAGCTTGATTATGTGCTAGCATTCCATCTTTAGTTAATCCTGATAACACTTGAGCATAACTATCTTGTAGTGGATCTATAGCTGGTCTGATATTGTATCTAATGTCTGCACTTAACTTATTATCAAGCTCTGATACTATTGATTCCATATATCGAGATAAAGCATTAGCATACATTCCTTTTATCTGATCTAAAGATGATTGTTGATCTCCTTGACCGTTTAAATAAGAATTGGGAATACCATACACCTTAGCAATTTGATTACCAGTCCAATCAGCTTGTGACAATAATTTAGCAATATCCGATTTTATTTCTAAAGGTGAATATTCTTCTAAATCATCAATTACAACTGGCCCATTATTTGCACTCTGAACTTGTCTCATAAATTGTTTAGAACGTAAAGCCTTTAATTTCCAATCGATAGTACCTTCTTTTTTGATTTTCAAAATACCAGGTGCCATAATAGCTTGGCTTAATGCAGCTCTAGTTAATTTATTAGAATCATTTTTAATATTCAGTTCATTAGCTAAAGCAGATAAAGGACTGATACCAGTCATACCACCGTTTTTTGAAAGTAACCTAAAATGTAAAATATCATTTTGTGGGACATTCATTTTTACTCCAATCTTAGGTTCGTCAAAGGTAATATTGTAAATTAACCCCGAACCGTCATCTAGTAGATATGCACTAACCTGTGATGGTCTCAAATATTCCCAATGATTATCTATACCATTAATGTTTCGCCAACGATATATAAAAGCTTCTCCGCCCAACAATAACTGAGCAAATACTGCTTGCCAAAAAGCATGACTATTTGATGTTAAAGTTGGATTATCAATTATTCCTTGATATCTAGTCTTACTACTAATAATTTTTGACGATGCTAAATCTCCAGATAATTGAAAGATTGCTGAATAAATGTCAGAATTTTTTAAAGCTTCTTTAGCACTGATATAGATGTCCTTATCTTTTCCGGTCATGAAGTCTAAGGTGTTCTCATCACCAAATGGAACACTCAGAGTTGATGTTTTTAAAGCATTATTAATATTAAATATTGGCATTAACTACCACCTCGCTTTCGTTCAGAGATAGCTTCAACTAGCCAACCTAAGACAAATAATATTAAGGATATTACAAACCAACCTAGTGTAGCGTTAATTTTAAAGGCTGTATAATCTAATACAACCATTGCTGAAATAAACAATAAAACGTCTGAAAGTTGCCATAAATATCCTATAATTCGTTTAAAAATCATCAAAATCACCTCCTAATAATCCAGATTCATCACTCATATACCAATCTTCAACTTGCTTAGTTGTCATTAATTCAACTTGTTTTGATTTATCATTAGCTATTCCAAAGTCTTCAAAATGGTACATTGCCTGATACATCGCATCAATAATTGCATCTACCACGTCAATCTTAAGAGTTGCTTTAGCTTTATCTACTTGAATACCGATTTTATCTTCATAGATCTGTGCATTCATTAATGCTTTTTCCATGATTTTATCGTCAGGACGTGTAATTGTCCCTTCAATAAAGCATTTCTGCAAAAATTTTGTAGGATCTTTTAGCTCTGATGTCCGTTGCCTGATACCTTGCAATGGATAATCAGTATTTAACTCAAGTTGCTTTATTGTAGTAGTTGCTCCCCAATCATCATAGCCAAAGAAGATAACATTAAGATCATTATCATGTATGTAGTTTAATAACCAATGATAAACCTGTTCTTCATTAATCAAACCTTGTGGATGACTGGTAATAGTACAATAACCTTGCTTAGCTAACTCTCGATAATTTATGCCATCTTGTTTTTCTTTAGCCTCAATTGAACCAGCGTGTTGCCAAGGAATAAATGAATGTTGTTCAACTCTCCATTTAGGCACACCATGATTGGCTGAATAAGGATATACAAATGCTATTGCAGTATTGTCAGAAAACATTGAGTAATCATAGCCAATATATACAGTCCTACCTTCAATATTGAAATTAGGCTGGATAGCTCGTTCTATATCATCTAATTTCAAAAAGCTATTTGTTGCTTCTGCTAACCATAAATTTAAATTCTTATTTTGAAAGTCTGCTACATTACCAGATAACATATCCGCATCACGTTTATCCTGCAACCCTTCCATTAAAACTTGCTTTTGACTATCTAGATACAACAAAGGATTTGATTTATACCATGTTTCTGGTTTAAAAGTTTCATCTAAGCTATCTTGAGCCCAAATTAATCCTAAAAAGTTATCTGCATCACGCTTATAATCTTGTTCCATCGCTTGTTGAATCATTTTTTGATCTTCATGAAATGGAACACTAGGATCTGGATAAGATGTCGATATTTGAATGAATTGATGATTAGGCACTTTAACTTGACCTGAAATAATCTTACTAATCTTTTCTCTACTTTTTACTTCTCCAATTTCGTCAAAAATAGCTGTTGTAAAGTGAAAACTATCATATTGTCCTGATTCATGAGAGATAGCACGTAAAACGTTATTCTTTTCTTTCATAATCATCTGATCACTTTGAGCTTTAAATTCAACAGTAGCAGCATAATCTTTAAACATATCCGTTTTAACGATGTACTTCATCATTGTTTTAATATAACCAAATATCTTATTAGTCTGTTTAAAGTTAATTGATGCCACTAGATAATCTTGATTAGACAATCCAAGGCTTTCTATAAAATAGGAGTAGCACATTAAAATTGCCATCAAGTAAGTTTTGCCCTGTCCACGAGCAACAGATACCATCGCACGACTAAATCTTTTTCGCCCTTCTAAATTTCTCCAACCAAATAGCATACAAAAAATAAACTTTTGCCAATCCATTAATTCAGTTGGAGAACCTGTATCCACATTTGGACACATTGAGGCAAATAACAATAGTTTTTCAGCTTGCTTAACTGAATAACGATAAGGAAACTCCTTTGTATTCTGCCTTTGCAAATCTCTTAGGTGTCTAAAGCAAGCTAGCTTTATTAGATATCCAGTTTCGATTTCTTCATCAAGTACTTTAAAAGCATATCTAGTACCTTCATCTTGATATTTCTTTCTAATATCTGAAAAATCGATACTATGATATGTTCCTAAAACATCATGAGTCTGAGTCAAATCTACTTCCACTAACTTTCACCTCCAAAAATCTTTGCTAATTTTTCAGTTGAATCTTCTTTTTCTTTGCTATCAACCAATTGCATCAATTCAGCTCGTGCTTTAGGAGATAAGCCAAGTTGACTACCAATACTAGTTACCTGTATACTAGCGTCTTTCATCGTTGCAACAGCTGGGTTCTTACGATAACCAACAAAATCTTTACCTACTATCGAACCACTAGCATCTTGAAGTGATTTAAATATCTTAGTTTGAATACCGTTCTCTAAGACATCATCATAAGCTTGACGATAAATCTCATATTGCGAGCAGTACAATTCTACTAATGCAGTATCTATTCTTTTAACTCGCTCTGTACTTTCTAAAAAGGGCACGATTTTGCGCCAACATACCTTTGCTACTGTTCCTAAGTGCTTTGGCGGCGTACCGCTTAAATGCCCGTCATTCTGCTGATAAAAGACTTTTTTAACCATTGGCTTACCTCCTTTCAATCGTGATACCCCCCTAGGTAAAAATTTCAGAAATTGCACTTTTTTATAAAGTGATTCCTATGTGTGCGCTCTTCCTTGGCTCCTACTAGGGCGGGGGATAAATTTAAATTTTCTTTTAATATAATTCATCCGATTTGTTTAAAATGCATCTACGGCTATTTTAGGGACGTTTTAGTAAGTCTATTCATTTTTAAAACAATCTCACTAATATTTGTAATTTTAGGTACTTGTTTCAACTGGTTATCCTTACCTGTGCCATAGTACCAACGTTCCCAATCTGTCTTGAGTCTATGACACTTTGAACAAATTGTAGCAAGGTTACCAGTATCAGCTCTCAAGTCTGTGTCATATTCAATTGGTACAATATGATCTACTGTCTTAGCACTAGTAATCTTATTAATTACTTTGCAATACTGACACAAATAATAATCTCTATTCAATACCAACTGTCTTAAGTTTACCCACTGCTTACTACGATAGAAGTTATATTGTTCAGACTTATTACTATTCCTATTACGTGTAACTGTATTGTAGTGATGCTGATATGCCTTACTTCTTGACCTTGCCCACTTCTGTCTATTAGCTATATACTCTGCTTCATAACTATAATGTCGTTGACAATAATGGTCTGGTAACTCTACCATCGCATGACAATCTTTATACCTACATCGTCTAACTCTTGGCACATCACCCACCACCTTTAATAACATATCTATTCATCTAACTTAAATGTTCTATTATGTACATGACTATAAGCATCAAAGTAAAGTTCGTTCTTATCTCCATTGTATGTAACTTCATAATACATACCATTGCTAACTGTAGTTGATAGCAAAGCTTTGTTATTCTGCAATGTTCTGTTTAACCACACAACATATACATCGCCTGTACTGATATGTACTGGTCGATCGATACTGTTTAAATTCATAAACGTGTTAGTGTAATCAACTACTTTCTTCTTACACAATTCTATAAACTTATCATTATCCATTAGATACACCACCTTTTAATTTAATCTTGCTAACATCTCTACTGTACTTACGCTTACGTTTGACTGGATGTTTCTTGTAGTGATTTTCTAACTCACGTAACATCCTTAGTTCTTCATAAGTTTGTACCTTTCCAAAATCTATACTATCTTTCATAAGCTTTTCTCCAAAATAAAAAGCCAGTCTATTAGACTGACTTAATAATTATGACAATTAAAATACGCATTGTAAGTTTTAACTCTCGTGGTCTATAAAGCGACTAACCTAACTTACCTTTGCTACAATACCATAATAATTCACTAAAGCACCGTTGCAATTCCACTAACTTTCCGTTTGATTTCCGTTTTTCTTGATATATACATGTAAATTAGGACAATCTGGTTGTACCTCTAATCTGTCTGCAAATTCATTTAATGCATTAATTTTTAATTCTGCATATCGAGTTTTTTCATAATTCAATTTTTGCATTATCTGCCAATCATACATATCATCTAGATATTTAGCAATTAGTATTTGTTTATGAATTAAGCGACAGTTGTTTAAAGCTTTACTAACTCCAATTAGAATGCTCTTTGCTATATATGATTTAGATTCAAAATGATTTACTAAAATTTCTTCACTACCATTTTTAAAACTAGGTGATTTAGGCATATCATCAATCACTGGCGAACGTAAAAATGACGGTACTTCGTTTGCCATTCGTAATAATTTATCTAAATCTTTGTTAAAAAAATTCCTAACATTTCTAGCCGTTTGGACTTCGTCGACTGGCTCAAAAAGTTCCATATAGTCCATTTCTACACTCTCCCTGTGGTATAATTATTTTAGTTTATGTATTATGCACGTTTCCAAGGGAGCGTGCTTTTTTATTAGTTATAACTTCTAACCATATTAACCAATTGCTGTTCTTTATCTTTCCATTGACGCTTGGTTTTTCGATAATCAAAATGTCCTGGATATTTATGATTTGGATTTGTTTCTTCTAGTCCTAACTCATGCTTTCTAACTATCCAAGTTAAATTTGTATTCACATCTAAAATTGACGCTGTATTCTCATAAACCCTAATAATCTCTACTTCTTTATGATTATTTCCAAAAATATCCTTAACATTAAAATATACTTTTCCCATAGTATTTCTCCTAAAAATTATCATCATGAATATTTGCTATCACAGACACTTTTACCTGTGTTTCTGCTGCATCATGATTTTTAGCTCTGACAATCATGTTTTTAACGACACTATCAACAATGTATTCAACTAAATATAATTTCATCTAATTAATCCTTTCTCATATTTATAGCTAGCCAAAGCCTTGCCACGCCCTCAAAACGTGTGACCATCTCAAATCATGTGGATGCAAGGCAGCGTTACAGGTTTACGAAGAACATGTTACGGAGTAATTTCTCCCTTCAAATTATTTGTGCCTGTAACTATTGTGTATTTAAAAGAAAGTCTGGTTTCGGTAGTAAATTTGCTTAGTCACTACGATAATAAGCAATTATAAAAGGGAGGTGATTCACTCCTTTCAAATTAAATTTTGTTTGTAGCTTTCTCGCATATTTACCACCTATGACTTAGCATCCTGCGACAGATACTAAGCCTGATTCGATTCTTAAAATCGTGGCAAATCAATCTAATTCGATTCTGCTTATATGCTTCATAACAATACTTAAAATCTCCACAATTTCTCTAAACTCTTTAGTTTTAAGAAAATGTTTATCTCTAATTTCCCAGTCATCGTTATAGTATTTTTCTAGTACTATAATCTTTCCTTTATAACAAATCTTTAGTTCCCTTAAAATTTTTTCGTTGAATTTATCATCAGTATCGTCACAATCTTTACGATCAATAGCATCAATTCTCAAATCTCGACCATAAACATTTGGATATTTCTTGTCTAGTTCCTTAAGCATATTTAAAAAGTTTTCATTCATCCCATATACCCCATTTCAGACTATTCTTACACTGCGAAATTTAATCATTTTCAACTAACTCAATTGCATCTTCAACACTTCTGCATACTCCATATAACACAGGTTTGTCTTCAATAAATTTCTGGAACCTAATCTGATCTTCTCTAAGTTTTCCAGTTTCATTTTTCACTTCTATTAGAATCATCTTCCCATCACTGTGTCTAAACCCTGTGATATCTGGCCAGCCTTTTGGAGCTAATTTAATTACTGTCCCAAATTTTGTTTGTACAGTTCCAGCGTTGCTTCTAAACACTGTGCATCCATGTCTAGTTACTGCAACCATGATATCGTTTTGAATTTTTTGTTCTAAAGTCAATCGTAAAATCCTTTCTAGTGTAGTCACTAAAATCTAACCGTAGTCACTACTTCATTTTTCAGTGACCACTTTTAAAGCCTATTAAATCAAGGTTTATTTTTAGTGTAGTCACTACGTAGTCACTTTAAAAAGTCTTATAAACGTTGATATAACAATATTTATAGCCATTTTTAACCGTAGTCACTAACTTTAAACTTTTTGAAAAAACATCTAGGATATTTTTTTCAGTCCTCCCACCCCTTCCCCCTATATTTTTATATACTTTATATACAAAATATATGTATTAGTGACTACAGTAGTAGTATATCCTTGATATATCAACGTTTTAGCGTAGTCACTAACTTCGATTTTAGTGACTACATAGTGACTACAGTGACTACACTTTGGAATATCCTCGTTTAGGAACTCCATTAATTCGTTTTTTAGCCGGCTCCCATTCCTTATGATTATCCATAATGTATTTAATCTTTTTGGCTAACTTTCTATTTTTAATCAAATTCTCTTCTCCAAGCTCTTTAGCTATTTGAGATGAAGTTATGAAAGTTCCTGGCCACCCTGCTAATACTTCTTCTATTTGAGTTTCAGCTTCATCAATGTACATGAACGACTTTCTATTTTCTTCAAGTAGTTCATTCTCTTCCTCTGACAACATAAAATTAAAGCCTTCCTTGTAGTAGTGAACACATTCACCCCAGAATTGCTTGATGATCTCTGGTGTTAAATCTGTGATAGGACTTTTAATCTGTCTGCGTTTGTTGGCCATATTTGGCATGAATCTACGTTCACCAGTTTTATCTTTTAAATATGTTGATTCATTTGTTGTTCTGGCAATGACAAAATTCTTAGGTCTTCTGACTGCACTTCTGCCATAAGGTGGTCTGTATTCCAATTCCTCAGATGAAATGAACTTTTTTAAAGTTTCAAAATCTGAATTGTTAGTAGCTGTCATTTCATCATCATTGACAATTAAGGCTCTTTGCATGTTCATATAGCTGTCTTTATCCTTAAAGTCTGTGAACTGGTCTGTATACCAACCATTTGAAATCTTTTTTAGAAAAGTGGTCTTACCTACGCCTTGGCCACCAACCAAATCCAACACATAGTCAAATTTGGAATTAGGATTTAAAACTTTGGCCACAGCTCCCACAAAAAATATTTTGGTTTGTAGTGTTGTTACTTCACTAATTTCAACCCCTAAAAATTCTGGTAACAATAACGCTACACGTTGTTCTCCGTCCCATTCTTTTTCAGCTTCTTCTAAGTACTTTTTAACCGGGTTGTATGAGTTACTTTGAGCGTCGTTACTAACTGCCATATGCAGTAGTCTTTCAGTAAACAAAACTCCATACTTGTCTTCAATATATCTAAGAATGCTCGAAATATAGTTATCCTCAACATATCCACATTTTATGTGTAACTGTGGAATACTTTTTATAACTTCATCAGCAAACGAAAATTCATTATATGCAAATGTTCCTTTAAGGATTTCATCTTGTTCTAAAATCAATCCAATATTGCGTAAAGAGTTAGCCTTGATAGTCCCACTTTGCGTCATTGTGAATAGAATTGGCATCTTTACAACGTTTGTTGATTCATTCTTTTCTGCTTTTTTAATTGCATCATCAACACTCATCTTTATCCGCCTCCATTCTTAATTTCTCTATTTAAGATTGATTCAAACGTCCTATCTAGCTCCTTTTGTGGTAAAGGATCATTTGAATTTTCATTTGCTATATTAACTAACTTATAAGCTAATCGTGGTTTAACTGATCTAAAAAATAATGCTCCACATAAAGCAGCCAAAGCTTTATTTCTTTGACCCTGATCACCTAGACCACTTGCTATTGTTTCTAATACATCTGTAGTTGAATTACGTTCTCTAGTTAAATTTAAATCTTCACTAACTCTATTAGGATGACCTTTAGTAGCTCTCGATTGATTAATAGTTCTAATCAAATTTAATGGAGCTTTGACAATTGGATTTTTATTTTCCCAAGAATATCCTTCACTAGGTGCAACTACTACATAATTATTAGGATGTGCTTTAATATCAATTCCAGGTTGCCAACCTATCATCTGATGTAGTGTCATCTCGTCTCTTTTAAGATAAAATAACTGCTTACCACCATGTTTAGTGGTTTGAGATAGTGTTTCTGGGAACCAGTCTTTAGGCAGTTGGTCAAACGAATTAAAACCATCTGCTCCATTCTCATGTCTATCAATATCCACTACAAAGAATTTATCAGTTTTTAAAGCTATACTTGCAGTTGGATATTTTCTCCACAATTTCTTGATTTCATCTGCTGTTAAAGCTGGTCTATCAGCAAATTTAATCAATGGCTTTTTATTTAAAAGTGGTAGCACACTCATTCCTTTAGCTTGATATGCCAGTGCTACATTTACTAAATTCTTCATAGCAAATCCTTTCTAACGGGCATCTCACCCGTTCGGTAGTCTAGAGTTACTGCTCTAATTAGCCTTTAGAATGGAACGTCGTCATCATCAATAACAATTTCATCTGGTTCTTCTGCTTCATCAAAATCATAATTACGATATGGATATTGTGGGTTCTTCTTGTTTTCGCTAACTGTTAAATGCATTAAAACAGTTCTACCTTCAGCTAAAGCCAATGCATTAGCTAAAGTTTCAATATCTTCCCAATCTTCATCTTGAAGTTCAATTCCTGAATTAGATGCTAATTTAGCAATCAACTTAATGTTTCTTCCAAGCATTGGATTAGGATTACCTTTAGCAGTAGTTTCGTCTAAACTCAAATTAACAAATTCTTTTTGACCCGCATGTTCACCATCTAAAACTTGTACTCTGATTGATAATTGCTCAGATCCCCATGGAGTGTCTTGATTCTTGATGTTATCAATCATTACGACATAATCTCCTGAAGGTAATCCTTCAAAACCATTTACATTACCTTTCTTTCTATCAAATCCGTCTAAAGCCTTTGCTGCTGCGTCTCTTAATCCCATTATTCTTTACCTTCCTTTACTTCTTTTTCTGTTTCAATTTTGTCTACAATTTTCTTTTGTTCTTTAATTGGAGTCTTAACAGGTTTGTCAAATACTCCTACAACGTTATCTAGGATTCTTAAAATATCCTTGTCATCAATTTCTTCACGTACGTAATGTGTACGTCTATCAGTAACTCGTCTGATGTAGTTCTTTCCTCTGCGTTTAGTTTGGATAACTAAATCACAGTTACCATTAACAATGTTGTAGTACTTAGTTTTCAGACTAGGTACTTCAACATCACTGTCTCCTTCTTTTGCAACTCTTGAGATATAAACAACATTCATAGGTAGTGATTTAAGCTCTACTACAAAGCTTTGTAGTACGCTGTTAAATGCTGAATAGCCTTTCCCATATGGAATATCAGCTAAACTTTGAACGTCATTTTCATAACAAATAGCTTGTTCAATCATGACTGTTAAATCATCAATTACATCAATCACTATTGTTTTATAACCAGGGTTCCTAGTTTTAAGTTCTAAGATAATCTCATCTAACTGGTCAATTACTGAACGTTTTAGTTTTCCTTGAGCATCTCTAACGTTTAATAATTGAATGTCTTGAGCTGGAATCATTTCCGAATTACCGTCAGTGTTTAAAAATAGTGGTACTGGAAATCTCTCAGCCAAGTAAGATTTACCTGACATGGTATCTCCGAAAATGAAGAAGTTTCTAGGAATTCTTCTAACCTTCTTTTGTCTATTAAGTGGTGGTAAAATCGACACTTTAATCATTCCTTTCAACAATCAGAATCTGATATTTTTTAGGTAGAAGTAGTTCTTTATTTCTAGCGGTATATTTAACTTTGATTTCATAATTTTCGTATAGACCGCCCTCGAAATATTGAACTCCTTCTTTTTTCTTTAGATCTTCAACCAATTTGGTTGTATTCACTTTAATCATTCCTTTCATTTGATAAAGCCACGTTGCTTAGCGTAAAAGTAAGCCCAACCTGGCTTGTAGCCTTTCAGCTCTGCATAAGCCTTAACTTCAGCGTAATTCTTTAGTTCTGAAGGTACCTTATCTGCCACGTTATTAGCGACTTTATCATTTATGATCTTTCTGAATATTTCTTTTCTACGTGCTACAACCTTTTTCAATTCTGCTTTATCAACTACTTCAATTTCTCTTTCTTCAACTAAGTCAGCTCCACAAAACGGACATGTATTACCGTTTCTATAGAATGCTGCAAAACAACTAGGACACGTTGATACTGGTTGAATCTTAGGTCTATTACTTTCTTTCTGTTTCTTGGTTCCTTCCAAACTCCAATATCTATCTTGAGTAGGTAAACCAAATCTTTGAACATTTCCAACTTGATCAATGATAATAGCTGTTTTACCAGCTCTAGGATTCATTGACCGCATTGCAAATTGCAGATACAAAGATAATGATTTAGTCGGTCTCAGCATAATTACACAATCAACGTTTGGTAAATCTAGCCCTTCAGTAAATAATTCAGCATTTGTAACTATCCTTACCTTCCCGGCTCGATAGTCTTTGATAATCTGGTCTCGATCTGCTTTAGGAGTAGTACCAGATACTGCTTTGGCCAAAATACCTTGTTGGCAGAATTGTTTAGCTAATCTCTCAGCTGATTCAACATTATAGGTGTAAGCTATTGCTTGCTTACCTTCGGCTAACTTAAGATACTGGTCAACTGTTCTACCGTAAATCTTAGGCTTAAAGGCATCTTTTATAGATTGTTCATCATAATCACCAGTACGCTTAGTTTTTAGTTTTGAAGTATCTAAGGCAACTGGTGCATAGTAATCAACTGGAGCTAGAAACTTATTATCAATCAGCCACGAAATAGGTTTACCAACGATTAAGTCATCTGCTACATCTTCAAACCCTTCTCCATTTAGTCTTACTGGTGTAGCCGTGAATAATAATTTTAAAGTGTCTGGGAACGTTTCAAGTATTCTACGATAACTTCTAGCTAGAACGTGATGAGCCTCGTCTACGAAAATGATAGTAGGCTTAGAAAGCTTATCTACACGTCTAGTAAATGTTTGAACCATACCTATTTGAGTTAAAGACATATCAACTTCATTAGCCTTGAAAGTTTTGATAACTTGGTCTACAATTTCTTTTCTGTGAACCACGAACATCACTCGATTACCCTTTTTAGTAGCACGTCTAGCAATCTCGGACATAATCACTGTCTTACCTGTTCTAGGTGGTGACTGAACGATTATGGAGTGATGTCCTTTTTTGACGGAATCATAGATGTTATTAATTGATTCCAATTGATAATCTCTCAACTTGAACATTACTTAATCACTATTCCTCTGTTTGGTTTAAGATGAACACCTGGCACTTCTTGGCCATTCTTTAAAACCTTATATAGTTCTTTCTTATCAGCAGTAACTTCTGTTTTAGTTTGTTTAAATTCTTCTGGTAAATTATCTAGACTATCTACAATAACTGATGCCTTATAATTTCTAGGCTTTAAAATATGGTTTTCAGTTTGCAACTCTTTGATACCAGCATCATCTAATGCTCGTGTCATGTAGTCTTGTAAAGATCGATTTAAGTTGTTGAGTGATGTTTGCTTTGCTCTTAGATCCTTTAGTTTTCCAGCCACCCAATCTAGTTGCATCTTGTTCTTTTCAATCCAGTAAGCAATATTATCTAATTTAATTTCTCTGGTATCGTTTATTGAATCTAAAGTGTCAGCTAACACTTCTGGATCTAAGTCTTCACGTTCTTCTAGGTCTCTATATGTTTGATTCAATTCAAATAAGTTCATTACTTGGTTCCTCCTATTGGTTTTAATAGTTCTTCTAATACTTCTCTATCATTAGGTTCTAAATCGAAATAATTGAGCTGATAGAAAGCTCTTATTACTAGAAATTTCTCAACATCACTATCTAGTGATTTCGTGAAATTGAATAATGTGTTAAGATTAATGTTGTTAATTTTTATTTGTTCAGTGGCGGCAACCACTGAATTTTTTTGTTCTGCCACAATCTCACCTCCCTTAAATATCCATCTCTTCAACTATCCAGATGCTATAACTTCCACAAACTGGACAATGTTTAACGTCATCTACATCTTGCATTCCATAAACCTCAAAGACTAACTCACAGTTATCACACTGCCAACGTCCACCAGTGTCATACTCTAATCTTGGTTCATCTTCCATTGTGTTTGCCTCCTTAATCAAAAAACTCACCTTTTTTTATTGCTATAACAATTCCGTGCAGTGCATATCCAGCAAGTACGGATAGCCCAATCAATGTAAAATAAGCTGCATTCGTCAATTCAATCATCTTAATCATCCTTTCTTCTTTTATTCCATCTATACAAATCAACGAAACCTGCGTACGCTATGCATAGCAGAATACCGTATATACACCACATATTACTTCCTCCATGTAAAAATATCCTTTAACCAACTAACCAAAACAAAAATTATTACATAAGCTATACACGCTACAATCACTGCTAGTATTGGTTCCATATTCCACTCCTTTTATATTTTTTCTAACATCTTCTTTTTTTACTTTCTTATTTGCTTTCTAAAAACTTATCTAAATCTTCAGCTCTGAACTGAACAACCCCACCAGCTGTTATTGCAATATTCTGAAGATTTTTGTACCTCTTTCGCCATCTCCAAAACGTTTCTTTTGATACGCCACAGTACTTAGCTGATTCTGTTATGTTTAGCAGCTTATTTTGATTCTCATCTTGTTTGAGCTTTCTAACTACTCTTTCAGCAATACGATCGATATCAGTATCAGAAAGCTTGTGTTCATAAGTAGCTGTTACAATCATTTACGCCACCTCCCTTATTTTTAAATCTGTTTTACTAGGTGGTTAAATACAGCCCTACATGATCAATATTTTTTTGAAAACCTAAGCGAATAACGTCCTGTTACTTCTAAAAAATCATATAATTCTCTATCACTGACAACATAGTTACTTTTGTTATCTTTATCAGTTCATCCATTGTTATTCTTCCTTTCTGGTATAATTTTTATAGTTTTAAGAAAAGAGGTGATAATTATGAGATTAAATCCCGATTGCATCAGAGATATATTACTTGTCGTTGAAGAGAAAAGTTCTTTTTCAAACTTTGTATGGTTTGAAGATTTAAAAAATTCAAATCTTGTTGAAAAATATGACTTTGAAACAATCTTCTATCATATAAGACAAGCGTTTGAAGCAGGCTTTTTATTAGATGTAAAAAGATTTGCTGGCGGCAACTTTTATATCAAAGATCTATCTCCTAAAGGACACGAATTTTTGGCAAATATTCGAAAAGATAATAATTGGTCTAAAACTAAGGAAATAGCTAATAAAGTAGGTTCTTTTTCTCTTAAAACATTGACTACTATTGCCTCTAATGTAGTTACTTCTTCAATTAATCATTATCTAGGCCTTTGATTGAAGATTTTATTTTTAATATCACGTCAGCTATATCGTTGGCGTGTTTTTTAATTTCTATATCTGTAACACCTTTAATTTCTGTATTATCTAAAAATATTTTTTTATCTTTGAATGATATTGTGTTTAAGTTCTGCAATATGTTTCCTCCTTAATTACTTTAATAAGCCTTAATTTTTTCTAGTGTTGTTTCACTTGGTTTCCAATTAACTAGTGCTTCTGCAATAGCTGTAAAATGTTTCTGCTTGATCAATGTTCTAGCTGGAACTCCTGCAGCTTTTAAAATTGCATTATTTAAATCCCATCTCAACAAAGCAACTTGGTTTTTGTTGTAAATTTGATGCTGACTAAGATATCGATCTAGCTTTTGACCAATCTTCCTAGATAACACTTGATAATCTTTAGATGATATTGGTGTGTTATCTTGAACATCTTTTGTTTCTCGCTTAGCCATTGCTAACTTAACTTGATTCTCTTCTTGTTCTTCAATCCAACGCTTAGCACGCTGAACTGGATCGGTAATCATATATGAATCTTGCTTTTGGATGACGTAAGTTTGTTTAATCCGCTCTTCCATTCGATTGAATGCATCAATATATTTGAGCTTGAACTCCATAGCCTTAGAACCTGTAAAGCCCATTGCTAATAAAGTAAACCCATCTCTATTCATGTAGTACATTGGTTGCTGTTGATTTCTACTATTCAAATAGCTATCTTCAACAAACATTTTCTTCACTGCTGAATTTTCAGCCGTGAGATTTTTGATTGATTGCATCACATTCTTATGTTCTTTTTCAAAAATTTCAGCTACTTTTGAACTTGTTGTAACAACTTGCTTATCATGCATGATAACTAATTCATCCATTTATTAATCCACCTTTCCAATTTTTAAAATCTTGCTGATTAACTCAACTTTTTCAGTTGCTTTTCTATTTCCGTGTAATATGTCTGATAAATATGATGGTGATATTCCAAGTTGTTCAGCTAACCACTTGTTAGTTTTGCCTAATTTTTTCAATGCAATTACAACTTCTATTTCAAATACTGATCTACTCATTTTCTGGCCTCCTTTTTTGCTTAAAATGCGAATTTTTTCGCTTTTTATATTGACTTTATTTACCCTAAAAGATACAATAAAACCGTAGGAAATAAGCGTTACTATAGTAATAGAAACGTTTATATTTATGTTGTTGTGCTATTTATTCGCTAATTCCTTAGCACATTTATATATTATACCCTAAAAGGTGTAATGTCAACATAAATTACCCTAAAAGATAAAAAAGAAGGTGTAATTTTATGGACATCTATGAGAGAGTTCAATATTTAGCAAAAAATCAAGGCCTTTCTGTTAGAGAACTTGGTAATAAGTTAAACATTGGTCCTACAACATTATATAAGTGGAAAAATCAGACTCCTAAATCTGATATTCTTATTAAAGTAGCTGATTTTTTTGGAGTATCCACTGACTACCTATTAGGTCGTTCTAATGATAAGTACGACTTATCTCCAGAAGAGAAAATTGACATAGGTATTGAAGCTGAAAAAATGATGAAAGGATTGAATGATGAAGGGTCTATAAACTTTTATGGGGAACCTATGAGCGAAGAAGATAAAGAAGCTACTTTATCAGCTCTGAATTTATTAATGACCATCAATAGAAAGAAAGCTAAAAAGAAGAAAGATATGAATTAGGCGGTGATTACGTGACACTGAAAAATGACGTCAATTCATTAATTGAACTATACGGTACTTGTGACCCAGAGCAGATATTAAAAGAGCTAGGTGTATCTGTCTGTAACACAGACTTACTACCACCTTCCACCCTAGCAATGAAAGTTACAAATGACGGAGAAACAACGATAGGTATTCTGTATTCATTACCAGAATACACGAGAAAATTTGTTTTAGCTCACGAGCTAGGACATGTTGTAGAACACGCTAATAATTCTACAACCTTTTACAGAGCTTTTATGTCTGGATACGATATACCAAAAATTGAAGCAGAAGCAAATAGGTTTGCATTTCACTTATTATTGAGCAATTTAGATATAAACGAATCGTTCAATAAATATGATTTTGTTAAATCTTATGGTTTACCAGAAGAATTAGCTAGGTTCGTGACTATATAAAATTAAAGGAGTTACATGTTTAATGGACACAGAATTAGAAGTAGTTAATTTAAAGAGTGGCAACAATATTGTATTTAAAGAAATCAAAGATAAATTTAGTAATAACTTAGAAATAATATATGGTATTGGTGTATCCTTATATGCTAATCACGTTATTACTGAAAAATCAAATAGTTGGGAATTTAGTTCTTTCTGCACCGATCCAGTTAAACTATTTAATTTGTCTGATATTATCGACAAACGCCCTGCTAATCCTAGTGAAGTCACTATATTTAATAAACTATTCGACAATAAAAAACTAGATAAAGCTGACAAAGAATATCTAAAAAACAATTATGGAAAGGAAATCTAATTATGGAAAATTTTGTCGCAATAGATTTTGAAACTGCTAATGAAAATACATATTCACCTTGTTCAGTTGGCATTGCTAAGTTTGAAAATGGTAAATTAGTAGATACTTTTTATAGTCTCATTAATCCAGAACAAGAATTTAGTCCTATGAATATTTTTGTTCATGGAATACATCCCGAAGATGTAGAAAGCGCTCCTACATACAAAGAAATTTATCCTAAAATACAAAGCTACATTTCTAATAATTTGATAGTGTCCCACTCTGCATTTGATAGAAATGTTCTAACAAAATCTTCAAGCTATTATGATGTTGATTTTATAAATGTTGAGTTTATTGATACTCTAACTTTATCTAGAAGATTATTACCAGGTGTGCATCATGGATTATCTCAGATGATTCGACATTACAAAATTGAAAACATAACTGAGTTTCATAATGCTTTAGAAGATGCTAAAGCTTGTGGGTTACTAGCAATTGCCATGTTAGAAGCTTCCGATTATTCAACCATATTTGAATTGGTTAATAACGCAGGATATAAATCATTTGGAAAAATTACACCAGCTGAATATATTCCTTTTACCCTATCTAGAAACGGTTCTGCACCCATTAAATTTCTAAATGCAGATGATATATTATCAAGGAAAAATCTACATAAAATTAATATTAATGAGACACGTATAAAAGATAAAAATATTGCATTTACTGGCAAACTACAAAGCATGACAAGAAGTGAAGCTGAAGTTATTGTTTCTGATCTAGGTGGTAATTTTCAAAAGACGGTTACCCTAAGTACTAATATTTTGGTAGTTGGTTTAGAAGATCCTAGAGTGGTTGGTCCTGATGGTAAATCTAATAAAATAAAAAAAGCAGAACATATTAATTCTAAAACAAACAACATTGAAGTGATCGATGAAAAAGAATTTATTCAAATGATATCACGATAAAAATTCAAAGGAGTTATATTAATTTTAGCTACAGTATACAGCATTATAGATCATGAATAAATAACAAAAAGTCGTACATCCAACTCATGTACGACTATAAAAATATATTAAATTTTAAAAGTAAAGGAGAGTTTTTAAATGGCAGATAAAAATATTAACCCAGATTATAGAAATAGCGGTAATAGAGCCGTACAAATTCCAGAAAGAGGAAAAGGACCAGCTCCCGTTCCTAAACCTATTAAGAAAGATAGCTAGTCCCTAAGAATATATATTTTGATTTTCTTTTCAAAGTCTATCAAAGTTCTAGAATCTTGATGCTTTGATGCTTCTTCTACTATCTGATTAAAACTATATTGATTTTCTGGATAATCTAACGGAATCAATGCTAAATCAAAATAATTATTGTCACCAGATTGTTGGTAGTCAAGATATCCACACGTTATAAGTTTGTTATCAAAACCAAAGATAAATAACGTTTGTGTCTTATTTGTATTAAATATGTAATCCCTAGTTTCTCTATTTTCTGCATAACTTTGTCCGAAAATACGTCTAATTATGTTAATTACATAATCTATACCTTTAGCTAACGGTGAAATAATCAAGATCGTACCCACAACATCAAACAATAATACAAGCACAATTGATAAGGCTATTTCATAATTTAGTACAGTCGTTAGGATCCAGTACAAGCTGATATTAATACCTGTAAATATCATTATTTTTTGTTTCTTATCGATTTCTTTATTCGGTCTATCAACTACTACATTAAGTTTCTCAAGGATATTGTAGTTGATATACCCAAAGCAACCAGATGTAATTAAAATCGTTATAATCGAGTATATTAGTTTGTATAATTCGTCATTCATGCGTTACACCTCTTTACTTGATTATATCATCACTTTTAAGCCCATCAAAATTGACGGGTTTAAAAATACATTTAATAGAACTTATATTCTATCTAAGGAGGGATTTTTATCAAAGTTTTAAATATTGAGTCCTATTTTAAACCTAAAGATGGACTTCCAGGAGTATCACATCCTGCTAAAATTCTTGCATCTGATGGTAAAGAATATTTTTTAAAAGGACATTACGGAAAATTTCGTGATTTAGGTTGGGTACATTTAGAGGCTGCTTCAGCTCAAGAATTATTTGCTTACAAATTAGCAGAAGTTCTATCTTTACCCATCGTAAATGTGGCTCTCGTTAAAATTGAAGAAATTGATTTAGAGGTATATTCAGAACTTCGATTTACTCATCATATTATGGAAAAAGGATTATACTTAGCCGTTGAAGCTGTCGAAACTACTACTCAAAATTTAGATTTATTACTTAAAGAAAAAAAATCTTGGAATACCCCATAGTCGAAAAAAGGTTAACAACTTTTTTAATAAATTAGATAACAAAGAAGATATCCCTAAAATTTTATACTTTGATCTACTCACAGCTAATATTGATCGTTACAGAAATCTTGGAAATTTAATTTTCAAGAAAACAAATACTGGTAATTATATTCTTGCTATTGACTTTGGGTATTGCTTTTTTGGGCCTTACTGGTCTTCAGAAGAATATTATCATGACGTAAGCAAACGTGATCTTCTCTTGCTTAATAAATCTAATTGGGAATCTTTTATTACGAAAGCTTGTCTCATGGACAATTATTTCCTAGGTAGTGTTTTTGATTTATTAAATCCATTTATTGATTTTAAGGAAAATCCCTTTGCAAATATCCACAGTATTGCTTTAAACTTAACAAGTAATAATGTTGCAGATATGTTAAAAGAAGTACCTGATAGTTGGTTAGTAGAGGGAAATCATCAAAGAAACATGTATTTAAACTTTTTGCTTAACCAAATAAAACGAATGCCAGGAATTCTTAACTATGTTGCAAGTCAAAAATTATTTGTAAACAATAAAGGAGGCATTTTAACATGGCCAAAAGAACAAAGTATTCTTGTTCAGTAATCTCTTATGTGCCAGATTACATAAGAGGAGAACAATTTAATATTGGTGTTTTAATGCTTGATGAACATGGCGAACTTTTCGATTATACTTTGTTACCACAAAATACGCCTAAGTTAAATAGTATTACAGTATCCTCTGATGATAAAAATTTATTCAAAGAGACTTTAACTTTACTTGATTTTTTATTGAAAAAATTAAAATCTGAATTACCAATAGATATTAAGATTAATATGAATAGATTGGAAATTAAAGGTTTGCCTGACACAATTAGATTATCTAATCTAATATATGGAATTTCATCTAATTTACCATTAGTATTAGATCACTTAACAGAAACCTATGTTGGTAGTGTCTTTTTTGGAAAAAATCATAAAGCAAAATCATTAGCAAAGGAATTCGCTCAAACATATTTTGAAGAAAATAAATTCACTGAAAATAATCTTGTTTCAAGGGCAACATTCAAGCCATCATCAAGCATACCTTTTAAATACACTGCTGATTATGCTTATTTCAATGCAGATAGTACATTTAGTATCATTTCAACACTTCCTTCCACTGAAGAAAGTTTAGAAAACTGGTATCAAAAAAATAATCTACTTGCTCGTCAATTTGAAAAATATGGTGATATTGTTTATTTATATGACAATCTTAAATTTACTACTGAGAAACACCAAATATTAGATGACTTAGATAGCCAAACAGAAAAAATAAAGATATTTGATGTGAAAAAAGATTTTGAAGATTTTGAAAGTTTTTCTACTCTTACTTTGGCAAATTCATCTAAAAAATCTGTTCAAGATTTTTTAGAAAAATTAGCATGATTGTATTCTGTATCTATCTGTATTTAAGGTGCATCGCGTTACAAAAAAACTTTTAACGCTTAGTCCTACTAAATATAAAAAAGGTATTCCCCACCTTCCACGATCATTTTACCACATTGAGAATGTGGCTTTATGCTCGTGAAAGGCGGTGAATACCATGGAAAATATCATCTTGATTTTAATTTTACTATATTTACTAAAGTCTAACAAGGACTAAGCGTTAAGGGGGCGCCGTCCCCCTGCGTGTGACGGCGCCCCAGTATAAAATTTATCTTGACCTTATCTTTGAAAGGACGTGAATTAAATTAGTAGAGGGTAATTTAATAACTACTAAATTAAGATATGCTAGTAATAATCTACAAATATACAGTGTTAATTTAACCTATCAAGGACACGAATATTTAAATAACATTCGCGACAATAAAATTTGGAAAAATACTAAAAAAATATCTAGTAAGTTATCTAGTGTATCTTTAGAAATATTAAAATCTATTGCTATTAATGAAATTAACAAAGTAATTGGTTCATAGTATTGGCGCGTAGTTTTCTTATTTTATCAGTATTTTCTAGTAAATATTAGTTTAAATAAATAATGTTCGTTTTCTAAACCCGTAGAATTCGACGGGTTTAGAAATATATAATATAGAACATACATTCATATTGACCAATACACTGAAGTCACTAAAAGCTGTGTGTTGCTAACATCTTCTTTTTACTTTCAATTTAATTTTGGAGGTAAATATTATGGCAACATTTAGAAAATACAAAACAAAGAAAGGTATGTTGTGGCGTTATCAGATTTTAGTTGGTACTGATACAGTAACTGGCAAACGTAAGTATAAAACTAAAGGTGGTTTCTACACAAAGAAAGAGGCCAAATTAGCAGCTGATGAAGTAGAGAAAAAAATAAATAATCCTAACTTTCTAGACAACGAGAATATAACTTTTGGTGAAGTGTATGAACGTTGGATAGCCAATTATAAATTAACTGTTAAAGAATCTTCTTTCCATATTGTTGAATTACAATACAAATCTAGAATATTACCTATTTTAGGCAATAAAAAAATTAATCAAATCACAACTATTGAATGTCAAGACTTGATTAATTATTGGTACTCTATTCCTTTAAAGTATTATAAAGTATTATTTAATTCAATAACTAGAATTTTCAAATATGCTAAGCAATTGAAGATAGTAACAGATGATCCCACGTCATCAGTCATTATTCCTAAAGCTAGCAGACAATTTGATACTTTAGAACATTCTAGAAATTATTATACCAGAGATGAACTAAGAAAGTTTCTTGAATATTCTGAGAAACATGAAAAATATAAATTCTATGTTCTTTTCAGATTACTGGCGTTTTCTGGTATGCGAAAAAGTGAGGCTTTAGCTTTAACATGGAATGATATTGACTTTGATAAGTCACAAATTACCATTAACAAAACTTTAATATCAACACCTAAAGTTGAAGTTTCAACTCCAAAAACTAAGAATAGTAATAGAATTGTTTTTATTGATAAAAAGACATTATCAGTTTTGAAAGAATGGAGACTTAAACAAAAGAAAGAGTTATTACAAAAAGGATTTAATACTCTATCACCTAATCAGCTTGTTTTTTCTAATAAAGATAATGGTTACATTATTCCTACCTCTATCATTAATCCTATGAACAGAATTATAAGAGGTAGTAACTTACCTCACATAACAGTTCATGGTTTAAGACATACTTATGCAACTTTAGCAGCACAAGGTGGGATGTCAGTTAAACAACTTCAAGCACAATTAGGACATTCTAAAGTTGAAATTACGCTAGATGTCTATACTTCAATTACTGATGAACAACGTAAAGAAACTGCCAGCCAATATACTTCTTTTGTTAATTTCTAACTATAAAAGTGTGCATACTTAATGCATACTTTTTTGATATTTCGAGAAATATATATTGGCAGTTAAACATTTCAAATATAGTAAAAACATTGTTAAGTTAGCATTTATGGAATGTTGTGAAATGTTCTGAAATGTTCTGAAATTCCACATTATAAATTCAATCAATTTATCAATTAATTTTAATAATTTCCTATACGAAACTTCTGAATAAACCGCTAACTCATTACTTATGTTTTCCAACGTTTCTCCCTTATTTAAAAACAATTTCAATTCAGGAGGGATAAATGGATATTTTTTCACCAATTCATCAGGCATACTTCCAGCATTTAACAACTCTCTTAATTGTTGTCCTAATTGATACAGTAAAGATTGCTTATCAAATTCATTTAAAAAGCTACATATTTGTTTTAAATCTAGTCCACTTTTCAAAAGTAGTGACAAATTAAAGCTCAAATAGTAGTAGCTATATTGTCGATAAATCTTACCTATAATTAGCAATTGGCTATACCAATGATGTCTAGTTATAGTTTCTTGTTTACTCCACCATCTCAAAATTTTTAATACATATAGTACTATTATCAAAGCCACTAAAATTAGACTGTATTTACCAACTGCTGTCCAATTAATAATCGACGATGTTTTTACACTATCTTCTCCAAAATTATTAATAGTTGGCTTCAACCAAAACTTTATTCCTAACATAATTATTATCAACATAAAAAATAAAATCATTGGATACACCATTAAACTCTTTAATTTATTTTGCTGCTCCACTCTTCTTTCAAGTAAACTCCCCAATTGCTTGATGCTTTTCTCCATTTCTCCATGTTGCTCTGCAATTAACAATTGATAATAGGTTGATTTAGAAATATTCTCTTTTAAAGCATCGCTAATCTTAGTTCCCATCAGCAAATTTTTCTTTACTTTATGAGAAACTGAATAAAATTCTGGCATTATATTTTGTATACTTATCAGAGACTGTCGTAAGGAAAATCCTGCTGATAATAAATCTGATAATATAGAGAAAAAAATTGCTTGTTTCTTTAAACTCCACACTTTTTTATTATCCTTCAATAAATGTTTCAAAACTTTCTTTATTAATCCAGTTATTAAGGTAACAATACTCAAGTTTTTCTCTCCAGTCTTTAGTCATTCTACTTTGAATATTTCCTTGAATGATATCTTTATCTAAATCTTTTCCTTCTATTTGATCAAACAGTACTTTAGCTCTTCCATCTATTGTTGGAATCAACCTCTGATATGAGATTACCTGCATCGTTTGTTGAAGTTCTTCATCACTAATACCTAAGTTTTTCAGCCTTTGATAAACACCATATACATTACGAGCATGAACTGTTGTTAAAATTAGATGACCACTCAGAGCTGCATTTATTGCTACTTTAGCAGTCATATTATCTCTAATTTCTCCAATTAAAAATACATCTGGATGATGCCTTAATGCTACTTTCAGTAACTCAGAATATGACATCTGAGCTTTATTGTTAACTTGTAATTGTAAAAAATTAGGTTCATATATTTCAATTGGATCTTCGATACTCATAACATGTTTTTCATTAGCTAACTTTCTAGCTAAATTGTACATAGTCGTTGTCTTACCTGAACCCATTGGCCCTGAAAAAACAATTAATCCATTTTTGATACAAGCTTTTTGTAAAGTATAAATCTGCTCTTCAAAAAAATAGTTTTCTTCAAAAAAAGTACTAGGAAATATCAGTCTTACAACCAAGGATTCATTCCCTAAAAAATCTCCTACACTTGATAGTCTACAAAAGACTTCATTTTTTTCATCGCTATATATCCATGATCCAAGTTGCGGACGTCTTTTTTCACTAACCGCCATATTAGATTGAAATTTCAAATAATTAATCAACTGTCCTCCAAATTCTTTACTGCATTCCTTTATTATGCGATTCGTTCCTAAAACATTCACCTTAATTTGGTACCTATCATTTTTTGGAAAGAAAAATATATCGCTTGCTTTTAGTGATATAGCTTCTTGCAACAAAATTTCAACAGATTTTTTCATTAACTCACCTCCTCGTATATATAAATACGCAAAAAAACTTTTTATTCTAAAAAAAATTCCTATAAAACAAATTTTTTCGTTCTATAGGAATTCATATTGCTTTCTATTTACTATTTAACTGTTTTTCTACATCATCTTTATATGGTATTGATGGAATTGCACCTAATCTTTGGACAGCTAGAGAAGAAGCCTTACTTGCATAAATAATAGCTTCCCTTAAATTGCTAAAACTAGTATCTAATTTAGATACTAGAGCACCGATAAATGTATCACCAGCAGCTGTAGTATCAATCGCTTTAACTTTAAAAGCAGGTACTAATTCACAAACGCCATCTTTTGTTTTATAATAAGCCCCCTGCTTACCTAAAGTAATAATAACATTGTTAATACCTTGATCAATTAATTTGTCAGCCGCTTTACTACATGTATCTTCGTCAACTACTTTTATTCCAGTTAACAATTCAGCCTCTGTTTCATTAGGAATTATTAAATCTATATTTTTCTTTAGTTCGTCTAAAATATCAGTCGCTGGTGCTGGATTCAAAATTGTCTTTACATTTAACTCACGTGCTAATTTAAATGCTTCATTTGTCACTTCTAGAGGTGTTTCAAATTGGGCTACTAAAAAATCACTATCCTTTATATCATTCATTGCATTTTGTATAACAGTGGTTTTTATGGCTTGGTTTGCACCACCATAGATTACAATGCTATTTTCACCACTTTCTTGCAATAAAATAAACGCTTGACCAGTTCCTTCATTTAATTTTGCAACATTATTAATATTAATTCCATCTTCTTTTAGGAGTTTCAACATCATCTCACCTTGAACATCATTGCCAACTCCACCAATAAATGTTACATGTGATTTAGATCTAGCAGCTGAAATAGCTTGATTTGCTCCCTTTCCTCCGCCTGCAACACCTATATCGTCCATTTTCAATGTTTCACCTGGCTGTGGTAATCTGGGTATTCTCAGAATAGTATCAACATTCAAGCTTCCCAAAACTGTTACTTTATTACTCATACCTTTGATAACCTACTTTCTAGTATGTATTGCTATTTAAAGCATAACTAAAAAATAATAATTTCACAAGCAAAAAAAGATACCAGTGATAAATTTATCTACTAGTATCTTTTTAAATAATTATTAATCTTCAGGGAAATCAGCAGATGTGTATACTTCTGACACATCATCTTCATCTTCTAATCTATCAATTAATCTTTGTAATTGTTCTACTTTATCAGCAGGAACGGGTACTGTATTTTGAGGAACCATTGTTAATTCAGCTGTTGCCAAATCGTATTTCTTTTGCAATTCATCACGTACATCTGCAAATGCCTTAGGATCAGTATAAATTTCAAATACTTCATCTGAAGTTTGTAAGTCTTCTCCACCTGCTTCAATAACATCTTCAAACATTTGATCTTCATCAACGTCTAAATCTTCTCGCGCAATAGCAATGTAACCCTTACGATCAAACATAAAGCTAACTGAACCTGTTTCACCTAAGTTACCGCCATTTCTATTAAAATCAGCACGTACGGCAGAAGCAGTTCTATTACGATTATCAGTTAAAGCATGTACTAAGATAGCTACACCAGCTGGGCCGTAACCTTCATATGTAATTTCTTCATAATCAGCACCACCTGTACCCACCTTCTCCGCACCGGTATCCGATATTTCTCTACATTTACCGATGCGGGCAATCATGGTTCAAACATGGGCAATATAGCACTGGTATACAGCATCATCTTTTTTTATACCAAAGGGGAAAAAATACGTTGGTTCTATCTGGCAATCGCTATAATGGGAGTTATCGGGCTATTCATGTCCGGCACACGCGGTGCAATGATTGTCCCATTAGGAGGATTGGTCCTTTTCTGCCTAATCAATAAAAGTATAAAGTTCACATTGGCAAGTGCCATAGTAGGAATCGGAATATACATATTCTTTGCCTTCACCTATATCGGTGAAAGCAATGCTATGATCAGCCGTATGAGAACCGCCTTTAAACCCACCCAGGACGCATCCTTCAATGTACGTATTGAGAACCAGAAGAAGATGGCCGAGTACATGAAAGACAGGCCGTTCGGCGAGGGAATAGGATTGGCCGGAGTAGAAGCGCGGAAATATGGAAGCCGATATATCACAACCTTCCCGGTAGATTCATATTATGTCAAAATATGGGTACAAACCGGCATTGTGGGACTTATATTGCATATTGCCGTATTATTAATTTGTCTGTTTTGGGGATGTTATCTCATCATGTTCAAAGTGAGGAATACAGAATTTCGAGGTATACTTACCGCTTTTATATGCGGACTATTTGGATTAATGTTAAGTGCATACGGAAATCAGTTTTTCGGACAGCCCAATACGCAATTTATCCTATGGACATTCTTTGCATGTATCGTCAATAGTCCTTATATTGACAAGCAACTCCTCGAAGAGAAACGACAATTATTAACGAAATAATAAACAGTAACTATATGAACGAAATCTTTTCCATATTCAATCCGGACTGGTGGATGGACGAAAACAACAATGCCCTGCAAATGGGAGATGCTATCTTGTTTTTGATTTTCCTGCTCCCCATTGCCTATTTGTTCATCTATTCTCTCGCTTCTCTGAGAAAGTATAAGAATCCCTATCCCCATGCAAATATACAACACCGTTTTCTTGTTGTATTCACCGTCCTGCGTGACGGCAAAGAGGTTATCAGCAGTATCAACACTTTCCTTGACACGCAAAACTATCCGCGCGAGAAATATGACATTGCAGTCGCTGCCACCCAACTACCCGAGGAGGATCTTATCACACTTCTTCAGATGCCGGTCAATATTGTAGTGCCCGATAAGGAAAGTTGTACCAAAGTATACGCTATCCAGCAGGTCATGGAACGTTATTCTCCACACGAATATGATATGGTAGTTATTTTCAACTCCGACAACCGTGTAGTGCCCAACGCACTTGACTTATTCAACAATGCATATTATTCGGGGTGCGATTCCATCCAGGCACACCGTATGGCTGAGAACCTGAATACCAGCATTGCTGTCCTTACGGCTGCCAGTGAAGAAATCAACAACCATATATTCCGCAAGGGTCAAGTAACTCTGGGATTCTCTTCAGCCCTAATCGGTTCGGGGATGGCTTTTGATTTTGCGATGTTCCATGAAATAGCTCCTACATTGAAAGGAAGCGACTTCAGCAAAGCAATGGAAGTAGCTTTGCTGGAACAAAACATATATACAGAATACTTGGAAGAAATTGTCTGTTACAGCAAGAAGAAGGACAATGCGTACGGCTATAACGAAGAGCGCCAGCGCTGGATTGCCTCCCAGTACAGCAGCACTTTCCTGGCATTGAAGCGCCTTCCCCTTGCCTTCCTGCAAGGGCGGTGGGATTATTGCAATAAACTGGTACAGTGGATTATGCCTTCCCGCCTGCTACTTATCGGACTTACCGTCCTCATAGCTATAGGGATGACTTTCTTGGACTGGACACTCTGCTTTAAATGGTATATACTGCTGTTAGCCATTGGCGTCACCTTCCTTATGGCAATGCCCGAAGGGGAAATAGCCCGCCATTTCCGCAAAGCAGTTTGGGCCATGCCTATACTGATATTCTCAAGTATATTCAGCCATATAGGACGCTTTTTCGGCAAAAAAAAGAAAAAGATAACAAGCATCAGTAACCATGAAAATAGCGATTGAAGCTCAACGCATCTTCCGCAGTGACAAGCACGGAATGGACTTTGTCATTCTGGAAACTCTAAAAGAGTTGCAGAAGCGTAAGGACGGGAACCACTATTATGTGCTGGTTTCTGCGGGCGAAGACCGCTGTCTGGAAGAATCGGAGAACCTAAGCATCATAGAAGTGCATTGTCCCTCTTATCCATTATGG